>Ga0265327_10000917_pt1 | contig 43226 bp, 25 predicted proteins | sample 41621metaG_FD_202089 | JGI IMG/M metagenome (GOLD analysis project Ga0265327, IMG submission 202089) | Rhizosphere microbial communities from Carex aquatilis grown in University of Washington, Seatle, WA, United States - 4-16-21 metaG | ecosystem: Host-associated > Plants > Roots > Rhizosphere... | reverse complement strand
GCAGGGCGGCCAGTGCGGTGGCCAGCTCCGCCCCGGCGGCAATCACCTCCGCCGCGGGCACCCGGCCCTTGCGCTGCCGCCATTCCTTCAGCGTGAGCGGCACGTAGGCGGCCGGGTCGAAGGCCGGCCGCTGGCCGGCGTCGTCGGCCAGCTCCATCACGTAGTAAAAGAAGCCCATCGCGTCGTTCCGGCCGATGTGCAGCAGCGCCATCTGCCCCTCCGCCTTCAGCGAGAACGAGGCGAAATCCCGCAGGCCCCGGAACTCGCGCTCGAAGGGCTCCGCGTTCTCGAAGCGGTCGCGCCAGACCACCTTCACCGCCCGGTATATTCCCGTGATCCCGCGCGCCAGCCACACGTCCCCGTAACTCCCCTGCCCGATCAGGCGCAACATCTCGTAGTCGGGCACCGTCGGTGTCGTCCTGCTCGTTTCGCCGCTCATCGTGGGTGCCGCCGCCGCCCGTGCTCATCACCGATTCGGGCGGAATGGCTGCCGGTGGAAGGGGCCGGGACGCTTCTCCCGCCCCACCGCCACCGGCCTGTCCGCCGCGCCGTCATGGATCATTTTTCCAGCGCCTGGTAGGCGGTGTTCTCGAACTTCTCGAAGATGCCATCCTCGTCCCAAGGCGAGTGCTGCAGGAGAACCAGGATCAGCATCCGCTCGCGCGGGCTCATCGAGACGTACGTCGTCGCGATGCCGTCCCAGCCGAAATCCCCGGGCGAGCCGAGCGCCCGGGCCGCGTACCGATCCGCCGGCCGAACCCGCACGCCCAACCCGAAACCCGACGGCGTCCACTTGTCGGCACTTGCCAACTGGCCGATCTGGTCGGTCGTCATCATCTGCACCGTCAGGCGACCGAGGACCCGAACCCCGTCGAGTTCGCCGCCGTTGACCAGCATCTGTCCAAAGCGCGCGTAGTCGTGCATCGTGGAGAACAGCCCGCCGCCCCCGGACGGAAATTCGATCGTCCCGAGCTTGGTCAGCCCGTCGTCCTTCTCCAGACCGCCGCCCGGCGTGCGGTGGTGGATCGTCGCGAGGTGCGCCGCGACCGCGGCCTCCAACCGGAAGGTCGTGTGGGTCATGCGCAACGGCTGGAAGATGCGCTCGCGCATCGCCGTCTCCAGGTCCTGGCCGGTCACCCGCTCGACTACCGCGCCGAGGATGTCCATGTTGACGCCGTAGGTCCAGCGGGCGCCCGGCTGGTGGGCCAGCGGCAGCGTGGCGACCTTGGCGACGAACTCCTGCAGCGAGTGCGCCCGCCACAGGTCCGCCTTTTGCCAGATCGAGCGCAGTGGCTCGGACGCGAAGAGGTCATAGGTCAACCCCGACGTGTGGGTCAGCAGCTGCCGGATCGAAATCGGACCGTTGGCGGGCTCCAGCTGCGGCGCCTCGGCGGTCCCGCCGACCAGCACCTGGCGCTTCGCCAGCTCCGGCAGGTAGCGCTCGACCGGGTCATCGAGATTGACCCGGCCCTCCTCGACCAGCGTAAGAACCGCCACGGTCGTGACGATCTTCGTCATCGAAAAGACCCGAAACTCGGCGTCCTCGGTCATCGGGGCCCGGGTCGCGACATCACTCCAGCCGACCGCGCCGTGCGAGGCCACCGCGCCGTCGCGCGCGACCAGCCACACGGCCCCGGCGTAGTGCTGCGCCTCGATCTCGCGGCGGAGCATCTGGGGCACGCGCTCGAGGCGGGACGGGGAAAACCCGAGCGCCGCCGGTGATTTCTCCGGCAGCCCGGGGTCCGGGCCTGCCTGGGCCAGGCCGGCGCCCAAGCCGAGGAGAAGCAGGACCGCCATCTTGGCGAAGTCCCGTGCGTTGAATGTCAGTCGTGGTTTCATTCGATGAATTTTCCGCTCCCGCCCTCCTGGAAACGGTTACCCGTCCGGCCCGGACGCCGGCCGGCCCTCCGTCGCCGCGGCGACGGAGAGCGGCCCGTCGACAAGGTCAACGGCCGTCGTGGGGTCGTTCATAGCTTGTTGGCACCGGAGCGGGCGTTGTGTTGCCGCAGTTCGTAGAGCTCCTTCAACTTGGGCTGCTCGAGAATTTGGCGGGTTTTCGGGTTGGATGCAACAACGTCGAAGTCGACGACCTCGTTCCAAACCATCGACGGATCGGCGCGGTCATAGCCGCGTTGCAGCCAGGCGGCCGCCCGGTCGCCGTCGCCCAGGAGGAGGTAACAGTAGCCCAGGTAGCCGGGGGACGCGCTGGCCGTCTCGGCCAGCGGCTCCGCCAGGGCAAGCAGCCGGCGCGCCTCGGCGGTTTCCTTCTCCAAGATCGCGCAGTTGGCCGCCACCAGCAGCATCATGCCCTCGCCCTCGTGCACGTTCGCCCGGGCGGCGGCGAGGTTCTGTCGCATCAGGTCAAGCCGGCCGGCGCGACCGGCCGCCAGGATCCCGGGCATGTAGCTGTCCATGTTGTGCGGCGCCATGGCCACGCACAGGTCGGACCAGTGGATGGCCTCGTCGTAGCGCCCCGCCACCAGGTACAGGTAGCTCAGGTCCCAGTGGCTGTTGGGACTCAGGGGATCGAGGTCCCATTCGCGCTGCTTGGCCGCGAGGGCCTGGGGCAGGTCGCCGACGAAGCGGTAGTAGTCGCCCAGGCAGTTCCACGTCCACGAGTCGTTCGGGGCCAGGTCCCGGGCCCGGCGCAGCGCCGTCTCACTCTCGGCCCACCGCCATTCAAACTGAAACTTCGCCCAGCCGATCACCGCGAAGGCCACCGCATTCTCGGGATCGAGCTCGAGGACGTGCCGGGCCGCCTTCAGCGCGGCATCGGTCGTGGCCTGCTCCTTGGCCCCGCTCATATAGGCATAGTTGGGAAGGACCACGCGCGCCTGCGCCAAACCCGCCAGCGCCGGCACGTAGTCCGGATCGATCGCCAGCGCGCCCTCGAATAACCGGATGGCCTCCCGCAGGCCCGCCTCGCCGCGCCTGGAAAAAGCCCCCTGGGCCTGCAGGAAAAGGGTGTAGGCCTCGATTTTCGTGGTCGTCGCGTGGGGCAACTCCGCCTCCCCCAGCAAGCTGCCCTTCACGACTCCCAGGATGTTCTTGGCGATCTCGTCCTGCACGGCGAAGACGTCCTGCAGTTCGCGGTCGTAGGTTTCCGACCAGACATGGAAGCCGTCGGCCGCCTTGATCAGCTGCGCCGTGATGCGGACCTTGTTGCCCGCCTTGCGCACGCTGCCCTCCACCACGTAGGCCACGCCGAGCTTCTGCGCGATCTCGGAAATCGGCGCGTCCCGGCCCTTGAAGTAGAATGAGGAGGTCCGCGCGGCCACCTTCAACTTGGGCACCTTGGCCAGCACATTGAGCAGTTCCTCGCTGATCCCGTCGGAAAAGTACTCGTTTTCCTTGTCGTCGCTCAAGTTCGTGAAAGCCAGCACGGCGACGGACTTGTCATCGGCCTTGGCCGCCGCCGGCTGGTCGGCGCCCGGCTCCGCCGCCGGCCCGCCGCCCGTCCGCAGCTCGGCGAGCTGGGCTTCGCCCCGGGCGACGAGCGCCAGGAAGCGAGGATCGGCGCGCAGCGGGTCATACACCGGGTCGTAGCGCAGCTCATTCGCCCGGATCGGCCAGCGGGACCGGCTCCGGTCGATAGCATGCTCGGCGGCCGCCAGGGCCTCGTCGGTCGATCCGGTTAGGACGAGGACCTCCGGGCGCACGCTGGTCGGGTCATTCGGGCCGAGCAACTCGCGCAGGACGCGCAGCGACTGCCCCGCCTCGGCGCGCTGGCCCAGCCGTGCCAGCAGGACGACCTTCTCGTGAAGATAACGGGGATTGCTCGGTTCCTGGGCCAGCCGGTCGTTGATCGCCTTCAGGCCAGTCGTGAACTCGACCCGCGCCGCCTCGGGATGCCCGGCCAGCAGCTGGGCGCAGCCGGCCAGGTAATTGACGGACACGAACAGGGCGCCCTGCTCGATGAAAGGGCGCGGGAAGCGTTGGAGAACCTCCAGCGCCCGGTCGGGCTGGCGCGACCAATACCAGGTGAGGAAAGCCAGCATGGCCACACGGTCCTCCTGCAGGAGCGACGCCGGCATCTGCTCCACCCACGCGCGCCCGGCTGGCAGGTCGCCCCACCCCCAGACCAGCAGCATGAGCTTGAAGTGACAGGCCACGGCCGTTGGTCGCTGGGCGAGGGATTGTTCGAGCGTCTTGGCCATCTGCCCATAGTCGTTCCGACCCCAAAAGATGCCTGCACGACGGTTCAGGGACTCCGGGTCGCCACCCGGCAGCGCGATCGCCTGGTCCACCCATTTCTGCGCCTCGTCCACATGGTTTTGGGACAGGGCGGCCCCTTCCAAGAGCTGAAATACGCGCCGGTCATCCGGCACGCGCGGCAGCAGCGCGGCCAGTCTTCGCTCGACCTCCGCCGGCCGGCTCTTGGTCACCAGATCAACCGCGGCCAGGGCGAGCGCCGCTTCCACCGAATCGGGCGCCAGCCGGATGGCACTCTCGGCCCGGCTGCGGGCCGCCGCCAGATTGGCGGGCGAGCTGTCCCGATATTCCGCGATTAACTGGCAGGACGCCCGCGCCGTGACCGCGTAGGCCTCGGCATCGCCGGGATCGAGCTCGACGGCCCGCTCCCCCAGCCGCTTCGCCGTCAGAAAGTTTTCCCGCACCGCCAGCGAATCGTCGTCAATCAACGCACGCGCCTGCTGCACAAGTCTGCGGGCCTCGGTGAGAGGCGTGGGCGCCGCCGGAATCACCGGCTTGGATTCCATCGGACGAGCTGCCCGCCACATCGGGCGCAGGGCGTAGACCAGTGCGAACGTGATGCCGACCGCGGCCCAGGCGTAACGCAGCCAGGCGGGTCGGCGGGTTCTCTCTCTCGGGGGCGCGGTGCCCTCCCGGTCCGTCGAAGCCTTGGCGAAGTCGGAGCCGCGCGTTGCGGGACGCGGGCGCTCCGCCTCCGCGGGGTCTCCACTCAACAATCGTCCCACCCGCGCCGCCAATTCAGTGGGCGTCTCGTCCAGCCGGAGGCGCGTCCATTGCACGTCGCGGAACTTGTCCGGCACACGGGCCGAGGCGTCCGAGAGGTCGCCAATCGCGACGGGAAACAGGAACGGATGATCGTCGGCCAGGAGGTGGGAACGGTCGACCGCCAGCTTCCACTCCAATCGGAAATACCCCTCGGGCCGGGAATTCGTGTTCGGCGAGACGATCGGCATGAACAGCGCGCACTCCCTGATCTGCCGGCGGATCTTCTGGTCCCACGCATCGCCGCCGCGCAGCTCGCTCTGGTCGAACCAGACCTCGATGCCGGCCTGCCTCAACGCGTCGCAGATGCGCTTCGCCGCCACGGCGTCCTGCGACGCGTAGCTGAGAAAGACGGCTTTGCCCGATTCGTTCACGGGAGACATTCCAAAACCAATACTTCAAAGGGCCGAAGCGCGATATTGACAGGCTCCCCCACGCGCAGCGCCGCGACCGGCGCGGGGGCGTCCGCGTAGGGACTGACGACCCGGAATGCCTTCGGGCCATCCGCCGGCAGTTCGAAGGCCGCGCCGGCCTCGAGGGCGAAGTTGGCGGGATGGTCCGACGGGTTGCGCAGCGTCACAATGCCCTTGGACGGCGACCACGCCGCCCAGCCGTAGGCCTCGAGCTTGCCCGGATCCCCACCGAGCCAGTGGACGTCACGCAGCGTGGCCGTGTTCGCCCGCGACCATTTCGCGGCCGCCGCCAGGTCGTCCCAGTTCTTCGCGGAGAGCAACTCGGGTGAAAGGTAAAGTTCCTGCAGCTGGGTACCGGCCCCAAAATAGGTCCGAACCTCGCTGGCAAAATCGTCACCCGGATCCGTGCTCAGCTCGCGCGGATTCGCCGCGTAGATCACGCCGTGGATCATCAACGAATTGAGCGGATAGAGCGGCCCGCGACGGACGACGTTCGCGTAGGTTTGCCCGTCGCGGTAGGTCATCCACCGCTGCCGGTTCGTGCCGACACCGGCGAAACCGTTGTCGTCGCCGTCGCGCCAGATGTTGTCGACGTGGAAGAGCCACCAGGGCGACGGCCAGGTGCCGGTCGTCTGGCTGATGTAGAGGCCCGGCCGCAAAGCGCGCAGGTCGTGCACGAGGCGCAGCATCGCGTCAAAATCCCGGCCCGCGGCCGGGTCGATCCGGCCGGTCTCCTCGGTCGACCCGATGCCATCGAATTTAAAGTACGCCACGCCGCCGTCGCGGACCACGCTGGCGCAAAGCCCGCTGAACCGGGCATAGTAGCGCGGACCGGCGAGCGAGAAATTGCGGCCGCGCATCTCGAAACCCTCCGGCGCGGCTGCGGCAATGCGGGCATCGTGCGCCTTGCTGTAGCCGCCCCACGGCGAAAGCCAGATGCCCGGGGCCGCGCCATAGCGCTTGGCCGCCGCGGCCATGTTCTTCAGTCCCGCCGGCCAGCCGGCATGAAACCGCCAGAGCGAGTGGACGTCATCCCAGCCGTCGTCGAGGACAAAGCCGTCGAGCTTCACACCGCGCCGCTCGACCAGCTCGCGCCCGAGGAACTCGATGTCGCCGAGCACCTGGGCCTCCGAAAACGTCTGGCCGCTGCCGAGGTTGTACCAGTTGTTGTGGTGGAGAAATGGGCCGTACGGACGGACACGCTCGCGTTCGACATAGTCGAGAAAATCGCGCCGGAGCTGGCCGGGACGGTAGGAGCCCTCCACCAGCGACGCCGTGACGGACTCGCCCGGCCGGAGCGGGTGCATGAGCGGCAAGGCGCAATGGACCCGGCCATTCGCCACGGTATTCTCAGCCAGGGGATGCTCCACCCCGAGGAAGTGACGGTCGGTTACTACGGGCGACCCGCTGAACTCGCCGACCACCCGCGCGGTGGCGTCATCCAGCCCGGTCGCGGCGGAGTCGAACAGAACGATCCGCGCGATGGACAGGTCGGCCGGACCGGTGTTCGTGACGGTCACGACCGTGCGGGTGTAATTCACCCCGGCCGGTTGCCGCACCTGGCGCACGGCGACGAAGCGCCCGGCCGGGTCGACCAGGTTGACGCCGTCGGCCGACGCCACCCGCAGTTCGGTCGAGGCGATCACCTTGCCCTCGGACATCTCGAGGGAGAACCGCGGCGCGACTTCCGCCGCTCCGGCCGCCAGGCCGGCCGCAGCCAGAAACGCCAGCGCGAGCCACTTCGTGGCCGGAATGACCGCCGCCGGGAACATCTTCGATTTTCGAATATTCATTTCAATTGATCGTCAGCGAGGCCGACCTGGTGCAGCAGCACGCCCCAGCGGGGATCGGAATAGAGCGGCTTCAAATACCAGCTGTTGCGCAGCCAGGACATGCTGGGATCGCGCGAAGCCCGGGCTTTCTCCAGGGCGGCGAACGCGCGGTCCTTCTCCCCAAGATTGGCGCTGAGCCACGCGATCGACTGCTGCAAATCGGCGCTGTCGCCGCGCGTGTGGGCAAGCTCCTCCAAATGCGCCAGCTGTTCCCGCGCCGCGGCACCTTGGCCACGGGCGATCGCCAGGAAACCAAGGGCGGTGGGCTTTTCGACTTCATCCGTGTCCTGGGCTGCCTCGGCCTCCGCCTCGTCGTAGCGCTGCTGCGAGATCAGGCTCCAGGACAGGACGCTGTGGTAACTGGTGCCGCCCGGCGCCAGTTGCAGGGCCCGGCGCGTGGACCGCTCCGACTCCGCCCAATCGTAGTTGAGATAATACATGATGCTCAGGTCGATCTGGGTGGAGGCATTGAGCGGGTCGAGCTTCACGGCCTGCCCGCCGAGTCGGAAGGCCTCGTCGGTCTTGCCAATATTGAATAGCAGGACGGCCAGGCCCGCCAAGGCGTCGGGTTGGTTGGGCCGCAGTTCGATGCTCCGACGGAAAGCCCGTTCCGCACCCCGCCAGTCCCAGTCCGAGGTGCGCAGGATCCAGCCCAGCGCCAGAAGCACGTCCGGCGAGTCCGGTTCGAGGGCCCGCGCGTGGTCGATCGCATCACGGGCGGCCTGCCACGCCTGCAGGGTCGGTGCTCCGCCCCACCGGCCGAGCTGCGTGTGGGCCCGCGCCAACTGGATCCACGCAGCCGTGTATTTCGGCTCGAGCGCGACGGCTCGTTCGAAATGGGTCACGGCCTCGTGCAAATCCGCCATGCTGTCCTTGGCCGCAGCGGCCCGGCCGAGCAGGAATTCCTGGTACGCCTCGGGCCTGATCGCCGGACGCGCCTCCGACTGGGCGATGCCCATCTTGAGCTCGAGATTCTTGGCGATCAGCCCGGCAATCTCGTCCTGCACGCCAAAGATGTCCTTCAGATCGCGGGTGAAGGTGTCGCTCCACACATGGAATCCGTCGGCCGCCTTGATCAACTGCGCGGTGATGCGCACGCGATCGCCGGACTTGCGGACGCTGCCCTCGACCACGTAGGCCACGCCAAGCTGCTTGGCAATTTCCGGCACCGGTACTTCCTTGCCCTTGAAATAAAACGCCGAAGTGCGCGCCGCCACCTTCAGGTCGGGAATCTTGGCGAGGACGTTGAGCAATTCCTCGCTGATGCCGTCGGAGAAATACTCGTTGCCCTTGTCCTCAGAGAGATTGGTGAAGGCCAGCACGGCGACGGACTTGTCGTCGACCTTGGCGGGTGCGCCCGACCCGGGCTTGGTCGGATCGGGGGTAAAACGCGGGTCCGCCTCGACCTCTGCGGTCAACATGGCGAACCGCGGGTCCTGTCGCAGCGGGTCAAAGGTCGGATCCAGCCGCAGCGACGCCGCCGTCAGCCAGAGCGGAGGATCCTTGAGCAAGCCGTTGATCCAGTTGAACGCCTGATCGGCAGGCAGGAATTGCACCCGAAGCGCCAGTTCCTCGAGCGACGTGTTGGTGTCGCCGTAAAGCTCCACCGCCGTCTTCCACACCTGCTCGCCGCCGGCACGGTCGCCAAGCAGGGCCAGGAGCAGCGCCTTGTACTGCAGCAGATTCAAATTGTTCGGCTCGGCCGCCAGCCGGCGCTCCACCGTCTCGAGCGCCGTGCGCCACTCAATCTTGGCCGCCGCCATCCGGCCCGCGCCCGCCAGGGCGAGTCCCTTGAAGTAGCCGGTGGGTCCATTGTAGGGTTCGGCGAGCAAATAGTCGTGCGGAACTGCCCGCGCCGCGGCCAGCGCCCGGTCAAAATCCCGGCGCCAATAATGGACAAAAAAGACCCACATCGCAGGCGTGTCCTCGACCAGCATCTGCGGCGGAATTTCCGCGATCAACTTTTCGGCCGCATTGGTGTCGCCATGCCACTCCAACGCCATCCAGGCCTTGACGAGAAGGCCGAAGGTGGTGCGCTCCGCGGCCAGGGACTGATCGACCGCGCGCTCCGCCTCAATCATGCGCCGCCGGTAGGCCAGCATGAGGGACTTGTTCGACTCGGCCCGGGCGGTCAGGCCGGAGAACCGCGCCGCCCGGTCGAACAAGTCAAGCGCCTCATCCACCCGCCCCTGGATGTTGGCCACCCGGGCCAGCTCAAGCGGCACCCGCCCGTCATTCGGGGTGTCCGTCAAGAGCGGGCGGAGAATCTTTTCCGCCTCGGCGGCACTCGCGGGACTGCGGGTCAGCCGGGACATGACATAAGCCTGCGCAAAGCGTGCGTCCGGATGTCCTGGATTGAGCCCGATCGCCTGCGCTGCATGACGCCTCGCCGAATCCAGGCGCTCGGGCGAGCGGTCGATCACCTCGTCGATGTAACGCGCATCGAGGACCGCCCACGTCGACCAGATCGAGACTTCGGTCGGGTCCAGCTTTGAGGCCCGCTCCAGCAGTCCGGCGGCCGTGTCGAAATCGGTCCGAAGCGAGTCGGCCTTGTACATCAACCCGCGGGCCTGCGCCACCAGTTGGCCTGCCCCGGAAAGCGGCGCCGCCGGATTCGCGGCTGGCCCCGACGCGGATCCGCCGGTCGGGGTTGGTGTTTTCTCCCATGGACGCGACAGAGTCAGCACGAGCAGGACGACGGCGGCACCGGCGATCACTGGCGCCAACCAGCGCTTTTGTTTCTTGCCGCTGGTTTGAGCCGGTTTGGCTGTAGCCGGCCTCGCTGAGGCCGGTCCGGGGTCAGCCGCCGAGGCTGTCGCACTCGTCGCGACCGCGGCTACATAGGAACCAGCCAGTAATTTTTTCGCCCGCTGGGCAAAGGCCGAGCTGGTCTCACCGCCTGGCAGCCGCGTCCACTGCCGCTCACGGAAACGCTCCGGCACCCGCGCCGCCGCATCGGGAGTGTCGTCGATCACGACGGGCAGGAGAAAGGGATGGTCATCCGCCAGGTCGTGCATGCGGTCGACGGCCAGCCGCCACTCACGGCGGAAATAGCCTTCGGCCCGCGCCTGCGTGTTGGCCGAAATCACCGGTACGAACAGGGCGCATTCCTTGATCTGTTTCCGGATGTTCGCATCCCACGCATCGCCGCCGCGCAGCTCGCTCTGGTCGAACCAGACCTCCACACCGGCCTGTCTCAATGCGTCACAGATGCGCTTCGCCGCCTCCGCATCCTGCGAGGCGTAACTGAGAAAAACGGCTTTATTCGCGTCGCTCATTTGTTCGTGGCTTGCTCCTGCAGCATCCGCGCCAGGGTCGCCCGCGCCACCTTGTCCTCCGCCACGCAATTCAGCCGGACCAACAGTTGTTGGTAGGCCGGGGTTTCGCGCACCGCGTCAAACATCGGAATCCACGACATCCGGCCCTGGAGGATCGCCGGGGCGTTATCCAGGGCGGGAACTCCCTCGGCGAACCGGCCGAGCGCACAGAGGACATAGCCCCGGATATAGTTGTCGCGCGGGATCCGCTGCAGCAAATCCTGGCCGGCGGCGACCGCCTCGGCCTCGGCGCCGCACTGGCGCAGTGCGTAGATGGCGTCGCCGGCGCACCACCAGCCGGTGTCGAGCAGCTCCGGATCCCGCAGGACCCGGCGGGCCACAGCCAGCGCCTCGTCCCTCCGGCCCAGTCCGACGAGGCAGCGGATCCGTTCGGCCTCCAGCGGCAGGAAGACGTCCGTGCGCAGCGCGGCCGCGCGATCCGCGTCCGCCAGGGCCGCCGCAAAACGCTGCGCGTCGGTGGCGTAGGCCACGCGAATGAAATGCGCGATGAAGGAATAGGGGTCGAGCGCCACCGAGCGGTCGGTCTGCTGCAGCGCCAGGTCGAGGCGACCGCGGGCGGCGACGACATGGCAGTACCAGTGGTAGGCCACCCCGTAGCTCGGGTTGATGGCAAAGGCCTGCTGGAACTCCGCGTCGGCCTCGTCGAACTGGCGGTTGTCGGTCAGCGCCGACCCCATCGCCGCGTGGGCCTCCGCCAGGGTCGGATCGAGCTGCAGAGCCAGGCGCCCCTCCACCAGGGTCTGGGCGGCAAACTCGTCGCTCCGCCCCACCCCGCTGAGCAGCCGGTAACGGCCCCGCAGCGCCGACACATTGGCGAGTCCCGCGTGCGCCACCGCAAATTGCGGGTCGAGCCTCAGCGCCGCGTTGAAGGCCTCCTCGGCCTGGTCGAAGCCGGCCCACGTCCTCAGCGCCAGGTCGTGCCAGCCCTCGAGGACGCGCTGGTGGGCCTCAGGATTCACTTCGCGCCGTGATTGGGGCGAGGCCACCCCCATCTTCAACTCCAGGTTCTTCGCCACGAGCTGCGCAATCTCATCCTGCACCGCAAAGATGTCCTTCAGCTCGCGCGTGAAGGTGTCGCTCCAGACGTGGAAACCATCGGCGGCCTTGATGAGCTGCGCCGTAATGCGCACGCGGTCACCGGATTTGCGCACGCTGCCCTCGACCACATAGGCCACGCCCAACTGCTTCGCGATCTCGGGCACCGGCACCTCCTTGCCCTTGAAATAGAACGCCGACGTGCGCGCCGTCACCTTCAGTCCCGGCACCTTTGCCAAGACATTGAGCAGCTCCTCGCTGATGCCGTCCGAGAAATACTCGTTGGCCTTGTCGTCGCTCAGGTTGGCGAAGGCCAGCACGGCGACGGATTTGCTGTCGGGAGCCGACAGAGTGGCGAGTGAGACTGCGGGAGCTGCGTCGGGCTTGGGCGCCGGTGCCTGCGCCAGCAGCGCCTGGAAGCGCGGATCCTGGCGGATCGGGTCGTAAGCCGGCTCCACTTCGAGGTAGGCCCGCGTGAGCGAAAAATAATCCAGCGGCTTTTCCAGAACGGCGTGCAAGGCCGAGATCGCGACGTCGGCCCAGCCCACGGTCGCCCAAAGGGCGGCTGCCGTGTAGGACTCGATGTAATTGTTCGGCACCGTCTGGAGGCGCTGTCGCAACAAAACGGCCGCCGCCTGGGCCGCCGCTTGATCGCCGAGCCGCGCGAGTGCCCAGGCCTTCCAGTAGAGCGCGATGACATTCGAGGAGTTGGCGGCCAGGTCCTGGTCACACTGTTGCAGCACGGCACGCCAATCCGCCTGCGCCGCAACGCTGTTTCCGGCTAACTCCTGCGCTCGCGCGGAAAGCACCGCCCTCGGCCCGGAGAAAGTCAGGTCATGCACATATTGCCGCGGAAATTGTTGCACGAGTTGCAGGGCCTGATCGGGCTGACGGGCCCAGAGCGCGACCTGCCACGCCACCGCGAACCCGCGGTCCTGCTGCAACAGCCACTCGGGCCAGTCGGCAATGTCCTTCGCCGCGCCCACGACATCGCCGCGCCAGCGGCATTTCACGATCAGATTGAACGTGAGGAGCCGGCCGCTGCGCTGGTGCCCCAACGACCGGGTAAGCATCTTCTCGGCTTCCGCGTAACGGTTGTTGCGGATGAGCACGTTGACGAGGTCCGCCGTGGCCATCGGATGCTCGCCGGAGAGTTCGATCGCCCGCTGCAGGGTGCGAATGGCATCGTCCATCCGGTTGGTGAGTCGATAGACGGTGCCCAAGGCCCGCTGGATTTTCCAATTTTGCGGCTCGCGCTCCGCCAGTCGCTTCAGATTGGCCTCGATCTCACCAAAGCGACCCTGGCTGATGCCGGCGCCCCCAAAACGACCGGCCAGCTGCGCGTTGGCAAAGACGAGTTGCGCGGCGACGGAGTCCGGCGCCAGTGCGACCGCCCGGTTCGCCTGGCGCAGCAATGCCTCGCGGCGCGCCTGGGTATCTTCGATTGAGTGCCAGACCATCGTGTAGGACAGCCAGGTGGCGAGTTCCCACGCCGCCGGCTCGACCGGATCGAGCGCGGTCGCGCGTTGGACCAATTCTTCCGCAAGGTACAGGTTGTCGCGGTTCAGCTCGTCGCCGTCCTCATAGATCTTCCGCGCTTGCGCCACCAGCTTCTGTGCTTCCGTCAACGGGACCGCCGGTTTCACCGCTCCCGTGGGCCTGGGCGCATCGGACGGCGAACGAGCCTTCTCCCACGGCCGCGAATAAACCAAGGCGAGGAGAGCCACGACCGCGCCGCCAATCACGGGCGCCAGCCAGCGCGGGCGCTTTCTGGATGTAGCCGGCCTCGGTGAGGCCGGCGGACCGGGGTCAGCGACCCCGGCTACAGTTCCACCCAGCAGCTTTTTGACCCGCCCACCGAATGCCGCCCCATTTTCCCCGCCGGGTAACCGCGTCCACTGCACCTCGGTGAACGAGTCCGGCACGTGCGCCTCCGCATCGCGGGTGTCGTCGATCACCACCGGCAGCAAGAACGGCCGGCCCTTCGCCATCAGGTGCGTGCGCTGGTCCGCCAGCCGCCACTCCAGCCGGAAATAGCCCTCGGTGCGCGCTTGTGTGTTTTGCGAGATGATCGGGATCAGCAGGGCGCAGTCCTTGATCTGCCGACGGATCTTCTGGTCCCACGCATCGCCACCGACGAGCTCGCTCTGGTCGAACCACACCTCGACGCCGGCGGCCCGCAGCGCCTCGCAGATGCGCCTGGCCGCCTCGGCATCTTGAGAGGCGTAGCTGAGGAAGACCGCTTTGCCCGTGTCGCTCATGGCAGCTGGTCATCAGCCAGCCCGAGCTTGTGCAGAAACGGGTCCCAGCGCGGGTCGCCGTGGAGCGGGTCGAGGGACAGATCGGACTTCGTCCAAGCGAGGCCCGAGTCGCGCTGGCGCAGGGCCCGCTCGAGCCACGCGAAGGCCTGGTCGAAGTCGTGACGGAAAGTGTAAACCTCCGCGATCTGGTAGGCCGCAACGTCGCCGTCGGACTTGATGAGCCGCGCGAGGGTGGCATCCGCCTCGGTCGGCTTTTGCTGGCCCCACTGGGCAATGGCCAGCGCGAAGTCCCGCGACCACGTCTCGGCTTCCCGGACGGCCTCGGCCGCCGCCTCGTCAAATCGTCCATGCATGGACAGGCTGAAGCTGACGCCGGCATGACCCCACGGCGCCAACGGGTTGAGCTCCGTGATCCGGTGAAATTCCGCTTCCGCCTCGTCGAAACGCCGCAAGGAAAGCAGGGCGAAGCCCCGGTAAACGCGCACCGCGGGGTTCACCGGATCCAACTCGACCGCCTGGCGGCTCAGTTCGACCGCCTTTTCCCGTTGCCCGAGATAGTAGGCGAGCCGCGCCGCGCCGTCGACCACCGCCGGATCGGCCGGCGCCAGCGCCTCGGCGCGCCGCATCGACTCGATCGCTCCCTTCCAGTCGAAGTCGTTGCCGGTCTGGACATCCGCCCGGGCGAGGTGGGCCTCGGCCAGGTTCGGATCAAGTTCCAGCGCGCGGTTCGCCGCCTCCCGGGCCTGCCGGTAGCCCGCCTCGAACTCGTCCCGCGTGTCGGCGTAGCCACCTTGGATCGAGCCCGCCCGGGACAGCGCCACCCAGGCCGGCGCGAAGTTCGGATCCAGTTCCACCGCGCGCCGGAGAAGTCCCGAGGCCTTCGTTGCGCTCTCGAAGGAAAACTGGTTCAGGAAAAACCTGGCCTGCAGATAGAGCTGGTGCGCCTCGGGATTCACCTCCCGCGCCGCCGCCGGCGCGTCCCCCATCTTGAGCTCAAGGTTCTTCGCGATCAGGCCGGCGATCTCGTCCTGCACCGCAAAAACGTCCTTGAGGTCGCGCGTGAACGTGTCGGACCACACGTGAAAGCCGTCCGCCGCCTTGATGAGCTGCGCGGTGATCCGGACCTTGTCGCCCTGCCGGCGCACGCTGCCCTCGACCACGTAGGCGACGCCGAGCTTCTGTGCGATCTCCGGCACCGGCACTTCCTTGCCCTTGAAGAAAAACGCCGACGTCCGCGCCGCCACCTTCAGCCCCGGCACCTTCGCCAGCACGTTGAGCAGTTCCTCGCTGATGCCGTCCGAAAAATACTCGTTTCCCTTGTCGTCGCTCAGGTTCGCAAACGCCAACACCGCCACCGAATGGCGATCGACCCCCGCCGGCAGTTCGGTCGGCGCGGGCGCCGCGGGCTTCGGGGCCTCCGTCGGCTTCGGGGTGGCCTTCTCAGCCAGCGCCTCCGCCTGCGCGATGATCCGGGCGATTTCCTCCGGGCTCCGCCGCGGCTTGAAGATGAGATAGGCGACCGCCCCGCCCACCAGGATCGCCAGGCCGCCGAGCAACAGACGCGGGAGCGTCGCCTTTCGGTACGGGGCGGCAGTGCCCCGGCGTTCTCCGGCGGTCTCGACGGGACCGGCCGGCGCCGGGCCCGCCGGTGCGGCGCGTCCCGCGCCTGCCAGTTCGCCGCCGCCGAGCAGCTTGATCAACCGCTCGCAAAACACCGCCAAGGCGTCGCCGCCGGGCCCCTCGACCAGCTCGGGGCCCTGAGCCTGCCGAACGGGCAGCCGCATCCATTGCACCGCCAGGAACGCGTCCGGCACCAGCGCGTTGGCGTCGTTGGTCTGGTCGATCGTCACCGGGACGATGAAGGGCCGGCCGCGCGCAATCAGGTGCGAACGCTGCTCCGCCAGGTGCCACTCGAGCCGGAAATATCCCTCGTGGCGCGATTGCGTGCTGGCCGAGATGATCGGCACGAACAGTGCGCACTCCTTGATCTGCCGGCGGATCTTCTGGTCCCACGCGTCGCCACCGCGCAGTTCGCTCTGGTCGAACCATACCTCGACCCCGGCTTGTCTCAACGCCTCACAGATCCGTTTGGCGGCCTCGGCATCCTGCGAGGCGTAGGAAAGAAAAACCGCTTTGCCGCTGTCGCTCATGGTGGCGGGCCTCCGAGAGGTCGGGCCGACTTCAGGATGTCCTCGAACTCAGGGCGTCCCCGCAGCGCCGCCCAGAGGGCACTCGCCCGCAGCTCGTTGGGTGACCACGAGCACGGGCCCGCCAGCGCCGCGCGCAGGGTGGCGCAGGCAGCATCCGGGTGACCGAGGGCTGACTGGACCAGGGCCAGGTCGGTTCGGGCCGAGCTGCCGTCGTAGGCGTCCTCCCGGTTCAGCGCTTCCGCGGCCGCAACGGCTTCCGGCAAAACTTCCTCCCCCGCGCCGGCATACGCTGCCGCCAGGGCGAGTTCCAGGCGCACCCAGGATCGCTGGCGGGGGTTCCACGAACCGTGGGCGAAGAATTCCCTCGCCTGTCCGGCAAAACTGCGGGCCGCCGCGCGGTCGCCGCGGAGAAATGCGACCTGCGCCCGATAGAAGGCCCCCGGGAAAGGGATGGCATTGGTGCCGTGGAGCGCATCGGACGTGACCGTTGCATTGTCACCGGCCAGCACGCGATCCGCCGCCGCCAGATCGCCCTCCGCCAGGGCGGCGCGGTAGAGGTCGCCCGCCCGGAAGGAAATCAGCGTCCCGGTCGGCATCTGCCGCAAGGCGCGGACATATGCCGAAGCATCGCCAGCCTGCGCAAAGCTGGCCTCGGCCCGCGTCTGCAGCAGGTCGTGTTCCTCCGGGAAAAACGGCAGGGCCCGGTCGATCAGCTGGACTGCAGTGCCATAGCGGCGACCCTCGGCCAGGAACTGCACGTAGTTCAGCACGGCCGCCCGGTTGCGGGGATTCAGCGCCGCCGACCGCCCGAACCAGTCGTAGGCCTCGCGCCACCGGCCGAGCCGCCGGCGCGTGACCGCCTGCCAGAAACAGACCTGCGCATCGTTCGGCAGCCCGGCTTCCGCCGCGTCGAACTCCTGGAGCGCCCGCGCCCAGTCGCGCTGCACGCGGTAGTAGTAGGTGCCCAGGGCCAAGTGGGTCTCCGGCGCCTCCGGCGCCAGACGCACCGCCGCATCGGCCTCCGCCTTGACCTTCGCCGCGCGTTCCGGCGACGGATCGAAGTAGCCGAACCAATAGAGGATCGAGTGCAGGCCCGCCTTCTGGGTGTGCGCCAGCGCCAGGTTCGGATCCTTGTCGAGCGCCTGGTCGAACATCACCAGGACCCGGTTGTAGTCCGCGATCTGCCCGGCCTCCCCGATCGACTCCTGCAGCGCGCGCGCGCGCTGGTAGAGCTCGTACGCCTCGGGGTTGTCCGTCGGCTTCCGCTCGATCAGAGCCTCCTCGCTGCCCGTCAGCGTCGCCTTCAACGCCGCCGCGATCTGTTTCGCGAGCCGGGCCTGCAGGGCGAAGATGTCGGCGGTGTCGCCGTCGAAGGTGTCCGCCCAAAGATGCTCGTCGGTCCGCGCGTCGATCAACTGGGCGTTCATGTGCACCTTCGAGCCCACCCGGCGGATGCTGCCCTCGAGCACGGTGGCGACGCCGAGCTCCGCCGCGATCTTCTTCAGGTTGCGCGCCGCCGGGTCGCGGTAGGCAAGCACCGAGGTGCGCGAGATGACCTTCAGGTCGCGGATCTTGGCCAAGTTGGTGATGACGTCGTCATGGACGCCGTCGGCGAAGAACTCGTTCTCCTTGTCGGTGCTGAGATTGGCAAATGGCAGGACGGCGATGGACTTCGCGCTGAGCAGCGGCGCGGGCGCGACGGCGGCGGCCGCGGGTTTCGCCTCCACGGCGGCGCTGGCGGGGACCGTTGGCGGTTCGGGCTTGTGCGAAACCCACAGCGCCACGCCGATTCCCACGACGATCGCGGTGATCGACCCGGCCGTCCAGCGGGGGACCGCTTTCCCGGTTGGAGGCGCGGTGCCCTCACTGCGCTCAGCGGGATGAGGACGTCCCGTCTCCATCGGCGGGCGCGCGCGACCCGCCGGTTGGTCGGTGGGCGGGGTATGGATTCCCCACCCTGCATTCTCGCCGGGACCATCCAGCATCCGCTTGACCTGCCCGACAAACTGCGGGGTCGGCAGCGCCCCGGGCAGCCGCGTCCAGTGCACGCGCATGAATTCCGGCGGCACGATCGCCCCGTTCTCCGGGGTGTCGTCGACGACCACCGGCACGAGGAACGCCAGCCCCGCGGCCATCAGGTGCGTCTGCTCGATGGCGAGCTTCCATTCCAGTCGGAAGTAGCCCTTGCCGCGTTCCTGGGTGTTCCGGGAGATGATCGGCAGGAAGAGCGTGCAGTCGCCAATCTGTTTGCGGATTTTTGCATCCCAGGCATCGCCGCCGCGCAATTCATTCTGGTCAAACCACACTTCGACGCCGGAACTGCGCAACGCCTCGGCGACGCGGCGCGCCGCGTCCGCGTCCTCGCGGGCGTAGCTGAGGAACACGGCCTTGGTGGCGTCACTCATGTGCACCCCCCGGGCCCGGCCAACGCCCCGCCTCGTCCGGAAAAGGTGCGGACGGCCGCACCGGAGAAGTTGGGAGGCATGCGCTCACTTGCCGGACCGCACGCGCGCCTTGAAGACCAAATCGTTCAGTTCCTTCCAAAAGTGCATCTGCTTGGCTTCCTCCGGAATGCCTTGCAGGGTCTTGTTGGCTTCGTCGAGGGCGTCGCGTCGCGCAATCCGACCGGCGTTGTCGTCGGCTTGGATCAGCGCCTGCAGATAGGAGGCATAGGCCGAGCGGTAAAGCAGGTCGACGCTGGCCGCCGCCTTGGGTGGCGGCTGATTGTTGCCGCCCGAGAGCGCCCGGGCCACCCGCTGCAAGAAGCCGACGCCGGTGATGACCTTGCCCTGCTGCTCGCGGTAGTAAGCCAGCGCCTGGTCGAGGATCGGCTGGGCCTCGGCCCGCTTCGATTGGAGGATCAGCGCGTGCGCCAGCAACGTGCGTTTCCAGGCCGCCACGCTCGGCACGCGGTCGGAGGCCACGTCGTTCGTCGGCGCGTCGAACAGGGCCCGCGCCGCGGTCTCGGCGTCGGCGGCCTGCCCGAGGCTCAGGGCGGCCTGGACCGCGCTCTGGACAGCTTCCCGGTAGGCGCCGCTCCGGGTGTTCGTGGCCATCGCGGAATCCGCGGGGATCTTCAGGATGCGGGCGGCGCTGGCATTGGCTTCGGCGTACGCGGCCGTGTACTCCCCGAACGCCTGGTGCACCTGGCTCGCGGCAATGAGGATCCATTCGGGCAGCAACCTGGCCAGGCCTTCCCCCATCTGCACCTGCTTCGGCCAGGCCGTCGAGATCCGCTTCAGTTCCCCGACCGCCTCGTCGACCGCGGGGCGATGGCCGAGTTCGGCCTCGACGACGGCAATGGTCGCCCAGAAATCGAACAGCGAGGGGGCGATCCCGGACGAGTTGCGGGGGTCATGCTCGAGGCTGGCTCCCGCCCGCGCCTGCGCCAGGGCCTCCCCGATTCTGCCTTGGGCGAGCAGGTCGTTCATCAATTCCTGCCGGGCCCGGCTCCACATATCCCAACCCAGGGAGTCGGAAGGATTGAACCGCACGTAGTCCGTCGCCGCCTGTTCCGCCTTGGCGGCGAAGGCCAGCGCGGCCGCATAGTCGGAACGCCGGGCGGCTATCGTGGCCAGCACTTCCGGGGCGTAGCACCGGTTGACCATCGCCGGCAGGTCGCCCGGGCGCTGGGCCAGCACCTTTTCCGCCACTTCCAGCACCTCGCGTTGCAGCTTTTCCGCCTCGTCGAGCCGCCCCAGGGCCAGCGCGTGGCGGGCCTCGGAATCGGTCGTGTCGCCGTACGCCGAGGCCGCGCTCAGGTCGGTCATGTCCAGCGCGCCCAGACCGACGAGGATCTTGCGCGCTTCCTCGCAGGTCGCGATGCCGGTTTCCTTGGGTTGCGTGTGGCTGAGATGGTTGAGGACGTCGGCGTAGAGTCGGCGCACCCGCCGCGAGGCGCCCGGCGCCTGCACCAGCGGTCGCAGCAGATCGGCGGCCTGCTGCAGCTCGGTCGCCTTGAAGCCGGCCTCTCCGTTGCTTGCGCTGAACTGGGCGAGCGCCAGGCCGACGGTCGTCTCCTCGCTGCGGTCGCCGGCCGCCCGGAGTTTTTCAAAGACCGCCCGGGCCTCGCCGATCAGCTTCGCCGCGCCGGCCGTGTCGCCCCGGGCCTGCAGGGCGGCGCCTTCGCGCACGAGCGCCATGCCGCGATAGACCTGCGTGCCCGCGGTCAGCAACTCGGGCGGCAGGCCGTCATAGTAGGCCACCGCCATGTGGGCCAGCTTGCGCATGGTTTCCAGCCGGCCGGTCGGCTCCAGCTCGGTGTAGAAGTCCTCGATCAGGAAACCGACCAGTTTCTCCGCCTCGCCGCGGGCGCGCTCGGCCAGCAGCCGGGTGGCCTCGGCCTGGGCCTCGGCGGTGCGGGCCCGGCGCAGGTTGATGAACCCGAAGATCGCGCTGGCCGCCGCCAGCAGCATGATGACGGCGCACACCGCGGCGATCCGGCGCGCGCGGCTGAGCTCCCGACGCGTGGCCGCCTCGCGGGCCCGCTGGTCGGCGAGCAGGCGCTCCGCCTTCTCCAAGGCCTCATGCTCCTGGCGCAGGTCGCGGCTGGCCTTGACCACGCTGCAGAGCACGTCGTGGGTCAGCTCGACGCGCCGGACATCGAGGCGCTCCTCGATCCGGAGCAGGCGGCGGTTGACGAGCACGTCGAGCGCCGCCGGGTCCGCCCCGGCATCGGCCAGGTGTTTCCGCGCGCGCTCCAGCGCGATGTTCTCGCGGTAGCCCGAGTCGGTCAGCAGCTCGTTCTCGATGAAATGGCGCACGGCCGCCGGCTGGTCGGCCACCGTCCGCTCGTAGAATTCGCGGAGAATGGTGTCCCGGGTGCCGGCGAGCAGGTTGGCGCTGATGACGGCCTCGCCCCGGGTCCGGCGCTGGTTGTTCAGCTCGCGGCAGACCAGGCTGAGCAGGGAAGGCTCGACCTCGGCCCCCTCCAGCTGCCCCTGGCCGGCGACAAAGGCCACGATCTGCTCCGCCACCTCCGCGGTGACGAGGCCCTCGGCGGGCCGCATGACCGCCTCGAGCGCGCGCGGCGCCTGCATGCGGGTCAGGCGCATGCGGTTCTGCATGAGCGAGGGCATCGCGGGCTTGAGACTCTCCAGATGTGGCAGGTAATCCTCGCGCAGCGCGATCAGCACGCGATAGTCGGCCCGGGCGAAATCGAAGGCCTCGACGTCCGCGGTGGCCGCCTCGAGCCTCGCCTCCAGCCGCGCCGGCGGACGGTTCTCCACCAGGTCGGCCAGCTCGCCGATGAAGCCGGTCGCGCGCCGCCGGGTCTCCGGGTCGGCGGCCCCGCCAAGCGTGAAAAGTTCCTCGAACTGGTCAAACACCAGGACTGGGTTGACGATCTGCCCGGCGGCGTCGAGCAGGTGATCGTCGCGGTGGTGAAAGAACTCCCACAGTGTCTCGCCCGTCACGGCGCTGCCGGACTTGGTCCAGTGACCGGCGCCGGACGTCTCGGAGAAGACGAGTGATTTGATCTGCTCGGTCAGCGGCGGCGCGTCCGGCGCGTGGTCCAGCCGCACATACACCGGGCAGAAATTCTCCGCGCGCAGCCGGGGAAACACGCCGGCCTGCAGCAGGGATGACTTGCCAAGGCCGGACTGGCCGAACAGCACGGTCAGCGCCTTGCGCTCGACGCGCCGCAGGAGCTCGCGCACCTCCTCGTCGCGGCCGAAAAAATAGGCCGTCTGCTCCTCGGTGAAGGTCGACAGGCCCGGCCACGGGTTCTCGTGGTCGACCGAGAGGACGCCCGGCGTGAGCACGGTTGAATTATCCGCCATGGCCGTGCAGTTCGCGGAGCCGCTGGGCGAACTCCGGCGTCGGTTCGCCGCCGGCCAGCCGGGTCCAGTGGTTCTTCAGGAATTTCTCCGGCACCATCGCGCCGACCTCGGGGGTCTCATCGATGCACACCGGCAGGATGAACGCCGCGCCCTCGGCCATCGCCCGGGTGCGGTCGACGGCCTGCGACCATTCGCGCCGGAACCAGCCTTCCACGCGCCGCTGGGTCGTGGCCGAGATCACCGGGATGAAGAACGAGCAGCGGTTGATGTTGTTCCGGATCTTGCGCTCGAAATCGTCGCCGCCCTCGAGGCGTTCCATGTCGAACCAGGTGACGAGTCCGGCGGCATCGAGGCCGGCCTTGAGCCGTTGCACCGCGGGCAGGTCCTCGCGGGCGTAGCTGATGAAGATCGCCTTGTCGGGCATCTCGCGGTGCGGGGGCAGAAACCGGACCGGGTTGCTGCCGGAGGACGGGAACGGGGCCGTGCTGGCCCGTTGCCGGGCGGTCCAGCGCCGGTGGAGCTCGGCGATGAATTTCTCGGCGCCATCGGCGAACAACCGCGTCCGGCTGCTGACCTGCTGAAGGAAGAAGACGAGGCCGGGTTCGCGGAGGATGTGGCTGTCGGCGAGGATCTCGCCGACGTCCCGCGGATCGGACAGCCGCCGGCGCTTGGCCAGCCGGAGGAAGAGGCGGGTCAGCCAGTCGGAGAACCCGCCGCCGAGCAGCAGCAGGTGGCTGTGCTCGAGCTCGGCGAAGAGCTTTTCCGGGCAGTAGTGCTCGCTTTGCAGCGCGCAGACGAACTCGAGCGTGTCCTCGTCGGAGATCACGTAGGTGGGCGACGCGGAGAGGCGGCCCATCAGGTGGTAGACGAGCGGCCGGGTGAGTTGTGCTCGCTCGCCCGGAAGATCCGTCACCTTGTTGGGCGCGTAGGCCAGCACATCGGTGGAACGCAGGCCGCCGAAGCGCACGGTGTTGAGCGCGTCCTCCAGCAACGAGTCGAAACTGGTGGTGACATAGAGGTCGAAATCCGTGATTTCCGCCAGCTGGCGCAGGGCCGGCGGCGGAGCGAACGTGACCTCGCGGAGGATGGTGCGGATGCGCGTGTAGGCGTCCTCGCGCCGGCCGCGGTGCCCGAGAAACTGCACCACGACGTCGTTCAGGGTCGGCGACGGCGGGAGGCTGCCGGCGGACACCCCCAGGCGGGTCGCGAGTTTGCCGGCCAGCCAGTCGTAGAGATTCTGCGGTCCCGTCTCGGTGGCGACGGTGAGCAGTTCGGGGCCGACGACCGGGATGACCCGCTTTTCCTCGATGAAGTTGAGCAGGTCCTCCCAGGCATCATCGTCGAAGGGCACGGCGGCGGTGGCCGCGGAAGCGAGATCGGTGTTCATGGCGGGAGGTCGGGCGGGCGGATCCGGGCTAGAACAGCGGCGCGTTGTTTTTGGGATCGTTGACGAGGGCTTGAAATCGCGGGTTGTCGCGCAGCGGGAACCAGGCCGCGCCGAATTTCGCCGAGTAGATGTTCTCCCCGAAGGGCGTGCGGAGCAGCCGCGCGAGCTCGGCCAGTGCCCGGTCCTCCTCTCCGACCCACGCCAGCACTTGGGCGTAGTTGAGGCTCACCGGCGGCCCGGCCACGGCGTCCTTCGACTCCGGGATCAAATCCTTGGCGGTTTGCGCGCACTTGAGCGCCTCCGCCTTGTCGCCGACCAGCGCATAGGCGCCGGAAAGGGCCGCCCACGCGGTCGCCGAGGGCTTCTGGGCCAGCTCCGCCTTGGCGTCGGGAATTGCCCGCCCGGCGAGATCGCGCGCCGCGGCCCGGTCGCCGTGCGCCCAGAGCACGATCGCCGCGGTGGTGTCCTGGCTCCAGTGCGGCTCATCGTACGCATCATAATAGCGTTGGACGGCATCGAGCTTGATGGACTCATCCCAGTCGCCGGTGGTCCGGGCCCAGACCTTGCGCATGTAGACCGCCTGCGGCTGGTCCCGCTGTTCCGTCTTGTACCGGGCGATCATCTCGTCCCCCTCGCGCCGGGAGCCACTGGCCAGGAACGGGATGACGGCGGTCTGGGCCCGGTCAACGAGGGAATCGGGAAACAAGGCGCTGATGCGCTTCTGCATCGCGGCGGCGTCCTCGTAACGGTTCAACCCCAGCGCGAGTTGCACGAAGGTGTGCCCAAACCGCAGGTCGCGCGGCTCCAGATCGGCGGCCCGGTGCAGTTCGGCCAGAGCCTCGGCCCAGCGGCCCTGCCGCCGGTGGATGAAGCCGAGCGAACCGAACACCGCGGCATCGTTGGGCCGCAACACCGCCAGGCGCAGGTACTGCTCCGTCGCCCGTTCGTAGTCGCGATAGCCGTAATAATAGTAGTCGCCGAGCCGTTCGATGATGTCCGGGTCGTCGGGCGCCAGCTTCACCGCCGTGTCGATCGCCGCCTTGGCCCGGGCCAGCCGCGCGTCCGAGTGGTCGTAATCGTTGAAGTAGGCCTGGGTCATGGCCGACGCCAGTTCCGCCCAAGCGAGGGCGAACTTCGGGTCGAGGCGGACTGCTTCCTGGAGCAGGGGCTCCGATTCTTGGGAACTGCCGGCGTTGCTCTGGCGCAGCTCGCGCGCCTTGAGGTAGGCGTCGTAGGCGGCGAGATTCTGCGTCGGCCGCCGGTCGAGCAGTTGCTTCTCCTGCGGCGACAGGGCCGTCTCCAGCGCGGTGGCGATCGCCTGGGCCAGTTCCGCCTGAATCGCGAAAACATCGTTGATGTCGCGATCGTAGGCCTTGGCCCAGACGTGCTCGTCGGTGGCCGCGCGGATGAGCTGACCGGTGACGCGCACCTTGCTGCCCGCCCGCCGCACGCTGCCTTCAAGGATGTAGGCGACGCCCAGTTCCTGGGCGATCTGGCGAATTGATTTGGCCGTGGTGCGGTACGGCATTACCGACGTGCGCGAAACCACGCGCAATTCATGGACCAGCGCGAGATTCGTGAGGATGTCCTCGTGGATGCCGTCCGCGAAAAAGGCGCTGGCGTCCTTTTCCTCGCTCATGTTCTCGAAGGGGAGCACCGCGATCGACTTGTCATCGACCTTCGGCGCGGCGGCCGCCACCGGAGCGGGCGACATTTCCGCAACCGCCTTGGCCGGAGCGGGCGCCGGCCCGGATTCAGGCTTTTTCAAAACCCAGCCGCCCACGGCGATGCCGACCACGACGACGGCCAGCAAACCCCAGATCCAGCCGGGGAGGCCGTTCCTTGTTGCCGGGGCCGCAGACCCCGGGGAACCGGCCTCACCGAGGCCGGCTACAACGGGACGGGAATGTCCCGCGCCCGCGGCCGGGTTCGTCGCGCCGCGAGCACGACCCGCCTCGACAATCGGTTTCCCCGGCGCTTCCAGCAGGTGTTTCACCTGTTCGACAAAATTCGACGTCGGCACGCCGTGCGGCAGGCGCGTCCACTGCACGCGCATGAATTCGTCGGGGACCAGCGCGTCAGATTCGGCCGTTTCATCGATCACCACCGGCAGCAGGAACGGCACGCCGGCGGCCATGTCGTGGGTGCGTTCGACGGCAAATTTCCATTCCCGGCGGAAATAGCCTTCGCCCCGTGACTGGGTGGCGGCGGAGATGACCGGAACGCAGAGCGTGCATGTGCGGATCTGGATGCGAATCTTCTGGTCCCACGCATCCCCGCCCCGGAGCTCATTCTGGTCGAACCACACCTCGACACCGAACGCCCGCAACGCGTCCGCGATTCGGCGGACTGCCTCCGAATCCTCGCGGGCGTAGCTAAGAAAGACGGCACGCGGCGTGGGCGGGTGTTCCGGCATAAAGCACAGTCCTAATGGCAGTTAAGCTTAGGCCTTGCCAGCACAATCCCTCGCTGGCACCCGTTGCAGCAGCCGTTCGACCGGCAACATGTCCTCCTCCGAAACCAAAGCCAGCCAACTGCCGCTTTTTCACGTGGTCGGATTCTCCGGCCACCGCCAGTTGACCAATCCCGCCGCCGTTGCCGGAGCGCTGACGGCCGCCCTCGAGGGACTGCGACGGGATGCCCGTGGCGAATGGGTGGCGTTGTCGTCGGTGGCCACGGGCGGCGACCAGCTCTTCGTCGCCCAGGCCCGGGCGCTCGGGCTGTCCTGGCACGCCATCCTGCCCCTGCCGAAGGCCGAGTTCACCAAGGATTTTTCCCCGGACGAGTGGGCCACGGTCGAGGGAACCCTTTCGAAGGCCGAACACATCCGGGTTATCACCGAAAACGGCTCGCGCGAGGACGCCTATCTCGACTGCGGCATGGAGACGGTCAACGGCTGCGACGTCCTGGTCGCTGTTTGGGACGGCGATCCCGCCCGCGGCAAGGGGGGCACCGCCGACGTGGTGGAATACGCGCGCTCACTCGGCACGCCGCTCATCATCATTGACCCCGAGACCCGGGAAACCCGTCGCGAAAACTTCACCCTGTTCCAAGCCACGGACCCCAGCCTCGCCTACCTCAACCGGCTGCCCGTGGCCTCCGGGGGTTGGGGTGAGAATCCGTTCAAGGCGCCCGACCATATCTTCGCCTTCCAGCAGAAGGCCGACTACGCCGCCAGCCACGGCGCGCCGCAATTCCGCCGGTTGATCGTGTCGACCGTCATGCTGCACGTCATCGCCACCATCATCGCGTCCGCCGGACTGGCCTTTGACCTGCATTTTGCCGCGCTGCCCTGGGTGAAGCTCCTCTGTCTGTTCAGCGCGCTCGCCGTGGCGCTGGTGCTTCGCCACCACCACTCGCACCACAACTGGGTGCGCTGCCGGCTCGCCGCCGAGTTCTGCCGTTCGGCCCTGGCCACGTGGGGGCTGCCGCGCGCCGCGCCGCTTTTCCAGGATCTGGACCTGCCCGGCGTCGGCGGGTTGACCCGCTCGCTCCACATCCTGCACAGCCGGTCGGCCAGCCTGCAGCCGGTGCCGATGGCGGATTTCAAAAGCATCTACCTCGCCAAGCGCATCGACGACCAGCTCGCCTATTACCACCGCCAGGAAAACCGCGCGCTGCCGCAGCACAGCCGGCTCAAGACCGGCTTCTGGGTGGCCACGATTCTGGCCCTCATCTCCACCGGCTTCTACGCCGTGTGCTTTTCGGTGGGCGCCGTGGTGCCGAACTGGGTGGAAACGGTCGTTTTCTACTTCCTGCCGATCGCGCTGCCGGTGGTGGCCGCGGCCTTCATCTCCCTGATTTCCATCAACGACTTGCAGCGCCGGGTGGCCCGCTACCGCGAGATGCGCGCGATGCTCGAGGACAGCCGCAAACAGGTCGCCTACTGCCAGACCTGGAACAGTCTTGAGCGCATCGTGCTCAAGACCGAGCGCGCCCTCCTGCAGGAGGTGCTCGAGTGGCATTCGATCACCAGCTTCGCCGAATCGCACTGAGGAGAGCCGCAGGCAGTACGTGACAAGCTCTAAGCCTTAACCGGAGGCGCCAATTCATTACCTGTCCCGACCAATAGACGATTTCAGGTCTCAGATCTCAGATTTCGGAGTTCGGAGTTCAGAGACCGGAGATTGGAGTTTGGGTCTCCGATCGTATACCGTCTGACCACTCACCTCCGACCTTCGACCTCCGACCTCCGCCCCCTCCGCCCCATGCCTCAGATCCTCTATACCGTGCGGGCCACCTGCCCCAGCGTACAGGTCCGCGGACGTTATCTTTCCTGGCTCGTACCCGACCACCTCCTCGCCGTGCAGGCGGCCGGGGCCGCCAATGCCCGGGTCGTGCTGCCGGGGGTGACGAATGACATTTCGCAGGCCTTGAGCCTGGCCGAGGGGCCGGCGATCGTGGAGGTGCAGTATGTTTTCCCCTCGCGCAAGGTCTTCGAAACCTACCTGCGCGACCACGCCCCGGCGTTGCGGGCGGACGGCTTGAAATACTTTCCTCCCGACTCCGGCATCACCTACGAGCGCCAGGTGGCCGAGATCGCCGCGGAGCTGGATTAAGAGTATAAAAGGGCCTGAAGATTGCCCGCGAAACACGCGAATTGACGCGAAATGAACTCCATTCGTGTGATTCGCGTGTTTCGCGGCCAAAACCATCCGGGATCATCCGCGTAATCCGTGACCAACGGAGGATGTTCCTCTCAAAACCGGTACTTGATGTACCCTTCGGCGCGGATGGGCAGCTCGGGCAGGATGAGTATGCTCGACGTGTAGGCGTCGCCGTTGTGGATCCAGTTGCGCTGGTTGGTGAGGTTGAGGATGTCGACGTCCAGCAGCCACGCCCCGCGCTCGACCGAAAAGGAGGCGTTCAGTGTGTATTGTGCGGGCAGGTGCCACTGGTCGTCCAGGTTGCCTCGCTGCCGGCTCTGCCACTGGCCGTCGAGCGCGGCGCCGAAGCCGTTTTTCCAGCGGTAGCGAACGCTGCCATTGAGCATGACGTGCGAGAATCCGACCAGCGGCCAGTCGCCGGCCGGGACCTGGTTGGCGAACGGACTGTAGCTCGCGTCCCCGGTCCCGAGACCGCCCGGACCGCGCCCGGCGGCGTAGCCGGCGTAGATGTCGCGTCCGCCCAACTGGTACGGTGCGGCATCGAGATACTCGCCCTGCTGGATGGTGGCGTTGAACGTGGCGCTGAAGCGGGTGTCGGGCTGGTAGACGCTCTCCAGCTCAAATCCGCGCACGCGGATGTTCTGGTGCACGTCGCCCAGGCCGGTGCGGGCGCGGCGCTGGTCGAACAGCGCGGTGCCGACAAAAAGCTGGTTGTCCAGCAGGCTGAATTTCGCCCCGGCCTCGAACAGATCGCTGCGGTTGCGCAGATCGTTCGGGTCAATTTTGCCGTCGGACTGCAGGCTGATGCCGCCGCCGCCGAGGTTGCCGTGAAGCGATGAGGTGCTCTGCCAGGTGACATAGTAGCTCGACGTGCGCGTCGGCCGGAGAAGCAGGCTGGCGTTCCCGGAGCCCTCGGTGGCGCGGGCCGAATCGCTGGCCGGCGTCGTGCCCGCGGGCGCCAGCGGGTCGCGCGCGCTGGCGAGGAACCAGTCGGCCCGCGCGCCGACGAGCAGGTGGAGGCGCTCGGAGAGCTTCACGTCGTCCTGCGCGAACACCGCCGGATTCCAAACGCGGGAGTCGCCGGTCTCGGGCGTCGGCACATAGGGATCGACCGGCGAGAAGAACGGCAGCCCGCCCGGTCCGGGCGTGCCGGGCAGGTAGGAGGAGGGGAACTGCGCCGCCTGATCGAACACCCGCGACGGGTCCGTGATGTCGAAGTTGTAGAGGTATTCGTTGGAGTAGTTCTCAAACGAGATCACGGACTGCAGCCGCACCGCGGCGCCGGCGATGATCGATTGCGCCACGGCCCCGTCGGACAGGTTGAGGTGCGCCTCGGTCCGGTTCTCAAAAGTGTTCTGGCGCACGAATTCGAGATAGGCCGTCGCGTAGACCCGCTCGCGGTTCACGTGCTCGAGGAAGGTGCGGTTGATCAGCGTCAGCGCCGGCGAGACCTCCAGCGTGGCGATCAGCTGGGCATTCGCCACGTGAGCCTGCGCGTAGTCGTATTTGGAAAGGAGCGTGGCATCCCAGGGGAGCTTGACCGCCGACGTCGCGGGGACCGGCCCGGGGTTGTACGCGCCGTCGGCCGAGAGGCCGGTGTAATAGATGTCGTGGTCGATCAGGTCCTGGTTGACGCGGTTGACGCCGAGGGTCTCGTTGGTGTTTTGCCACATCCACTGGGCGTTGAAGTCGAGCTTGAGGCCCGGGCGCGGCTTCCACGTGAGGGCGGCGAAGAGGTCCTGCCGGTCGTCCTGGTCGCCGTTGCGCCGGTAAAACGTCTCGCCGCCCTTGCCCTCGTAGCTCACGCGCCAGGCGAGTCGGTCGTTGACCGGCGCGGTCGTGTCGATCTGCACGCTTTCATTGAGGAAGGAAAGGTCGCCGATCGTCCACGTGCCGAGACGCGTGGTGACGGTCGTCGCGGGCCCGGAGAATTGCGGCTGCTTGGTCTGGTAGTTGACGTAGCCGCCGGTGAGGTAGCCGGCGCCGAAGACCGCGGAGCCGGCGCCGCGGACGACATCCACGGCCTCGACGCTGTTGAACGAAGGGAGGAAACCGTATTCGTTGTTGGTGCGCCGCTGCCCGTTGATGTAGGCCTCGGCGATGTCGCCGCGGATGTAAGGCACCGTCAGCTCGCCATAACTCGACGGCGCGTACGTGCCCGGACTGTACTCGAGGATGTCGCGCAAGCCGTGGACGGCGCGCTCATTGACGAGGCCGGCCGTGACGGTGCTGAGCGAGCGCGGGGTGTCGAGCGGTCCGCGGTCGTCGCCCATGACTGCCGACGTCTCGCGAGTCAGCGGGTTGAAGGATTTCTCGAGTGGAACGCCGGTCACGACGTAGCGTTCGAGGCTCACCACCTCGCCGCCGGCCGGGGCCGGCAGGGTCCCGTCGGCGGGGACGGGCGCGGCTCCGCCGTCAGCACTTTGTGCGCGGAGCGAGGCGGTGGCGCCGGCAAACGCGACGAGGAACAGGAGCGGGAGGCGGGTCGGATGGTGCATGGGTCAGGTGCCCGGCCCGCAACGAACGACGCCGGGGAGAAAAAGCGACGGGCACCTTGCACGCCTCGCTGTTTCCTTCGCCGGTATTATCCGTTTCAGGTTCGAAGGGTCGAGCAGCCGAGCGCGCCGCAATCTCAGTCTTCCGCGGAAGACACCCCTACAGGCAGAAGGCCAACAAAGCCATGCCGCCGCCGCGGTCAACCCCGGGCTGCGTCATCCCGCCCGCCGTTTCGGGTCCATAAACATGAAGGGGCCGCCCTTTCGGGCAGCCCCTGCATGACCTAACACCAAGCAAACCGTAAGAACTACAAACAATGTTCGTTGAGGAACGACGCACTGATGTCGTTAGGATAGACGCGGTCTGCTCCAAAACGTTGAATATTTCTTGGGGAAAATTTGTGAATAAGTTGTCAAGGAAATGACTGGTGTTTGGCGCTGACCTCCAAATAGTTACACCTCGGTTAGGTTCCGGATCGAGGGTGCACCCGCACTCACAACCTTCATTGCTTTCGATCCATGAATCCTCCCCGCCCCCATTTGTTCGGCCTTCTCGCAGGCCTTTTTCTCGCCGCCGGCATTTCCTTTGCCTCCCTGACCCTCGCCGGCGCCTGGTCGCGCATCGCCGAATGCCAGGTTATCAACGTCACCGGCTCCGCGCACAAGAATGTGCAGTCTGACCTCGTGGTCTGGCGCGCGAATTTTTCCGTCGACGCGCCCACCCTGCTCGAGGCGCAGCAGAAATTGCACGCCGACTTCGGAAAGGTCGCGGCTTTCCTGCAACGGCACGGATTTTCCGACTACACGTCGTCGCCGCCGCAGATCCAGGAGCTCACCGCCAAGCAGCACAACAAATTCGACGACACGACGGTGAACGTCCGCGTCGGCTACCAACTGACGCAATCGATTGAGGTTCGCTCGACGGACGTCGCACGGGTGCCCCCGCTCGTCGGCAACTCGGGCGAGCTGCTGGAGCAGGGCGTCGCCTTCATGTCGGACGGCCTCGTCTTCATCTACACCAAGGCCGGCGAGGCGAAGGTCGAGATGATGGCCGAGGCCACGAAGGACGCCCGTGCCCGCGCCGAGCAGATCGCCTCGCAGGGTGGACGCCGGGTCAAGGAGCTGCGGTCGGCGCACATGGGCGTCGTGCAAATCAACCCGATCTATTCGGCCGCCACGAGCTGGCAGGGAAACAACGACACGTCGTCGCCGGAAAAAACCATCACCGCCACCGTCACGGCCACGTTCTCGCTCAACTGAGACCGATAGTTCCGCGGCCATCGGACAGACTCATTGGAGGCGGGGTGCCCTCACCCCGCTTTGCCTCGCTGGAGGGCGAGGTCGCCTACCCTGAGCCCCTCGACTCCGCTCGCGGCCTTGCGCGGAGTCGAAACGGCCTGTCGAATGGGCTGACCCCACCGTTCCCGACGAAGAACTCCTGTTCCCGCGAACCGTCACCGGTGGGCGTCGGTTTCCACACCGACGCCCTTGTCGCCGAACTGAAGCGGCGTCCGCACCGAACGCCATGCTCGCGGCGGGGTCAGCCGCCGAGGCTTCGCACTCGTCGCAACCCGCCCCACAACGAAGCGTCGCCAGCCCCGCGTTACAGATGGATCTCCGCCGGCAGCACCTTGCCGGCGTTTTCCTTCACGGGCGTGTTCTTCAACGGATAGTGGAAGCGGTTCCCCTCGTAATTGCGGAACACCACCTCGTCGTCGGTGATCTTCTCGATGTAGTCGGGATTAACCGGCACCTTGCCACCGCCGCCGGGAGCATCGATGACATACTGGGGCACGGCGTATCCGGTGGTGTGACCGCGAAGCGCGCGGATGATCTCAATGCCCTTGCGCACATCGACCTTGAAGTGGGACCCGCCGGTGATGAGGTCCATCTGGTAGAGATAGTAGGGCCGCACCCGCATGCGCAGGAGGCGATGCACGAGGGCCTTCATCACGTCGGGATCGTCGTTCACCCCGCGGAGCAGGACGCTCTGGTTGCCGAGCGGAACGCCGGCGTAGGCCAGGCGCTCGCAGGCATCCTTCAGCTCCTTCGTCGCCTCGCGCGGATGATTGGTGTGGATGCTCATCCAGATCGGGCCGTGCTTCTTGAAGACCTCGCAGAGCTCCGGCGTGATCCGCTGCGGGAGAAACACCGGGATGCGCGTGCCGATGCGGATGAACTCGACGTGCGGGATCGCCCGCAGCCGGCCGAGCAGATGGTCGAGCTTCCTGTCCGACAGCAGCAGCGGGTCGCCGCCCGACAGCAGGACGTCGCGCACCTCGGAATGCGCCTCGATATAGCGGAGCGCCTGTTCGTACTCGGGGTGAAAATTGTAGTCCTGGGCGTTGCTGACCAGCCGGCTGCGGGTGCAATAGCGGCAGTACGCGGCGCAGCGATCGGTCACCAAAAACAGGACGCGGTCGGGGTAGCGGTGAACCAGGCCCGGCACCGGCGAATGACCGTCCTCGTCGAGCGAGTCGGCCGTTTCCTCGGCGGACACCACCATTTCATCGCCGCGCGGAATGACCTGGCGGCGGATCGGGCAGTTCGGATCGTTGCGATCGATCAGGTTGAAGAAATATGGGGTGATCGCGAGGGCGAGCTTGTGGTTCGCGAAGAGGCAGCCGGCCTTTTCCTCCGGGGTCAGGGTCATGAAGCGCTCCAACTGCGCCACGGTGGTGAGCCGATTCTTCAACTGCCACGTCCAGTCGCGCCATTCCGCTTCCGGCACGTGCTGCCAAAGCCCCTGGCCTTCGAACCAGGCGGCGCGGTCGTCGAGATAGGGCATGATGGGCAATGAGAGGTAGCCCAAATGCCGGGGCTGTCAAACGGAGGCGTCTGGGGAGATATCCCCGGTGGTGCTGGCGGTCCGGGCGACCACTCGGGGCCCTTAACGTTATCTTAATGCCCGCCAGCCACCTCTTAATTAGTCGTGGGGACCGCTGGACGGTATGCTCCGCCCCGCCAACCAAGCCTCCGACCCAAAAACCGGCCTCCCTTCCGCCGACCGCCCTCCGATCCTCATCCATCATGACCGACCTTGCCTTTCTCGCCTTGTCCGTCGCGTTTTTCGCCCTCGCCGCCGCCTATGTGCGGTTCTGCGACCGGGCGCGCTGAAACGCCGCCGTCCCCTTCCATGGAAACTATCATCATCGGTCTCATCGCCCTGGCCTGCCTCGCCTACCTCGTGGTGGCCGTCCTGCGTCCGGAGAAGTTCTGAGGCCCCTCGTCATGAACAATCCCAACGCCTGGTTTCAATTCGCGCTCTACATCGGAGCCCTCCTGCTGGTCACGAAGCCCCTCGGCCTGTATCTGGTCCAGGTGCTCGATGCCAGCGGCCGCACCTTTCTCGATCCGGTCATTCGTCCGATCGAGCGGCTCACCTACCGCGTGTGCGGCATTGATCCGGCCCGGGAACAGGGCTGGGCCGGCTACGCGTTCTCGATGCTCGCGTTCAGCCTGGTCGGAATGCTCTTCACCTATTTCATCCTGCGCTACCAGGACCGCCTCCCGCTCAACCCGCAGGGCCTGCCCGGCCTGAGCCCGCACCTGGCGTTCAACACGGCCGCGAGTTTCACGACCAACACCAACTGGCAGTTCTACGGCGGCGAGGCGACCATGTCGTATTTTTCCCAGATGGTCGCGCTGGCCATCCACAATTTCACGTCGGCCGCCGTCGGCATCGCCGTGGCCGCGGCGCTGGTGCGCGGCATCGCCCGCCAGACCACGAAGACCATCGGCAACTTCTGGGTCGATTCCGTCCGCGTCACCTACTACCTGCTCGCGCCGGTCTGCCTCGTCTTTGCCCTCGTCCTCGTGTCGCAGGGCATGATCCAGAATTTCAAGCCCTACACCGTCGCCAAGACGCTCGAGCCGTACACGATCCAGGTCGCCAAGACCGACGACAAGGGCCAGCCGGTCCTCGGCGCCGACGGCAAGACGCCCGTCATGGTCGACCAGGTGGTCGACACGCAGACCATCGTGCAGGGCCCGATGGCCTCGCAGATCGCGATCAAGATGCTGGGCACGAACGGGGGCGGCTACGCCAACGCCAACGCCGCGCATCCGTTCGAAAACCCGACGCCACTCTCGAATTTCCTCCAGATCCTGTCGATCTTCGCGATCCCGAGCGCGCTGACCTGGTATCTCGGCCGGATGGTCCGGAACCAGCGGCACGGATGGGCCGTCTGGGGCGCCATGTTCGCAATGTTCGTGGCCGGCGCGCTCGTCTGCTGGAAAGCCGAGGCCAGCGGCAACCCGATCCACCAGAAGCTGGGCGTCGCCGCGGCCGACGGCAACATGGAGGGCAAGGAGGTGCGCTTCGGCATCTTCAATTCCGCCCTTTTTGCCACCATCACGACCGACGCCTCGTGCGGCGCCGTCAACGCGATGCACGACTCCTTCACGCCGCTCGGCGGGCTCGTCCCGCTGTTCAATATTGAGACCGGCGAGGTGATCTTCGGCGGGGTCGGCGCCGGCCTTTACGGCATGCTCATCTTCGTCGTCCTCGCCGTCTTTATCGCCGGCCTGATGGTCGGCCGCACGCCCGAGTACCTCGGCAAGAAGATCGAGGCCTACGACGTCAAGCTGGTCATGCTTGTCCTGATGGTGCTGGCCGCCACCGTGCTCGGCTTCACGGCGTGGGCCAGCGTGAGCGCGTGGGGCGCGGCGGGGCTCAACAACGCCGGCCCGCACGGCTTCAGCGAGATCCTCTACGCCTACAGCTCGGCGGTCGGCAACAACGGCAGCGCGTTCGGCGGTCTCACGGGCAACGAAAGCCACTGGGACACTACCATGGCGCTGGCGATGCTGATCGGCCGCTTCCTTATGATCGTCCCAATCCTCGCGCTCGCGGGCAACCTCGCCGCCAAGAAGCTCGTGCCCGCCAGCGCGGGCACCTTCAAGACCGAGGGCCTGACGTTCGTCGCGCTGCTCGTCGGCACCGTGCTGCTGGTCGGCGCCCTCACCTTCCTGCCGGCCCTGGCCGTCGGACCCATCGTCGAGCACTACCTGATGGGCGCCGGCACGCTGTTCTGAATCGCAAAAAACACTCGCCATTCCCGCCGGCTCGTCGCGGAGGACTCGCCCTACCCAAGTCAGTAGCACTTTCACTTTCACTTTCACTCTCCCCTCACTCTCTCCCTCCTCGTGTCCACCAAATCCATCTCCCTGTTCGATCGCGCCATCATGGTGAAGGCCGTCGGCGACTCCTTTCGCAAGCTCGATCCCCGCGCGCAGCTGCGCAACCCGGTGATGTTTGTCACCCTGCTCGGCGCGCTACTCACCTTCGAGCAGCTATGCACCTCGCGGGAACCGCTCGCCTACGTGCTGCAGGTCGCCCTCTGGCTCCTCTTCACGGTGGTCTTCGCCAATTTCGCCGAGGCCGTCGCCGAGGGCCGCGGCAAGGCCCAGGCGCGCGCGCTCCGCGCGTCCCGAAAGCAGCTCGTCGCCCAGCGCCGGCGCAAGGACGGCTCGCTCGAGCCGGTCGACGCCTCCGCCCTGCGCAAGGGCGACCTCGTCTTTGTGAAGACCAACGAGCTGATTCCCGGCGACGGCGATGTCATCGAAGGAATCGCCAGCGTGGACGAGTCCGCCATCACTGGCGAATCCGCGCCGGTCATCCGCGAGGCCGGCGGCGACCGGTGCGCCGTGACGGGCGGCACCCGCATCCTCTCGGACCAGTTGCTCATCCGCATCACGGCCAATCCGGGCGAGGGCTTCCTCGACCACATGATCAGCCTGGTCGAGGGCGCCACCCGCCAGCGCACGCCGAACGAGATCGCGCTCACCATCCTGCTCTCCGCGCTCACCTTCATCTTCCTGCTGGTCATCATCGCGCTCAAACCGTTCGGCACCTATGCCAACGTCGCCTTCTCCATCACCACGCTGATCGCCCTGCTGGTCTGCCTGATTCCGACGACCATCGGCGGACTTCTCAGCGCCATCGGCATCGCCGGCATGGACCGACTGCTCCAGCGCAACGTCCTCGCCATGAGCGGCCGCGCCGTCGAGGCGGCGGGTGACATCGACGTGCTGCTCCTCGACAAGACCGGCACCATCACGCTCGGCAACCGCATGGCCAGCGAGTTCACGCCGGCCCCGGGCGTGACGGCCGAGCGCCTGGCGGACGCCGCCCAGCTCGCGTCCCTCGCCGACGAAACGCCCGAGGGGCGCAGCATCGTCGTCCTCGCCAAGGAGAAGTTCAACCTCCGCGGCCGCGAAGTCGCCATCCCGCACGCCACCTTCGTTCCGTTCTCGGCGCAGACGCGGATGAGCGGCGTGGATATCGCCGCCACCGCGGAGCAGCCCGGCCGCACCATCCGCAAGGGCGCGGCGGCCAGCGTGAAGGCGTGGGTCGAGGCTCAGGGCGGCGCCTATCCGACCGCCGTGGGCGAGGCTGTCGACCGGATTTCCCGCCAGGGCGGCACCCCGCTCGTCGTCGCCGAGGAACGAGCCGTGCTCGGCGTCGTTCACCTCAAGGACGTCGTCAAGGGCGGCATCAAGGAGCGTTTCGCCGAGTTGCGCCGGATGGGCATCCGCACGGTCATGATCACCGGGGACAACCCGCTCACCGCCGCCGCGATCGCGGCCGAGGCCGGCGTCGACGATTTCCTCGCGCAGGCCACGCCGGAGATGAAACTGGCCCGCATCCGCGAGGAACAGGGCAAGGGGCACCTCGTGGCGATGACGGGCGACGGCACCAATGACGCGCCCGCGCTGGCCCAGGCCGACGTCGGTGTCGCCATGAACACCGGCACGCAGGCCGCCAAGGAGGCCGGCAACATGGTCGACCTCGATTCCAACCCGACGAAGCTCATCGAGATCGTCGAGATCGGCAAGCAACTGCTCATCACCCGCGGCGCGCTGACGACCTTCTCGATCGCAAACGACGTCGCGAAATACTTCGCGATCATCCCCGCGATGCTCGTGGGCGCCTTCCCGGCGATCGCGCCCCTCAACGTCATGCGGCTCGCCTCGCCGACGAGCGCGATCCTCAGCGCGGTCATCTTCAACGCGCTCATCATCATCGCGCTCATCCCGCTCGCGCTCCGGGGTGTCGCCTACCGCCCGATCGGCGCCTCCGCGATGCTGCGCCGAAACCTCTTCATCTACGGCCTCGGCGGCATCGTGATCCCCTTCATCGGCATCAAGGCCATCGATCTCCTCATCAACGCCCTCCACCTCGCCTGAGCGACTCCCCTCGTTCTCATTCTCCGTCATCTGCTCGTTCGCGCACCCTTCCCTTGTTTCCAAGGCCACTGAGGCCGGGAGAACGAGAAAGATCACGATAAAGAGAACGATTCAACCCGACAAACTCCATGAAAACCCTCTTCAACGAACTCAAAACCGCCGTCCTGCTCACCCTGATCTTCGCCGGGCTGCTCTGCGGCGCCTACCCGCTCGCCGTCTGGGCCGGCGCCCAGGCCCTCTTCGCCGACAAGGCGAACGGCAGCCTGGTGATGGACAAGGACGGCACCGTGCGCGGCTCGCGTTTGCTGGCCCAGAATTTCGGCAGCGCCAAATATTTCCAACCGCGCCCCTCGGCCGCCGGCACGGGCTACGACGCGGCGAATTCCTCCGGCACCAACCTGGGGCCCACCAGCCAGAAGCTGGCCGACAGCATCAAGGCCGCGGTCGCCGCCTACCGCGCGGCCAATGGCCTGGCGGCCGACGCCGCCGTGCCGGCCGACGCTGTCACGTCCTCCGGCAGCGGACTCGATCCCCATATCAGCCCCGCCAATGCCTTTCTTCAGGCCGCGCGTGTCGCCAAAGCCCGGGGCCTTCCGCTCGAAAAAGTGCAGGCAATGATCACCGCCAACACCGATGGCCGCGACCTGGGCGCGCTCGGCGAGGCGGGCGTCAACATCCTGGCACTCAACGTCGCACTGGACCGGACGCCCGCCAGTCAATGAACCCATGAACCTCCGCGCGCAGCGCCCGACCCACTCCCGCCGTCCCCGCGGGGACGCCTGGTTTCTCGCTGTACTGGTCGCGCTCGCCGGGCTCGCCGCGCTGCTCTGGTTCCTCGATCCGAGCCACTCGCTCGCCGAAAAGTCCCGGGTGCCCTGGCCCGAACGGAAGACCCAGAAACCCTAAACGGTCCCCGCCATGAACACCCTCCCGTCTCGGGACATTCTGGTGCTGGCCATCGGGATTGCCGCCAACTGCAGGGTGCAGCGACCCATTGTCCGGAGGTGCCGCGCCCAAACCGTGGCACCGCTGCTCGCGTGAACAAACGAACAAACTGTAAAACTCAAAACGCGCGAACAAATCCCCGGCCCGCCAATCCAACTTTGCGCCCCTGATCGTCAATCCAGCGAGTTCTCCGCCATGAAAACTTCCCTGACTTCGCCAAGGCATTTTGAGTTTTGTTTTCCCCATCTTGATACGCTCATCCTCGTTGAAGACAACGGCGAGGCTGTCGACATCCGCGCCACGCGGGACACGTTTTCCGAGCAACGGAAACAGGCCTTCATCCGCGAGCTCGCAGCGGAAGGTTTCATCGCCGATTCCTACCGGTGGTTTTCGCTGGCAGGGCCGGAATCCTACTTCGGCGTGCATTGGCGCGTGGACTTTTCGTGGCTGGAGTTGCCGGCCCTCGTCCTGGCCCGCGCCCGACGATTCATGCTTGGCCTCCTGCTCGGCGGCGGGCTCCTCTGGGCGGTGCTCATCGCGGGCCTGTGGCTTCGGACCACCCGTTAACCATGAACGGACTGACGCTCTTCGGCCTGATTGCCGTCACCGCGATGCTGGTGTGTTACTGGCTGGAGGATCGGAGCTCTTGGTTTGTCCTGGCGTTCGCCAGCGCCTGCGTTCTGGCATCGGTGTACGGATTCATGCAGGGCGCATGGCCGTTCGGCGTGGTTGAGGCCGTGTGGTCGCTGGTCGCACTGCGACGGTGGCTGCGGGTTTCCGCCGCCACGGCCCGCCGCCTGTCATGACCACATTCCGACTGGCATTGCGTCGCTCGGACGGCGCGCCAAGCTAAAGCGAACACCATGGCCGAATATCGCCCGGACCCCGACGCCATACTGGCGTCGCTCAAAGCCCAGGAAGCCCGGGCGAAGCGCGGCCATTTGAAGATCTTCCTGGGGATGTGCCCGGGCGTCGGCAAGACCTACGCCATGCTCCGGGCCGCGCAGCAGGAGCGGGTCGGCGGAACCGACGTCGTGGTCGGCATCGTGGAGACCCATGGCCGCATTGAAACCGAGGGCCTCCTCACCGGGCTCGAGGTCGTGGCGCGCAAAACGATCGACTACCGCGGAACGCAGCTCACGGAAATGGACCTCGAGGCGGTGCGCGCGCGCCGGCCCGCACTCGCGGCGGTGGATGAGCTCGCGCACACCAATGCCCCGACGTCGCGCCACGCCAAGCGCTGGCAGGATGTCCTCGAGTTGCTCGAGGCGGGCATCGACGTCTACTCCACGCTCAACATCCAGCACGTCGAGTCCCGCGCCGATGCCGTCCGCCAGATCACCGGCGCCACCCAGCACGAGACGGTGCCCGACTCGGTGCTGGATCTCGCCGACGAACTGGAGCTGGTGGACCTCACACCGGAGCGCCTGCTCGACCGGCTGCGCGAGGGCAAGGTGTACCTCGGCGACCGCGCCGTGGCGGCGCGGGAGAATTTTTTCAAGGACGCCCATCTCTCCGCGCTGCGCGAGCTGGCGCTGCGCTATACCGCCGAGCGGGTCGACCGCCAGTTGCGCGAGATGCGCACCGGCAGCGTCAAGCAAACCGTCTGGCGCAGCGGCGAGCGGCTGCTCGTGGCGGTGGGACCGAGCCCGTTCTCGACGCAACTCGTGCGCTGGACCCGGCGGCTCGCAGCCGTGCAGGGCGCGCCCTGGGTCGCCGTCCATATCGAAAGCTCGGCGTCGCTCACGGTAGAGGAGCAGCGGCTGCTCGACCAGAATCTTGCCCTGGCCCGGGAGCTCGGGGCCGAGATCGCGGTGACCCACGATGACGATGTGGCCGCGGCCCTGGTGCGCGTGGCGCTGCAGCACAACGCCACCCAGATTGTCGTGGGCAAACCGCGGGCGCGGGGCTGGTTCGATTTTCTGAGAGGGGGAACGCTGGTGGATCGGCTCATCCGCCAGGGCGGCAACATCGACATCTACGTGGTGCCGGCGGAATCCGACCGGCAGAAACGGCGGCTGCTGACCGTCGACCGCAGTCTGCTGAGCTCGCCGGCGGAGTACGCCTGGACGGCCGGCACCGTCGCCGTCATCACGATGCTCGGCTTGCTGCTCCCGCAGGACACCTACCTCGCCGTGGGACTCGTGTACCTGCTGGCCGTCATCATTCTCAGCCTCCGCGTCGGGCGCGGGCCGGTGCTGGCCGCCGGCGTGCTCAGTGCGGTGACCTGGAACTTCCTCTTCATCCCGCCGCGATTCACCTTCTACATCAGCAAGGTCGAGGATGTCGCGCTGTTCGGAACCTATTTTGTCGTCTCACTGGTCACGGGCCACCTGACGTCGCGGATTCGCGCGCAGGCGCACAACGAGCGCCTGCGCGAGGAGCGCGCGACCGCGTTGTTCGAGCTGACCCGCGCGCTGGCGGAGGCGCGGACGCTCGATGAGGCCGTGTTCGCCGCGCTGCGGCAGGCGGACGAGCTCTTCGAGGCCAAGACCGCGCTGCTGCTCGCCGGCGACGCCGGCGGGATCACGCCGCACTTCGCCGGCTCCTTTGCCCTCGACGAGAAGGAGCGGGGCGTGGCCGACTGGGTTTACCAGAACCGGCGGGCCGCCGGACGTTTCACCGACACGCTACCGGGCAGCGCGGCCTTCTACCTGCCGCTGGTCCGGGAGGACAAGGCCGTGGGGGTCCTGGGCATTGCGGTGGCGGAGCAGAAATCGCTGACGCTGGCGCAGCGCGACCTGCTCGAGGCGTTCGCCCGGCAGCTCGCGCTGAACGTCGAGCGCGAGCACCTGCGCGAGGCCGGCGAGCGGGAGAAGCTGCTCGCGGAGTCCGACAAGCTGCACCGGGTCCTGCTCGACAGCGTCTCGCACGAATTGCGGACCCCGCTGGCAGTGATCACGGGCTCGCTGGAAAACCTCGCCGAGGGCGACCCGGCGCTCCGCGACACCATGATCGCCGAGGGGCGCGCCGCCGCCCGCCGGCTGAACCGGCTTGTCGGCAATCTGCTCGACCAGACGCGGTTGGAGAGCGGCACGCTGCGGCCGCGGCTCGACTGGTGTGACGCACACGACCTCGTGAACGCGGCGATCGAGGGCACGCGGGATGCACTGGCCGGACACCCGCTCGAAACAGTGGTGCCGGACGACATGCCGCCCGTCCGCGCCGATTTCGCGCTGATGGAGCAGTCGCTGGCGAACCTGCTGTTGAATGCGTCGCGGCACACGCCCGATGGCACGCCGGTGTTCCTCACCGCCGGCGTCGAGCGCGGCGGCCAGCGGATCTTCTTCACGGTGGCGGACCAGGGCCCCGGCTTCCCGCTCGAAATGCGGGAGCGGCTGTTCAAGAAGTTTGAGCGCGGCGACGCCGCCCGCGCCGGCGGCCTCGGCCTCGGACTGTCGATCGTGCGCGGCTTCGTCGTCGCGCAGGGCGGCGAGATCATGGTCGGCGCCAATCCCGGCGGCGGCGCCGTGTTCACCGTCTATCTGCCGAACACACCCCCCGGCGAGGTCCCCAAGGAATGAACCCATCCGCTCCCTCCATCCTGGTCATCGATGACGAGCCTGCCGTGCGCCGCCTGCTGCGCATCACCCTCGAGGCGGCCGGTTATGCGGTCACCGAGGCGGAAACGGGCAAGCAGGGCCTGACCCTCGCGGCGACGAAGCCCTCGGAGGTGATAATCCTCGATCTCGGGCTGCCCGACCTCAAAGGCGTCGAGGTGGTGCGCCAACTCCGCGAGTGGACGAATGTCCCCGTACTGGTGGTGACGGTGCTGACCGCCGAGACCGAAAAGGTGGCCGCGCTCGACGCGGGAGCGGACGACTACCTAACCAAGCCGTTCGGCGCCGCGGAGCTCACGGCTCGCCTCCGCGCGCTGCGGCGGCGGACGCGGCCGGAGGAGGAGACCGCGCAGCTGTTGATCGGCGACTTGACGGTGGATTTTGCCGCGCGCCAAGTCTGGCGGGGCAACGTCGAGGTGAAGCTGACGGTCCGCGAATACGATATCTTCCGGCTGCTGGTTCTGAACCGCGGAAAGGTACTGACCCACCGGCAAATCCTGCGCGAACTTTGGGGCCCGTCCGAGGTGGAACATACGCACTACCTCCGGCTGCACATGACCCATTTGCGACAGAAGCTGGAAGCCGACCCGCAGCATCCGCGTTATTTGAAGACCGAATGGGGCATCGGTTTCCGGTTTGTCGAGTAGCGGGCACGCGGGCCGGCCCTCGGCCGCGACCGCGCCGCCGCCACTATTTCCGCCCGCTCAAGATCAGGAACAGGACGACGAAGAAGAGGAGCGCTCCAAAACCAAGCAGCAGGCCGGCAAGAACCGGCGTGGCCTGAAAGCTCAACTTCCACCGCGGGGGCCGCAATCGCTCCGCAAAACCGGTCAGCGGGACAGCGGCGGGCGCCCGGAGGTCGGCTTGAAACGCCGCCATCGTGGGATACCGGTCGGCGGGCTGGCGCTGAAGCGCATGCAGCACGATCTCCTCGGCTTGGGGCGAGAGATTGGGATTCAATTTTCGCGGAGCGATCGGGTCGCCGGAAATTCGCTGGTAAGCCGATTCCCAGGGATCCGCACATTGAAACGGCACCGAACCCGTCAGCAGTTCGTAGAGAATCGCACCCAAGCCGTAAATGTCGGTGCGATCGTCGATCGGTCCATTCTCAACCTGCTCCGGCGCCATGTATTCGGGCGTGCCAAAAATTGTCGCCAGCTTCGCCAGCGGGTTCCGCTCCCGAATGGGCGTCGAGGCCAGCCCGAAATCCATCACGCGCAGGGTCTGATCACGGCAAATCATGATGTTGGACGGCTTG
>Ga0265327_10000916_pt1 | contig 43238 bp, 35 predicted proteins | sample 41621metaG_FD_202089 | JGI IMG/M metagenome (GOLD analysis project Ga0265327, IMG submission 202089) | Rhizosphere microbial communities from Carex aquatilis grown in University of Washington, Seatle, WA, United States - 4-16-21 metaG | ecosystem: Host-associated > Plants > Roots > Rhizosphere... | reverse complement strand
GTCGGCCTTCGCTCAGCCGACCACCGCCGCGCTGCCGGCCAACATCCAGACCGCCCTGGCCCCCACGCTGGCAGCGGCCTGGCAGTAAAACTCGGTCTCAATCGAGCAAAAAGGAAAAGGCCCCATGTGGGCCTTTTTTGTCTACACCGCGCCGCTCGCTGGTGGTTACTTTCCCTTGAGCTGCTTCTGAATACTGCGGTCAAACTCCTGCTGCAGCACCACCGGGAACGCAGCACTCACCGAGCCGATGGCCAGAGGCCGCAAGCGTTCGAACAGGGCCTTCATGGATTCGACCACTTTGGGGTCCACCACGGTGCCGCGCTTCTTGGCTTCGCGGTGGGCTTCGGCCAGGGCCTGTGCCATGGTCAGGAAGAGTTCCTCCACATAAGACTTGGCGATCGCGCGCGTGTGCTTGATCAGCGAATCCTGCAGGTCCAGCACGGTGTCCAGCGGCACGCCCAGGTCGGCCAGCTGGATGCCAATGCGCTCCAGCGCGGGGCTGAGCATTTCGAACTCGTCGTCGCCAATCGGGCGGTACAGGCCGTTGCGTGCCAGGCGCTCTTTCTGCTCGGGCGTGGCCGTGGTGTGCCAATGTGCCGCCATTTCCTTGACGGCTTTGCGCTTGGGTGCTTCGACCGTGAAAAACGTGGTTGAGAAGAGTTCGCTGATCAGCGAGTATTCGCTCCAGGCACCTTCGGGCGTCTTTTCGAGCATGCCCTTGATGGCTTCCAGCCGGAACCCTTGTTGCCGCAGGTCGCGGATGAGTTCCAGCTTGCCCTGGTGTTCGATGTCGTACAGCCCCAGGCGGCCTTTGAGCCTGGGTGGCGGCATCAGCCCGGCGGTCTGGTATGCACGGATGTTGCGGACGCTGACGCCGGTTCGTGCCGAGAGTGCTTCGACAGTCATTTCGCTGCCGTCTGCAGGCACGCGGGCGGCGGGGCGGGGGCGTGAATTTTTGGCAGGAGAGGCAGGCATCGATAGTCGGATAACGGTACGGCTGCCCATGATACCGACCTGATATTGCAGAGTTAATGTAACATTGAGTGTGTTGCGTCGGTGTGGAAGTCACCTGCGCACATCTACCCGCGAGATGTCGGACAGCGAGGGTGGGGTGGTTTCCGTTTCAGTTCGACCGGACGCAAGTTTTCAGCCCGTACCCGTGATGAACAGACTCAAGTCGACCGCTGCCGCTTTTGCTTTCATGCTGGCAGCCACCCTGGCCACGCCGTGTTGCGCCGCCCATGATGTGGCGGGCGTTCACTTTGATGATCAGACCAGCCTGGCCAATCAGGCGCTGGTGCTCAACGGCGCTGGTGTGCGGGTCAAGATGATCATCAAGGTCTATGCGGTTGGCTTGTATGTGCCCCGCAAGGACACGGCGCCGGCAGCCATCCTCAATCAGCCTGGGCCAAAAAGTATCCGCATCGTGATGCTGCGCGATGTGTCTGCCGAGAAGCTGACCGAGGCGCTGATGCAGGGTATCAATGACAACGTGAGTGCGGCGGACCGTCAGGGCCTGCAGCCGCGCCTGGATGCGCTGGAGGCGGCCATGCGCAATGCAGGCGAGGCCACCAAGGGCTCGCAGATTCAGCTGGACTACCTGCCAGGTATCGGCACGCGCGTGACCATGGGCGGCAAGCCCCTGGGCAGGGACATTGCCGGCGATGATTTCTACCGCGCGTTGCTGAAGATCTGGTTGGGCGAGCGGCCCTCGGACCGCAGTCTCAAGGGCGATCTGCTCGGGCAGTCCTGATCAGGGCGAGCCTGATCACCCCGCCTCAAAAGGGCATCAGCACTTGATGCCCATGTGCATGGCCACGACACCACCGGTCATGTTGTGCACGTCCACATGGCCGAAGCCGGCTTCTTTCATCATGCCCTTGAGCGTGGCCTGATCGGGGTGCATGCGGATGGACTCGGCCAGGTACTGGTAGCTGGCGGCGTCGCCGGCGATGAACTGACCCAGCTTGGGCAGCACCTTGAACGAGTACCAGTCGTAAGCCTTCTCCAGCGGCTTGGCGACTTTGGAGAACTCCAGCACCAGCAGGCGGCCGCCCGGCTTGAGCACGCGGCACATTTCCTTGAGGGCCAGGTCCTTGTGCGTCATGTTGCGCAGGCCGAATGCCACGGTGACGATGTCGAAGGTGCCGGTGGGGAAGGGCAGCTTTTCGGCGTCGCACAGGGTGGTGGGCAGGGCGACGCCAGCGTTGAGCAGGCGGTCGCGGCCGGTGGCCAGCATGGCTTCGTTGATGTCGGTGTGCACAACCATGCCAGTGGGGCCCACGCGCTTGGCGAAGGCCTCGGACAGGTCGCCCGTGCCGCCCGCGATGTCGAGCACCTTGTGGCCTTCACGCACGCCGCTGGCGGCGATGGTGTAGGCCTTCCACAGGCGATGCAAACCCATCGACATCAGGTCATTCATGATGTCGTACTTGCCGGCGACCGAATCAAACACACCGCGAACGCGTTGTGCTTTTTGTTGCTCGTCAACCTGCTGGAAACCGAAGTGCGTGCTGCTCATAGGCCGGCATCTTAATCCTGTTGTGGGCCTGGAAACGGTGCCAGGGCGCGGGCACAGGCCATGGCGCTGGCCCAGGCCCATTGAAAGTTGTAGCCGCCCAGCCAGCCCGTCACGTCCACCACCTCGCCGATGAAGTGCAGGCCGGGCACCAGCTTGCTCTCCATGGTCTGTGAACTCAGGTCGCGCGTGTCCACGCCGCCAGCGGTCACTTCGGCCTTGGCGTAGCCCTCGGTGCCGTCCGGCGTGATGGACCAGGCGTTGGCGGCCAGGCCCAGTGCGTCCAGGTCCTTGTCCTTGAGCTCGGCCAGGGCGGTATCGGGTTTCAAGGCCGGGTGGGACAGGGCTTGCTGCGCCAGCCAGGTTTGCGCCAGGCGCTGGGGCACGGCATCACCAAGTGCCAGGCCCCATTGCGTGGACAGTTGCTTGCGCGAGCCGGTTTTGGCCTGCTTGAGGCTGTCGGCCAGGTCCCGTTGGGGGGCCAGGTTGATGCTCAGGGGCTGGCCTGGCTGCCAGTAGCTGGAAATCTGCAACACGCCTGGGCCGCTCAGGCCTCGGTGGGTGAACAGCAGGTCTTCCAGGAAGGTGGCGGGCGCGGCCTTCTTGCGTTTGCCGCCCTCGGGTGTGGCCGACGTCGATGTCTGCGTGCTGATTTCAACTTCCAGTGAGACACCGGCCAGCGACACGAAGGGCGCCCATTGGGATGCTGAAAAGGTCAAGGGGACCAGGGCTGGGCGCAAGGGCACGATGCGGTGCCCCAGCTTGGCGGCGAGCTTTTGGCCGAAGTCGGTGGCGCCGATCTTGGGAATGGACAGGCCGCCTGTCGCGATGACCACCTGGTGTGCTTCGACCAGACCTGCATCGGTGTCCAGCTCGAAGCGGGCCTGCTGGCCGTTGTCGTCGCCGGTCGGGCGCACAGCGTGCACGGCACACGGTTGCCTGCGGACCACGCCACCCGCGTCGCATTCCTTGAGCAGCATCTGGATGATGTCGTTCGCGCTGTGGTCGCAGAAGAGCTGGCCTTTGTGCTTTTCGTGCCAGGCAATGCCGTGGCGCTCGATCAGGCTCAGGAAGTGTTGCGGCGTGAACCCGGCAAGGGCAGATCGGCAGAAATGGGGGTTCTCGCCCAGGAAGTTGGCCGGCGTGACTTCACGGTTGGTGAAGTTGCAGCGCCCCCCGCCGGAGATGCGGATTTTCTCGGCGACCTTGCCGGCGTGGTCCAGCAGCAGGACTTTCAGGCCACGTTGACCGGCCACGCCAGCACAGAACAGACCGGCGGCACCGGCCCCGATCACGACAACATCGAACTTTGACATGGGGCGGATTGTCGCCTGTGCCGCGGCAGCGCCTGATTCAGGCCTCGTTGATGCCCAGCGTGCGTACCGTGGTGAACACGCCTTCGTCGCCTTCCTGCTCGGCGGCCACCGCGCGGCCACGGCCCTGGCGCTTGGCCTCCTGCAAGGCCTGGTCTGCCCGGTGCGTGGCGTCGGGCAAGGTCTCGCCAGGCTGGATCTGCACCACGCCAAAGCTCAGGCTCAGGGGGCGCTGTTGCAGTGACGAGCGCCCCTGGTCCACCTGGCGCACCATGCGGTCGGCCACGTGCAGGGCGTCGTTGATGGTGGTATTGGGCAGCAGGGCGACGAACTCATCACCACCCAGGCGCCCGACCAGGTCGCGGCTGCGCAGGATCTTGCGGGCGCTGCTGGCCACCAGCTTGAGCGCTTCGTCGCCGCCAGCATGGCCACTCTCGTCATTGACCTGCTTGAAGTGGTCGATGTTGAACACCATCAAGGCCGACGAGCCGGGCGGGCTCAGGCGCAGCGTCTGCGAGGCCATCTCGTTGAAGTGGCGGCGGTTGGGCACCTGTGTGAGCATGTCGAAGTCGGCCATGATGCGCAGTTGCCGATGCGATTCGCGCAGGTCCTGCTCGGTGCGCTCGTAGGTCAGCAGCAAGCACATGTAGACCGAGAACATCACGGCGGCCACCAGGCCGATCAGCACGATGGGTTGCTGGATGTGGTTGGTGTCGGCCACGGGCACACCCCAGCTGCCCAGGGCGGCCAGCAGGCGAGGGATCTGAAAGCCTGCCGCCACGATGAGGAAGAACAGGATCGCCTTGAGGTAGGGGCTCTGGCGCCAGTCGCGGATGGAGTGCACCTGCCAGGCGGTGTAGAGGTAGAAGGCGATGTTCACGAAGCTGAACGTGGCCACGCGCGCACCCACGTCGTTGGGGTTCTGGCGCCAGATGAGGATGTAGAGCGCAAACCCGCCGAGCAGCAGGGCGAGGTCGGTCAGCGGCGGCGTGCGGAAGTTGCTGCGGATGTAGAACTGGCGCATGCCCGCCAGCATGGTCAGCGGCCATTGCAGCGACAGGATCACCGAGACGGGGGTCAGCCAGGGGTGTTCGTTGACCAACAGCAGGCACAAGGCGCTGATCATGTTGGCCCACTGCGCGGCCGTCCAGAACCAGTAGCCCCGGTAGGTGCGTTGCGTGACCCCCACCAGCGTCATGATCGCGGCGGCCATGAACAACACGACACCGATGACCAGTGTCAGTGTGGGCAGGTGCAGGGGTTCGAAATGAGGCATTGCGGCGTGAAACTGCTTGGTCGCAACATGATGTCCGGAAGTCGGACAAAATCCTCCCTCATGGTACCCCTGCACAGTTTTTTTATGTGTGCTGGATTCTCCCGCATGCAACGCAGCGTGTGAATCCCGCACTGCCGGGGTCTTGACAACACGGAGAACACAGTTATGGCCATGGATGTGGTGGATTTCGAAATCAAGGGCGCCGAGATGCAGTTCGTCGAGGTGGAGCTGGACCCCGGCGAGGCCGCCATCGGGGAGGCCGGCTCGATGATGTTCATGGAAGCGGGCATCGACATGGACACGGTGTTTGGCGATGGCTCGCAGCAACAGGGCGGCATCTTCGGCAAGCTGCTGGGTGCGGGTAAACGCCTGATCACCGGTGAAAGCCTGTTCACGACGATCTACACCAACCAGGGCAGCGGCAAGAAGCGCGTGGCGTTCGCGGCGCCCTATCCGGGCAAGATCCTGCCGATGGACCTCAGGCAACTGGGCGGCACCCTGATCTGCCAGAAGGACGCCTTCCTGTGCGCGGCACGTGGCGTGTCGCTGGGCATTGCCTTTCAGCGCAAGCTGGGCACCGGCTTCTTTGGTGGCGAGGGCTTCATCATGCAGAAGCTCGAAGGCGACGGCATGGCCTTCGTGCATGCGGGTGGCACGGTGGTGCGCCGCGAGCTGAAGGCGGGCGAGACCCTGCTGGTGGACACGGGTTGCGTGGTGGCCTACACCACGGGCGTGGACTTTGACATCCAGTACGTGGGCAAGATCAAGACGGCGCTGTTTGGTGGCGAAGGCGTCTTCCTGGCCAAGATGACCGGCCCTGGCCACATCTGGCTGCAGAGCCTGCCGTTCTCGCGCCTGGCATCCCGCATCTTTGCTGCAGCGCCGCAGACCGGTGGCGGTGGCCGTGAGGAGGGCAGTTTGCTGGGCGGTTTGGGCGCGGGCGGGCTGCTGGGCTCCGTTCTGGGCGGCGATAACGAATAAGGGCGCGGGGATCGGCTTGTGAATGTGGTGCGATGCATGTGCTTCGGGCGGCGCTGGTGGCTGGGCGGCTTACACTGGAAAGCTTGACCGAAGTTAAGTAAATCGATGCATTGCACAGACAACCCGAGCCAGCCTTCACGTTTTGACTTTTGGCGCCTGCCACGCGCACATTGGCGTGCGAAGGTCTGTGTGCTCGGTGCGGCCTTCCTGAGTGCCTCGGCCTGCGCGCAAGGGGCCAAGCCGCCCATCTTCGTGCTGAACTCGCTGGACGCCACGATCAGCGTGGTGGACCCGGTGAGCTTCCAGGAGTTGCGCCGCCTGCCGACCGGCAAGGAGCCGCATCACCTCTACCTGACGCCCGACGAGAAGTCGCTGATGGTGGCCAATGCGCAGGCGGATTCTCTGACCCTGGTGGACCCGAAAACCGGCCTGGTGCAGCGCGTGATGGACGGCATCGCCGATCCGTATCAGCTGCGTTTCTCGCCCGACATGAAGTGGTTCGTCACAGCGGCCAACCGCCTCAACCACGTGGACATCTATCGCTCTACACCTCGCGCGGGCGGTGGTGTGGACCTGACCTTGGCCAAGCGGGTGTCCACGGGCAAGACACCCAGCCACATCAACATCGACAGCAAAAGTGCGGTGGCCTATGTGACCATGCAGGACAGCGACGAGTTGATCGCGATCGACCTGGCCACGCAAACCCCGCGCTGGAAGGTCGCAGTCGGCAAGTTGCCGGCGGATGTGTTCCTCACGCCCGACGACAAGCAACTGATGATCGGCCTGACCGGCGACAGCTATGTCGAGGTCTACGACATCACCGGCCCCAAGCCCGTGCTGAGCAAGCGCATCAAGACCGGGGAGGGCGCCCATGCCTTCCGCGCCTGGGGTGACAAACGCCATGTGCTGCTGAGCAACCGCGTGGCCAACACCATCAGCAAGATCGACATGCAGAGCATGAGCGTGGTGGCCACCTACCCGGCGCCCGGCGGCCCCGATTGCATGGACTTGCTGGCCGATGGCAAGACCATCCTGGTCACCTCGCGTTGGGCGCGCAAGCTGACCTTCATCGACACCGTCACGCAAAAGGTGATCCGGCAGGTGCGTACCGGGCGCTCACCCCATGGCGTGTGGACGCTGGACCATGCGCCGCGCAACTGAGCTTTGTCGCCAGGGCATGCGCCTGCTGGTGGCAGGTCTGTTGTGGGCCGCGGCCGGCGCGTCTCAGGCAGGCTGTGATCGCCCTGTCTACCTGACGATCGATACAGGCCACATGGGCGTGGCCCCCCTGATCGTGGACACGCTCCAGCGCCATGATGTCAAGGCCACCTTCTTCCTGGCCAATGAACGCACGCAGGCCGTGGCGGGCCACCCCGAAGGCAGCACGCTGGACGACGCCTGGGCGCCTTGGTGGAAGGCCCTGGCCGCGCAGGGGCATGACTTCGGGTCTCACACCTGGGATCACCTGAGCTGGAAGGCCGATGAACCGGGCGGCTTCGTGTTCAAAGGCACCGCCGGGCCCAAGGCTGGGCAGGTGCAGCACTTGAGTTCAACGCAGTACTGCGCCCAACTGGCGCAGCCCGCCAGGCGCTTCATGCAGATGACCGGGCAGCCCATGCGCGCCATCTTTCGTGCGCCCGGTGGCAAGACCTCACCGGCCTTGATCGCCGCAGCCAGATCCTGTGGCTGGCAGCACGTGCCCTGGACGCCTGCCGGCTTTCTGGGCGATGAACTGTCGAGCGAGCGCTACCCCAATGCCGTGCTGCTGCAACGCGCCTTGAAGCAAATGCGCGCTGGCGACATCCTGCTGATGCACCTGGGCATATGGTCCCGCCAGGACCCCTGGGCGCCCGCCGTGCTGGAGCCGCTCATCGTGGGCCTGAAAGCCAAGGGCCTGTGCTTTGCCACCTTGCGCGAACACCCTGACTACGCCGCGGCAGGCAAGGCGCCTGTCCAACCCTGAGCATGATGGACGACATCCTGATCACGCCGCTGACCGATGCCTTCGGGCAGCTTCAGCAATGGCTGTTCGAAACGGCGGTGCAGCCCGCCATGTTCGCAATCGGCATGGGCAACCTGCTGGAGGACGCTTACGGCGCCACGGGCTGGCTGCTGGTCGGTGTGATCCAGTTGCTGCTGATGCTGGCCGTGATCGCGCCCCTGCAGCGCTGGCGCCCCGTCGAGCCTGGGGCGCAGGGCCTCGCGGTGCGGGCCGATGTGATCTACACGCTGGTGCACCGGCTGGGCCTGTTCCGTGTGGCCATGTTCTTCTCGGTCGAGCCCTTGCTGGATGCCTTGTTTGGTCAGGCACGCGTCAGCGGGCTGGATGGCTGGCAGCTTGATGCCGTGATGGCGCCGTGGTGGCCGGGTGTGAGCGATACCGCCTGGGCCAGTTTCGTGCTCTACCTGGTCGTGTTCGACCTGGTCGACTATTGGATCCACCGTGGCCAGCACCACTTCGATCGCTGGTGGGCCCTGCACGCCGTGCACCACAGCCAGCGCCACATGACGATGTGGAGCGACAACCGCAACCACCTGCTGGATGACCTCATCCGTGACCTGATCATCGCGTTCACGGCCCGTGCCATCGGCGTGCCGCCCGGGCAGTTCGTGGCGGTGGTGGCCGTCACGCAGCTCATCGAGAACCTGTCGCATGCCAATACCCGCGTCGGCTTCGGCTGGCTGGGCGAACGCCTGCTCGTGGGGCCACGTTTTCATCGCCTGCACCATGCCATCGGGTTGGGGCACGAGGGGGCGCAGCCGGGCACATTGGGTGGCTGCAATTTCGCGGTGCTGTTCCCCGCGTGGGACATGCTGTTTGGCACCGCCCGTTTCGATGGCCGTTTCGAGCCCACCGGCATCCGCGACCAGTTGCCCGAGTACGGCGGACGGGACTACGGCACCGGTTTCTGGGCGCAGCAATGGCTGGGCCTCAAGCGCCTGCTGGGTTGAGGCTTGTTCAGGCGCGGCCCAGCCGGGTTCGGGCGGCTTGGGTATGCTGCCGGGCATGCAATCTCCTCGCTCCCTTGACGCGCCTTTGCGCGTACAGTTGTCGTCGGCCGCTTTGATGGTCGACGCCGCATGGCGCTCACTGGCCTACTGCCTGCACCCCCGTGTGATCTACTTGTCCTTGCTGCCCTTGATTCTGGCGGCGCTGAGCCTGGGGCTGTTGACCTGGTTTGGCTGGACACCTGGCGTGGCCGCCGTGCGTGAGGCACTGGATGCCTGGGGCATCAGCCACACCGTGCTCAACTGGATGGATGGGGCAGGGCTGGGCTTCCTGCGCACGATGGTGGCGCCGTTTCTGCTCGTGCTGCTGGCCGTGCCGTTGGTGATCGTGCTGTGCCTGCTGCTGGTGGCCAGCTTGATGACCCCCGCGCTGGTCAAGCTGGTTCGCCAGCGGCGCTTTCCCCAACTGCCCGATCGCCAGAGCGTGCCCTGGTGGCGTTCGCTGCTGTGGTCGGCTGGGGCTTCGGTGACGGCCCTGACCTTGTTTCTGCTCAGCCTGCCGCTGTGGTTGATCCCGGTCTTTGCCGTGCTGGTGCCGCCCATCATCTGGGGCTGGCTGACCTACCGGGTGATGGCCTTTGACACCCTGGTCGACCTGGCCACGCCCGCCGAGCGTGAGGCCTTGCTCAGGCAGCATCACCGCAGCCTGCTGGGCATGGGCATCCTGTGTGGCTACATCGGCGCGGCGCCCACCGCCTTGTGGGCCGCCATGGGCGCCCTGACGGTGGCGCTGGCACCCTTCATGTTGCTGCTCTCTGTCTGGCTCTACACGCTGGTCTTTGCCTTCTCCAGCCTCTGGTTCGCCCACTTTTTGCTGCCGGCCTTGCAGGCGCACCGCCGGGCAACAGGCGGCACGGCCACCCCGGCGGCCAACACCGCCATCAGCACGGAACCCACACCATGATCGGCCTCATCATCATCGGCGACGAAATCCTCAGTGGCCGCCGTCAGGACAAGCACCTGGCCAAGGCCATCGAGTTGCTGGCCGAGCGCGGCATGGCCGTGTCCTGGGCTCGCTATGTGGGGGACGATCCCGATCGCATCACGGCCGACCTGCGCCACGCACTGGACAGCGGCGATGTGGTGTTCTCCTTCGGTGGCATCGGGGCCACGCCGGACGACCACACGCGTGCCTGCGCAGGCCGCGCCCTGGGTGCCGAGCTGGCCTTGCACCCTGAAGCGCGCGAGTTGATTCTGGCCCGTTGCCGCCAGCTGGCCGAAGCGGAAGGCAAGCCCTTCGAGCCCGATTCCGCCGACACCCAGCGGCGCCTGCAGATGGGCTGCTTCCCGCAGGGCGCCAGCATCATCCCTAACCCCTACAACCAGATTCCCGGCTTCAGCCTGCTGGGCCGCGTGCATTTCGTGCCGGGCTTCCCGGTGATGGCCTGGCCCATGATGGCCTGGGTGCTGGACACGTTGCACGCCGATCTGCATGGCCGTGGTCGCCTGGCGGAAAAAGCGGTGGTGGTGCATGGCGCCATTGAATCGGTGCTCACGCCCCTCATGGTGGAGATCGAAACGCGTTTCGCGCCGGTCAAGGTGTTCAGCCTGCCCAGCGTGGACCATCCGGTGCACGGCCGCCACATCGAGTTGGGGGTAAAAGGTGCCCCCGATCAGGTCGAGGCCGCTTTCAGCGAAATGCTGGCGGGCTTGTCCAGTCTTGGTGCATCAATTAGCCCAATATTGGTGCAAAAAGATGGTTGATGTCATTTGTGCACTTATGTGGTGCAATATGGCTTCTGCGAATCCCTGGTGCACAGCCCGATGCATTCCGTCATCCGCAAGATGGCGCGTTCAAGTGCATGGTTAATCGGACGGCCTGACCCGCTTCGGTGCGATTTCCCTGGGGCTTACCCGTGCATGAAATAGCAAACCTTGATCTGTCATCTCCGTGAGGCACGCTTTCTGCTATTACACTGCGCGCTGTTTCTGATCTGGAAACAGACTCAATTTCTCTTCTTGCATCCACATTACGCCTCTTGCTAGGAGCACCTGATGGCCAACAAGACCGTCGCCGACGTGATGAAGATCGTGAAGGACAACGAAGTTAAGTTCGTTGACTTCCGCTTCACTGACACCCGTGGCAAAGAACAGCACGTTTCCGTGCCCGTTTCCCATTTCGACGAAGACAAGTTCACCTCGGGCCACGCCTTTGACGGTTCGTCTATCGCTGGCTGGAAGGGTATCGAAGCATCCGACATGCTGCTGATGCCCGATCCCAACACGGCGAACATCGACCCCTTCTTCGAAGAGCCCACGCTGATCCTGACGTGCGACGTCGTTGATCCACACGATGGCAAGCCTTACGAGCGCGATCCTCGCTCGCTGGCCAAGCGCGCTGAAGCCTACCTGAAGGCTTCGGGCCTGGGCGACACCGCCTACTTCGGTCCGGAACCCGAATTCTTCGTGTTCGACTCGGTCCGTTGGGCCAACGAAATGTCCGGCAGCTTCTTCAAGATCGAATCTGAAGAAGGCGCCTGGAACACCGGCAAGGAATACGAGCACGGCAACAGCGGCTACCGCCCCACCGTCAAGGGCGGCTACTTCCCCGTGCCTCCCGTTGACTCGGCTCAGGACATGCGCTCTGAAATGAGCCTGATCCTCGAATCGCTGGGCATCCCTGTCGAAGTGCACCACCACGAAGTGGCCAACGCCGGCCAGATGGAAATCGGTACGCGTTTCTCGACGCTGACCGAGCGCGCTGACTGGCTGCAGTTGCAGAAGTACGTGATCGTGAACGTGGCCCATGCCTACGGCAAGACCGCCACTTTCATGCCCAAGCCCATCGTTGGCGACAACGGCTCCGGCATGCACGTTCACCAGTCGATCTGGAAAGACGGCAAGAACCTGTTCGCAGGCGAAGGCTATGCTGGCCTGAGCGAATTCGCGCTGTACTACATCGGTGGCATCATCAAGCACGCCCGTGCCCTGAACGCCATCACGAACCCCGGCACCAACAGCTACAAGCGTCTGGTCCCTGGCTTCGAAGCGCCTGTGAAGCTGGCTTACTCGGCCAAGAACCGCTCGGCCTCGATCCGTATTCCTTACGTTGCGAACCCCAAGGGCCGCCGTATCGAAGCACGTTTCCCCGATCCTTCCGCCAACCCATACCTGGCTTTCGCAGCCCTGATGATGGCTGGTCTGGACGGCGTGGAAAACAAGATCCACCCGGGCGAAGCCGCCACGAAGGACCTGTACCATCTGCCTCCCGAAGAGGACGCACTGGTGCCGACCGTCTGCCACAGCCTGGATCAGGCTCTGGAATACCTGGACAAGGACCGCGCGTTCCTGACCAAGGGTGGTGTGTTCACCGACGCTTACCTCGACGCCTACATCGACCTGAAGATGCAGGAAGTGACTCGTTTCCGTATGGCCACCCATCCGGTCGAGTACGACATGTACTACGCTCTGTAATCCTTCGGGATGCCAGCGCGGCCCGCAAGGGCCAGATCAAAGGGCGACGCAAGTCGCCCTTTTTCGTTGCCGGTTCGCCCTGGGCGTGGACTGGGCAGGTGTTGTTTTCTGCGCCGCCAGGCCATGTGCACCGCAATCACTGGCTTGCACCCTTGACCGCCGCCCCTGGCTTGAGGGCATACTGCTTGTCAGATTTCGGGTGCGGCACCTGAGGCACTTCATTGGATCAACATGACGGATATGGCTAATCACCTACCTGTGGCTGAGTCGGGTCGGGACACGTCTGGGCGTTCCGGCTGGTGGATGGGGCTGGCTGCGGCCAGTGTTCTGCTCATGGTTCAGGGGCCCGCACAAGCCGAGGACAAACCGGTTTACCGCTGTCCCGGCAACCTTTACACCGATGCGCTGACCGCCAAAGAGGCCGCCGCCAAGGGCTGCAAGACGCTCGACGGCGCCCCCATCACGGTGATCCAGTCCGTGATTCCCAAAGGTGCGGCCCGTTCAACGGCATCCTCAGGCAGCAGTGCGGGCGGAGAGAAAGTGTCCAGCGACGACCAGAAGGCGCGCGACGCCGATCGCCGCAAGATCCTGGAGGCCGAGCTTCGCAAGGAAGAAGAAGCCCTGGCTGCGCTCCAGAAGGAATACAACAACGGCCAGCCCGATCGCAAGGGCGACGAGCGCAATTTCCAGAAGTACCAGGATCGCGTCAACGAGATGAAGGCCGCCATCACCCGCAAGGAGGCCGATGTGGCCGCCCTCAAGCGCGAGGTGGGCAACCTGGGTAGTGCGGGCGGCGCGCCTGCCGGCAAGCCAGCTCAGTAAACAGGTTCGGCAGATAAGGTTTTTGGATCATGGCCAGCAAGTCGGTGGCGCCAGTCAAGGGCGTCAGGCGTGGGGTGTCGAGCGGCGCGCAGGATGCCTCCGCTTCGTATGGGGCATTTGATTACCTTGCCACCATGGTGGCGGTGGTCGAGTCTGGTGGGCAATGCCTGTTTGCCAACGCCGTCTTCGAGGAGGTGCTGGGCCTGTCGCGTCGAAGCGTGATGCGCGAGTCCATCTTCGACTGGTTCGTGGACCCGACCCTGCTGCGCGACATCGTCACGGCAGTGGCGCGCAACGAGTTCGCCACCAGCCGCCTGCAGGCCGAGCTCAAGCGCCATCAGCATGTGCTGGCGGGCGACCCGCTGCCGGTTCAGGTCATCGTGACCCGGATGGACCACACGGCGCATGTGCTCATCGAGCTGGTCGAGATCGAGCAGCAGACCCGGCAGGAGCGTGAAGAGCGGGCGCTGGATCAGGCGCAGGCCAACAAGGAGCTCATCCGCAATCTGGCGCACGAGATCAAGAACCCGCTTGGCGGCATCCGCGGCGCGGCGCAGTTGCTGCAGATGGAGCTGGAGTCCAAGTCGCTGACCGAGTACACGCAGGTCATCATCCACGAGGCGGACCGGCTGCAGGCGCTGGTGGACAGGCTGCTGGCGCCGCACCGGCGCCCGCACCTGGTGGGTGATGTCAATGTCCACGAAGTGTGCGAGCGGGTTCGCTCGCTCATCCTGGCGGAGTTCCCCAAGGGGCTCAGGGTCCAGCGGGACTACGATACCTCCTTGCCTGAATTCCGGGGTGACCGCGAGCAGTTGATTCAGGCGGTGCTGAACATTGCGCACAACGCGGCGCAGGCTTTGTCCGACCGCATTGCCACGGGCGACGCCTTGCTGATCCTGCGCACCCGCGTGGCGCGCCGGGTGACCATCAACCGCCATTCGCATCGGCTGGCATTGGTCTTGCATATTGAGGACAACGGCCCGGGCATACCGGAGGCCATCCGCGATCGCATTTTTTACCCGCTGGTGTCGGGGCGTGAGGGTGGTTCCGGCCTGGGTCTGACTTTGGCGCAAACCTTCGTTCAACAGCATCAAGGCACCATCGAATGCGAAAGCGAGCCGGGACGCACGGTATTCAAAATATTGATACCTTTGCCGTGACGCCGGTTGTCGCTTCGTATCCGGTTCGGGATGCCATCCACACTAGGCCAGCATGAAACCCATCTGGATCGTTGACGACGACCAATCCATCCGCTTTGTGCTTGAAAAGGCACTGACCCGCGAGAACCTGCCGGTCCGCGTGTTCACCAACCCCCGTGATGTCCTGGCGGCGCTCGACGACGACGAGCCGCAAGTGCTGGTCTCCGACATCCGCATGCCTGGTGGCTCGGGCATCGACCTGCTGTCCAAGGTCAAGGCGCGTCTGCCAGGGCTGCCCGTCATCATCATGACGGCGTACTCGGATCTGGACAGCGCCGTGTCGGCCTTCCAGGGCGGCGCCTTCGAATACCTGCCCAAACCGTTCGACCTGCCCAAGGCCGTTGAGCTGATCCGCCGTGCGGTGGATGAGAGCGTGCGCGAAGAGGTGATCGACGAGCGCGTGACGCAGATGCCCGAGATGCTGGGCCAAGCGCCGGCCATGCAGGACGTCTTCCGCGCCATCGGCCGACTGAGCCAAAGCAATGTGACGGTGATGATCACCGGCGAGTCAGGCTCGGGCAAGGAACTGGTGGCGCGTGCGCTGCACAAGCACAGCCCCCGTGGCAATGGGCCTTTCGTGGCCATCAACACGGCCGCGATCCCCAAGGACTTGCTGGAGTCGGAACTGTTCGGTCATGAGCGGGGGGCCTTCACGGGTGCGCAGACCATGCGCCGGGGGCGCTTCGAGCAGGCCGATGGTGGCACCTTGTTCCTCGACGAAATCGGGGACATGCCTTTTGACCTGCAGACCCGTTTGCTGCGCGTGCTCAGCGACGGCCAGTTCTACCGCGTGGGTGGCCACCACCCGCTCAAGAGCAATGTGCGCGTGATCGCGGCCACCCACCAGAACCTGGAAGACCGCGTCCGCCAGGGGGTGTTCCGCGAAGACTTGTTCCACCGCCTGAACGTGATCCGGCTGCGTCTGCCCGCCTTGCGCGAGCGCCGCGAAGACATCCCCACGCTGGCGCGCTTTTTCCTGCAAAAGAGCGCCAAGGACCTGGGTGTGGAAGCCAAGCGGATTTCCGAGCTGGCCCTGGCCCGTCTGTCTGGTTTTGATTTCCCCGGTAACGTCCGTCAGCTCGAAAACATCTGCCATTGGCTGACTGTCATGGCACCGGCTCAGGTAATCGAGACCAAGGACCTGCCGCCTGAGTTGCTGGACGAGAAGGCCTACGTCGCACCATTGGCGGTGCCGGCTGACTCACCGATGCCTGAGGCCGCTGTGCATGCGGCGCAGATGGAGCCGCCGCGTGTGGCCATTGACCCCTGGACGGCACCGGCGGGTGAGCCTCTGGCTTATTCGGCGCCCAGCGTGGCGGGCAGCCCGGTGGTGCCTGCATACGGCTCGCCAAACGGCACAACGGCGCCGGTGGACCTGGGCGCACCGGCGGTGGGGGGGGCGGTGAGCGCGCCAACCTGGCTCAAGGATCTGGAACGGGATGCCCGCGCGCGCCTGGAGTCCGGCCAGCCCGATGTGTGGGATGTGCTGACCCGCCAGTTCGAGGCCAGCCTGATCCACACCGCGCTGGACCTGACCCGTGGTCGTCGCATTGAAGCGGCACAAAAGCTGGGTATCGGGCGCAACACCATCACCCGCAAGATCCAGGAGCTGGGCATCGACGATTGATGCCGCTTCGCTTTACACAAGCCTCACACGACTGCGCTACAGTGCCGAAATAGGGTGTCATCGCGACGCCCGGTTCGTGTACTGAAGCGAGGCTTTTATGAAGCAAGTTATGCAGGTAACCCTGAAGTCGGTTGCCGCCGTGTCCCTGTGCGTGCTGGCAGCCTGTTCAACCACCAGCCCTGACGTGATCAAGCCTGAGAATGCCCAGCGCATGTCTCAGGTGGAAGACGCCGTGGTGCTCAATGTGCGGCCCGTCGTGATCGAGGGTAGCCAGAGTGGCGGCGGTGCCGTAACGGGCGGGGTGCTGGGCGGTGCGGCAGGCATGGGTGCCTCCAGCAACAACCGCAGCTCGGCCATGATTGGCGTGGCCGGTGCCGTGGTGGGGGCTGTCGTGGGCAATGCCGTGGAGCGTTTCGGTACGCGTGAAGACGCCATTGAAATCCTGCTGCAAACGGCCAACGGCCAGCGCCGCTCGATCGTGCAGGCCAAGGGCAACGAAACCTTCAACCCGGGTGACGCCGTCATCCTGGTGACCACGGGTGGCAAGACCCGCGTGATGCTGGCGCCCAAGGTGGCCGCGCCTTCTGCCGCATCGGCTCCCCGGTAAACAACCGATCCGTCCTGGGGGTGATCAGCCCAGCGTTCAGTCCAGCGTCTGGCGGTAACGCCACATGGCCAGGCCACCCACCAGGACAATGAACAGGGCCATGGGCCACATTTCGTGGCCCACATCGGCCAGGGTCGAGCCCTTGAGCATCACGCCCCGGACCACGCGCAGGAAGTGCGTAACGGGCAGGGCCTCGCCTATCCACTGCGCCCAGGTCGGCATGCCCCGGAAGGGGAACATGAAGCCCGAGAGCATGATGTTGGGCAGAAAGAAGAAGATCGCCATCTGCATGGCCTGCAGCTGCGTGCGCGCGATGGTCGAAAACAGGAAGCCCACGCCCAGCGTGGCAATGATGAAGATCAGCACGGCGGCCGTGAGCAGCAGGTAGCTGCCGAACATGGGCACGTCAAACAGCAGGCGTGAGGCGATGTAGATCATCGAGACCTGCACATAGCCGATCACCACGTAGGGCAGGATCTTGCCCATCATCACCTCCACGGGTTTGACGGGCGTGGCCAGCAGGTTCTCCAGGGTGCCGCGTTCGCGCTCGCGTGTCATGGCCATGGCGGTCATCATCACCAGGGTCATGACCAGGATGATGCCCATCAGGCCCGGCACCACGTTGTAGGCCGTGATGCCTTCGGGGTTGTAGCGGCGGTGCACACGCAGCTCGAAAGGGGGCTGTGTGCTGCGCAAATGGGCCAGGGGGCCACGCAGTTCGGTCTGCAATGCCTGGGCGGGCAACTGGTTGAGCGCAGAGATGGCGCCACCCGATGTGGACGGGTCGCTGGCGTCGCCATAGACCGCGATGACGGGACGCTCGCCACGCAGCAGCTTGCGGCTGAAGTCCGAAGGCAGCACGATGGCGAACTGCACCAGGCCTTCACTGATCTGGCGTTCGGCCTCGGCTTCGCTGACCACGGCCTGGATGTCGAAGTAGCCGGTGTTCTCGATCGCACGGATCACGCTGCGGCTCAAGGGGCCGTTGTCGGTGGTGGCAATGACGCTGGGCAGGTGCTTGGGGTCGCCGTTGATGGCGTAACCAAACAGGATCAGCTGGATCAGCGGGATGCCGATCAGCATGGCCAGCGTGAGGCGATCGCGCTTGAGTTGCACGAACTCCTTGCGCAGCACCGACCCGATGCGCCGCCACGACAGGGCCTTGTCAGAAATTATCTTGCGCATGGCGGCTGAGGTGGATGAAGACGTCTTCCAGGCCCGTGGGGATCGGGCGGACCTGCCAGGGGTGATGGGGCTCGATACCGGCCAGCCAGGCGCCAAAGTCCTGCGCGCTGACGCTGCTGACGTGGATCTCGGCGCCAAAGGGCACGGCCATCCAGTCCTCGCTCTGGGCGGTCAGGGCGATGACGCGGTCCAGTTGCGGGCCGGTGACTTCCCAGGTCTGCAGCTTCGAGTCGGCGATCACTTCCTGCGTGGTACCGGCCGTCAGCAGCTTGCCGTAGGAGATGTAGGCCAGGCGGTGGCAACGCTCGGCCTCGTCCATGTAGTGGGTGCTGACCAGCACGGTCAGCCCCTCGGCGGCCAGCAGGTGGATCTGGTGCCAGAAGTCGCGGCGGGCTTTGGGGTCCACGCCGGCGGTGGGTTCGTCGAGCAGCAGCAACTCAGGGTCGTGCAGCAGGCAGGCGGCCAGGGCCAGGCGCTGCTTCCAGCCGCCGGACAAGGAGCCGGCCAGCTGCTGGCGGCGCTCGTGCAGGCCCAGGCGCTCCAGCGTCTGGCGGACCAGCTCGCGCTCATTGGGCATGTCGTAGACCTCAGCGATGAAGCGCAGGTTCTCCTCGATGGACAGGTCTTCGTACAGGCCGAACTTCTGCGTCATGTAGCCCGTGCGCAGCTTGATCTGGCGCGACTGCGTGAGCAGATCGAAGCCCAGGCAATGGCCTTGGCCGGCACTGGGCTGCAGCAGGCCGCACAGCATGCGGATGGTGGTGGTCTTGCCGCTGCCGTTGGGGCCCAGAAAGCCGCATATCTCGCCGCGGCGCACCTGGATGTCGATGCCATCGACCACGGTGCGGCCGTCAAACTGCTTGCTCAGGCCACGCACATCGATGGCCAGGTCGGCTGCGCCATTCATGAGGCGAAGCTCACCGACAAAGGTTGGCCTGGCTTGAGTTGCGTGGCGTGATCGCCTTGCGGCGTGGCCTCGATCATGAAGACCAGCTTGCCCTTGCTCTCGTTGCTGTAGATCACCGGCGGGGTGAACTCGGCTTGCGGCGAGATATAGCTGATGCGGGCCTGCCCCGGGGCGCAGCCATCACATTGGTACTGGACCGTTTTGCCGATGCTCGCCCTGGCCAGATCAGCCTGGGGCACAAAGAAGCGGACCTTGACGCCGTGGTCAGGCAAGAGCGCAAGGACGGGCGCACCGGGTGCCACCCATTCGCCCTGGCGGAAAAGCACGTCAAACACGGTGGCATTGACGGGGGCGCTGCGCGCTTTTTGCGTCTCGGCCCAGGTGGACTGCGAGACCTGGGCGCGCGCGGCCTGCAACTCGGCCTTGGCCGCCTGGATGGCGTCGGGGCGGGCGGCATCGCGTGCCAGCGCGAGTTGGGCTTCCAGCTCTTTCACGTGCGCGGCATCACGGGTCTGCGTGGCCTCCAGCACTTCCATCTGCGAAGCCGACACAAAGCCCTGGCGGATCAGTTCACGCTGACGTTTGAGTTGCGCCGTGGACATGTCTCGCGCGGCCTTGGCTTGCACCAGCTGAGCCTGGATGGCCGCGATTTCCTCGTGGCGCCGGCCCTTGCTGAGGTCGGCCAGTTGGGCGTTGGCCCGGTTTTGCTGGGCGAGGGCAGCCTGCCGGTTGTAGGTCTCGGCGCTGGCATCCACCTGGAACAGCGTGGCGCCCTGGGTGACGTGGTCGCCACGCTGCACACGCAGGTCCTGCAGGACACCACCGCCGGATGGGGCAATGTAGATCAGGTCGGCCTCGGCGTAACCCGAAAACGAGGCGGGTACATCGGGCTTGCAGGCCGCGAGCAGGCTGAGCATGAGCAAACCAGCCCCTGCCTGGATGCGCTTGGCGATGTTCATGGAGGGCTCCGTGACCCGGTGGTCTTCGATACGAGACCGGGTGCAAATTGACTGCATACGTTATACATGCGGATCGCCGTTGCAGGCTTGATGTGCACGGGGTTTGTGGTCTGTTGCCCCCAAGGTGCAGGCGGGGCCGTATGCTGAAGGCTGTTGTCACCCCCGGGCCACCCTTGATGGACGATCGAATCCGCCAGTTGCTCAGTCAGATCACCAAGCTGGAAGACGAGTTGCGCGATGTGCTCAATGAGCGCGAGCACAAGGTGTTTTTCCAGATCAAAGGCAAGCGCATCGAGTTCGAAAGTGCCGTGCGGGCACGCCATCGGCAATTGCGCATGGGCTTGCTGCGCTGGGTGGTCAGCAGCCGGCCGCAGAACTGGTTGTCTGCGCCTTTCATCTATTCGGTCTTCGTCCCGTTTGTGTTGCTGGACTTGTTCGTGTCGCTCTACCAGGCGGTGTGCTTTCCGCTGTATGGCATCCCCAAGGTCAAACGCTCGGACTACTTTGCGTTTGATCGACACAAGCTGGGCTACCTCAACAGCCTGGAAAAGCTCAACTGCGAATATTGCGCCTACGGCAACGGCCTGTTGGCCTATGTGACCGAGATCACCGCGCGCACGGAGCAGTACTGGTGTCCGATCAAGCATGCCCGCAAGGTGTTGGGCACGCACGAGCGCTATCGCCGTTTCATGGACTATGGCGACGCAGAGTACTACCAGGCCGAACTCAAGGCCTTGCGCAAGGATTTCAGGCGGGAAGCGCGCGAGCAGAAGCCGCCAGAGGGGCCAGTTCCGCCTCCGTGAGCGTTTCGCGCTCCAGCAGCAGCCGTGCACCTTGTTCCAGCAAGGCTCGCCGCGCCTGCAGGCCTTGGGTGGCGCGTGCAAACGCACCGTCGATCAACTGCCGCACGGCTTCATCGATGTGGCGGGCGGTGTCTTCGCTGTAATTGCGCTCGGAGCCGAACTGCGGCAACTGAGCCAGGAAGGGCGTGCGTTGGCGCTCGTACGCCACTTGGCCCAGCTCGCCCGACATGCCCAGGCGGGTGACCATGTCCAGCGCGATGTCGGTGGCTTTGGCCAGGTCGTCGGCCGCGCCGCTGGAGACCTCGCCCAGCATGAGCTGCTCGGCGGCGCGCCCACCCAGCAGCACGGTCATGCGGTTTTCCAGCTCGGTGCGCGTGCTCAGGAAGCGGTCTTCCGTGGGGCGCTGGATGGTGTAGCCCAGGGCGCCAATACCGCGCGGGATGATGGAGATCTTGTGCACCGGGTCGGCACCGGGCAGGGCCATAGCCAGCAAGGCGTGGCCCATCTCGTGATACGCCACGGTTTCACGCTCGCGCGCGCTGAGCACGCGGTTGCGCTTTTCGATGCCGGCCACGATGCGCTCGACCGCTTCGTTGAAGTCGCGTGCCTCGACGGCATCGGCGCGCCGGCGTGTGGCCAGCAGCGCCGCTTCGTTGACGAGGTTGGCCAGGTCGGCGCCTGCAAAGCCGGGCGTGAGCGCGGCGATGGCATCGGGGTTCACATCCGCAGCCATGGTGATCTTTTTGAGGTGCACGCGCAGGATGTCGATGCGGCCTTTGCGGTCGGGGCGGTCAACCAGCACCTGGCGATCGAAGCGGCCGGCGCGCAGCAGGGCAGGGTCCAGTACTTCAGGGCGGTTGGTGGCGGCCAGGATGACCACGCCGACGCTGGCATCAAAGCCGTCCATCTCGGACAGCAACTGGTCCAGCGTCTGCTCTTTCTCGTCGTGGCCGCCGCTCAAGGGCCCGGCACCACGCGCGCGGCCCAGTGCGTCCAGCTCGTCGATGAAGATGATGGCGGGTGCCGCCTCGCGGGCCTGCTCGAACAGGTCGCGCACGCGCGCTGCGCCCACGCCTACGAACATCTCGACGAACTCCGAGCCGCTGATCGAGAAGAAGGGCACGCCTGCTTCGCCAGCCATGGCGCGCGCCAGCATGGTCTTGCCTGTACCGGGTGGGCCCACCAGCAAGATGCCCTTGGGCATGCGCGCGCCCAGTCGCCCGTAGGACTTGGGGTTCTTCAGGAAGTCCACGGATTCGCGCAGCTCGTCCTTGGCTTCGTCCACGCCGGCCACGTCTTCAAAGTGCACGCTGACATCGGTTTCGGCATAGACGCGCGCACGGCTCTTGCCCACGGTCATCATGCCGCCCAGCCCACCAAGGCCGCCGTCCTTCATCATCTTGCGGGCCAGCAGGTTCCACAGCCCGAACATGAGCAGCACAGGCAGCACCCAGGAGAGCAGGTCGTGCACGATGGTGTTCTCGACCACGCCCTCAAAGCGCACGTTGTGGGCGGCCAGGTCCTTGGCCAGCTCGGGTGCCACGCGGGTGGTGACGAAGCGCTGCCGGCCGTCGGGCAGCGGCTTCTTGAGCTCACCTTCGATGATGTTGCTGCCGATGCGGATGGAGGCCACGTCGCCACTTTGCAGGTGCTGCACGAACTCGCTGTACGGCATGGGTTGAACCTGGGCGTTGTTGACCCACAGGTCACGCACCCACAACACGGTCAGGAGGATCAGGGCCAGCCCCCAGGGGCTGAGGGGCCAGGGCTTGTTGTTGCCGTTGTGACCTTGGTTGGGTGTGGAGGGCGGAGTGAACACGGTGCGACGCCTTTAGCTTTGCATGCGGCTGACGGCCGAACGGAAGCGCCGCAGCGAGCCGATGAAGAAAACAGTACCAATGAGCGCAATGGCGGCGAACTGCGGCCACACGATGCTCAGATCCGCGCCACGGTAAAGGATAGCCTGCGCGAAGCTCACGAAGTGCGTGGTGGGTGCGCCCAGCATGATGAAGCGGACCACCTGCGGCATGCTTTCACTCGGTGTCATGCCGCCTGAGAGCATTTCCAGTGGCAGCAGCACCAGGATCATCAACAGGCCCAGTTGCGGCATGGAGCGCGCCACCGTGCCCAGGTAGATGCCCATGGAGGTGGTGGCAAACAGGTGCAGGGTGCAGCCGGCCATGAACAGCCCGATCGAGCCGGTGACCGGCATGGCCAGCGCACCGCGCAGCACGAAGTGCACGGCCAGGCCCGTGGCCAGCAGCACGACCGCCCCCATGGCCCAGACCTTGGCCAGCATGATCTCGACCGGCTTGAGCGGCAGCACCAGCAGGTGCTCGATGGTGCCGTGTTCACGCTCGCGGATCAAGGCGGCACCGGTCAGGATGATGGACAGCATGGTCACGTTGTTGATGAGCTCCATCACGCCCATGAACCAGGTGTTGTCCAGCGCGGGGTTGAAGCGCATGCGCATGGCCAGGTCTACAAGAGGTGTGCTGACCGTGCGCTCGCGTTGCACGAACTCGGCGATCTCGCCCAGCGCAATGCTCTGGATGTAGCCTGAGCCCAGAAAGGCCTGGCTCATCTGGGTGGCGTCCACATTGAGCTGGATGGCAGGCGATTTGCCGGCCAGCACGTCGCGCTGGAAGTCGGGCGGGATGTCCATCACGAAGGTGTAGCGGCCGGCGTCCATGCCCGGGTCCATGTCAGGCAGGCCGATCGCGCTGGGCTTCATGAAGGTGGGCGGGTAAAAGGCATTGACGATGCGCTGCGACAGGGTGGACTGGTCCTCGTCGACCACGGCCATGGGCGCACGGTGCAGGCGGTCTGGTGCGCCTTTAGCGGCGGTGTAGAGCGCGCCCGAGAAGGCCCAGATCACGAAGAGCAGCAGCAGGCGGTCGCGCCACAGGCTGCGCAGTTCCTTGACGCCCAAGTTGAAAACATTGGCCAGTGATCGCTGCATGTTGGTCATGGTGCGCTCACTTGTCCTGCTTCTTGAGCAAGGCCACGCTGACGATGGTCAGCACGGGAATGGCCAGCGCCAGTGGCACGAAGTAAGGCCACAACTCGGCAAAACCCAGCGCCTTGGAATACGTGCCCCGGCTGATGATCAGGAACGGGCCTGTCGGGTAGATGCGGCCCAGCACGGCCGCAAAGCCTTCCAGCGAGGACACCGGGTTGATGATGCCGGAGAACTGGATGGCCGGCAGCATGGTGGCCAGCGAGGTGCCGAAGATGGCGGCGATCTGGCTGCCCGTGAAGGTGGACATGAACAGGCCCAGGCCCGTGGCGGCGGTGACGTAGAGCAGGGCACCCACCGTGAGCGTGAGCAGGCTGCCCTTGAGCGGCACACCAAAGCCCCAGACGGCCATGGCCGTCATCAAGGCAAAGCTGACCATGGCGGTGCCGATATAGGGCAGTTGCTTGCCCAGCAGGAACTCCAGCTTGGTGACCGGCGTGACGTACAGGTTGATGATGGAGCCCAGCTCCTTCTCGCGCACCACGCCGAGCGCCGTCAGCATGGCCGGGATGAAGATCAGCAGGATGGGGATCACGGCCGGCACCATGGCGTACAGGCTTTTGACATCGGGGTTGTAGCGGTAGCGGATCTCGACCTGGGCCAGTGCGGGTGTGGCCATGCCGTGCAGCGCCAGTTGTTCGCTCAGGTAGCTGGCATGCAGGCCTTGCACATAACCGGCCACGGTTTCGGCGCGCTGCGGCATGGCGCCATCCACCCACACGCCGATGCTGGTGGGGCGGCCTCGTTGCAGGTCAGCCGCAAAGCCGGGTGGGATCTCCACGGCCAGGCTCAACTCGCCATTGCGCATGCGCCGGTCCAGATCGGCATCGCTCTGGATGGGGGGCTGCTCCAGGAAGTAGGGCGAGCCGGCGATGTTGAGCACGTAGTCGCGGCTGATCGAGGTCTGGTCGCGGTCCAGCACGGCAAAGCGCAGGTCCTGCACATCCATGCTGATGCCGTAGCCCATGATGATCATCAGCAAGGCCGTGCCCAGCAATGCCAGCGTCAGGCGGATGGGGTCGCGCCGCAGTTCCAGCGATTCGCGGTGGGCGTAGCTCAGCAGGCGGGCGAGGCTGAAACGGGTAGAGCGTTGGCGGGCGGGCGTCAGGCGCGGGGCTTCGGTTTGAGCTGCTGCTTGAATGGGCACTTCTGGTGGGTTGGCCACGTCACCTGTCTGGGCTTGCTCCAGCAGTGCAATGAAGGTTTCTTCCAGGCTGTGGTGACCGTGCTGGTGCATCAGGTCGGTGGGTGTGCCGCTGGCCAGCACGCGCCCCGCATGCATCAGCGAGATGCGGTCGCAGCGCTGGGCCTCGTTCATGAAGTGCGTCGAGATGAACAAGGTGACACCGTCTTCGCGTGACAGCTGGATCATCAGCTCCCAGAAGCGGTCGCGCGCGATCGGGTCCACGCCCGAGGTGGGCTCGTCCAGGATCAGCATGTCGGGCTGGTGCACCACGGCCACGGCCAAGGACAGGCGCTGGCGCACACCCAGTGGCAGCTTCTCGGGCAGCTCGGTGGCCACGCACTCCAGATCGAAGCGCTGAAGCATGGCGCGCACGCGTTCGGCCCTTTGCTCGGCAGGCACATGGAACAGCCGTGCGTGCAGCGCCAGGTTCTGGATCACGGTCAACTCGTTGTACAGCGAGAAGCCTTGCGACATGTAACCCACGCGCTGGCGGATGCCCAGGTCATTGGCGTCCACCGGATGGCCAAACAGCGAGGCCGAGCCTTCTGTGGCGGGTAGCAGCCCGGTGAGCATCTTCATGGTCGTGGTCTTGCCGCAGCCATTGGAGCCCAGGAAACCGAAGATCTCGCCCTTGTGGATGGACAGGTCGACATGGTCCACAGCCGTGAAGTCGCCAAAGCGGCAGGTCAGGCCCTGGGCTTGGATGGCGATGTCACCATCGTGGCCGGTGCGGGGTGGCACCACCAGCGCGTGGTGGCCTTCCCGTCGTTGCGCGGGCAGGAGCTGGATGAAGGCAGCTTCCAGGTCCTCGCGGCCAGTCTGCTTCAACAGCTCGGCGGGGCTGCCCGTGGCCAGCACGCGCCCGGCGTCCATGGCCACCAGGTGGTCAAAGCGCTGCGCTTCTTCCATGTAGGCGGTGGCGATCAGCACGCTCATGCCGGGCTGGCGCTGGCGAATGCGCTCGATCAGCTCCCAGAACTGGCGGCGCGACAGCGGGTCCACGCCGGTAGTGGGTTCGTCCAGGATCAGCAGGTCCGGATCATGGATCAGCGCGCAGCACAAGCCCAGCTTCTGCTTCATGCCACCCGACAGCTTGCCGGCAGGGCGATCGGCAAAGGGCGCCAGGCCAGTGCTGGTGAGCAGGTCCTGGATGCGCGCGGCGCGTTCGCGTTCACCATGGCCGAAGAGGCGGCCAAAGAAGTCCACGTTCTCGCGCACGGACAAGGTCGCGTACAGGTTCTTGCCCAGGCCTTGCGGCATGTAGGCGATGCGCGGGCAGACCTCGCGGCGGTGTGACGCCTTGGCCATGTCCTGCCCCAGCACCTGGATGCGCCCGGTCTGGATCTGGCGCGCACCCGCCAGCAGGGCCAGCAGCGTGGACTTGCCCACGCCATCGGGGCCGATCAGCCCCACCATGCAGCCCGCTGGGATACTCAGGGTGACCTCGTCCAGCGCCTTGACCCGCTTGTAGGCATGGCTCAGCGACTGGATGTCGGCAACAGGCGGGTTCACGGTGCGCTGCTCGGCTTGTCGTAGGCCTGGGCGGGCAGGGCGGTGGCGAGCTTGTCGGGCCAGGGCGTATCAGGCTGGACGCGCACGTAAGCCATGCCCGGCATGCCGGTCTTGACCTGCTGGCGGTAGCGCTCAAGCAGGGCGCGGTCGATCTGGGCGCGCACCTTGAAGACCAGTTTCTGGCGCTCGGCCGTCGTCTCCACGGTCTTGGGCGTGAACTGGGCGACGCTGGCCACGAAGGACACCTTGGCCGGGATCACATACTGGGGGGCGGCGTCCAGCACCAGCCGCACATCGCTGCCGATCGCCAGGCGCCCAGCGGCTGTCTCGGGCAGGAAGAAGGTCATGTAGACGTCGCCCACGTCCACCAGCGACACCACGCGGCCGCCAGCGCCCAGCACCTCACCGGCCTGGGCCGCCAGCACCTGTACCCGCCCGGCGCGAGGGGCGCGCAACACGGTGTCATTGAGGTCCGCCTGGACGCGCGCCAGCGAGGCTTGGGCCGTCGCGATGACAGAGTCGGCTTCAACCAGTTGGGATTTGGTGGCCACGATGGCAGAGCGCGCCTCTGCTACTTGAGACTGGGCAGCGCTCAGGCCTGCTTTGGCGCCGGCCAGCTGGGCTTGTGCCTCGTCGAGCTTCTGGGGCGATACAAAGCCTTTGTTGATCAGCTCCTGCGTGCGTTGCAACTGCTTGGTCGCCAGATTCACCTCGGCCTGCCGTTGCGCGACCACGGCAGAGGCGGTGGTCACCGCTTGTTCGCGTTGCGCCAGCACGGCCGCGGCGGTGGTCTTGCCGTTTTCGGCTTGCTTGAGTTGGGCCTGGGCGCGCTGCAGATCGGCGTCCAGGGTGGCTGTGTCCATGCGGGCGATCACCTGACCCTCGGTGACATCGTCGCCTTCCTTGACCAGCAGCTCTTTCAAACGCCCCGAGGTGCGGGTGGCCACATCAATGTCGGTGGCTTCGATGCGGCCATTGCCGCTGGCGATGCTGGCTGGCAGGCCTTGGGGCTTGAGCCGGTTCCAGGCCAGGAAAGCGGCGCCAGCCAATGTGGCCAGTACCGCCCCGATGACGACTTTGCGCAGCAGTGATGTCCGGGAATCGGTGGAGTTGGTCATGCGCGGCCCGCGTGGGATGGATGAGTGCAGAGGGAATGCAAGAGAACGCCGTTTTTTACCATGCATCAAGCGGGCCAGCGATGACATCGCACAAAGCCAGGTGAGGCGCTGATGCGTCAGGCGCGTGAGGTGCTGGGATATCCGAAACGGAACCTTTACACAGGCGCCCTACACTCAGTGAAGCTGAGCCTCATCCAGGGCCTTTCCTGGAACCCATCGCCAAACGAACAAACCCATGAACCCATCCAACCGTGTTTCTCGTTTTCGTCAGTCACCGCGTTTCGTGGTGAGCGTGCTGACCTTGCTGGTCGCCTCCACGCTGGCCATGCCAGGGTATGCGGCGCCGGTGGGGCAGGTGGCCTCCGGCAAGGCCGTGTCGGTCAGCGCGGCACCCACGGTGGTGACCGCGGTTGAAGGCATCACCGAATACCGCCTGGCCAACGGCCTGCAAGTCCTGTTGATCCCGGATGACTCCAAACCGACCACCACGGTCAACGTGACCTACCGCGTGGGCTCCCGCCACGAGAGCTACGGTGAAACCGGCATGGCTCACCTGCTGGAGCACCTCATGTTCAAGGGCTCGCCCAAATACCCGCAGGTATGGAGCGAGTTCAACAAGCGCGGCTTCAATGCCAATGGCAGCACCTGGTATGACCGCACCAATTACTTCGCCAGCTTTGCCGCCAATGAGGACAACCTGCGCTGGTACCTGAACTGGCAGGCCGATGCCATGGTGCACAGCTTCATCGCCCGCAAAGACCTGGACAGTGAAATGACCGTGGTCCGCAATGAGATGGAAATGGGCGAAAACGACGGCGGCCGCATCCTGATGGAAAAGACCGTCTCGGCCATGTACCAGTGGCACAACTACGGCAAGTCCACCATCGGCGCCCGTGCGGACGTCGAAGGGGTGGACATCAGCCATCTGCAGGCCTTCTACCGCCGCTATTACCAACCCGACAACGCCACCCTGATCGTGTCGGGCAAGTTCGACCCGGCCAAGGCGCTGCCCTGGATTCAGCAGGCCTTTGGCGCCATCCCCAAGCCCACACGCACCCTGCCGCATCTCTACACCCTGGACCCGGTGCAAGACGGTGAACGCGCCGTGACCTTGCGCCGCGTGGGGGGCGTCCCCTTGCTGTATGCCGGCTACCACGTGGTGCCCGGCGCCCATGTCGACTATGCCGCGGTGGAGCTGCTCTCCGTGATCCTGGGTGACACGCCCTCGGGCCGTCTGCACAAGGCCCTGACCGAGAAGCAGCTGGCCGCCGGCGTGTTCGCTTTCTCCGAAGGCCTGGCCGATCCCGGTTTCATCCTGCTGGGTGCCCAGCTTTCGCCACAGCAGGATGCCGCCGCGTCCAGCAAGGCCATGCTGGATGTGATCGAGTCTTCGCTCAAGCAGACGCCCATCACGCAGGAGGAGCTGGACCGCGCCAAGGCCAAGTGGCTCAAATCGTGGGACATGGGCTTCTCGGATCCGCAACGCATCGGGGTAGCCTTGTCCGAGTCGGTGGCCCAGGGTGATTGGCGCCTGTTCTTCCTGACGCGTGACCGCATCAAGTCGGCTTCGCTGGCCGATGTCCGGCGTGTGGCGGGGCAGGTCTTCGTGTCCTCCAACCGGACGCTGGGCCAGTACGTGCCCACGCCCACACCAGAGCGTGCACCCCAGCCCGAACGCGTGAGCGTGGCCGACATGTTCAAGGACTTCAAGGCTCAAGGCGCGCAGGCCAAGGCCGAGGCCTTTGATGCCAGCCCGGCCAACATCGATGCGCGCACACAGCGCTTTGCCTTGCCCTCGGGCATGAAGGTGGCCTTGCTGGCCAAGTCCACCCGCGGCCAGGCCGTCAAGGCCAGCCTGACCTTGCGTTACGGCGATGAGAAGTCGCTCGCGAACTGGGGTGAGGCACCCGCCGCACTGGCCGCCTTGCTGGACAAAGGCACCACCACGCTCAATCGCCAGCAACTGCAAGACAAGCTCGATGCCTTGCAGGCCGAGGTGAGTTTCAACTCGGCGCCCGGGCAGTTGATGGTCAACCTGGCGACCAAGCGTGAGCACCTGCCGGCCCTGGTGACGCTGGTGGCCGATGTCCTGCGCCATCCCGCCTTGCCTGCTGATGCCCTGGAGGAAGTGCGCCATCAGGCCCTGGCGGCGCTGGAAGAGCAAAGCAAGGAGCCCGAGGCGGTGCTGGCCGAGGCCATTGGCCGACACGGCAACCCTTACCCCGTGGGCGATGTGCGCTACGCCCGTACCTTTGCTGAAACCGAAGCGGACTGGAAGGGCGTGCAGATCGATCGCGTGCGTGCTTTCCACTCGGCCTTCCTGGCGGCCAATAACGCGCAGTTCTCTGCCGTGGGCGATCTGGATGCCCATGCTGTGAAACAGGCGCTGCAGGCCGGTTTTGGCGATTGGCGCAATGACAAACCATTTGCGCGTGTGCCCAATCCGCTGATCAAACTGCCGCCCGCCCGCATGGTGCTGCCAACACCGGATAAACAAAATGCAGCCATGTCCGTGACCTTGCCGGTACCTTTGAGCGACCGTGATCCGGATTACGCGGCATTCATGCTGGCCAATCATTTGCTTGGCGCGGGTGGTGATTCACGCTTGTGGAATCGCATCCGCGAAAAGGAAGGCTTGTCTTACAGCGTGTACAGCTCGGTCAACTGGAACCCTATCGAGCAGCATTCGGAATGGACGGCATCGGCCATCTTTGCCCCACAGAATCGGGACAAGGTGGAGGCTGCTTTCAAGGAAGAGGTCAACCGCGCCTTGACGCAGGGCTTCACGCAGGCCGAGTTTGAATCGGGCAAGCGTGGCTTGCTGAATTTCCGCCGTTTGAGCCGCGCGCAGGATGCACGCCTGGCGGCGGGTTGGGTCAGCAACCTTTACCTTGACCGCACATTCGCGCTGGCGGCGCAAGTCGATGCGGCGCTGGAATCTCTGACACTGGATCAGGTCAATCAGGCCTTGAAGCGGTATCTGAAGCCTGAACAGTTTGTATTGGGTCTTGCAGGTGATTTCAAACCTGCCAAGCCCTGAGCAATAAAAAAGGCCGGTCTTGCAACCGGCCTTTTTTTGTTTCAATCTGAAATTCAGATCGCGAAATCTTCGAGTTTCTTGCCGGACGCCACAGCAGCTTGAACCCACTTGGGTTGCAGGCCACGGCCCGTCCAGGTTTCGCCGGTCTGGGCGTTGCGGTACTTGGGGGCCACCTTGCGGCCAGCGGATGCGCTACCACCACCTGCAGGCTTGCCGGGCTTGAGGCCCAGATCGGCCACGGTCAGACCGTGTTCAGCCAGCAGTGATTTGATTTGAGCAATCACGCCAGCACGTTCAGCACGGCGTGCGTCCTGTAGTTGCTTTTCCAGATCTGCCGCCTGCTTTTCGAGCGCGGCTTTCTGTGCGAGAAGCTCTTGGTAGTTGCTCATGTGGTGTCCTTTATGGCCCGGGTATCAAGGGCAATGAATACTTATTGGAAGATGCCGACTGCCGAGACCCTGAACCAGATCAAGCTTTTGACGGCGCAGGCCCTTCGGCATGCGCGAATTCTAAACACAAAATAAATGCCTGTGCAAACTCAATATGTTGGCATCGGTAAAGCGCAGTCCGAAAGTGCCGTATATGGCGTGAAACGTGCACGATCTGCTTCACCTGCGATGCAGTGCTTTCCGCAACTGTTTTTCAACTCGAAAATTCAGGATGCGGGCTCTGTCAATTTACGCGCGCAGCTTCGCGGGAAACGGCCTCACCCAGTTGAATCACGGCCATGGCGTAATAGCTGGACTGGTTGTATCGCGTAATGGCGTAGAAATTAGATGTGCCTGCAACCAGCGTCGGGGCCTCGTTGCCGTTTTGCAGCAGTACCAGCGCCAGTTGACCGGGGTGATTTTGTCCGCTGGCTGACAAAGCCGCCCCAAGCCCTTGCATGTCCGTGGCAGAGAAACTGGGCACGATATCCGGTGCCAGCAGTTTGGCCAGGGCCTGTTCGTCTTGCGGCGGTTTGATATCGAAATAGGCTGGCCAGTCTGCTTGCCAGCCATGCTCGGCCAGGTAGTGGGCCACACTGCCAATGGCATCGACTGGGCTGCGCAGCAGGTCGATGTGGCCATCAGCATCAAAGTCCACCGCATAGCGCCGAATCGAGCTGGGCATGAATTGCGGCAACCCGATTGCGCCAGCGTAGGAGCCCAGGACGCTATCGGGCTCCATCTGTTGTTCCTGGCACAGCTTCAGAAACTGGCCCAGTTCTGCCTTGAAAAAGGCACTGCGATCACTTCGACCCTTTGGAAAGTCGAGCGTGAGCGTGGTCAGCACGTCCAGAACGCGGAAGGTGCCCGTCTGGCGGCCATAGATGGTCTCCACGCCCAGCACGCCCGCGATGATGCTGGCAGGTACGCCGTAGGTGGCTTCGGCGCGCTTGAGGTCGGCCTCATAACGACGGTAGAAGTTGACGCCAGCGCGGATGCGGATCGGCTCCACGAAGCGGCTGCGGTATACGCCCCAGTTCTTGGCGGTGCCGGGGCCAGCCGGCATCATGAGCCTGGTGACGCTCTCCTTGTAGCGCGCCCTGGATACGGCTTCCCAGACCCAGGCTTCATTCAGCTCCTGGGCCCGCGCCAGTTCGCTGGCCAGTTGTCTGGCGTCTTCGCGGGCGGCGTAGCTGTCGGGTGAAGGGTTGCCTTGCAGTGAGCGGGTGCTCAGCGGCGGGGTGTCGGGGATGGCCGTGGGTTTGGCCGAGGCCGACAGGCCATCCTCGGGCGCGGCCTCAACCGCTTGCACCGCCGAGCTGGAAATGCTCAGCGAGGGCAGCGTGCCGAGCGCGGGCGGGGTGGGCTTGCTGGAGCCACATGCCGCCAACAGGGCACACAAGGTGGCGGCGATCACACCGCGGTGGCAAGGAAAGAAGGTGGCTGGGGGCACCGCAGGCATGGTCAAAGATCGCGCGGGACGCGCATGAAGCAGGATGAGCCTAGTTTGCCCGATCCCGTCGCCTGATGGCGCGCCACTGCTGCGCCTGTTGTTGAATCGTTTGAATCAAGGCCGTGCGCAGTTGGCGGGCTTGACGGGTGCTGCCTTGATGCGGCGCGTAGCGCAGGGCGTCGAGTTGCCGCAGCGCGTCGATCAGCGCCTGCTTCACGGGTTGCAGCGGCTCGGGCGCGTCAAGGCGCTCGATGCGTGCGGCCCAGGTCATGGCTGGGGCGGGCATCGGGCTGTCTTCGGGGGGCGGCAGCCCAGCCGCTTGCAGGGCCCGGTGCACCCGCATCAGGGGCCGTCTCCAGGGCGTGCGTGGTGTACGCGGCCGGGTCCACCACAACCAGCCTATGCCCAGCAGGCTGGTGCACATGATGACGATGCCGCACAGCCTGACCAGGTCCATCCAGTTTGGGGAGGGCATCCCCCAGTCCTTGAGCAACTGCATCTGGCGATGGCGGGAGTACTGCAGGACCCAGATGTTCCAGCGGTGGTTGGTGGCGTCCATATAGTCGCGCATACGGCCCCACACGGCCGGATCGATGCTGGACAAGGCGTTTTGCAGCGCGCCACGGTTGCCAGCGGATTGGCGTGGCCGTTCAATGCGTTCAGGCGCGACCGCCCCCGTGGGGTCCACGCGCACCCAGCCCTCGCCAGGCTGCCAGAACTCGGCCCAGGCGTGGGCGTCGCTGTTGCGAACCACGAACAGGCCGTCGACGGGGTTGATTTCGGCACCCTGATACCCGGTGACCACGCGGCTGGGGATGCCCATGGCGCGCATGATGACCACGTAGGCCGTCGCATAGTGTTCGCAAAAGCCCTCTCGGGTATCGAGCCAGAAGTGGTCGATCAGGTCGCGCACGGGGCGGCCCTGGGTGTCGATCCCATCCTCGCCGGGGGTCATGGTGTAGTGGTAGGCGCCTTGCCGGATGTGCCTCAACACCGCGTTGGACAGGCTTTTCGGGTCGGCATTGGCCAGCTCCGGGCGTTGCAACAAGGCTTGCGCCCAGGCCAGGGTGCGGGGATTGAAGCCTGCGGGCAGTTGCAGCCAGGGGCGCAGCAATGGCGTGCCTTGTTTGGGGCCATGCAGGATGGTCAGCCACGCCTGCGCGTCAATCTGGGTGCGGTCTGCCAGCGTTTGCGACGAGGTCCAGTTCAACCCGTCTCGCTCCAGGCGAGGCTCGGTGAGCGGGGGCGTGGGGCCTGCCATCAGCGTGCCGTCCAGCAGCGGCACCGTGCTGACCTTGCTGGGCTCCAACGTGACCTGGTAGCGGGTGGCCGCGCCCACTGGGGTGGGCTGGTAGACGTCATCGACACTGACCGGCTCCTGGGCGCGTGGCCGGGCCACCCAGTTGCGCCCATCGAAATAATCCAGCACCGGTCCACGGAAATACAACTTGGCCGTGACGGGGGGCACATCGATGAACTTCACGCGCATGGCCACCGAGTCGTCCTGGGCCAGCTCGGCCACGTGTCCCAGCTTGATGCGGTCTGACAGGCCTGTTCGTGGGCCAGCATCGGCGGGCACGCTCCACAGCGGCCCCAGGCGCGGAAAGAGCACATACAAGGCCAGCATCACCGGGATGCCCATGAGCACGCTGCGCCACGCGATCTTGACCGCCGACCAGATGGTGGGGCGGCCCATTGGCCTTTGCGCCAGCACCAGCGAGGTCAGCATGCCCATCAGCACGACCAGCATCAGCGCCGCGATGAACAGGCTTTGCGAATACAGAAACTGGGTCAGGATCAGGAAAAAGCCCAGCGAAGTCACCACGAAGGCATCCCGGCGCGCGCGCAGCTCCAGGGTCTTGAGCCCGGCCAGCAGGCAGACCAGGGTGATGCCCGCCTCCCGGCCAAACAAGGTGTGGAAGGTCCAGACCGTCATGCCCATGCCAGCGGCCAGGCACACCAGCAGGATCCAGCGCGGGGGCAAGGGGGCATCGCGCCAGGCCAGCCGCGCCCGGATGACGATGGCCAATACCGTGCTGATGGACGACCACAGCGGCAGGCGCGGCAGGTGAGGCAGGATGCTGAGCGCGAGCACGGCCAGCAGCAGCAGGTTGTCGCGGCCTTCCCGGCTGATCGCCGTGGCCTGGAGCCGCTTCATGCTGCCCTCCGCTGCCGGGCTTGCTCAGCGCCGGACGGTGCCCAGGTGGCCAGGGTATCCAGGCAGTGACGCAGGTGATGCGGCCCTGCGCCGCAGCTCAACGAGACACCAGGCAGGCGCAAGCCATAAATCGGGCCTTGCGATGAAGCCTGTTGTTCAGCCTGGATCAGCCAGCTGGCCAGGCGGGACAAGCGCGCCTCGGCATCCAGGCCGCTCATGCCGGGGCTTTGCTCAAAGTCCAGCCAGAGATCGGGGCTGTGGCCTTGGGCCGGTTCGCGACTGACCAGCCCGGTGCCTGAAGCCAGTGCATGGCTGGATTTCTTCCAGGCGATCCAGCGCTGCGGATCACCTCGGCGGTAGTCGCGCAGGCCTTCGGGCATGTCGGAACTGACCGAGGTCGCTCGGTGAGATTGCTCGGACGAGACGACCCGGTGCTCATGCGGGAGGGCAGGGGCATGGGCGTCCAGGGCGGGCCAGATCAGCACCCGTGTCTGCGGCAGCCAATAGGCCCATGCGCGAAACAGGCCCAGAGGGAAGCAGGTGTCAATCGTGATGCGGGGCAGCGTCAGCCAACCACGCTGGTGCGTGGCCACGTCCACCTCGACCGTGCAGTCGCTGCCCGGGCTGAGTTCGGCGTGCTGGGGCGAGCCCGGGCCTTCTGTTGTGCCCTCGGGTGCCTTGGGGCCGGCCGTGATCCGCAAACCGTAGCGGCCGAGTTTGCGATGCTGGTTGCTCAAGGTGATGCCCACGCGCAGCACCTGGCCGGCGTGCACGCTGCGCAGCGTCAGCAGGCGCAGGTTCACACCATGCAGGTTGCCGTGCGTCTGGTAGAGCGCGGCCATGGACGCGCCCCCCAGCAAGAAGCTCAGGGCGTAACCCAGGTTGACCTGTTCATTGATGGAGGCCAGCAGGAGCACCGTGAACACCAATGCAAAGCTCCAGCCCGCCCTGGTGGGCAGGATGTACAGATTGCGCTGGTTCAATGTGAGCTGATCGCGCCGAGGCAGCCTGGCTTCCCACCAGGCCGACACGCGCTGCACGATCCAGCCCGCGCCTTTTGGCGAGCGGCCCAAGGAGAAGAGCGCCCGTGCTCGGCTCATCATGGAACGGGCGTGGCCTCCAGCAGGGCGCGGGCCTGGGCCGCGGCGCTGCGGCCCGATTGTGGCAAGGGCATCAGCCGGTGGGCGACAGCGGGAATCCACAAGGCCTGGATGTCCTCGGGTGACACATGCTGGCGCCCCAGCACCATCGCGCGGGCCCGTGCCAGACGCAGCAGCGACAGGCCAGCGCGTGGGCTCAACCCCAAGGCGAACCAGCGCCCATCTCGCGTGGCCGTGATCAGGGCCTGCAGGTAGTCAATCAGGCTGTCTGCCACATGGATTTCGTCCACGCGGGCCTGCCATTGCTGCCACTGCGCCGGTGTGATGACGGGCTGCAAGGCCAGCATCGCGCCACGCCGGTCCACGCCCGTGAGCAAGGATCGCTCGGCGGCCGGGTCGGGGTAGCCAAGAGACAGCCGCATCGCAAAGCGGTCCAGCTGGGACTCGGGCAAGGGGTGTGTGCCCAGTTGCTCGGACGGGTTTTGCGTGGCGATCACGAAAAACGGGGCGGGCAGGGGGCGTGTCTCACCTTCAACGGATACCTGCCGCTCTTCCATGGCTTCCAGCAGCGCACTTTGGGTGCGGGGGCCGGCACGGTTGATTTCATCGGCCAGCAGCACCTGGGCAAACACCGGTCCGGGGTGGAAGACGAAAGCCTCTTTTTGGCGCTCGTACACGCTCACCCCGATCAGGTCGGAGGGCAGCAGGTCGGAGGTGAACTGGATGCGTGAAAAGCTCAGACCCAGACTGCGTGACAGGGCCTGTGACAAGGTCGTTTTGCCCACGCCCGGCACGTCTTCGATCAAAAGATGACCTGAGGCAAGCAGGCAGATCACACTGAGCGTGACCTGCTCGCGCTTGCCCACAATGATCGTGCTAACCTGATCAATGAGCTGAGTGATTTGCGAGCCCTTGATGGACGTGGCGCCGCCAGTCGGCAGGACGTGGTTCGAGTCGTTTCGCAGCATGACGCGACATTAACTCAAACCCGCACAGCATGCGGGGCAAAGCTGACCCATGGCTACCGGCTATTTTTCACACTCCGATTGTCTGGCACACGACATGGGGGCAGGGCACCCGGAATGCCCCCAGCGCATCAGGGCCATTGAAGATCAACTGCGTGCGCAGGGGCTGGACGTGCTGATGCTCTCGCCCGACGTGCCACTGGCCAGCAACACCGATCTGGCGTTGGCGCACGACCTCAATTACGTGCTGACACTGGACGACTTCCTGCAGCAACTGGAGGCCACGGGCGACACCCGCGCGCTAGACCCGGACACCTGGGCCAGCCCAGGCACCCGCGCCGCCACCTGGCGCGCCGCGGGGGCGGCCATCGCCGCCACGGATGCCGTGATCGACGGCAAGCTGGACAACGCTTTCTGCGCCATTCGCCCGCCTGGCCACCATGCCACCCACAACCAGACCATGGGGTTCTGCTTCTTCAACAATGTGGCCGTGGCGGCACGGCACGCGCTGGACGTGCGTGGCCTCAAACGCGTGGCCGTGGTCGATTTCGATGTGCACCATGGCAACGGCACCGAAGACATCCTCGCGGGCGACGACCGGGCGCTGATGGTGGGCTTGTTCCAGCATCCCTTCTATCCATACAGTGGTGCCGAGTCGCGTGCGGGCAACATGGTCAACATCCCCATACCGGCCCGCAGCGACGGCAAGCTGATCCGGGACGTGGTGGAGAGCTACTGGCTGTACCGGCTGGAGGACTTCCAGCCCGAGATGATCTTCATCTCCGCCGGTTTTGATGCTCACCGCGAAGACGACATGGGTGGCCTGGGCATGGTCGAGGCCGACTACGCCTGGATCACGGCGAAAATCATGGAAGTGGCCAGCAAGTACAGCAAGGGGCGCATCGTGTCCTGCCTGGAAGGCGGCTACAACCTCAGCGCGCTGGCCCGCAGCGTGGCGGCGCATGTGCGAACGCTGATCGAAAACTAAATACACACCTTCATGTCAGTGAGCACCGCGCAGGTCACCCATCCCATCACCTCCGAAGAACTGATCCAGCTGCTAGACGGGCTTCAGCAGCGCTCGGCCCTGGCCGAGGCCGGCATCTTGCTGGGCTGCCTGGCGCTGTCATGGTTGCTGCTGCGCTTGTGGCGCGGCGCCAAGGGCGATCCCCATTCCGTCTGGTTTGGCCGCCATGTGGTCGACGGGGTGCTGTTCCCCGTGTTGGCCTTGCTGCTTTCCCTGGCGGCCCGGCGCGCCTTCATGGGCATGCTGCCCTTGACGGTTTTCCGGCTCGTCATCCCGGTGCTGGCCTCCCTGGCCGTGATCCGCCTGACGGTCAAGGTGCTGCGGGTGGCCTTCCCCAAATCGCAGACGGTGAGGGTGGTCGAGCGCACCGTGTCCTGGCTGGCCTGGATCGTCACCGTGTTGTGGGTCACGGGCATCATGCCCATGGTCATGGGCGAGCTGGAGGGCATCACCTGGAAGATCGGCGCCACGCAGGTCAGCCTGCGCAACCTGATCGAAGGCTCGCTCAGTGCCGTGCTGGTCCTGATCCTGAGCCTGAGCTTGTCGTCGGCCATCGAGACCAAGCTGCTCAAGGGCGCCACCGACAACCTGTCGATGCGCAAGATCGCGGCCAACGCCATCCGCGCCATCTTGCTGACCCTGGGCCTGATCATGGCCCTGTCGGCGGCAGGCATCGATCTGACGGCCTTGTCCGTGCTGGGCGGGGCCGTGGGCGTGGGCCTGGGCTTTGGCCTGCAGAAGCTGGCCGCCAACTATGTGAGCGGGTTCGTGATCCTGGCTGAACGCAGCCTGCGCATTGGCGATCTGGTCAAGGTGGACAACTTCGAGGGCCGCATCACCGACATCAACACCCGCTACACCGTGCTGCGCTCGTCCTCCGGGCGCGAGTCCATCGTGCCCAACGAGTTGCTGATCACCCAGCGGGTCGAAAACGCTTCGCTGGCGGACAACAAACTCATGCTGACCACGGTGGTGCAGGTGGGCTACGACACGGACCTGGCCATGGTGATGCCGGCCTTGCGGGATGCCGTGACGGCCGTGCCCCGTGTCGTGACGGAGCCCTCGGCTGCCGTGCACCTGAGCAATTTCGCCTCGGACGGCCTGGAGTTGACCATCGCCTTCTGGATCGCCGACCCCGAAAACGGCCAGCTTGGCGCACGCTCTGCGGTCAACCTGGCGATCCTGGACACGCTCAATCGCCTGGGGGTGGACATTCCGTACCCGCAGCGGGTTATGCACCAAGTACACGCGGCTTGAGGTATCCTCCGCCGCACGATGAGCTTTCCCTTTCCCCTACCGAGCCGGGAGAACTGGCCTTTTCTGGGCGTGCTCCTGCTGGTCTGCCTGATTGCGCTGGCCTGGCAAGGCCCCCTGGTTGCCGGTGCGCTGGCACTGGCCGGGCTGGTTGTCCACACGGTTTACTTTCGCGACCCCCCGCGTGTCATCCCCTCGCAGGCTGGCGTCGTGCTGTCGCCCGCAGACGGCCGCATCGTCCGCATTGAAAAGGCCCGTGATCCCTACGCCAACCGCGATGCCTTGCGCATCAGCGTGATCATGAGCCTGTTCAACCTGCACGCCAACCGTGCCAGTGTGGACGGCGTGATCCGGCAGGTCGAGTACATTCCCGGCCAGTTGCTGAACACGGATCTGGACACGGCCTCTCGTCACCACGAGCGCAATGCGCTGGTGATCGAGTCCAACGGCCAGTTGGTCACCTTGGTGCAGGTAGCGGGGCTCATCGCGCGCCGCATCCTGTGCTGGGTCAAGCCGGGTGACACGCTCACGCGTGGTCAGCGCTACGGTTTGATCCGCTTTGGCGCGCGGGTGGACGTCTACCTGCCGCCCAACGCCGTACCTAAAGTCGCCCCCGGCGACAAGGTCTCGGCCACCACCACCATTCTGGCAACCCTGAACAAGGCTTGACTGTGCAACCTGTTTCCCCGCAAGAGGCTGATCCCAACGTGGATCTGAGCCTGGACGATGCCGACGACGCACCCCGCCCGCGCCGCAAGGGCATCTACATCCTGCCCAATCTGTTCACCCTGGCCGCTTTGTTCGGTGGCTTCTACGCCATCGTCATGGCCATGAATGGCCATTTCGACCAGGCTGCGGTCGGCATCTTCTGCGCCATGGTGCTCGACAGCCTGGACGGACGCGTCGCGCGCATGACCAACACGCAAAGCGCTTTTGGCGAGCAGATGGACAGCCTGTCCGACATGGTGTCCTTTGGTGCGGCCCCCGCCCTGATCGCCTACGAATGGGCGCTCAAGGACATGGGCAAGCTGGGCTGGATCGCCGCCTTCGTGTACTGCTCTGGCGCGGCTTTGCGGCTGGCCCGCTTCAACACCAACATCGCGGTGGTGGACAAGCGCTTCTTCCAGGGCTTGCCCAGCCCGGCCGCTGCGGCCCTGGTCATGGGCCTGATCTGGGTGGTGACCGACCTGGGTGAAACCGCGCGTTCGCTGCCCGGCATGGTCTGGCTGGCCTGCGGCTTCACGCTGTATGCGGGCCTGACCATGGTCACCAACATCCCGTTCTACAGCTTCAAGGACGTCAACTTCCGCCGCACCGTGCCCTTCATCGCCATCGTGGCGATTGCCCTGGGTATCGCCGTGATCACCATCCATCCGCCCATCGTGCTGTTTGGCATCTTCGTGATCTACGGAGTGTCGGGCTACGGCGTGTATGTGTGGAAGCGCATGAAGGGCAAGCCGGTGAGCGTGATCTCCACCTCCACCGACGAGCCCGAAGAGGCCGGCCTGCATCGCTGATCGCTATTGCCCGGGCGCAATGGCCGTATTAATAGGCGTATTTGCCGGCATCCAGCCCTGGGCACGCATGCTATATTGATACCCATGAATACCTTCAACGCATCGCTGCTACTACTGCTAGGAGTGCCCCGGGCGCGTTGATCGCTATCGTCTGTACCAAAAGTACCCCTTGCATCACGGCCCGCCAAGCGCTTCTTGCGGGCCGTTTTGTTTTGGATGGAAGAAGTCCTCGGCCCGCTCAAACCTGACCCGACCGACTTGACCGACTTCTGTCCCACGGAGACCACCATGACCGACAAGCTCATCATTTTCGACACCACCTTGCGCGACGGCGAACAGTCGCCAGGCGCGTCCATGACGCGTGAAGAAAAACTGCGCATCGCCCGCCAGCTGGAGCGCCTGAAGGTCGACGTGATCGAAGCCGGTTTCGCCGCTTCCTCCAATGGTGACTTCGAAGCCATCAAGTCGATCGCCGATGTCATCAAGGACTCGACCGTGTGTTCGCTGGCCCGTGCCAACGACCGCGACATCAGCCGTGCCGCCGAAGCCCTGAAGGGCGCCAATTCCTGGCGCATCCACACCTTCATCGCCACCAGCGCGCTGCACATGGAAAAGAAGCTGCGCATGTCGCCCGAGCAGGTGCTGGAACAAGCGAAGCTGTCCGTGCGTTTTGCCCGCAACCTCACGTCGGACGTGGAGTTCTCGGCTGAAGACGGTTACCGCTCCGACCTGGATTACCTGGCCCGCGTGTGCGAGGCCGTGATCAACGAGGGTGCGACCACGATCAACATCCCGGACACCGTGGGCTACGCCATCCCCGAGCTGTACGGCAACTTCATCCGCGAGCTGCGCCAGAAGGTGCCCAACTCGGACAAGGCCATCTGGTCCGTGCACTGCCACAACGACCTGGGCATGGCCGTGGCCAACTCCCTGGCCGGTGTGAAGATCGGCGGTGCCCGTCAGGTCGAGTGCACGATCAATGGCCTGGGTGAGCGCGCTGGCAACTGCGCGCTGGAAGAGGTCGTCATGGCCGTGCGCACCCGCCGCGACTACTTCGGCCTGGATGTGGGCATCGAGACCCAGCAGATCATGCCGGCCTCACGCCTGGTGTCGCAAACCACTGGCTTCGTCGTGCAGCCCAACAAGGCAGTGGTGGGCGCGAACGCCTTTGCCCACGCCTCCGGCATCCACCAGGACGGCGTGCTCAAGGCGCGTGACACCTACGAGATCATGCGCGCCGAAGACGTGGGCTGGGCCGCCAACAAGATCGTGCTGGGCAAGCTTTCGGGCCGCAACGCCTTCAAGCAGCGCCTGCAGGATCTGGGCATCGACCTGGATTCGGAAGCCGAAGTCAACGCCGCCTTCACCAAGTTCAAAGAGCTGGCTGACCGCAAGAGCGAGATCTTCGACGAAGACATCATTGCCCTGGTTGGCGACGAGAGCGTCACCAACGAGCACGAGCACTATCGCCTGGTCGCGCTGTCGCAGCGCTCGGAGATGGGTGAGCGTCCACACGCCAGCATCGTGTTTGCCGCGGGTGACCAGGAACACCGTTCCGAGAGCGATGGCAATGGCCCCGTGGACGCCAGCGTCAAGGCAATCGAGGCTGTCGTGAAAAGTGGCGCGGAAATCGTCCTCTACTCGGTGAATGCGATCACGTCCGGAAGTACAGAATCGCAAGGAGAGGTCACAGTTCGCTTGCAGCATAGCGGGCGCGTTGTCAATGGGGTCGGCGCAGATCCGGACATCGTTGTGGCGTCAGCCAAAGCCTATCTCTCTGCGTTGAACAAGCTGCACAGCAAGTCCGAGAGGGTGGCCGCACAGGGTTGACCCGCACGACGGTGGTCTGATCAGCCAGACCGCTTGATAAAAGACGCGTAAGTCTTTGATCTTGCGCGTTTTTTTATTACACTTGCGTGAAGACGAAAGGGCTGTACCGTGGTGTGCTCGAAATTGAATAAAAACTGGCTGGTTATTGCGCTCGTTTCCGTGTTGTCTTTCACGGTGGCGACCTCTGTTGAAGCCGCCACCAAGGCACGTCATTCGTCTGTCCGTTCGGCCAAGGCCCCCGTCAAGGCCAAGAAGGGTGTACGCCAGAGCAAATCGCGCGTGCGTGCCACGCCGGCTGCATCCCGTGTCAAGCTGGCTCGCGCTGCCGTTGACAACGATTCGGCCGAGCCCGTCAGGCTGACACCCGTTTCGATCAATGCGGCTGGCGCCGTCAAGCCCGCATCCAATCTGTCCGCCGCATCCAGTGCGTCCGGTGCCTCGTTTGGCCAGCTTTATGGTTTGCACCACACACAAGACCCTCTGGACCTGAAGTCCAGCGTGGCCCTGGTGATGGATCAGGACACCAATGAAGTGGTGTTCGCCAAGAACTCCGATGCGGTCTTGCCCATCGCCTCGCTGACCAAGCTGATGACCGCCATGGTGATGGTCGAGGCCAAGCTGCCGCTGGAAGACCAGATCACCGTCACCTCGGAAGACGTGGACACCGAAAAGAACAGCAGTTCGCGTCTGGCTGTGGGTGCCACCTTGACCCGTGGCGAGTTGCTGCACCTGGCGCTGATGTCCTCCGAGAACCGTGCCGCCCATGCGCTGGGCCGTACCTTCCCCGGTGGCCTGCCCGCCTTCGTGATCGCCATGAATGCCAAGGCCCGTTCCCTGGGCATGGCCGATACCAAGTATGTCGACCCTACCGGGCTGAACAGCGGCAACCAGTCCAGCGCCAAGGATCTCGCGTCCCTGGTCAAGGCGGCTTATCAGCAGCCCTTGATCCGTGAGCTTTCCACCTCGCACGAGTACGCCGTGCGTGTGGGCAGCCGCCAACTGCAGTTCCAC
>Ga0265327_10000915_pt1 | contig 43244 bp, 39 predicted proteins | sample 41621metaG_FD_202089 | JGI IMG/M metagenome (GOLD analysis project Ga0265327, IMG submission 202089) | Rhizosphere microbial communities from Carex aquatilis grown in University of Washington, Seatle, WA, United States - 4-16-21 metaG | ecosystem: Host-associated > Plants > Roots > Rhizosphere... | reverse complement strand
AAATCCGACCCCAAAATCGACCAACTGTTCGTGCCGCATAAGGATATCGGGGCGTTCCAAAAACCGGTGGAACTCGTCAAAAAACCGCTTTCCTCGACGATACAATCGCCGCCCGCCCCGCCCGCCCCCGCCCCGCTGCCCGGCGGCGGCTTGTCCGGCAAGATCCAAGCGCTGCGCGAAGGCTTCGGCTTCATCACCCCCAGCGACGGGTCGAGCAACCTGTTCTTCTTCCACGCCTCGGTGCTGAACGCCGACTTCAACGAACTGCGCGTCGGCGACGAAGTGACTTATCGAATCGGCAACAACGACAAGGGAATTTGCGCGGTGGACGTGGAGTTTGTGGCCTAGCGAGGTTCGCACCGCCTACTTTGCCAAACCGCGCCTGGAAAACGCTCCCGCAACGTAATCGCGCTACGCGGCTTGCATAGGCAAGACGGAGGAAACGCGGCCACGGCGCAACGCAACAATGTTCTGCGCCGTGGCGCGTGGCGTGAGGCTTCAACCCGTTCGCACCAAGCTTGTCGAAGTGCGGAGTTTTCCGAGCCGCCCCTTAAGCCAATTCTTTGCGCGTCCGCTTATTGTCATACATCCTCAAATCGGCGACGCGGATTAACTCCTGCGGGATTAATCCGTCGACTGGGCCGCTCGCCCAGCCAATGGACGCGCCGACGTTAAGGCTGTGGCCGTGGTAATCGATGGGCTTTTCGATGGCGTCGCGCAGACGCTGGATCATATGCTCCCGGTCGATGTCGCTCAGATTCTCGGCCAGCACGATGAACTCATCGCCGCCCCAGCGGCCGACGGTGTCTTCGCTGCGGACGCAGTAGCGCATGCGGGCGGCGATGGCTTGCAGCAGAGCATCGCCGGCGCGATGACCGTGGTTGTCGTTGACCGGCTTAAACCCGTCCAGGTCGATGAAAATCAACACGCAGCTATCGGCCGGGCGGCGGGCCAGCCGATCCAGCGCATGTTCCAGGCGGTCTTTCAACAGCCGACGGTTGGGAATCCCGGTGAGGGAGTCAACCAGGGCGAGGTGGCTCAGGGATTCGCGGTGCCTCAGGGCAAGATAGGCAAGGATCGCCAGCACCAGCGCCAAACCCCAGCCCAGCCCGCGCACCAGCCAGCGCATGATGGCTTCGGAGTTTGGCCCCCAGGGCTTGACCGCGAAGCACCAGCCGTTGTCCGATTCCACCAAGACGGCCTCGGGGTCGTCGAATAATTCCGTCCGGCCCCAAAGCGTGGCTCTGGTGCCGTCCGTGTCTTTGGAGCCTTGGACGGCAAATTGGAACGTGCCGGTGCCGTCATCGTGGAAAGCGGCATTGAGAAAAGATTCGGAGTCGATGACGGTGGAAAGCAAGCCCCAATACTGCTCGTCGATATACACCGGAACCCGGTAGATAATGCCCATCCCGCCCTGCACCAGACGCACGTTTTCGATCAGCACGGCTTTGCGGCTGGCTATCGCCCGGCTGACCGCCGGCCATTGCGCAGGCAGTTTGCGGTAATCCAGCCCAATCGCTTCTTTGTTGCTATCTGTGGGGTAGACATAGGTCAGCGTATAGCCGATGGCAATGCCGAAATTGCGAATATGGCGGCTGCTGGCATAGATGGTCGCCAACATGCTTTGCAGCTCGTGCGGATCGAGGGAGTTGTGGCGCACGATCAGATAGCTGTCCAAGCCGCTGGTGAGATAAATCACCGCGTTCAGTTCGCGGTCAATTTGCGAGCGGAGTTGGCCGGCGAATTCGACGGCGCGCAAGCGCCTGTCATTGTCCGCCTGCAAGGCGTGAAGGTAGAGCATGTATTCAATGCCCGCGCCCAGCAGAACGAAAAATGCCCAGCTATACCAGCGGGCACTGGGCATCAAAGCAGCTACCTTAAGCCATTTATAGCGAGCTTGTCGAACCATGGGCGACTTAAATTCCCGGCAATTGGATTTTTCCGTCCCCTTTCAGCAAGCCCCAAGGTGAACGGAAAAATCCTTAAGCTAATGGCTTTGAGCATGGGCGGGCAAAATCGCTTACTCAAAGTTTAACGTAGTGGTCCAGCAGCAACACCGTGAAAATCCCGACCAGATAAACCAGCGAAACGCGGAAGGTTTTCCAGGCGACCACGGGGCTGGCGTCTTGTTTCAGCCGCCAGGCTTGATACACGAACAAGCCGCCAAACCCGACCGTGCCGACCAGATAAATCAAGCCGCTCATCTGGGTGGCATAGGGCAGCAGGCCGACGGCGAACAATAAAATGGTATAGAGGAAGATGTGCAACTGGGTGATGGGGACGCCGTCGGTCACCGGCAGCACGGGGATTTTTAACGCGACGATGCGATAGTCGTCCAGCCGGGCGATGGCCAAGGCCCAAAAATGCGGCGGTGTCCATACGAAAATAATCAAGGCCAGCAGCAAGGCGTGCGGATCGACCGTGCCGGTGATGGCGCACCAGCCCAGCAACGGCGGCACCGCCCCGGTCAGCCCGCCGATGACGATGTTCTGCGGCGTCGCCGGCTTCAGATAAACCGTGTAAACGATGGCGTAGCCGATCAGCGTCAAAAACGTCAGCAAGGCGGCCAGGCCATTGGTGAACTTTAGCAGCACGGTGGTGGACAAAACGCCCAAGACTATGGCGAAAACGAGGGCTTGGCGCGGGGTGATTTGCCCCAGCGGCAGAGGCCGCGCCTTGGTGCGGCCCATTTCCGCGTCGATTTTGTATTCGATGATTTGGTTGACCGCCGCCGCCGAAGCCGCCGCCAAGGTAATGCCCAGCGTGGCCCAAAACGCCAGCGCCAACGGCGGCAGGCCGGGCACGGCGAGAAAGATGCCGACCACCGTCGCAAACACGATCTCGCGCAGCACACGCGGCTTGCAGAGCTGCCAATACGGACGCCAGTCCAGGGGCTGTGCGGGGGAGCTTGGGTCTTGTGTTGTCATCGTTCGGGGCTGCAGTTCGTTTACAATAGTTCCAACGGATCGTCCGATCCGACCGGTTTAACGTCTTAAAGGAGATACAAAATCATGGCGTCACTACGTACGCTCGGCGTCCTGTTGCTGGCCGCGCCGCTGTCTTTGCAGGCGGCGGCGGTCAAGGTGTCCGAGTTCAAGCTGGACAACGGGCTGAAAGTGCTCGTGCAGGAAGACCACCGCGCCCCTGTGGCTGTCACCCAGGTTTGGTATAAGGTGGGTTCCAGCTACGAACACGGCGGCATCACCGGCATATCGCACATGCTAGAACACATGATGTTCAAAGGCACGAAAAAGCATCCGCCGGGCGAGTTTTCCCGCATTATCTCAGCAAACGGCGGGAGTGAGAACGCTTTCACCGGCGATGACTACACCGCTTATTTCCAGACCTTGGAAAAATCCCGGTTGCCGGTGAGCTTCGAGCTGGAGGCCGACCGCATGCGGAATCTGCGCCTATTGGCGGACGAATTCGCCAAAGAGCAGCAGGTGGTGCTGGAAGAGCGCCGCTTGCGCACCGACGACCAGCCCCGCGCCAAACTCGGCGAGCAGTTCAACGCCGTGGCCTATTCCAACAGCCCTTACAAGAACCCGGTCATCGGCTGGCCGGACGATGTGTCGCGGCTGACCGTCAATGACTTGTCCGACTGGTACCAACGTTGGTACGCCCCCAACAACGCCACGCTGGTGGTGGTCGGCGACGTGAATCCGCAAGAAGTGCATAAACTCGCGCAAAAATATTTTGGCCCGCTCAAGCCGAGCACGCTGCCTGACGTGAAGCCGCAAGGCGAAATCGAACAGGCGGGCTTGCGCCGGATCACTGTCAAGGCACCGGCCAAACTGCCCTTCGTGGTCATGGGTTACAAGGTGCCCGCGCTGCACGGCGCCGCCGAAGACTGGGAGCCCTACGCGCTGGAAGTGGCGGCGGGCGTGCTCGACGGCGGCAATAGCGCGCACCTGGAAAGCCGGCTGGTGCGCGGCCAGCAGATCGCCGCCTCCGTCGGCACGAGCTATGACCTCTATTCCCGCTTGCCGCCGCTGTTCATGGTCGAAGGCACGCCGGTGCAGGGCAAGAGCGCCGCCGAATTGGAAAAAGCGCTGCTGGAAGAAATTCGCCGTTTGCGCGAGGAACCCATTGCGGCGGAGGAGATGGATCGGGTCAAAGCCCAGGTGCTGGCAGGCAAAGTGTTCGAGCGGGATTCGATTTTTTATCAGGCGATGCAGCTAGGCACGGCGGAGACCGTCGGCCTGGGCTGGACTAAGGTGGATGAATACGTGGACAAGATCAACGCGGTGACGCCGGAGCAAGTCCGGCAGGTGGTGCGTAAATATCTGGTCGAGGACGGCCTCAGCATCGGCTATCTAGATCCGCAACCGATACCGGAAGGGCAGACCGCGCCGGAAGACCGCGCTCCCCAAGGAGGATCGCATGTACGCTAAGACAATGAACATTTTCTTCGGCCTTGTTGCGTTGCTTCTGTGGACGGCGTGCGTCCAAGCCGGCCCGAACATCCAGACGTGGAGCCAAGCCAATGGCGCCCGCGTCTATTTTGTGCCGACCGCAGGCCTGCCACTGGTGGACATCCGCGTCGTCTTTGACGCCGGCAGCGCCCGCGACGGGGCGCAATTCGGCTTGGCGACGTTGACCGCCGGCTTGCTGGACACCGGCGCAGGCGCTTGGGACGCCGACGCCATCGCCCAGCGCCTGGAAGGCGTCGGCGCGCGCCTGGGCACCGGGGCTTCCCGCGATTCAGCCTTTGTCTCGCTGCGTTCGCTGACTAGCCCTAAGCTGCTGGAGCCGGCTTTGGAAACCATGAAGGCGATTCTCGCCAAGCCGACGTTCAGCGCCGCCGATTTCGAGCGGGAAAAGAAAAACCTGCTGGTGGGCCTGAAGCAGCGCGAGGAATCGCCGGCTGACCTGGCCGCCATCACGTTTTTCCAAAACCTCTATGGCGAGCATCCCTACGCCCATCCCAAGGAAGGCACTATCGCCACGGTGGAAAAACTGACCCGCGAGGATCTGCAAAAATTTTATCAACAGTACTATGTGGCAAAAAACGCCCTGGTCGTGATTGTCGGCGAGTTGGACAAGCCACAAGCCGAGGCCATCGCCGCCTCGCTGCTGGCCGCGTTGCCCGAAGGCGTCGCCGCCGCGCCGCTGCCCGACGTCGCCCAGCCGGCGGCGGCCAGCACGACGCGGAAATTCTTCCCCTCGGCGCAAACCCATGTCTACTCCGGCGTGCCGGGCATCAAGATCGGCGACCCCGATTATTTCCCGCTGTATGTCGGCAACCACATCCTAGGCGGCAGCGGGCTGGTGTCGAAAATTTCTGAAGAAGTCCGCGAAAAGCGCGGCTTGTCCTACAGCGCCACCAGTTATTTCTACCCGTTCCGCGTGCAAGGCCCGTTCCTGATGGGCTTGCAAACCAAGAACAACACCGCCGACGAGGCGGTGAGCGTGATGCAAAAAACCTTGCGCGATTTCATCCAGCAAGGGCCGACCGCCCAAGAACTGGAAGCCAGCAAGAAAAACATCACCGGCGGCTTCGCCATGCGCCTGGACAGCAACCAGAAGCTGGTCGACCAAGTCGCCTCCATCGCCTTCTACGGCCTGCCGTTGGATTATCTGGACACCTTCATCGGCAAAGTGGGCGCAGTGACGGCTGCGGAAATACAAAGCGCCTTCAAAGCGCGGATTGACCCCGACAAGCTGCAAACCGTCATGGTCGGAGCCGGCGCGAACAGTGAAAAATGAACTGAGAATCATCGGCGGAAGCTGGCGCGGCCGGAAAATTCGTTTTCCCGACGCGCCAGAGCTGAGGCCAACGCCGGATCGGGTGCGGGAAACCCTGTTCAACTGGTTGCGGCAAGACCTGGAAGGTTTAAGCTGCCTAGACCTGTACGCCGGCAGTGGCGCCTTAGGCCTTGAAGCCGCCTCGCGCCGGGCGGCGCGGGTGGTGCAAGTGGAACGCAACGCCGCCGCCTGCGTGGCGCTGAAGCAAAATTGCGCCGTGCTGGAGGCTACGCGCGTGGAAGTGGCGCAGATGGATGTGTTCCGCTTCCTGGCAGGCCCGGCCGAGCCGTTTGACGTGGTGTTTCTCGACCCGCCGTTTCAGCAGAATCTGGCCGTGCCTTGCTGTCGCCTGTTGGAGGAAAACGGCTGGCTCGCGCCAGCCGCCCGCATCTACATCGAGACGGAAAAAGAACTCGCCCTTGAGGGCTTGCCGGAAAACTGGCACATTCAGCGCGGCAAGCAGGCCGGGGCGGTGGCCTACCATCTCTATCAACGCAGCGATGCGCGGCCCAACTCGCCGTAGCCCCAATGCCTGCCGTTAAGTTAAGCCGTTCGTGGTGAGCGTGTCGAACCATGAACGGCTTAACTTCCAGAGAATCGGGATTTTCCGTTCACCCTTCGACAGGCTCAGGGTGAACGGAAAATCCTTAACTTAACGGCATTGGTCATAGCCCGGCTCCTTCTTAAAACCCGATTATGGATACTGCACAGCTCCGATGAACAGCGCCCGCATCGCCATCTATCCCGGCACTTTCGACCCCATCACCAATGGACACCTTGATTTGATCGGCCGCGCCGCCCGCATTTTTGACCGGGTGGTCGTCGCGGTGGCCGACAACAAAAACAAAACCCCGTTGTTCACGATGCCAGAGCGCGTCCGGCTGGCTGTGGAGGCGGTCAGCGAACTGGACAGCGTTCAAGTCGTCAGCTTTGAAAACCTGCTGGTGCAATGCGCCAGGGAACACGGGGCCGGCGTCATCCTGCGCGGATTGCGCGCGGTGTCCGATTTCGAGTTTGAATTTCAACTGGCCGGCATGAACCGGCACCTGGACAAAGATTTGGAAACCCTGTTCCTAACCCCTTCCGAAAAATACGCCTTCATCTCCTCGTCGGTGATCCGGGAAATCGCCCGGCTCGGCGGCGACATCTCCCCTTTCGTCACCGAAAAGGTCAACGCCGCCCTGGCGGAAAAATACGCTTAACCGAGACCAGCCCATGGCCCTGATAATCACCGACGAATGCATCAACTGCGATGTCTGCGAGCCTGAGTGCCCCAACGGGGCGATAACCCAGGGTGAAACCATTTATGAAATCAACCCCGATCTGTGCACCGAATGCGTGGGCCATTCCGGCAAGCCGCAATGCATGGAAGTCTGCCCGGTGGACTGCATCAACCAAGATCCGCAGCATGTCGAAGACAATGACCGCCTCTACCGGAAATACTTGGATTTGACGGCGATAAAATAAGGCGATTGGATTTTTTTGCCCATGAACAGGACGACCCGCGCCGATAATGTATTGGCCCAATTGGATGGCCTCAACGAACACCAACTGCGCCGCCTGTTGGTTGAGCATCTCACGAAGCAAAAGCTAGGGCTTTATTGGGAAGCCAACGCCATCGAGCGCGACGCCGCGCTGAATGCCAATATTGTGCTGCCTTGGTGGAAGCTTGGAGCAGCGTGCCTGCGCTACCGCCCAGGGATAACATCGCTGCCAGCGATGTTATCCCTGGGCGCGTGATCCCTAATCTTATCATCGAAGGCGACAACTACGACGCCCTGCGCCTGCTGAAAGCCACCCATGCCGGTAAAATCCGCGTCATCTATATCGATCCGCCCTACAACACCGGTAACAAAGATTGGGTTTACAACGACCGTTATGTCGGCGCGAACGACCGCTGGCGGCATTCGCAATGGCTGGAATTCCTGTATCGCCGCCTGACGCTTGCCCGCGATTTATTGACCACCGATGGCGTGATTTTGGTTTCGATCAATGACGAAAATCGGGCGCGGTTGGAGTTGTTGATGGATGAGGTGTTTCCAAGGCAGCGCTTAGGCTCGATTACAAGGACGGCCAGACGGTGCAGACTAAACCCATGGAAGAATTCATCGAGCTTGGGCAAATTCTTTTTCCGAAAGAACAGCGTGTTGAAATTTGGCAAACGCTAGACGATTTGCTTGCCGCGATTGATAAAGGCGATGTGCCGAAAACCGGTAAATCATCCATGCTACGGCGCGACCTGCCTGACTTGGAATATTGGGTTGGCAAATCTGTAGGCTTTGGTCGTCCGGCTTTCAAACGTTATAAAGCAGACTTGCGCAACGCGACGCAACCCCTCAGCAGTTGGGTCGTGCCGAGCTTTGAGGCGGGTAGTTATGCAGCCGATGCGAGTTTTGTTTCTGCCACCAATCAAGAAGGGGCGCGAGTCGTCGCGGAAATATTTGGTGATCGCGCATTTAACTACGCCAAACCTATCTCTCTCATCAAAAATCTTTTAAGCCAAGCCACCCGCACCAACGATATAGTCCTGGACTTCTTCGCCGGTTCCGGCACCACGGGCCAAGCGGTATTGGAATTAAATGCCGATTAAACCGGCTTCGGGAAAAAGAAGTCCACACCGAGCTGACGCGGCACACCCGGCATGAGGAAGACGTGCAAATCATCACCGACCGCAACGCCTTGGCGCGGGAGGCTGTGGCCGTGCTGCGCAAACTGCCGCAGGTGGAAGAGGAGGATGCGCGCATTATCGTCACGGTGCTGGCCGCTCGCTTGCGCAACGCCGCTTATTGGGTGATCCGACGCGAAGCGGAGGCCATCGCGGAGTTGCCGCAAAGCCTCATCACCGCATTCACCACGCTGGAAGACGCCGAGCCATTGCCCGATTACATGGTGTTTCCGGGAGCGTTGAGTCTGGCCGCTTCGCGCAAGAATATTTATGGCATCATGCCGCCTGCCGAAGAGGATTTAGCGAAGGTCAGCCAAATTTTGTTATGGGAAGAGCGCGAATGGTTGGCGGATCGTCGCCTGGCGCTGTCCGACGGCGAGTTGCGCATCGCCAAATACGACGGCGCGGCCCAAGTTGAATGGCGAGGAATTGGCGTTCGCCAGGGCCTTGGACAGGGCCGATTTTGTGGCGTGGTGGCATCGCAACCCCGACCGCAAGCCTTATGCCGTACGCTTGGTGCGCGGTGAGCACCAAAATTATTTCCACCCGGATTTCGTCGTCTGCCTGTCCCATTATCCAGACGACGAGCCCTTGCCGCGCTTGGTTGAGACCAAGGAAAACCTCAAGGACGCCGCCCGCAAGGCCCGTCGAGTGCCTAAAGGCTACGGCAAGGTGTTGTTTTTGACGAAAGACCAGAATCGTTTGCGGGTGATCGACGAAAACGGCGGTTTAGGGGCGGCGGTGAACTGGGAAGATTTGTCGCCCATCCGCGATTGGCTGCGGGAATCAAAGCCTGCGCCATCGCTATGTGCCGCGCATGGAGAGGGCCTTGAGCAGCGTTCAAACCTAGGCCCCTGATGCTTTAAGCTATAATTAAGGCGACGGGGCTATAAATTGCTTGTTCGATTCCGTTCAGGTCAGTTTACCCTTCGGGGGTTCAGATGAAACGTATCTTGTTGGCAATGGCTTTAGGGCTCGCGTTGTTGATGCAAGGCTGCGCCGTTTATCCAGGCTATGGCTATGGTTCCTATGTCGGCTATGGCTATCGGCCTTATTATGGGTACAACTATAACTACGGCTATCGCCCCTATGCGTATTATGGCTACCGTGGGCCTGCCGTCGGAGTGTATGGCGGGTATCGGCGGGGCTGGGGCGGCGGCGCTTGGCGCGGCGGTGGCTGGGGTGGCTACCACCACTGACAAATACCCGCTATCGCAGGTGTAGGCGCGGTTTTGCGGTGCCGGGTATTACTGCCGGGGCTTTGTTGTCTTGCCCCGCCCTGGACCCAAGGTTTTGGCGATCAACAGCCCGAGCAAGCCGATAAGGAGCGGAACGCCTAGCGCCAATTCGACAAAGGCAAAGACGAAGATGTCGTCGTCCAAATAGATCGCCAGCGTCCAGCCTGTCCAGCTTAGGAACCATAACGCGGAAAAACCCAGTCCTAGGCGCTTCCAGCTATCCATACTGTTTTCACATTGGTGAATTCTTTGATGCCGTGCGCGGCAAGCTCCCGCCCATGGCCTGAGTCCTTGATGCCGCCGCAAGGCAGGCGTGGATCGCTTTTGACGATGGCGTTGACGAAACTCATGCCGCAATGCAAGCGGCGGGCGACGCGCTCGCCACGCCGGGTGTCGGCAGTCCACACGCTGCCGCCTAAGCCATAGCGGGAATGGTTGGCTAGATCGACCGCCTCGGCTTCGTCGCGGACGCGGACGATGGCGGCGACAGGCCCAAACACTTCTTCGTCGAAGGCCGCCATGCCAGGCTGCACCCGGTCTAGGATAGACGCCGGGTAAAAATAGCCGGGGCCGTCCACGGGGACGCAGCCAGCCAAGGGAACCGCGCCTAGGCGAAGGCTCTCCGCCACCTGCCGGCGCAGGGCGTCGCGCAAATCGGCACGGGCCAGCGGGGCCAAGGTCGTCGATTCGTCGAGCGGGTCGCCCGGCCGCAGGATTTCGACACACGCGCGGAAACGCTCGACGAATTCATCGGCGACGGCGTCGATGACGATGAAGCGCTTGGCGGCGATGCAGCTTTGCCCGGCATTGCCGAACCGCGCAGCGATGGCTTGCGCGACAGTCCGCTCCAAATCGGCGTCTTCCAGTACGATGAACGGGTCGGAGCCGCCTAATTCCAGCACGGCTTTCTTGATATTCGCCCCGGCCAGCTTGCCCACTTCGCGCCCGGTTTGCAGGCTGCCGGTGAAGCTGAGGCCGTGGATGCGGGGGTCGGCCAACAGCCTCTGGACTTGCTCCACGCGGATAGGCAGCGCTTGCAAGCTCCCGGCCGGCCAACCCGCGTCGTGGAGCAATTGCTCCACGGCCAGTGCGCAGCCGGTGACGGTCGGGGCGTGTTTCAGCAGCACGGCGTTGCCCGCCAGCAAAGCCGGGACGGCGGCGCGGAACACCTGCCAGAACGGAAAATTCCAGGGCATGATCGCAAGCACCGTGCCTAGCGGTTCGTAGGCAATGTAGCTGCGGGCGGCTTCGGTCGCCACGGCCTCTTCGGCCAGGAAGCGCCCGCCATGCTCGGCGAAGTATTCGCAGATCCAGGCGCATTTATCAATCTCGGCGCGGGCTTCGACGATGAGTTTGCCCATTTCCTTAGTGATTAAACGCGCAAATGCCTCGCTATGCTGTCTAAGGCCATGCGAGGCTTTCAGCAGTAACGCGGCCCGCTGCCGCATCGTCGTGGCAGACCAACAGGCCGCCGCGTCGGGCAAGGCCGCCAGCATGGATTCCAATCTGGCCTCGGTCCAGACCGGATAAGTCCGCAGGAGGGCACCCGTTGCGGGATTGATCGAACTCAGTCGCACAGCTTTGCCTGCAATCGTGGGAGGATCTGGCGCATTGCCATTTGAATTGGCGCGTAAAGTAGACTAGCATCGGCGGTGGGCTGGTGACCCCTCAAGGAATGCTGCCACATGGGTAAAACAACGATAACCCCAATCATTTTCGAGCAGGAGTGAGCCATGTTTCTCAAGCAAAAGCAAGAAGGTCATTTGGTCGAGGTGTTGAGCCTCGGCGATCTGTTCAATCCCACCCATAAGACGGTGGTGGGCCGGTTGCATTACGGCGAGGAGCTGGGGGAGGCGGACAAATTCGCCAAGACGGATTTGATTTTCCCCTCCGGCGAGGACTTGCCGCGCTACTGGCTGGACGCCCATTACCGCGACCAGGAACTGCGCAGATAAAATAAAGTCGGCCGGGCGGGCGGCGACGCCCGCCGCCTTATCCACTAGGGCGCCAGGCGATGCGCACACCGCGTGGCTCCCGGCAGTCGCTTACCCCAAATCCCCCCAAACCGCCTGGATCGCCGCCAAGGCCGCCAAGGCCGCCGTTTCGGTGCGCAACACACGCGGCCCTAGGCGCAACGCGGTGAAGCCCGCTTGCAGCGCCGCCGCCCGCTCATGTTCGGCGAAGCCGCCCTCAGGCCCGGCCAGCAGGCAAACCGGCCCTTGCGGTAACGGCAATTCGCGCAGACGCTTGCTGCCGTGAGGGTCGAGAAATAGACGCAAGCCCGCCTGCCGCGCCAGCCAATCCTCCAACGCCATGGGTTCAAACAACTCGGCCAAGCGGTTGCGCCCGCATTGCTCGCAGGCGCTTTGCGCGACTTTACGCCAATGGCGCAGGCGCAGGTCTTGCCGGGCCTCGTCCAAGCGCACCACGCAACGCTCGGTGAACAGCGGGGTAATCGTCGAAACCCCCAATTCCACCGCTTTTTGGATGCCCAAATCCATGCGTTCGCCGCGTGAAATGCCTAGACCGAGATGAGTGCGCAACGGCGATTCGGCTTCGCGTGGGTTGAACGCCCCCAAGACCACGCTGACGGCTTCTTTGTGGGCTTCGAGCACAGTGGCCGGGTATTCGCCGCCCTCGCCGTTGAAAACGACCAGTTCCGAGCCTTTTTTCAGGCGCAGAACCGTGCGCAGGTAGTGGGCGCTATCGTCTGCGAGGCGGACCGTCGCGCCGGGACTTAAAGATTGCGGCAAGAAAAAACGGGAAACGCGCATATCAATCCTTTACAGCCAATTGGATGCCTTCAAACGCGACCTCCGCCATGAACCGGATTTCCTCCGGCGTAATGATGTAAGGCGGCATGAAATAAACCACATTGCCCAAAGGCCGCAGCAACACGCCGCGCGCCAAGCCGTGCCGGTAAACCGTCAAGCCGCGACGCTCGCGCCAGTCGTAAGGTTCGCGGGTTTTTTTGCATTTTGCCAGTTCGATGGCGAGGATCATGCCGACCTGTCGCACTTCGACGACATGCTGATGGTCACCAAAAGGCGCGGCAGCATCGGCCATGGCGTTGACCAGCGCCAAATTACGCTTAATCGTGTCGCCCTTAGACAACAGCTCCAAAGTCGCCAATGCCGCCGTGCAGGCTAAGGGGTTGCCGGTGTAACTGTGCGAATGCAGGAAGGCTTTTTGGCTGGCGTAATCGCCGTAAAAAGCTTCATAGACTTCGCTGCGGGTCAGCACGGCGGACAAGGGCAGGTAGCCGCCGGTCAGCCCTTTCGACAGACAGAGAAAATCTGGCGTAATGCTGGCCTGCTCGCAGGCAAACAAGGTGCCGGTACGACCAAAGCCGACGGCGATTTCGTCGGCGATCAGGTGGACGCCGTGGCGGTCGCACGCCTCCCGCAGCAGACGCAGATAGATGGGATCGTACATGCGCATGGAGCCTGCGCACTGCACCAGGGGCTCAACGATGACGGCGCAGATTTCGCCGGCCTGTTCGGACAGGATGCGTTCCATCTCCGCAAAGCGGCGGCTTGAGCAGTCCGCCCAGGATTCGCCGGGTTCGCGCGTGTAACAGTCCGGCGAGGGCGCGGTGATCGTCTCCATTAACAGCGGCGCGTAGGTTTGCTTGTACAAGGCCACGTCGCCCACCGCCAGCGCGCCCAGGGTTTCGCCATGGTAGCTGTTTGCCAGCGTGACGAAGCGGGTCTTGCCGGTTTGGCCCACGTTGCGCCAGTAGTGGAAGCTCATTTTCAGGGCCACCTCCACCGCCGAGGAACCGTTGTCGGCGTAGAAGCAGCGAGTCAATCCAGGCGGGGCTAACGCCACCAGCCGCTCGGCCAGGGCCACGGCGGGCTCGTGGGTGAAGCCGGCCAGCAGCACATGCTCCAGTTTTTCCAATTGTCCGCGCAACGCGGCGTTAATGTGGGGATGGGCATGGCCGAACAAGTTCACCCACCAGGAGCTAATCGCGTCCAGGTAGCGCTTACCCTCGAAGTCCTCCAGCCACACGCCTTGCCCGCTTTTGATGGGAATCGGCGGCAAGCGCTCGTGGTCTTGCATCTGGGTGCAGGGGTGCCAGAGCACGGCGAGATCGCGCGCGGCCAGGCACCGGTTGTTCGCGGAGGGGTCAGCCAATGCTTAACACCGCCTTGCCGCTCATGTGCCCGGCTTCGATCAGCGCGTGGGCCTGGGCAGCTTGGGCCAGGGGCAGCACCGCGCCGACATGGATGCCCAGCTTGCCTGCGTCTATCCATCTGCCGCACTGCTCCAGCATGCGGACTTGACGTTCGCGGGCGCCGTCGAGATGGCGTAGCATGGGCGTCAGCATCAGCTCGAAACCGACGCGCAAATTCCTCATGCGGGCTTCTTTCAAGTTGGCCTCGTCGATGTCCAGCAAAGTGATGATGGTACCGAAATGCGCGGTGCATTCGAGGCTGCTTTCAAACACTTCGGTGCCGACGGTGTCGAGCACCACGTCGGCGCCTTTGCCGTCGGTGAGTTCATTGACGATAGCGGCAAAATCTTGTTCGCGGTGGTTGATCGTCTCGTCCGCGCCCCATTGGCGGGCCAGCGCGGCCTTTTCGGCCGACCCCACCGTAGTAATGACTCGCGCTCCGCGCAGCTTGGCCAACTGGACGGCGACGTGGCCGACACCGCCGGCCCCGGCGTGGATCAGCACGACATCATTTTCGCGCAAGCCGGCCCGGTCATACAGTGCGCCCCAAGCCGTGATTAGCACTAAAGGGCCGGCTGCGGCTTGCTCAAAATTCAAACTCGCAGGCATAGGCGCGGCCCAGCGTTCGTCCAGGACGTTGAATTCGGCATAATTGCCTTGCTCTCCGCCCAGTCCGCCGTGGCAGAACCAAACCTTATCGCCGACTTTAAACTTGGCCGCGGCGCTTCCCGTCTCCACCACCACGCCGGCACCATCGCAGCCGAGCACCGCCGGCAGCGCGTTTTCATAAAATACGCCGCGCTGGCGGAGCTTAGTGTCGATGGGGTTGACCCCGGCGGCGCGCAGCCGCACCTTGATCTGGCTTGCGCCGCTGAGGACGGGTTCGGGGATGTCCGCCGCTTGCAGCAGTCCGGCCGGCCCGGACTGGGTCATGAGTATGGCTTGCATGGCTAACCTCTCTGAGATCGCTGTGGAAAATGGGCGCAGGTTCTGGGAGCAGGGACTCGACCGCTTTCCTGCTTGCTTCCAGTGCCTGGTATTTTAAGGAATTGGATAGCAACGGACTCCCTTGAGTCAAGCGCCGCGTGCCCCTTAGGCATCTTCGCGCCAGCACCGACCGGCTTGCAGCACAAACAAGCGCTTCGACCGTCGGCCATCTGTCGCTTTTCGGAGACAGCGGCTTTGCCGCAAGATGCCCACCCGCGCGGCAATCAGCCTTGGAGAGCGCGACAGGCCGACATCGTTTGGAAGCCGATTTGGCGACGGTTTGCGTGGCGAGTTTATTGCATATGGCTTGAATCATTTGTCCTATATCGCCGATCTTGGGACAGCCCTTGAGAATCAACGTTATACTGATAGCCTAAGCAGTGTAGGCTAATTTTTCCAAGCATGGCCAGGCCGGTGGCAGGCCGCCTGGGGAGGGTGGGGTGCCCTAGGCTGTCCGACCGGCGCAAGCCGCCAGGCCACAGGGCATAGATGCTAAAATATAAAAGCTTCCTAAAAAACGCCCCTGCTTTCTATCCATAGGGCGAGGGAAAGCCTGCGCGGGCGGTTTTTAGCATTGCCAAAGCGATGTCCGCACTTGGATTTGGCAGGCCGTGCGTGCCATTTTGCGATTCATTTTGCAAAGCCTGTGAGCGCTTTTTAGATCGCGGACAGGCACGCCCGTCCGAAATTACCTGCCGATTATCGCTTTTCCGCTGATAAATCCGGAAAAGCTACTACAACGTTTTTATATGAAAAGTTTAAAGGCTCAAGGCTTCTCTTTCATCGAAATCATGGTCACCCTCAGCATTGCGGCGGTCATGATCTCCCTGGCTGTGCCGAATTTGAAGACGCTGGCCCTGAACAACCGCCGCACCGCGCAAAAAAACGAGTTCGTGCTGGCGATGGCCTATGCCAGAAGCGAGGCGATGAAGCGGGGCGTGCGGGTCAGCGTGTGTGCCCGGGCGACTGACACCACTTGCCGCACCGACGTCCTCTGGGACAATGGCTGGCTGGTGTTTGTGGATAACAATGCGGACTGCATTGTGAACGGCGCCAATCCGGCAGACCAGGTGCTGCAAATCCACCCCCCTTTGGAAGGCAATACGCTGCGATCCGGGACTCGGTCGTGCCTGATTTTCCAGAGCAACGGTTTCACCACCATTGGCAGCCGGGATTCTTTCGTTCTAAGCGATAGCCGGGGCGTAGCAGCCAGCACCCGCGTCTGCGTGTCGCAACAGGGCCGGGTGAGTATCCCGCAGACGATGAAGGATCTATGCCCTCTCTGACCCGATTGGAGCATAGGCGCGCCCATCGACCGGTGCGCGCAAAGGCGCTTGGCTTCACGCTGCTGGAAGTCATGGTCACCATCATGGTGCTTACGTTAGGCTTGCTAGGGCTGGCGAGCCTACAGGCTTTTAGCATGAAAAACAATCACGTTTCCTATTACCACGCCATCGCTTCCCAGCAGGCTTACGATATTGAAGACCGCATGCGCGCCAATCTGATTGGCATCGTCGCAGGCAGCTATGACAATTTAAGTTCGGTCATGCCGGCCGACCCGGCTTGCGTCAACACCGCCGTCGGTTGCACGCCGTTGACGATGGCAACTACCGACCAACGCCAATGGCTTGCGGCCAACGCGGCTTTGCTCCCCAACGGCTCGGGTTCAGTGGTCTGCATCCACGGGCCGCTGAATTCCGCATGTGCGGATGGCGGCTGGGTCGGCATCAGCCGAGTGTTTAGGATCACCGTGACGTGGCTACAGAAGGACATGGGGGACACAGGCGCGACCTCGACCGACACAAACTGCAAAGACCTCGTGCCGCCGGCTGCCGCCAACACCCGTTGTTTCGTAACAGGATTTACGCCATGACCGGATCAAGCACGCCGGTGCGCGTTGAAAGCCGCCGCCACCGTCCGGCCAGTCTAAAATCCCGCCAAGCCGGGCTGACCTTGCTTGAACTCATGGTTTCCCTGGGGCTGGGTTTGGTTCTGCTGGCCGGCACGGGCACGATCTACCTGGGTAGTCGGCAGGCCTACCAGATGCAAGAAGGCAGCGGGCGGCTCCAGGAGACCGGACGCTACGCGCTGGAAATGGTGGGGCGCGGGCTTCGCCAGTCAGGAACCGGCGCGCCTTGGATGCCTGATCTGGAGAATTTGCCGGCCGATTGCAGGCCATCAGACCAGACGGCTTGCGTACCGATTAACGGCGTCAATGGCGCTGGCACTTTGCCAGACACATTGACCGTGCAGTTTTATGCGAATAACGACGAGCTGTTTAACGGAAATTTGGGCGCGCGCGATTGCACGGACGGATTTGCGATCATGGGGACGCTGGTCACCAACACCTATGCGGTGGATAACAATGCCAATCTGACCTGCACGGGCAGCGCGAGCGGCGCGACCGTTTTGTTACTTTCTGACATTCAAGATTTTCAGGTGCTCTACGGCGTCGATACGGACAATCGGGTTGCCACTGACAATAGTGACCCCTACCCGTCCGCCAATCTGTACACGGCGACGCCGACGGCGCAGGACTGGTTGCATGTGGTTTCCGCACGGGTGTGCGTGCTCGTCCGTTCGGCCAGCAAGGGCATGAACGTCGCCAAAAACCAGCGCTACTTTAATTGTGCCGGCGCCCTAGGCGTTGCGACCTGCCAAGACGTGTCCCCGCCCTGCCTGGCCGGCACGAATGCATTCACCGCAGCCCCCGCCGGGGACACGTACTTGCGCCGCACCTTCGTCGCCACGTTCAGTCTGCGCAATCTGGTCAATCTTCCGCCGCCGGCGTTGCATGTGCAGTGGCCGCCGCCTTGAACATGAAGACAATGAAACACCCAGCGTTCACGCTGCCCAATGCCTGCCAGGCGGGCGCGGTTTTGGTCACTGGCTTGATGTTTTTGGCGGTGCTGACGCTGCTCGGCGTGACTAGCGCGCGCATGTCCAGCCTGGAAGAACGCATGTCGGGCAATATGCGGGATCGCTCCTTGGCCATGCAGGCGGCCGAATTGGCCTTGCGCGACGCGGAGAAGGACATTGGCAACCTGGGTTGCAGCCAAAGCCAGCTCCCCAGCCGGTGCCTGGGCGCGGCCGGTCTGGCCGGCTTCTATGCCACCTGCAACCAGGACGGCGTGAGCGGCACGACCGATGACGGGCTGTGCATGCGGGAAGGGGCCACACTGCCGACTTACACGCTCACGTCGATCACCTGGCCGGCTTTTGTGAATATCAACGGCAATTTTGGCCCTTTGACCGTGGATATGACAGCGGCGCCCAACGGCACCTTTGTCGTCTATGGCACGTTCACCACCACCAGCATCAGTAACACGGCGACCAGTGCCACGGTGCTGGACAAACTTTCCGCCCCGCCCAGGTACATTATTGAAGGTTTGCTCAAGAAAACAGTCCCCTACTACCGTATCACTGTGCGTGCCCAGGGAGGAAATCCCAACACAGTGGTTTGGTTGCAGGAAGTATTCCGCCCAGTCCCATAAACGCCCCGAGACGGTCTTTATTTTAACAAGAGGTGTGCCATGAAACTTAAGACACTACACACATATTGCCTGGCAATCTTGTCGGGCATACTGGGTCTACCCCTGCAAGGCCAAGCCCTGACCATCGCCGACACACCCTTGTTCCTTACCGGCAGCGTGCAGCCGCTGGTCATGCTAGACATCTCCAAGGATCATCAGCTTTACTATAAGGCTTACAGCGACTTCTCCGATCTGGATGGAAACCTGGTCGTGGGCGATCCGGGGTATCCGGGTTATGTGCCGTCACCGGCGGTAGCGGGGGTTCCGGAAACCACCTACACCGACCGCATCGACTATTATGGATATTTCGACAATAAAAAGTGCTACACCTATAGCACGACCAACAACCGCTTCGCCCCGCCGGCCACAGGCTTCATGGCGACGGGGACGTACAGCCATTACTGTTCGGGCCAATGGAGCGGAAATTTCCTGAACTGGGCCACCATGACGCGCATGGACGCGGTGCGCAAATTGCTCTATGGCGGCTATCGCTCGACGGACACGGCCAGCCTGACCGTCCTTGAGCGCGCTTTTTTGCCCACCGAAGCGCATTCATTCATAAAATATTATAACGGGGCGGACATCGCCAGCCTGACGCCGTTCACGACCGCAGTGACAACGCCCCCGACTGCCGCCAGCACCAGCACCAACACGCCGGGCTCGGGCACCAAGACCTTCAATACCACACTCAACCCCGCGCTGGGCGACCAGGTCTTAGCCTGCGTCACGGGTTCGGCCAACTGCCCGCCGACCTCTCTAGCGACCCTGCCCAGCCAATGGATGATCGGCGGCGTGAGCACCACATCCTCCTCCAGCGTCACCTTGACGGTGCCTGCCGGCAGTTTTGTCGGCTCAACCAGCTCAAGCTCATGGACTTTGCAAAATCTGAGTAGAACCGGCGTCACCTTCTGCAACACGACGCCAGGCGCCACTTCGGGGGTGAATCAATATTCGCAGACGAACACTAACCCGCCGATCATTCGCGTGGCAAGTGGCAATTTCTCGCTCTGGAACGCCAACGAAGTCTGGCAGTGCTACTGGTCGGAAGAAGGGAAGACCAATACGGCCGGCTTCCTGCGCAACGGCAACCAGGCCTATTTCTCCGGGCTATACGCCAGCGCCTCCGACCCTTCGCAAGCCACCTATGGCTTGGGCTCAGGCACGGCGCAGGCCGGCGCCAGCTCCTACAGCGCCACGGCGCAAGGGCAATATGTGGTCAGAGTGGAAGCCTGCAATATCGCCAACATTGGCCAGGAGCGTTGCAAGCAGTACGGCACCAGCTATAAGCCCATCGGGCTGTTGCAGCAGTATGGCGACACCAACCAACTGCTGTTTGGGTTGATGACCGGCTCTTACAGCAAGAACATCTCCGGCGGCGTGCTGAGAAGCAACATCGGAGGATTTTCCAGTGAAGTCAACACGGCGGATGGCACGTTCAACACCGCCGTCACAGGCATTGTTTACAACCTGAACAAATTGCGCATGTATGGGTATAACTACGCCACCGGCATTTATAACACCGCCAGCTCAAGCGGTGGCGACGATTGCACCTATCAACAAATAGGCTTTGTGTTTTCCGGCGGCTCCGTTGCCCAAGGCGCGGCGGCCAATGAAGGCAATTGCTCCAGTTGGGGCAACCCGATGGCCGAGGTTTACCTGGAGTCTTTGCGTTACCTGGCCGGCAAAGCCGCGACGCCCGCGTTCACCTATACGCCCGGCACAGGCACGGCCGCGACCAAGGACGACAAGTTGGGCCTGAAGCTGGCCACCTGGACTAGTCCACTGAGCAGCACGAATTACTGTGCGCCGATCAACGTGTTGAACTTCAATGCCAGCGCGTCCAGTCGCGATAGCGACCAGATGACGGGCATCAGCAATCTAGGTTCTAGTTTAAGTGCAAACACCTTGACCAACACCATCGGTACGAATGAAGGAATCGACACGGGGTCGTGGTTTGTCGGCAGCAATGGCACCTCGGCCGATTTGCTGTGTTCGGCCAAATCCGGGTCGCCGGGTTTAGGCGCCTTCTTGGGGCTGTGCCCCGAAGCGCCGACCCAGCAAGGCACTTACCTGATGTCTGGCGCGGCGTATTACGCCAGAACCAACCGGATTCGCAGCGATTTGACCGTGCCTGCGGGCCAGACCTATGTCAACACGTTGAAGCCGAACACCTATGGCATCGCCTTGGCCAGCAACGTGCCAAAAATCCAAGTGCCCGTCGGCACAGGCACCGTGACCATCCTGCCCGCTTACCGCCTCGACATTTCGTCCACGGGGGCGGGGCCGTTCGGCGGCGGCACGCTGGTGGATTTCAAGATCATTTCGCAGACCTCGACGGCCGGCAAATTCTATGTGAACTGGGAGGATAGCGAGCAAGGCGGCGACTATGACCAAGACATGTGGGGCATCATTTCCTATTCGGTCAGCGGCAGCAACATCACCGTGACCACGCAGGCCGTGTCCGCCTCGACTGCCAACGGACAAGGCTTTGGCTATATCATCAGCGGCACGAACAAGGACGGGCCGCATTTCCATTCCGGCATTTTAAACTTCGACTACACCGACCCGAACCCGATCACGGTCACACCGAACACCAGCCTCAACGCAAGCGGAGGTTGCAGCAATTGCGTCGTCGGCGCCGCCGCGACCTCGGCCACTTACACCGTCAGCACCGCGACGGCTAATCTGCCCAAAGATCCGCTGTGGTATGCGGCGAAGTGGGGTGGCTTCAACGACTCTAACAATAACAACCTGCCCGACCAGGGCGGCGAATGGGATGCCGTGGTCAATGACACTGGCTTGCCAGGGGCTGACGGCTTGCCGGACAACTTTTTCTACGTGACCAGCCCGTTGAGCCTGGAAAAAGCGCTGAACAACGCATTCTTGAAGATTTTGGTGGATGCCTCCTCCTCATCCGTGGCGACGAATTCCACGACGCTGAATAATAAAAGCCGCATTTACCAGGGGCGCTTCAGCAATGCGACGTGGAGCGGCCAGTTGTTGTGCTATGCTATCGATCCGCTGACTGGCAAAATCAATTCCCCGCCCACGCCAGAATGGGATGCAGGCCAGAAAATCAACGCCCAGTCCAGCGCCAGCGCCGATACGCGGCTTATCCTCACCTCTAACAGCGCCACGCATATCGGCGTGGATTTCCAATACGCCAATTTGAGCACGGGAGCGGGCAACCAGCAGGATTCGTTGGACAGAGACTGGCTATTGGCGCTGGATAAATGCGGCCTTGAGCGGGTGGCCTATCTGCGCGGGCAATCCGTCAACGAAGGCTCCGGCAACTTTAATTGCGCGACCACGCCCAACACGTCGATCCAAAAGTTCCGCAGCAGGGATGTCAGCAAGCTAGGCGACATCATCAACTCCAACCCCATTTATGTCGGCGCGCCAGCCGGCGGCTACACCGATGTTGACCATCCGGGCTACACCGCGTTTAGCAACAGCTTCAAAGCGCGCAAACCGGTCGTTTACGTCGGCGCCAACGATGGCATGCTGCACGGGATTGACGTTTCGCTCAATACCTATACGCTCATGTCCTCCGCCACGGCGGGCAAGGAAGTTCTGGCTTACGTGCCTTCGGCCGTATACAGCAACCTTAGCCGTTTGACATCCGCCAATTACAAGTCCACCCACAAATATTTTGTGGACAGCTCGCCGATGGTCGCCGACGCTTGCGTCAGCGCTTGCACGAGCGTGTCCTCCGCCGTATGGAAAACCGTACTGATCGGCGGGCTGGGGGCGGGCGGGCGGGGGTATTACGCCTTGAATGTGACGAATCCTGCCGACGCCGCCAAAAACGGCGCCAACACGCCGCAATTCACGGTGGCCAACGCCGCGAATATTGCGCTTTGGGAATTCACCTCGACCGACGATGCGGACATGGGTTACACCTTCGACGCCGCGCCGCTGCGGATGAGCAACGCCCAGGCCAAGCAGATTGTAAAATTTGAAAATGGCCGCTGGGGCGCGGTGCTCGGCAACGGCTATAACAGCCCCACCGGCAAGGCGGTGCTGTACGTGGTGTTCTTGTCCGGGCCTTCGGGAACCGGCAATACTTGGCAGGCTGGCGTGGATTACGTGAAGCTGGTGGCCGATGCGCCGGTTGCGGCGAACAACGGATTGTCCACGCCCGTGCCTTACGACGTGGATGGCAATGGCCTAGCCGACACCGTTTACGCCGGCGATTTGAATGGCAATATGTGGAAATTCGACCTGGGCATCAATCCAACGCCAGGCGTTTTCCCCAACACCAATGCGGCGACTTCAAACTGGAAAGTCGCGCTCGGCGCTTGCAACCCTCCGACCGTGCTCTGCAAGCCCTTGTTTGCCGCAGGATCCACCCAGCCCATTACCACGCCGCCGGAAGTCGCCCCCTATCCGCTGGGAGGGACGATGGTGATGTTCGGCACAGGCAAATATATGGAGAGCACCGACAGCACGTCCACCGCGGGACAATCGTTTTACGGTATCCTCGACGCGCCCGCGACGGCGACCTCGGCGGCGACCGCGCCGGTTTCGGCACGAAGCGCGCTGGTTTCCCACACCATCACCGCGCTGCCTAGCACCGTGGGCGGGAAAAACTATCGTCCGGCCATCGCGACCGGTTGCACCGGCAGCGCCTGTCCGTCGCCGTTCAAGGGCTGGTATCTCGATTTCCCCGTCAATCTTGTCAATGGCGTCGCCGGTTCCGCGGAGCGCGTCACCGGTTCGGCGAAACTGGTCTCTGGCACGCTACTGTTCAATACCTTCATTCCGTCCGACACGCCTTGCGATTTTGGCGGCACCGGCTGGCTGATGGCTTTGGACTATGCCAGCGGGACGATGGAGCCCTTCAACGTGTTCGACACCGACGGCAACGGCAAATTTGACAAAAACGATATGGCGGCAGCGGGTGTGCAAGTAGGCGCAGCCCTCGGCGGTAGCGCGATTATCCAAAGCGTCACCGGCAACGTCCTGAGTAACAACGGCGGCAACACCGGCGCGGCAGTGTCTTCCCTCACCACGGGCGAGACAACCACCACCGCATTAAACTTCGGTGGCGGGGCTGGGAATGGCACCAACGACTGCGGCAATCTGCCATGTTCGGAAAGCGCCGCCCTAAGAGGCCGCCTCAGTTGGCGTGAAATCATGCAGTAGAGGAAAATGCTTGTGGCAAGCTTGCAACGAACTCCCCTGGCGGGCATCTTGATCCGTTCACCCGGCCGCCCCGGCTTTACGCTGGTGGAACTGCTGGTGACGCTGGCCATCGTCGGCATTTTGTCGGCGACGGTCTATCCGTCTTACAAAAGCTACATCTATCGGGCCAACCGCGCCGAGGCCAAGGGCATCCTGATGGAAACCGTGCAATTTCTGGAACGGAACTACACGTTGAACAATTGCTACCATCGCACGGACGGCCCGGCCACCTGCACGTCCGCGGCGGGCAATGTGACGCTGCCTTACGGCTATTCGCCGAAATCGGCGTCCTTAGGCAGCAAGACGGCAAAATACCAGATCGGCGTGGATTATTCCAAGGTCGGCGGAATCGCTTGTAGCATCGGGCAGTGTTACACCTTGTCCGCCACGCCCACGGGGGTCATGGCGAAAGACATTTGCGGAACGCTGACCTTGGGCAGCACCAGTATCCAGGGGGCCGCCGACATCGACAAGGATGGCAGCGTCTTCGGCGACCCGCAGGACAACGCGACCTGCTGGCAGCAGTAGATAGAGCGGCCTGCCCTCGGGCTTGGACGCCTTGGCTTTAAGCCACGGCGTGCTTTTCGATGGTGGCGTAGGCGGAGTGGTTGTGGATGGATTCGAAGTTTTCCGTTTCCAGCTTGTAGTAGAGTATGCCCGCGTCCTGGTTTAGGACATTGGCGATGTCGCGGACCATGTCTTCGACGAATTTTGGATTGTTGTAAGCGCGCTCGGTGACGTATTTTTCATCGGCGCGCTTTAACAAACCGTAGATTTCACACGACGCCTGCCGTTCGATCAGGTCGATCAAATCCTCGGCCCACCAAGGCGCCCGCGTTTGCACCGTCAACGTGACGTGGGAACGCTGGTTGTGCGCGCCGTAGTCGGATATCTTCTTGGAGCAGGGGCACAGGCTGGTGACAGGAACCGCCACCTTGAGCCAAAGCTTCGAGCCGCTCGCGCTCCATTCGCCGCTTAAAACGACCTCGTAGTCCAGGAAGCTGGGCGCGCCGGTCACGGGGGCTTTTTTGCGCACGAAGAACGGAAAGCGGGCTTCAATGAAGCCGCGCTCCGCCTCCAGCTTGGCTGTCATGTCGGCGATGACCTGGATGAACGTGCGGATATCCAGCTCCTCCAACTCCTCGTTGAGGATTTCGAGGAAGCGGGACATGTGCGTGCCCTTCTGCTCGTGCGACAGGTTCACGTACATGTCGAACACGGCCACGGTGGCCTGCGTCCCGCCGTCGCGCTGGCGGAAGCGGACAGGGTGGCGGATGGACTTGATGCCGACCCGGTCTATGCCGATGCGGCGGGTATCCTCGGTGTTTTGGACATCTTCGATGGGGCAATTTGCGCTATGTTCAGACATTGAAGGGCGGTGCAATAGTTGAGTAAATTACTTGGGATACTAAGCGATTGGAGAATTTAAGACAAGCCGCCGAAGTGGCGCTCCCGGCGTGGCGGTTGGATTCCGTTGGCGGCGGCACGAACGACGCCCAAGCGCACAGCCAGGCGCTCAATACTTGATGAAATGTTCGCGGTAAAATTGCAACTCGGCGATGGATTCGAGGATGTCGTCGAGCGCCAGATGGCTGTTTTTTTTCTTGAACGCCTCTTTGAACTCAGGCGCCCAGCGGGCGGCCAGTTCCTTGAGGGTAGACACGTCGAGATTGCGGTAATGGAAGAACGCCTCCAGCCTGGGCATGCAGCGGTAAAGAAAGCGGCGGTCTTGGCAGATGCTGTTGCCGCACATCGGCGAGCTTCGCGGCGGAACCCAGGCGGCCAGAAATTCCAGCGTTCTGCGCTCGGCCTCGGCTTCGTCTACGGTGCTTTCCCTGACACGTTGAATTAAGCCGGAACCGCCGTGCTGTTTTTGGTTCCAATCGTCCATGATGCCCAAGGTTTCCTCGCCTTGATGGATCGCCAGCACAGGCCCTTCCGCCAGCACCTTGAGGTTTTTGTCGGTGACCACCGTGGCGATTTCGATGATGACATCGTTTTGCGGGTCCAGCCCCGTCATTTCCAGGTCGATCCAGATCAGGTTTTGCGGGTCTTGGGCCATTGTTCTCGCCTTAGGTTTTTTTTCAATCGCCTTCCCGGATCGAGCCGGGCGGGTGAAGAATAGGATAGCCGCATCCGCTATTAAGGTAAACTTTCATAGTCCCCGTCCAGGGGAGGTTTCCAACCAACTGGTGTACTGATGAACACATTCACGATTATTTTCCTCGCTGCCGTCGCCTTCTCCTACGCCGTGGAATTTTGGCTGTCGAGCCGACAATTGGCCCATGTGCGGGCGCACCGCGCCGAGGTGCCCGAGGCTTTCCGCAGCAGCATCAGCCTGGAGGCGCATCAAAAAGCCGCCGATTACACGGTCGCCAAAGGCAGCCTGGGCAAGATTGACCGCGCCGTCGGCGTGGCGGTATTGCTGCTGTTTACCTTGGGCGGCGGCATCGACTGGGTGGCGGAATTTTGGATGGGCTTGGGGCTTCCGCTCACCTTGGCCGGGGTCGGCATCATTTTAAGCACCTTGTTGCTGATGCAGTTGATCGACTTGCCCCTCAGCCTGTACAAGACGTTCGTGCTGGAGGAGCGTTTCGGCTTCAACCGCAACACGCCGAAGCAGTACGCCAACGATCTGCTGTTGCAAATCGGCTTGACGCTGGCCATCGGCGCGCCGCTGCTGGCCTTGATCCTCTGGGTCATGGGCGCGGTGGGGCCGTTGTGGTGGGTGCTGGCCTGGGCCATCCTGCAAAGCTTTTCCATCTTGATAAGCTGGGCCTTCCCCACGTTCATCGCGCCGCTGTTCAACAAATTCACGCCCTTGGAGGACGCCGGTCTGCGCGGGCGCATCGAGGCCTTGATGGAGCGTTGCGGCTTCCATAGCAAGGGCATCTTTGTCATGGACGGTTCGCGCCGCTCCGGCCACGGCAACGCTTATTTCACCGGCATCGGCAGCAATAAGCGCATCGTCTTCTTCGACACGCTGGTCAACTCCCTCAGCCACGAGGAGCTGGAAGCCGTGCTGGCGCACGAGCTGGGCCATTTCAAACGCAAACATGTGCTGAAAATGCTGCTGACCAGCGCGGTGCTCTCGCTGGGCGGCTTGGCGGTGCTGGGCTGGTTGATGGGGCAGAACTGGTTTTACGAGGGGCTGGGCGTGAGCATCCAGTCCAACGCCACCGCGTTGTTGCTGTTCATGCTGGCCTCGCCGCCGTTCACCTTATTCTTACAGCCGGCCATGGCCCATTTCCAACGCCGCTACGAGTTCGAGGCCGACGATTTCGCCTCCCAGCACGCCAGATCGCAGGATCTCGTCAGCGCTTTGGTCAAGCTTTATCGTGACAACGCCAGCACGCTGACGCCCGACCCTTTGTATTCGGCCTTCCACTACAGCCATCCACCGGCAGCGGTGCGCATCGCCAATTTGGAAGCCAAGGCGTCTTAGCCCCGATGAAAGGCAGAGGCCGCCGTAACGCGCCACAGCACCCGTCCAAATCCGGCCCTTCTTCCTCTGCCGGCATGCCAGAAGGCCAAGTGGTTTCCCACTTAGGCCAAGGCTTGGCAGTGGAGTCGGCGGACGGAAAAATCATTCTTTGCCAAACCCGCCGCCGTCTCGGCGACGTGGCGGTGGGCGACCGGGTGCAGTGGACGCCCAGCGAAGACGGCGAGCAAGGCAGGGTGGAAGCCGTGCTGCCGCGCAGCACGGTTCTCATCCGCCCGGCTTACGCCGGCAAGACGCGGGTGGTCGCCGCCAACTTGGATCGCGTGTTCGTTGTCATCTCCCCATCGCCCGAGCCGGACTGGCTGCTGGTCGACCAATATCTGGCGGTGTGCGAGTTCCGCCAGATCCCCGCCGAAATCATCTACAACAAGATCGACCTGGCCGCCAGCGAGGCGCAGTCATTGGCCGCGCTGGCCGATTATGCCCGCATTGGCTACCCAGCGCATCCGGTCAGCGCCCGCAGCGGACGCGGCGTCGCCGAATTAAAGCAGGCTTTGCACGGCCATTGCTCCATGCTGGCCGGCCAGTCTGGCGTCGGCAAATCTTCGCTGACCAACGCCCTGTTGCCGGACAAGAATTTGCGCACCGGCGAAATTTCCGAGCGCAGCGGCCGGGGCCGCCACACCACCACAGCGGCGACGCTATACCGTTTGCCGGACGGCGGCGAGTTGATCGACAGCCCCGGCGTCGCCGTGTTCGGCTTGGCGGGGATCAACGGCAAGGATTTAGCCTGGGGCTACCGCGAGTTCCAACCGCGCATCGCCTTGTGCCGCTTCAACGATTGCCGCCACATCAACGACAAAGGCTGCGCCGTGCGCGAGGCGGTGGAGGCCGGGGACATCGCCCCGGCCCGCCACCAGCGTTATCTCAAATTGCTGGATAAGCTGGCGATGCCGGACACGGTTTGGGAATGACGGGAGGCCGGCTATGAGTTTGTCCGATAGCAGGCACGCGCCGCTTAATCCTGGCCTGGCGGTGATCCACTCCAACCAACTGGAAAGTTTGCGCGATTTGGTGGTGGCGTGGATTCAACAGCATCCTTTGGCACCGCTGGAAAACGAAATCGTGCTGGTGCAAAGCAACGGCATGTCGCAATGGCTGAAAATCGCCCTGGCCGATTATGACGGCTTAGGGGTTTGCGCCGCCATCGCCCCGCAATTGCCGGGGCGTTTTCTGTGGAGCGCTTATCAAGCGGTGCTATCCCGGGCCGACGTGCCCGACGTGTCGCCGTTTGAGAAGTCGGCCTTGGCTTGGCGAGTGTACCGGCTATTGCCGGGCTTACTGCACGAACCGGCGTTCGCGCCGTTGCGGCAGTTTTTAGACACGGACAGCGACGCCCGCAAGCGCCACCAACTGGCCGAGAGCCTGGCCGATTTGCTCGACCAATACCAGGTTTACCGCGCCGACTGGCTGGGCGATTGGGCTTTAGGCGTGGATCAACTGCGCGACGCCCACGGAGCGCCCAAACCCTTGCCGGTCGAGCAAACTTGGCAGGCCGAGTTGTGGCGGGCGATTTTGCGCGATGTGCCGGAGGAATATCGCCAAGCCAGCCGCGCGCTGTTGCATGAGCGCTTCCTCGCGGCCCTGGCAAAAGCCACGCGGCGGCCGGCCGGCCTGCCCCGGCGCATCGTCGTGTTCGGCATCTCCTCCTTGCCACAACAAAGCGTGCAAGCCTTGGCGGCGCTGGGCCAGTTTTGCCAGGTCTTGCTGTGCGTCCACAACCCCTGCCAGTTTTACTGGGCGGACATCATCGAACACAAAGAATTGCTGCGCGCCGAGCGCCGCCGCCAAGCGCGCAAGCCGCAGATGCCGGCCGAGGTGCGCGACGAGGATTTGCATCTGCACGCCAACCCCCTGCTGGCCGCCTGGGGCAAGCAAGGCCGCGATTATGTCCGGCTGCTGGACGAGTTTGACGATCCTAGGCACTACCGCGCCTGGTTTCGCCGCATCGACTTGTTCGACGATTTCGGCGCGGACGGCCGCCGCGGCTTGTTGCAGCAGATCCAGCAAGCCGTGTTGGATTTGTCGCCTTTGCCGGCCGAGCCGGCGTTGCGGCCCGCGCTCGGCGCGGACGACCGTTCCTTGCTGTTGCGCATCGCCCATGGCCCGCAGCGCGAGGTGGAGATTTTGCACGATTATTTGCTGTCCCTGTTCGCCGAACGGCAAGGCGGCAGGCGCTTATTGCCGCGTGACATCATCGTCATGGTGCCCGATATCGACACCTACGCCCCGCATATCAACGCGGTGTTCGGCCAGATCGACCCCGGCGATTTCCGACACATCCCCTATAGCCTGACCGACCAAAGCGAGCGCGGCCACAATCCGCTGATGGTCGCCTTGGAAACCTTGCTGCATGTGGCCGAATCGCGTTTTACTGTCGGTGATTTGATGGATCTGCTCGACACGCCGGCTTTGCGCCAGCGTTTTGCGATCAAGGAATCCGAGCTGCCCACGCTGTGCCGCTGGATCGAGGAAGCCGGCATCCGCTGGGGCCTGCATGCCGAGCAGCGCGAACGGCTAGGCTTGTTGCCCGGCCTGGAACAGAACAGTTGGCGTTTTGGCCTGCGGCGCATGTTGCTCGGTTACGCCGTCGGCGCTGGCGAGGCCTGGGGCGACATCGAGCCTTACGATGAAATCGGCGGCTTGGACGCGGCTTTAGTCGGGCCGCTGGCCGCGTTGCTAGAGGCTTTGGATGCGTGTTGGCGGACGTTGAACCTCACTGCGACGCCGGTCATTTGGGGCGAACGTTTGCGGACGCTGTTGGCGCATTTTTTCATATCGACCGGCGACCGCGACCAGCTCACGCTGGAGCGGCTGGAGGAAAGCCTAAGCGCTTGGGAAGAGGTTTGCCTCGAAGTCGGCCTGGACGAGGAACTGCCCTTGACCGTGGTCCGCGAAGCCTGGCTGTCGGGTGTGGACGAGCCGACCTTGACGCAGCGTTTTTTGGCCGGCCGGGTGAATTTTTGCACCCTGCTGCCGATGCGGGCGATCCCGTTCCAAGTGGTTTGCCTGATGGGCATGAACGACGGCGATTATCCGCGCAGCCAGATGCCTTTGGGCTTCGACTTGATGGGCCACAGTTCGGAATATCGCCCCGGCGACCGCTCGCGCCGGGAGGACGACCGCTATCTGTTCCTCGAAGCCTTGCTGTCGGCGCGGCAGCGGCTATATCTCAGTTGGGTGGGCCGCAGCGCCCAGGACAACAGCGAGCGCCCGCCCTCGCTGTTGGTCGGCCAGTTGTGCGATTACATCGCCGCCGGCTGGCAAGCGGACGGCGAATTTGCGGAGGACGGCGGGCAGAGATTGTTAGCCCGCCTGACCCTCGCCCACCCCTTGCAGCCGTTCAGCCGCCGTTATTTTCTGCCGGCGCAAGCCGAAGGCTACGACCCGCGTTTGTCCACCCATGCCCATGAATGGCGGGCGGCCCATGACGCCCCCGTGGCCGGGCCGTCGGCCGAGTTGGACGCCTTCGTGCAAGAAGCGCCGTTGAGCCTGGAAACTTTGGGCGTGTTCCTGCGCCAGCCAGTGAAAGCCTTTTTCAACGGCCGGCTGAAAGTCTGGTTCGATCATGATGAAGCCGCCGACGAGGAGGCCGAGCCATTTGTGTTCGACCGTCTGGAAGAGTATTCCTTGGGCGATGAATTGCTGCAAGCGGGGCTGTCTGCCGAGCCTGGCGAGGCCGAAGAGGCCTTTGCGTCCGCTAAAAAACGACAGGCGCGGCGCGGGCAACTGCCCTTGGCCGGCTTTGCCGCGCCTGCGCAGGAACGCTATGCCGATCCGGCTTGGTCGGCTTACGCCATCACGGCAACGGTGCTGGACGAGTGGCCCTATGTGGCGGAAACGCCTTGGGAAATTACGTTGGCGTTTAAAATGGATGATGCAAGCACGCTGCGCTTGGAAGACTGGCTGCCGGGTTTGCGCCATGACGGACAGGGCCGTTGGGCGCAAATCCTGCCCAGGCCGCAGGCGGTGCGGGGCGTTGGCGGCGACCCCAAATGGCATAACCTGGTGCGGCCTTGGGTCAGGCATCTGGCCGCTTGCGCGGCGGGGCTGGATTTGCGCAGTATCTTGGTCGGCCCGGAAGGCACCGTCGAACTGCCTCCGATTCCGCAAGTTAAAGCCTTGGCCTGGCTGGAGGATTTGATCCAGGCTTGGTATCAGGGCATGCAAGCGCCGCTGCCGGTGGCTTGCAAAACGGCGTTTGCTTGGCTGGGCCAAGGCGATGCGCTGGCTGAATACCAAGGCGGCTACAACCGTCCTGGCGAAGTCGAGCAAGACGCCTATCTTGGCCGCGCCTTTCCTCGTTTTGAGCAATTGCTCGGCGCCGCCAATGGACGCGGTTTTGAATACTGGGCCAAACGGCTGTATCAGCCGCTTTGGCGCACTGCGCGGCATGGGCAGGAGGCCGCATGAGCGTGCTGAATCCGCTGTCGTTCCCGCTGCGCGGCACGCGGCTGATTGAGGCCAGCGCGGGCACCGGTAAAACCTGGGCCATCGCCGCGTTGTATGTGCGTTTGATTTTGGGCCACGGCGATGAAGCCACGGCTTTTTCGCGCCCTTTGCTGCCGCCTGACATCCTGGTGGTAACCTTCACTGAAGCCGCCACCAAAGAATTGCGCGACCGCATCCGCAAGCGCCTGACCGAGGCCGCCCGGTGTTTCCGAGGAACCGGCCAGGCCGACGGGTTTCTGCAAGGCTTGATCGCAAGCTACGCCGAAACCGAGCGCTCCGCCTGCGCGCGACGGCTGGAAGTGGCCGCGCAATGGATGGACGAGGCGGCGGTGTACACGATCCACGGCTGGTGCAACCGCATGTTGCGGCAACACGCCTTCGATAGCGGCAGCTTGTTCAAGCTGGAAATCGAAACCGCCGACACCGAGTTGCTGAACGAGGCCGCCCGCGATTATTGGCGCTGTTTTTTTTATCCGCTAGACCAAGCCGCCAGCCTCGCCGTCGCCAAGCTCGCCGACAGCCCGGCCAGCTTGCTAGGCCAATTGCAAGGTTTGCTGAAGGAAACCGAGGCGCAATGGCGCGACGGGGAGCGGAACATGGACTCGCCCGCGACGCCTGCGGTTTTATTGGGACAATGGGCCGAGTGGGATGCCGGGCGCAAGGCATTAGAGGAAACGGCCCGGCAACGCTGGGCGGAAAGCCAACACATGCTTGAGGCTATGTTACTGAAAGCCTCGCAAAACGGCTGGCTGGACGGGCGCAGTTATCCGGCGGCGAGTTTGCGCGCGCGGCTGGACGCAGTGGCCGGCTGGGCGAAAACCGGCGCGGCGTGCAATCCCAAATGGCTGGAAGGCTTCGCGCAAAACCGGTTTAAGCTGAACAAGAAATATCAAGACAAAGCGCCCGTCCATCCGGCTTTCGTCGCGCTGGACGATTGCTTTAATTTTCAAGAAAGCGAGCCGGCGTTTAACCGGGAAATCCTCGTCCACGCCGCCCGCTGGATACGCGAGCGCTTCGACCAGGCAAAAGACCGCCGCGCCCGGATGGATTTCGACGATTTGCTGACGCGCCTAGACCAGGCTTTGCAACGCGAGGCGGGCTCACGCCTGGCCGAAGCGATACGCCAGCAATACCCGGTGGCCTTGGTCGATGAATTCCAAGACACCGACCCGGTGCAATACCGCATTTTCGACGGCGTTTATAAAACGGCCGAAAACCGCGACAGCCTGGGATTTTTCATGATCGGCGACCCCAAGCAGGCGATTTACTCGTTTCGTGGAGCCGACATTTTCACCTATCTTAAAGCCCGCGAAGCCACGCAAGGCCGCCATTACAGCTTGGAAAAAAATTTCCGCTCTGGCAACAGCCTGGTCGAGGCGGCGAACCGCTTTTTTGGCGCCGCCGAAAACCAACCGGGCGGGGCGTTTAAATTTAAAACGGAGACCGGCGATAACCCGCTGCCGTTTTACCCGGTGGAGGCGCAAGGCCGCGCCGAGCAGTGGCGTATCGAAGGCCAGGCCGCGCCGGCTTTGACACTCTGGCATCTGTCCGCCGAGGAAGGCGCCTACGCGCTAGGCGAATACCGTCGCCTCATGGCCGATGCCGCCGCCAGCGAAATCACCCGGCTGCTGAATCTGGCGGCGCAAGGCCGGGCGGGCTTCCAATCCCCGTTAGGCTTCCACCCTTTGCAGCCCGCCGACCTTGCCGTCCTCGTCCGCGACCGCACCGAAGCCGCCGCGATCCGCCAGGCTTTGGCGGCCCGTAAAGTTCGCAGCGTCTATCTGTCCGGGCGTGAATCGGTGTATGACAGCCAGGAAGCCGCCGACCTGCTGCATTGGCTGAAAGCCTGCGCCGAGCCTGAACGCGACCGCCGTTTGCGCGCCGCCTTGGCGACCGCCACCTTGGATCTGGGGTATGGCGACTTGGACATTCTCAATAGCGAGGAATTGCGCTGGGAGGCCGAGGTGGAGCGTTTTCGCGGTTATCGCAAGATTTGGCGTTATCAAGGCGTGCTGCCGATGCTGCGGCGCTTGCTGGGTGATTTCGGCGTGCCGGCCCGCTTGCTGCCTTTGCCGGAAGGCGAACGCCGACTGACCAACTTGCTACACTTGGCCGAGTTGCTGCAATCCGCCAGCGTCGAGCTGGACGGCGAGCAGGCGTTGATCCGCCATCTCGCTGAGGCCCGCGGCCACGCCGGCCAGTCTGCCGACGAAGCCCTGCTGCGGCTGGAAAGCGACGCCGATTTGATTAAAGTCGTCACCATCCACAAATCCAAGGGTTTGGAATATCCGCTGGTGTTCCTGCCGTTCATTTGCTCGTTCCGCGAAGTCAGCGGCAAAAATGCTTATTACCGCTACCACGACGGGCAAGGCCGTTTGCAATTGGATCTCGCCAAGACCGACGCCGCCAAGCAGCAGGCCGAGTTTGAGCGTTTGCAAGAAGACTTGCGCTTGCTCTATGTCGCGCTGACCCGCGCCGCCCAGGCCTGTTGGCTGGGCATCGCGCCGGTCAAATCCGGCAATGGCAAAGCCTGCCAATTGGACAAAAGCGCCATCGGCCAGGTCTTGTCCGGCGGCGGGCCGATCACGGCGGAGGCTCTGGGCGGATTGCTGCTGGCATTGCAAGGCGATTGCGCGGCGATTGCGGTCACGCCCTTGCCCGCGTCCACCCCGCAGCTTTACACGCCGTCGTCTGCGGCGTTTGCGCTGGAGGCGGCGCGGCGGTTTAACGGGCGGGCCGCCGAACATTGGTGGATTGCCAGCTACAGCGCCTTGCAGATCGCCGAAGAAGGCGCTGAAACGCCGTCGCCGCGGCCAAGCGAAGCTCCAGACACGCCGCGCCAAGCCAATTTGGAAGACGCCGACGAGCCGGAAATCGCGCTGGCCCCGACCGGCGGGGCATGGACGATGCACCGCTTTCCGCGTGGCGCGAAGCCGGGCGCCTTTCTGCACGGTTTGCTGGAATGGGCGGCGCGGGAGGGCTTTGCGCGAGTCGCGGGCGACGATGTCCGGCGTAAAGACGCCGTCGCAAGGCGTTGCCATACGCGCGGCTGGGTGCCGTGGGTGAATCCGCTGGATGCTTGGCTGGCACAATTAATCGCCATGCCACTGGCCTTGCCCGAGGGTCGCGTCGCCTTGGCGGAATTGGACACTTACCAGCCGGAGCTGGAATTTTGGTTTGCCTGCGGCCAGGTGGACAGCTTGGCGCTGGACTGGCTTGTGACCCAGCACACCTTGTCCGGCTTGCCGCGTCCACCGCTACTGCCCGAGCGCTTGCAGGGGATGTTCAAAGGCTTCATCGACTTGGTGTTCGAACATCAGGGGCGCTATTACATCGCCGATTACAAATCCAACTGGCTGGGCGTGGACGACGCGGCTTACACGGCGGAGTCGATGCGCGAGGCGGTGCTGGAAAAGCGTTACGAACTACAGTACACCCTATACCTGCTGGCTTTGCACCGGCAACTGAAAGTCCGCCTGGGCAGGACTTATGATTACGACACGCACATCGGCGGGGCGGTGTATATCTTCTTGCGCGGACTGGCCGGCCCGGCGGCGGGCTTGCATCTGGAAAAGCCGCCTAAGTGCTTGATCGAAAGCCTGGACGCGCTGTTCGGCGCCCGGCAGGAGGCGTCCCATGTCGCGTGAAGCCTTGTTGCGTATCGTCGAGGACTGGGTCGGCCGGGCTTGGCTGCGGCCTTTAGACCGCGCCTTCATGGGCTTTCTCGGCGAACTCGCCGCGCCGACCGATGCCTTGTTTTTGCTGGCGGCGATCCTGGCCAGCCATCAATTGGGGCGCGGCCATGTCTGCCTGGATTTGGCCGCGACCTTGGCCGACCCCGACGCGACGCTGTCCCTGCCGCCGGAAAGCGAATTAGGCGAAGTCGCGTACCTGTTGCCTTCGCGCTTATTGCAAGGGCAAAAGCTGTCGGTTTGGCGGCAAGCCGTGGCGGCTTCGCCGTTAGTGGCGGAAGGCGCTGGCAATACTCCGCTGGTGCTGGCGGGCAACCGGCTTTATCTGCGCCGCTATTGGCAATATGAACAGCAGGTGGCGCGGGCAGTGCGAGACCGGCTCAAACAGCCCGTCGAGTTTCCCGCCGATTTGGCGCGGCGGCTGGACGCCCTGTTTCCGTCCGAACGCTCGCCCCGGCCCGATTGGCAGAAAATCGCCTGCGCCCTGGCGATTCGCGGCGCGTTGACCGTGATCACCGGCGGCCCCGGCACCGGCAAGACCACCACGGTCGTCCGCTTGCTGGCCTTGTTGCAAAGCGCGGCCTTGCGCCAGGGCGGCAAGCTGCGCATCCGCCTGGCCGCGCCGACCGGCAAAGCCGCTGCCCGCTTGACCGAATCCATCGGCATGGCGATTGCCCGTCTGCCGGCAGACATGCGCGAGGCGATCCCGACCGAAGCGACCACCTTGCACCGGCTGCTCGGTGCGCGGGCAGGCACGCGGCATCTGCGCCACCACGCCGGCAATCCCTTGCACGCCGACTGGGTCGTCGTCGATGAAGCGTCGATGATCGACTTGGAAATGATGGCGGCTTTGCTGGCCGCGCTGTCGCCGCAAACCCGGCTGGTGCTGTTGGGCGACAAAGACCAACTGGCCTCGGTCGAAGCTGGCGCAGTGCTAGGGGATCTGTGCCGCGAGGCCAACCTAGGCTACCAGCCTGAGACGGTCGAATGGATAGCCCGGCGGGCCGGGGAGGATGTCAGCGCCTGGCAAGGCGATAGCGGCGCATTAGCCCAGCAGATTGCCTTGCTCAGGGTCAGCCACCGCTTCCGGGCAGACAGCGGCATCGGCCAGTTGGCCTTGGCGGTCAATGCCGGCCACGGCGAGAAAGTTTGGCAAGTTTGGCAACACCAGCCAGCCTACCCGGATATCGCCCAGATTCATTTGCGCGGCCCGGACGACGCGCGGCTGGGCGATTTCGCCGTGGCCGGCGGGGCGGCGCAGTTTGCCGAAATGCCGGGCGTGGCCCCGGCCCAAGGCTATCGCCATTATCTGAATGTGCTGCGCGAACAGCGGCCTGCGCTAGACGCCCCGGCGGCGGCTTATGAAGTCTGGGCCGGGGCCGTGCTGGAGGCTTTTGACCAGTTTCAATTGCTCTGTGCGCTGCGCCGTGGGCCGTGGGGCGTGGAAGGCTTGAACCGGCTGGTCGCCGAAACCTTAGCCAGGTCTAAACTGATCAGCCAGGCCTGGGGCTGGTACGAAGGGCGGCCGGTGTTGGTCACGCGCAACGATTATAGCTTAGGGCTCATGAACGGCGACGTCGGCATCGCCTTGAGCTTTCCCGAGCCGGGCGCGGACAAGCTGCGCGTCGTCTTCCGCCAGCCCGACCACAGCATCAAGCAAGTCCTGCCCAGTCGCCTCAGCGAGGTCGAGACCGTCTACGCGATGACCGTACACAAATCGCAAGGCTCTGAATTCAGCCATGTCGGCCTGGTGCTCCCGGACAAGCCCAACCCGGTGCTGACCCGCGAACTCGTCTACACCGGCATCACCCGCGCCCGCGCCTGGTTCAGCCTGCTCACGCCGAATCCGGCGATTCTCGCCCAAGCCGTGGCGCGTCCGGTGCAGCGGTCGGGCGGCTTGGCCGAGTTGTTGGCAGAAAAATAAGGCGCGCGCCTCGCGCAAGGCCAGCCTGTTTTAGCGGGACGCCATGGCATGCCTAGCCGCGCCCTTTACCTCCGCTCGGTTTTCCCTTAACTTGGGCGGCATTTTTCACTTCTGACGACGAGGCGACGATGAGCAAACTACCGGATGATCTGCGATACGCGAAGACCCACGAATGGGCGAAATTGGAAGCGGACGGCTTGGTGCGCGTAGGCATCAGCGATTTTGCCCAGGAACAATTGGGCGATGTGGTTTTCATTGAATTGCCCAAGCCGGGCCGGGCCGTGCGGGCGGGCGAGTCTTGCGCCGTGATCGAGTCGGTCAAGGCGGCTTCCGACATCTATAGCCCGGTGTCCGGCGCGATTGCCGAAGTCAACAGCGCCTTGAGCGACGCGCCGGAATCGGTGAACGCCGACAGCTACGCAAATTGGCTGTTCACCGTCCAGGCCGCCGAGCCTGCCGCCGAACTGGCAGCGCTATTGGACGCCGCAGGCTATCTCGCGTCCACGACGGCAAACTAATTTTCATCCAACCCAAGGAAATCTCTTAAATGTGCGTTTTAATCTGCGGCTCCATGGCTTATGACACCATCATGGTGTTCCACGACCGCTTTAAGAACCATATCCTGCCCGAGCAGGTTCACATCCTCAACGTCTCCTTCCTGGTGCCTGTGATGCGCCGCGAATACGGCGGCTGCGCCGGCAACATCGCTTACAACCTGAAATTGCTCGGCGGCGACCCGTTGATCTTGGCTACCGTGGGCAAGGACTTCCAGCCCTATTCCCAATGGCTGGCCTACAACGGCCTGTCACAGGAAGGCATCCGCGTGTTAGACGATAGCTTCACCGGCCAGGCGTATATCACCACCGACTTGGACGACAACCAGATCACCGCCTTCCACCCCGGCGCGATGTCCTCCTCCCATTTGAATGAAGTGCCGTTGGAGCGCGGCGTCAAGATCGGCATCGTCTCTCCCGACGGCAAGGACGGCATGGTTCAGCACGCCCGGCAATTCGCCGCCGCCGGCATCCCGTTCATATTCGATCCAGGCCAAGGCATGCCCATGTTCAACGGCGAGGAGTTGCTGGAGTTCGTCGAACTGGCCGACTGGGTCACGCTCAACGACTACGAGGCCAAGCTGATGGAAGAGCGCACCGGCCTGAGCCCCGAGCAACTGGCCGCCAAGGTCAAGGCGCTGATTATCACCAAGGGCGGCGACGGCTCGCTGATCTACACCGACGGCGGCATTGTGGAAATCCCCTCCGCCAAGCCCAAAGCCGTGCTTGACCCCACCGGCTGCGGTGACGCCTACCGCGCCGGCCTGCTGTACGGCCTGACCGAGGAACTGGACTGGCCGACCACCGGGCGCATCGCCTCGTTGATCGGCGCGATCAAAATCGAAACCGCCGGCACGCAGAACCACAGCTTCACCCTCAGCGAGTTTAAAGACCGCTACCGCGAAAACTTCGGCCACGGGTTCTGAGGATGGAAAACACCCGCCGGCTGCTGGCGATCATGGCCCGTTTGCGCGACCCTGAGGGCGGCTGCCCCTGGGATCTCAAGCAAGACTTCGCCAGCCTGGTCCCTTACACGCTGGAGGAGGCGTACGAGGTGGCGGACGCCGTGGAGCGGGAGGATTTTGCCGACTTGCGCGAGGAATTGGGCGATTTGCTGTTGCAAGTCGCCTTTCACGCCCGCCTGGCCGAGGAGCGCTCGCTGTTCCGCTTCGAGGACGTGGCGGCGGCGATCTGCGACAAGCTCGTGCGCCGCCATCCGCATGTCTTTGCCGGCCATGAATTCGACACTGACGAGGCACGGCTGCATTTTTGGGAAAACTCGAAGATCGAGGAGCAGCGTGAACGGTCGGGCGTGACGGCGGAGAGCGCGTTATCCGGCGTCGCCGCCAGCCTGCCGGCCTTGATGCGGGCGCAAAAGCTGCAAAAGCGCGCCGCCCGGCATGGCTTCGACTGGCCGGATAGCGAGCCGGTGTTCGCCAAAGTGGAAGAGGAGTTGGCCGAAACCCGCGAAGCCTTCCAATCCGGCGACCGGCCACACATCGAAGAGGAAGTCGGCGACCTGCTCTTCGCCGCCGTCAACCTCGCCCGCCATCTCGACGTGGACGCCGAGACCGCGCTGCGTGCCAGTAACGCCAAGTTTGCCAGACGCTTCGGACATGTCGAACAAAGTTTAAAGCGGCAGGCGCGGGCGATGGACGAAATGTCGGCGGAAGAATTGGATCGTTTATGGGAAGAAGCCAAGCGGGCGGGATTGTAGCCTGGTGCTTTGTATTTTTACCTAGGCCAGCGCGGGCGGTGGGTTTTATTGCTTGATACGGCTCAAAACATCAAGGTGGGTTGGGATTTCCTACCCTTTGGGATACCCTATCCCGCCCATCGTGACTGCCCCAGCCGCCTAGACCATGCCCGCCCTAGCCGCATCCCCCCTCGACACCCCGGCTTTTGTTTACGACGAAAGCCAAATCTTAAAAACCGCCAAGCTGCTGGCGCAGGCCAGGGAAGCCAGCGGCTGCAAAATGCTCTATTCGATCAAGGCGCTGCCGTTTGTGCCGGTGCTGGAATTGCTGTCGCCCTGGGTGGATGGCTTCGCGGTCAGTTCGCTGTTCGAGGCCAGGCTGGCCGCTACCCGCACGGATTCACTGCACATCACAACGCCCGGCTTGCGCCGGTCAGAAATCGCCGAAATCGGTGGCTTGTGCCGCTTCGTGGCGTTCAACTCGCTGCAACAATTCCAGCGTCTGCAACCCTTGCTAGGGGAGCAAGCCAGCGCCGGTTTGCGCGTCAATCCGAGGCGGTCATTCCTGGATGACCGCCGTTACGACCCTTGCCGGGAATCATCCAAACTCGGCACGCCCTTGGACGAACTCGCGCAGGCTTTGGCGGAGGACGGGTCGCTGGCAAGCCAGATCAAGGGGCTGCATTTTCACACCGTGTTCTCGTCCCGCTCTTTCGCGCCGCTGCGAGAAACCGTCGAGCATATCCGGCGAAGCTTGGGCGGGGCCTTGCTATCGCGGCTGGATTGGATCAATTTAGGCGGCGGCTATCTGTTTGAAAGCCTCGAAGATTTGGGGGTATTGATCGAAATCGCACAGGATTTGCAGCGGCGTTTCGGCGTGGCGGTTTATTTCGAGCCGGGCAAGGCGATGGTCGGACGGGCGGGGTATTTGGCGGCCTCGGTGATTGACCGTTTCCGCCGCGACGGCAAAACGGTGTTGGTCTTGGACAGCACGGTCAATCATCACCCGGAGATATTTGAATATCAGATTCGCCCGGCGCCGGCTTGGCTCGAACCGGCGCAAGGCGAGCGGGCCATCTTGGCCGGCTGCACTTGCCTGGCCGGCGATGTGTTTGGCGAATACCGCTTCGACACCTTGCCCGAAGTCGGCGACCGCCTGGTATTTGCGGATGTGGGTGCTTATAGCCTGGTCAAGGCCAACCGCTTCAATGGCCACAACTTGCCAAGCGTATATGCCTGGGATGGCGCAGCCGGCATACGGCTCATGCAAAAGCCTTGTTTCGAGGAATATTTCGCGCAATGGACGGCTGACGCAAGCCCGGTTTAGGCGCTATGATGCCCGCCCGGCTTGGCACCTTGCGGCCTAAAAGCAAAAGCGGCGATTGCTTACATGACGATCAAGCGTTTCCACGATGCCATTGCCTGCGCATTGACGCGCAGCGGGCCGCTATTGCTTGCCTTGTTGATAACGGCTTGCGCATCGACGCCGAAAACCACCCCCGCCCCACGCGACGCCACCGCGCAGGTGCTGGACTATGCCCTCAGCCTGCAAGGCGCGCCGTACCATTGGGGCAAAGCTTCGCCCGAGGAAGGCTTTGATTGCAGCGGCTTCGTCTGGCATGTGTACCGCCGCCACGGCGTGCCGATTCCGCGCACCACCGAGCAAATGGCGCTGGCCCTGCCTGAAGTCGAGCCGGCACAGCGCCGTCCGGGAGATTTGTTATTTTTTAACACCGGCGACAAACCGTTCTCCCATGTCGCCCTTTACCTGGGCCATGAGGCATTCATCCACGCGCCCAGCAGCAAGACCGGCCATGTCATGGTATCCGGTTTAAGCCAAGCCTATTGGCGGCAGCGTTTGACCGGCGTGCGCCGGCCGGCCCGCTGAGTCGCCCTGGCTTCATTATTTGAAGGCGTAGCTGAGGTAGACGTGGTAGGCCGCCAAGAACAATAGCGCCATGGACAAGCCCACATGCGCGGTAATCCACACGGGCTGAAACCAAGGCTTGTGGATCTTGGCAATTTCAACATTGCACAGCCCAGTGAAGAAGACCAGTAAAAACACCAGGCTGAGGGCTTGGAGATAGCCGTAACCCAGAGCCTGGGAATGGCCGAGGAACAGCAACGGGGCCAAGGAGCCAAACAGCTTGTGGCGGCCGGCCAGGGCGGCGGCCTTGCGCGGCTCGCCTTGGGCGCGGAGGATGGAGAAGCGCCATTGGTAAAATATGAAGGCGAGCAAGCCGAAGCCGGTCATTTGCTTGTAAAGATTGTCGCCTTGCCATTCCGTCAGCAAGGGCCAGCGCCAACCGCTGCCCTGCTGAACCAGCAAAACCGCCAGCAGGAAAAAGCCTAGCCCAAAATAACGCGGCATGGATGGGCCGGGCCGTCGGGCCATCCGGGGCAGATGTCCCAAACGGTCGCCGCGTGGCCGCAGGGACCAGTTTTTAATGAAGGCTAACATAAGAGGCCTCCGTCGCGCTGGCGGCTGGGTCTTTTTTCGGCTTCTCCACCAGCGCGGCCAACGCGGCCAGGGTATGCGGGGCGGTGCGTTTGATGATTTCCTGCATGAACACTTCGGGCGTCGGCAGGTAATAGCCCTCGCTAGGCCAGTGCTCGCCCAGCGCGGGCGGATTGGCGAATTTCCGCGCCTTTTCGACATAGGCCACATAGGCGTCTTGGAAGCCATGGTGCAGCGCTGCGAGGTTCTGGACCAACTCCTCCATGGACACGGTGGGTGACGGATACAGCCAGGTGGTCGCCCCCATCACATCGTCCAGCTTCCAGTCGTGCTTGGGGGATTGTTCGTGTTTGTTGTGGCACTGCACGCAGCCCTCCGCGACGGCCACGTCGGCGAACATAGCCACTTGCCTATGCAGCTCGTCCATGCGGAAAAACTGCGGCTGCCGGGTTTGTTTGAGCGCCTGGAATTTTTGCAATTGCAAGCCCTCGAAGCGGTTGGCCGCGTTGATGGGATAATCCGAGCCCAGAAACAGGCTCAACGGCCTTGGATTTTTTTCCAGGCTTTTCGCCGTCTCCCGCAGAAACAGCGCCGGCAGCGGCCCGGCCTCGACATCCGCGTCACGCCAGTGCTCGTCGAATTTCAACCCGACCTGCTTGCCCATGCCGACCACTTCTTTAGTCCACAGCGCTCGCACCACGTCGTTTTCCGCCTTGAGGATCTCGAACATCCGCTCCACCGGCAGGGTCGCGCCGGCCGCTTCCCGCTCGGCCAACGGAGGCGGCGCACTGACGAACAGGTAAATGCTCAACGCCGTCAGCGCCAAACAGGTGATCCAGAAATTTTGCCTAGCCATCACCGGCCTCCTTCTTCGCTTTATGATACTTAGCGTCGCCATACGGCGAGGGGCCGCCTTCAAAATAAGCGCGGATCTTCTCCGCCGGAGTTCGCTTTTCGACCGATTTCCCAGGCTTCATCAGGTGGTTGCCATGGAAATCGTGGCAGCCCAGGCAGGAATCCCATTGCTTCGTCGTAATCAAATCCGCATGGGACACGTCAATGGGGTCTTTCTTCAAGCGCGTGTCCTTGTGGCAGTTGACGCAATAGCCGACTTCCGTCAACGTGACGCGCTGGCCGTGGTGCTCCGCGTGGCAGGAGGTACACTGGTGGGGATGCAGCTCCGCGCGGACTTTGGCGAAGCGGGGCTCGAAGAAACGGTAAACCGGATGGCGGTCGTTGGGCCGCTCATGGCAGGCCAGACAGTTTTCATTGGCCACCGGCAAGCGGCCAAAGCTCGCGGACGCGGCGCGCAGCCCCAGGGCGTAACGCAGGTTGGCTTGAATCTGCTGGCGAAAGCTGCCTGGCGCGTCATGGTGGCAGGCCGTGCAGGCCAGTGTTGCATGGCCGGTGTTCATCGGGCCTTTGGCG
>Ga0265327_10000914_pt1 | contig 43245 bp, 38 predicted proteins | sample 41621metaG_FD_202089 | JGI IMG/M metagenome (GOLD analysis project Ga0265327, IMG submission 202089) | Rhizosphere microbial communities from Carex aquatilis grown in University of Washington, Seatle, WA, United States - 4-16-21 metaG | ecosystem: Host-associated > Plants > Roots > Rhizosphere... | reverse complement strand
TGGACCGGATCACGAACGAGCGGCCAAATGACTTGTTACGTACCCCGGCCAACTTGACGTGTCAGCGACAGCGCCCCTCACCACGGATCAGTTTGCGGGGGCGAAAGAAAACCACAGAGACACAGAGGCCCCGAGACGACTTCCGGACGGCCGTGGCATTCCTCCCGGCGTCCGGGAAGCCCGTTGCGTCACGCTCGGCATGGGCGCCTCTGCGCCTCTGTGTCTCTGTGGTGAATCCTTCGCGGCCATAGCGAGGAACCGATCCGCGGCAAGCCAAGCGCCCCCCTTGCCTTTGCCGGCGATTGATGGATGATGCGACCGAAGGAGCCGCGCCGATGACCAGAAACAGCCTCAAAATTGCGTTGATCGTCGGGATCGTCGCCGTCGTCGCCGGATATTTCTGGGTCACCCGCCAGTCGCCGAACCCGGCCGCCGGCCAACCGGAATTCGCCCTCAGCGGCAATTATTCCGACGACTGGCAAACCCATTGCGGCCCCCTCGCCGCCGCCGCCCAGACCGAATGCACCAGCCGCCTCGACTCCCGCTACGGCCGCGCCGCCGGTCTGCCGTTACCGCCGCTGGGAAGCGGCCGCTAACCCGGCGGCTCCTTGTCGAATTCGGTTTCCAGCGCTTCCAGCAATTTGCGGATCGACAGCGGCTTGGGCTTCAGCACCACTTGGGCACGGTCCTCGCGCGCCAGCGATTCGCCGTCGATGGTCACCAGGAAAATGGGGATCGCCTTTCCCGACCGCCGCACCTGGCGGGCCAGTTCGATGCCGTCGCCTCCCGGCATGTGCAGATCGGTGATGATGGCGTCGAAATCGTTTGTGGCGAGCAATGCCGCCGCCTCGGCGCCGTTCTCGACGGCGGTGATCCTGTAGCCACAGGCGTCGAGCACCTCGGACAGCAGCTTGCGGTTCATGGGCTCGTCATCGGCGACCAGAATATGCTTCCGGTTCATGGCCACTGCCCCCCCGAGGCAACCAAGCTAGCATTGTTTATGGGGGCTGGCGGGGCACCATTCAAGGCGGCGGGGGCGGCACCGGTGGTATCAGAGTCCCATCCGGGACCGGGTCTCGCCGTCGCGCACGCCATCGACCAGGCTGACAACCTCGGCGGCGGCCATATCCGGCGACGCCCGCAACACGGCCAGCACCGCCCGCCGCCCCTGGCCGATTCGATCAAGCCCTTCCATCCGGGCCTCGCGGATGGTCCGGTGAATGAGTTGAATCAGCGGCAGCAGGTTGTCGGTCGTCATGCCGGCAGCCTGATCCGCCGCACCGGCCGTCGCCATCCCCAATCGGGGACATCGCCCCCCAACGGCTGAACGCGGGGCGGCCACGACGAATTGCGCATGGACGATGCGACCCGCTCCCGACTAAACTATCCCGTGTTCGGCAACAAAGGCTCGGCCGCCCTTTCGGGGCGCCGTCCGACAAGGGAAATCCGCATGAGCGACGCCGTCACCAGGGTCGAACGTCGTAGCCAGCCGCGCTACATCTGCTTCCGCGACTGCGACATCTTCGCGCTCGACACCAAGACCGAGGTCTCGCTGCTCAACGTGTCGCTGTGCGGCGTCGCCACTCTGGGGCCGGAATTGGCGGTGGCGCCGGGCGACCGCATCGTGCTGTCGATCGAGGGTATCTCCGTGCTGCTGGAGGCGATCGTCATCCGCGTCAGCTATGGCCGGATCGGTGCCCACTTCGACCTCTCGCCCGATGTCGCCGAGGTTTGGGCGGCGGAATTCGCCGAGATGGTCGAGGGTGCCGCGCCGATCTGACCCTCGGACGCGTTGCCGAGGGGGCGCGCCTATCCGCGCATTCTTTCCAGGAACGCGTTGACCCCCACTTCCAATTCCCGCGCCTGAAGCGCCAGATCCCGGACACTGTTGCGGACGTCACCGGTGTTGTGGTCGGTGATTTCCGCCCCTTCGACCACTTTGGCGATGCTGAGCGACGCCCGCGAGGTGCCCTCGGAAGCGGATTGGGCGCTGCGGCTGATTTCACCGGTGGCGGCACCCTGCTGCGCCACCGCCTCGGCGATGGTCGCCGAATTCGCGTCGATTTCACCGATCATCGCGATGATCTGCTGAATGGCGTCGACGGTTGCGCGGGTGATTTCCTGCATCTGGCGCATCTGGCCGCCAATTTCCTCGGTCGCCCGCGCGGTCTGGCTGGCAAGGCCCTTGACCTCGTTGGCGACGACGGCGAACCCCTTTCCGGCCTCGCCGGCTCGCGCCGCCTCGATGGTGGCGTTGAGCGCCAGAAGATTGGTCTGGCTGGCGATATCGGTGATGATGCCGACGACTTCGGCAACTTTGTCGGTCGAATCAACCAGCGTCACCAGCGTCGCGTTGGTCCGCTGCGCCTCCTCGGCGGTTCGGCGGGCCAGGCTTGCCGAGTTCGACACCTGCCGGCTGATCTCGCCGATCGAGGCCGCCAATTCCTCGGCGGCCGACGCCACGGTCTGGACGTTCGCCGTCGCGTCGGTGGCGGCTTCGGCCGCCTGGCCGCTTTCGGTCCTGGTCACGGTGGCGACGGCGGTCATTTCCTCCGCGGCGGTCGCCAATCGGGAACAGGCGGAAGAAACCGATTGCGCCGCGCCCTTGACCTGACTTTCGAACGCATCCGACAGCCTGACGTAATCGCTGACATCCTTCCAACTCAGCATCATGCCGACGATCTTGCCGCTCTTGTCGCGAATGGTATCGACCACGTTCTCGATGGTCACGCCGGCCATGGTGAATTTGCCGCGGAAGGGAAGGGTGCCGACATCGCCGACAATCCTTTTCACGCCGTCCGGCCGCTGGTGGAAATCCAAGATGGAACGGCCGACGACATTGCTCAGGTCGGCCTTCGAGGCCTTCCGCATACTGTCGAGGATGGCTTGCGCCGCCTTGTTGACGTAGTTGATCCTCATGTCGGTGGTGCAGAGCAGAATGGCCGCCGGCTGTTCTTCGACCAGCCGATTGAGGCGGAAGGCGTCCTCGACCACCCGGCGAAGGGCTTCAAGGCCATGGGCCAGGGTCCCGATCTCATCCCGCCGCGACGTATCCGTCACCGTGATCGAGCCATCCCCGCCGGCCAGCGCGGAAACCGCCGCCGTCAGCCGCCGCACCGGCGCGACGATGGTTCTCGACATCCCGATCAGCACCGCGACGGCGAGCAGGATGGCGGCCGAACAGATCAGCATGACGATAAGCTTGTAACGGCCCTCCTGGTCGGCGGCATGCTGTTCGGCCGCTTTGCTCAAAGCGTCCGATTTGGCCACCAGGCTGTCGATCGCGGCGCGGTGCGTCCCGTAGATCGTCTTCATCTCGTTGAAGGCGGCCTGGGCGGCGGCATGGTCTTGGCGCTCAAGCGCCGGGAAGAACGCGGCAAAGGCGCGCTCGTAAAAGCGCACCGCCGGATTGTAGGAGTCCACCAGCAAGCCGTCGCGCACCGTCGGGTCCAGCGACTGGGCCTTCCAGAAGTCGTGGCGCTCGTCGAAATCCTTGCGCAGCCGCTCCATCGCCGATTTGTGCCCCGCGATTTCATCCGGGGAAGCGCTGATCGCCTGCGACGCCTCAAGATACGACTCAAGGATATATTCGGGAGGCGGCAGGATGTCGGCCACCAGGTCCTTGGCCTGGACGATGCCGCCGTAGGTCGGGCCGTTGACTTTGAGCTCGCTGAAGGCCATCCACCACGCGGCGACGACACTGACCAGGGACAGAATGATCGCCGCGGCGATCATGGCCAATTTGCCGTTGATGGTGATCGAACCCGACATTCGCCTCTCCTCCGCCAAAGACGGCACCGGACCGGGTGTCGTCAGAACGTCCATTCGTCCGAGCCGGGAAGCGAATACCACGTTACATACTTTTGTGCAGTCCCAATTTATGCCAAAAGATTAATCGGCGCATCGGTCCTTCGATCCCACACCAAGGCCGCCCGCGCCCCCTCTGGCCCCGCCGGACGAGATGGAGAATAATGTCCACATTGGAAGTGGGATGATTCAGCAAAGGGTGTGACGGTCATGCGGATCGCGATTATCGGCTCCGGCCCCGCCGGGTTTTATGCCGCCGAGGCTCTGCTCAAGCGTACCGATACGGTTGTCCACGTCGACATGTTCGACCGCCTGCCCACCCCGTTCGGGCTGGTGCGGGGCGGCGTCGCCCCCGACCACCACCGCATGAAGACCATCACCCGCGTCTATGAAAAGACCGCCCTCCACCCGTCCTTCCGCTTTCTCGGCAACGTCTGTCTCGGACGCGACCTTGGCGTCGAGGATTTGCGCCGCCACTATCACCAGATCGTCTACGCGGTGGGCAACGAGGCCGACCGGCGACTCGGCATCCCCGGCGAGGGCATCACCCGCTCGACGCCGTCCTCGGTGTTCGTCGGCTGGTACAACGGCCATCCGGATTACCGCGACGCCAAGATCGACCTTTCGGTCGCCAGCGTCGCCATCGTCGGCAACGGCAACGTCGCCGCCGATCTGGCGCGGGTGCTGCTGCGCGATCCCGACGAGTTGGCCAAGACCGACATCGCCGGCCATGCCCTGGCGGCCCTGCGCCGAAGCGCCGTCCGCGAGGTTCATCTGCTGGGCCGGGGCGCTCCCGAACAGACCTCCATCACCCCCAAGGAGCTGGGCGAACTGGGCCATCTCGAAGACGTCGATATCGTCATCGACCCCGCCGACCTGGCCGGGGCCGAGGCCGAGGGCGGACCGGCGGCGCAGAACCTCGAAATCCTCCGCGCCTACGCGGCGCGTCCCGTCGTCGGCAAGCCGAAGCGGCTGCATCTGCGCTTCCGGGTGTCGCCGACCGAAATCATCGCCGACCAGGCCGGCGGCGTCGCCGCCATCCAGTTGCGACGGAACGGCGCCGAGCCGGCGGGCGCGGCGCTCGAACCGCTGGAGGTCGGCATGGTGCTGACGGCGATCGGCTTCGCCGGTCAGCCGATCGAGGGTATTCCGTTCGACCAGGACAAGCGCCGCATCGCCAACGACGACGGCCGGGTGGTCTCGGGCCCCGACCGCCGGCCGGTCGCCGGCGAATACGTCGTCGGCTGGGCCCGCAGCGGCCCCCAGGGCGTCATCGGCACCCATAAGCTGGCCTCGGCCCAAGTCGTCGATCACATGATCGCCGACGGCGAAGGCCTGGAGCGGCGCCAATTGCCGGATCGGGACGCCATCACCGCGCTGCTCGGCGAGCGGGGGGTGCAAATCGTCTCGTTCGACGACTGGAAGCGGCTGGACGATGTCGAAACGGCGCGCGGCGAGCGGCGCGGCGCGCCGCGCGACAAGATCGTCGACGTCGCCGCCATGCTCAAGATCTTCGCCCCGGCGTAACCCCCGTCATCTCTCGCCGTCATCCCGACAGAGCGAAGCGACGAGGGATCGCGCGGGTGCGGTGGCCGCAATGGTGGGCACCACGGAGAACACGGAGATGTGATTTTCCTCTCCGTGACCTCCGTGATCTCCGTGGTCAAACCCCATCGTGGCGGTGCCGCCCCCTCCCCCGGACTGATACTCAGCGCCCCTTAACTTGACGTTTCGTGTCATCCCGAGCGCCTGCGAGGGATCTCCGTTTGGTACGGCGGCTCCCAATCGGAAATGCCGGACCAGAACGAGATCCCTCCTCCCGGTGGTCGTCGGGAGGACGGTCAAATCATGGGGCGAGGCGGGCGCGGCCTATTGCGGCCGCCCCTTCGGCTTGCCCCCCGGCTTGCCCTTCCAGCGGGGCTTGCGGTCGGGCCGACCATCGGCGGGCCCGTCTTGGCGCGGCCCGTCTGGGCGCGGCCGATCCTGATGGGGACGGTCCTGATGGGGACGATCCGGACGCGGCCGGTCGGAATGCGGGCGCTCTGGGCGCGCCTCGGGCGCCGCCGGGCGCGGCTTCTGGTGATCCGGCTCGGCCGGCGCCGCGTCGCCCACCAGTTCGATGCGGCCCTCGGGGCGCTCGATCTGGCGGACCGAGGCGAGGAAGCGTTCGGCCACCGTGCTGTCGATCTCGAAGCGGGTTTCGCGTTCCAGCACGCGGATCGAGCCGATTTCCTGCTTGGTGATCTTGCCCTGGCGGCAGATCAGCGGGATCAGCCAGCGCGGATCGGCGTTCTTCAGCCGGCCGATATTGAGGCGGAACCAGGTCTTCGGACGACCGTCGCGCTCGCGCGGCTCGCGCGGCGGCCGCAGTTCGCGGGGCGTGTCCCGCTCGCGGGCGGGCAGGCCGGAGCCGGGATCGAACACCTCCTCGGCGGCGGGCAGGTGCGAGCGGTAGAGGCGCACCAGGGCGGCGGCGATCTCTTCCGGCGAACGCTCGGCCACCAGGGCCTGGGCCATGGCGAGATCGTCCTCGCTGGTCTCGGCCGTTAGAATCGGATGCTGCAACAGCCGCTGCTGGTCCAGCCGGGCGATGTCCTCGGCCGAGGGCGCCCCGGTCCATTCGACTCGCAACCCCGCCGTCTGCAGCAATTGTTCGGCCCGGCGGCGGCGCGACAGCGGCACCAGCAGGACGCTGACGCCCTTGCGCCCGGCGCGGCCGGTGCGGCCGCTGCGATGCTGCAGGGTTTCGGCGGTGCGCGGCAGGTCGGCGTGGATGACCAGATCGAGACTGGGCAGGTCGATGCCGCGCGCCGCCACGTCGGTGGCGACGCAGACCCGCGCCCGACCGTCGCGCAGCGCCTGGAGGGCGTGATTGCGCTCGTTCTGGCTCAATTCGCCGGACAGCGCCACCACGCCGAAGCCGCGTTCCAGCAGGCTGGCCTGGGTGTGGCGGACCGCCTCGCGGGTGCCGCAGAACACCATGGCGGTGGGCGCCTCGAAATAGCGCAGCAGGTTGACCACCGCGTGCTCGACCTCGTTGGGGGCGATGCGCACCACCTTGTGGTCGATGTCGGCATGGCCGCGCGGCCCGGCGGACAGGGCGATGCGCCAGGCGTCGCGCTGATAACGCTTGGCCATGGCGACGATCTCGCTGGGCAGGGTCGCCGAGAACAGCAGGGTCCGGCGTTGCTGCGGCGTCGCCTCCAGGATGAATTCCAGGTCCTCGCGAAAGCCCATGTCGAGCATCTCGTCGGCCTCGTCCAGCACCACCACGCGCAACTGCCCGGTGCGGAGCGCGCCCCGCTCCAGATGGTCGCGCAGGCGGCCGGGCGTGCCGACGACGATATGGGCGCCCCGGCCCAGCAGCCGCTGCTCGGCCCGGGGGTCCATGCCGCCGACGCAGGACACCACCTGACCGCCGGCGTGGCGATAAAGCCAGCTCAGTTCGGTGTGAACCTGCAACGCCAGTTCACGGGTGGGGGCGACGACCAGCGCCAGCGGGGTGGCCGCCGGCTCCAGCACCACCGCCTCGCCCAGCAGGGTGTCGGCCATGGCCAGCCCATAGGCGACGGTCTTGCCCGACCCGGTCTGGGCCGAGACCAGCATGTCGCGCCCGGCCGCCCGGGCGTCGAGCACGGCCGACTGCACCGAGGTCAGGTCGGTATAACCGCGCTCGGTGATCGCCCGCGTCAGGGGATGGTCGGCGGAAAAAATATCCATGATCGAGTACTTCTTCGGTTTGGCGATCCGCCGGCATCGGCGTCCGGCGGAGGGGCGGGGGAAGCAATCACGCGACCGGCGGCAGCCGATCCCGCAGGGTTGGGGGCAGCAGGGCGACCACCGGCCGGCGGGCGCGCTGCCAGAAGGCCGACAGCAGCAGCAGCGCCGAGCCGATCACCAGGGCGGCAAGGGCGCTGGTGGCGCCCGGCGTGCCGGCGGCCTGGAGCAGCGCGCTGATGGCATAGAAGACGTAGATCAGCGCCGAGACCAGCAGGGCCCGCCGGTCCACCGCCAGCGCCACGGCGGCCAGCGCCACATAGACGGCCACGGCGATGAACGCCGCCGCCGCCCCGGTACGGCCGCCGTCGATCACGCCCAGCATCGAAAAGATGGGATGGACGATCATCGGCGCCGCCGCCAGATGCAGCCAGAAGGCGACGTCGGAGCGCCGCGTGCGGCGCAGGCGGTCGCCGCCATCCCAGTACATGGCCAGGGCGAAGGCGACGAAGCCGCCGGCCAGCATCAGCGGCATGATGCCCCAGTCGCGCAGCGCCGGAACCAGCGCCACCAGCAGCGCCGTCACCGTCAGGATGGCGGCGCCGGCACCGGCGGCGACGGTGATCGGCACCATGAACCGCCGCCAATGCAGCCAGGCGGCGGCCGCCGCCACGGCGGCGCAGCCGGCCAGCTGGTAGCCGCCGCCCGGCGCGAACAGCATCGGCAGCGATACGGTGGTGGCGGTGGTGGCGACGAAGGTGCCGCCGACGAAGCTCAGCAGCAGCAGCAGGCTGGGCAGCGCCATCCGCCGCTTGCGGGTGAAGTACTCGGCCAGGGCCCAGCTCAACCCGGCCACGGCGACGCCGCCAAAGCCGTTGCCGATCCGCTCGCCCAGCCAACCGGCGGCCACCAGGATCAGCAGTGTGGCGATGGTGACGAAGATGTCGTTGAACCCGGTCAGCAGCCGGAAATGCTCCTCGTCCGCCATCGGGGTGGCGCGGCGCCGGGCGACGAAGTCGCGGAAACCGTTCGCCGATTCCCGGCTAAGGACGCCGGCTTCGATCGCCGCGTCGAGATCGCTGTCGCTGTACATGATTCCAGGCTCACCCCTTATGCCGGCCCCACCCTACCACGGTTCGGGCCGAGCGGCCGCCGCGACAATAGCTCTCACTGTCATCCCGAGCGAAGTCGAGGGATCTTTCACGCGAATGCGGCGACCGCTTGCGCGTGAAAGTTCCCTCGTCGCTCCGCTCCGTCGGGATGACACCGTCGGGGCCGGAGCCGCAAGGATTTGGTCATCCGAATTCGTTGCCTGGGCGACAATAGGGTGGCGCTGGATTTTCGCAAGGCGGAACCCTATCGTCGCCAGCCGTCCCCCTTTGCCCGGAACCCCCGCCATGCTCACCGTCGCCACCCACAGCGGAACCTTTCACGCCGACGACGTCTTCGCCTTCACCATCCTGAAGGCGGCGGCGGCGGGCCAGGTCGCCCTGCTCCGCACCCGCGACGGCGACCGGCTGGCCTCGGCCGACGTGGTGTTCGACGTCGGCGGCACCTATGACCGCCAGGCGCGCCGCTTCGACCACCACATGCGCGACAAGCCGCTGCGGCCGAACGGCGAGCCGTTCAGTTCCGCCGGGCTGGTATGGCGGGATTTCGGCGACGACGCCGTCCGCCATCTGCTGCCCGGAGCGGCGGCCGAGGCGGTGCCCCGGATCGTCGCGATGGTCGACCAGGGCCTGATCCGCGACATCGACCTGATGGACAACGGCGCCATGAGTCCCAATCCGGGCCACGTCGCCACCGTGATCGAGGCCTTCAACCCCAGCTTCGCCGAGGGCGACGGCGACGAGACCGCCGCCTTCCTGCGGGCCGCCGAAATCGCCGCGACCCTGCTGGCGCGGGTCTGCGTCCGGGCCCACGCCGCCACCCTGGCGGAGGAAACCGTGGCGACGGCCGCCCGCGCCGCCCTGGACCCGCGCATCATCGTCCTCGACACCCGGGTGCCGTGGGAGGACGCGGTGTTCGACCTGGGACTGGACCGGGCGCTTTACGTGGTGCGGCCGGCCGGCGACGCCTGGACCTGCAGCGCCGTCGGGCCGGAACGCGGCTCGTTCGCCCAGCGGCTGCCGCTGCCGGAATCCTGGGGCGGCCTGCGCGACGAGGCCCTGGCGGCGGCAACCGGCATCGCCGACGCCACCTTCTGCCACCCGGCCCGCTTCGTCTGCGGCGCCCGCAGCCGCGACGGCGCCATCGCCCTGGCCCGGCTGGCGGTCGGGGGGTAACCCGCTACAGCATCTCCAGCGGTTGCGGCCTCCGGGGCGGCGGAAAGGCGCGGTCGAGGTCGGCGATATCGCCGTCGTCGAGCCGAAGGTCGAGCGCCGCCCGGTTTTCCCGAACATGGTCGGGAAAGGCGGCCTTGGGGATGGCGATAACGCCGTCTTGCCGCAACAGCCAGGCCAGCGCCACCTGCGCCGCCGTGGCGCCGTGCCGCTCCGCCACCTGGCACAGAACCGGATGGCGCAACAGGCGGCCCTGCTCGATCGGCGAATAGGCCATGATCGGAATGCCGTTCTGGCGCAGCCACGGCCCGAGATCGTACTCGATGCCTCGCCGCGTCAGATTGTAGAGGACCTGATCGGTCTGGACGCCCTTGCCGCCGACGGCACCGACGGCTTCCCGCATGTCGGCGAGATCGAGGTTGCTGACGCCCCAATGACGGATCTTGCCGTCCCGGACCAGCGTCTCCAGCGCCTCGATGGTTTCGGCGAACGGCACCCGCCCCCGCCAGTGCAGCAGATAAAGATCGATGCGGTCGGTGCGCAGCCGCCGCAGGCTGCGCTCGCAGGCGAGGACGGTGCCGCGACGGTTGGCGTTCTGGGGCAGCACCTTGCCGACCAGGAACACCTCGTCGCGCCGCCCGTCGATGGCCTCGGCCACCACCTCCTCGGCGCCGCCGTCGGCGTACATCTCGGCGGTGTCGATCAGCGTCATGCCAAGGTCCAAGCCCAGGCGCAGGGCCACCACCTCGTGGGCACGACGGCGGTCGTCCTCGCCCATGAACCAGGTCCCCTGCCCCAGCACGGGCACCGCCTCGCCGCAGGGCAGTCGAGTCGTCCGCACCATCAGGTCACCGGCGCCGGATTGAACAGCGTCATGGCGTTGCGCAGGCCCCAATGGTCGGCCCAGGTTTGCTTGCGGCCGCTGGCAACCTCCAGGATCAGCCGGAACAGTTCCCAGCCGATATCCTCGATGGTGGCCTGGCCGGTGGCGATGCGACCGGCGTCGACGTCGATCAGGTCGAACCAGCGTTCGGCCAGCTCGGTGCGGGTGGCGACCTTGATCACCGGCACCATGGCAAGGCCGTAGGGCGTTCCCCGCCCGGTGGTGAACACCTCCATGTTGCAGCCCGAAGCCAGTTGCAGCGTGCCGCAGACGAAGTCGCTGGCCGGGGTGGCGGCGTACAGCAATCCCTTGCGGTCGGCGCGCTCGCCGGGCGACAGCACGCCGACGATGGCGCCGCTGCCCGACTTGGCGATCGAACCCAGCGCCTTCTCGACGACGTTGGCGAGGCCGCCCTTCTTGTTGCCGGGCGATGGATTGGCGCTGCGGTCGGTTTCGCCGGCGTTGAGATAGCGGTCGTACCAATCCATCTCCTCGATCAGCCGGCGGCCGACTTCGGCGGTGGCGGCGCGCGGCGTCAGCAGATGGATGGCGTCCCGGACCTCGGTGACTTCCGAGAACATCACCGTGGCGCCGGCCCGCACCAGCAGATCGGCGGCGAAGCCAACCGCCGGATTGGCGGTAACCCCGGAAAAGGCGTCGCTGCCGCCGCATTGCAACCCGACCACCAAATCGGAGGCGGGACAGGTCTGTCGCTGACGGCGATCCAGTTCCGCCAGCCGCTTTTCGGCCATCTCCATGATCGCCGTGACCATCGAGCCGAAGCCGACGTGGCTCTCGTCCTGGAGGCTGACGATGCTGGTCTCGGCCGCCGCGCCCTCGGGCAGCAGCCGGTCGGGCTGCAACTTTTCGCAACCAAGGCCGACCACCATCACCGCGCCGCCCAGGTTGGGATTGCGCGCCAGATTCTGCAAGGTGCGAATGGGGACCACCGCCTGTGGCGCATTGATCGCCACGCCGCAGCCATAGGCGTGATCGATGGCGACCACGTCGTCGACGTTGGGGAAGCGGGGCAGCAATTCCTTCTTGATGCGGTCGATGGCGAAATCCATGACGCCGGCGACGCATTGGACGCTCATGCTGATGCCCAGCACGTTCTTGGTGCCGACCGAACCGTCGGCATTGCGGAAACCGTCGAAGCAATACCCTTCAAGCGGCGGCTTCGGCGGCGGCACGTTGGTGGCCAGCGGCAGGCTGAACAGATCCGGGGCCTGGGGCAATCGCACCAACGATTCCTCGATCCAGCCGCCCTGGGGGATGGCGTGAACGGCGGTGCCGATCACCTCGCCATAGCGGACGATCGGCGCCCCCTCGGCGATCTCGGCCAGGGCGACCTTGTGGCCCTGGGGGATGAAATCCTTGAGCACCAGCCCATCGGGGAAAACGGTGCCCGGCGGCAGGCCTGGGGCGTTGACGACGATGGCGACGTTGTCGTCGGCGTGAACCTTGATGGTAAGCGGCGCGATCATGGCGAAATCACCTCCTAGTGCGGTGCGCCTCAAATGCGAGGCGTGCCGCTTCGGCGAGCGTTGAGCGAGTGGATCGGCATGAATGCCGATCCCCCGGAGGGATGGGCGCGGATGCGCCCGCCCGGCGAGGGCTTAAACAAGAATCCAGACCGTGATGCGTCACGGCCTAAAACGCGCGGCCAGTTGCTCGGAGGTGCGGGCGAGGATGCCGAGATCCGAGCCGACGGCGGTAAACAGGCAGCCGATATCGATATAGTGCCGCGCCAAGGTCTCGTCGGCGCTCAGGATGCCGGCCGGCTTGCCACAGGCCTTGATCCGGCGAATGGTGTCGTCGATGACCGCCCGAACCTCCGGGTGCTTGGGATCGCCGACATGGCCGAGCGCCGCCGACAGGTCACCGGGGCCGATGAAGATTCCATCGACGCCTTCGACGCCGGCGATCGCCTCCAGATTCTCAAGACCGCGGCGGCTCTCGACCTGGACCAGGACACACAATTCCTCCTCGCAGGTGGTGGCGTAATCCTTGACCCGGCCGAAACCGTTGGCCCGAGGCGCCGCCGAATAGCCGCGCAGACCCTTGGGCGGATAGCGGGTATAGGCGACGGCGTTGCGCGCCTCCTCCTCGGTCTCGATGCACGGGATCAACAGCGTCTGCGCCCCGATGTCGAGGTAGCGCTTGATCGTCACCATGTCGTTCCACGGCACCCGCACCACCGGATGCGCGGTGCCGCCATTGGCCGCCTGAAGCTGGCTGTAGACCATCGGCAGTTCGTTGGGGGCGTGCTCGGTGTCGAGCACCAGCCAGTCGAAGCCCGAGCCGGCGATGATCTCGACCGTCACATGGCTGGACAGGATCGACCACAACCCGATCTGTTGCTTGCCGGCCAGGATGGCGCGTTTGAAGGTGTTCTGGGGCAGTTTCATTTTCGCCTCGTTATGAAAAGGGCGCTCAGGGCCGGGTTATCAGGATGGCGCGGAAGTCGTTGACGTTGGTGCGGGTCGGGCCGGTGACGACGGAATCGCCCAGCGCCATGAAAAAGCCGTGCCCGTCATTGTTGGACAGGCTCTCCAACGGGAGGAGGCCGAGCCGCCGGGCGCGATCGAGGGAATCGGGGCCGAGGACGGCGCCGGCGATGTCCTCCTGGCCATCGACCCCGTCGGTGTCGCCGGCGATGGCGTGAATGCGCCGATGGCCGCCGAGGGCCAGGCCCAGCGACAGCAGGAATTCGACGTTGCGCCCGCCCAGGCCGGAGCCGCGGACGGTAACGGTGGTCTCGCCGCCCGACAGCAGCACGCAGGGCGCGGCGAAGGGCTGGCCGCGCGCCGCCACCTGCAGCGCCATGCCGGCCATGACCTTGCCGACGTCGCGGGCCTCGCCCTCGATGGCGTCGCCCAGGATGTGGGCGGCGAAGCCACCGGCGCGGGCCACGTCGGCGGCGGCCTCCAGGGCCATTTGCGGCGTCGCGATCATCCGAACCTCGGTGCCGGCGAGGCGCGGGTCGCCGGGTTTCACCGTCTCGCCCCGACCGCTTGTCAGCACCTTCAGCACATGCGGCGGCACGGCGATGCCGTAACGCTGGATGACCGCCAGGGCGTCGGCGCAGGTGGTGGGGTCGGCGACCGTCGGGCCGGAGGCGATGTCGATGGGATTGTCGCCCGGGACATCGGAGATGACCAACGTCACCACCTTGGCCGGGTGGCAAGCCGCCGCCAGCCGCCCGCCCTTGATGGCCGAGAGATGGCGGCGGACCAGATTCACCTCGGAAATGGCGGCTCCCGACTTGAGCAACGCCCGGTTGATCTCCTGCTTGTCGTCCAGGCTCAGTCCCTCGATCGGCAGCGGCAGCAGCGCCGAGCCGCCCCCCGAGATCAGGCAGATCACCAGATCGTCGGCGGTCAGTCCCGACACCAGGTCAAGAATGCTCAGGGCCGCGTCGAGCCCCACCGCGTCGGGAATCGGATGCGACGCCTCGGCGATCCTGATGCGCTGGCAGGGGACGTTGTAGCCGGTGCGCGTCACCACCAGGCCCGACACCGGCTCGGGCCAGTAATCCTCAAGCGCCCGCGCCATCGCCGCCGACGCCTTGCCGGCGCCGACGACGATGGTGCGGCCCTTGGGGGGAGACGGCAGATGTTCGGGCACGCACCCGGACGGCTGCGCCGCCGCCACCGCCGCGTCGAACATGCGGCGCAGCAGGGCGCGGTATTCCTGATCGCTGTTCAAGATCGCCGTCCGAGTCATCGCCCGACCTCAGCCCTTCTGACCGATTTCGTGGCCGGCCAGCAATTCCAGCGCGCGCACCATGGCGGAATGGTCCCAGGCCTTGCCGCCATGGGCGGCGCAGGCATTGAACAATTCCTGGCAGGTGGCGGTATTGGGCAGGCTGACGCCCAGCTTGCGCGCGGTGCCCAGCGCCAGATTGAGGTCCTTCTGGTGCAGTTCGATGCGGAAGCCGGGATCGAAGGTGCGCTTGACCATGCGCTCGCCGTGCACCTCGAGGATGCGCGACGAGGCGAAGCCGCCCATCAGCGCCTGGCGCACCTTGGCCGGATCGGCGCCGGCCTTCGAGGCGAACAGCAGCGCCTCGCCCACCGCCTCGATGGTCAGGGCGACGATGATCTGGTTGGCGACCTTGGTGGTCTGGCCGTCGCCGTTGCCGCCGACCAGGGTGATGTTCTTGCCCATCAGCTCGAACAGCGGCTTGACGGTGTCGAAGGTCGCCTGACCGCCGCCGACCATGATGGTCAGCGACGCCGCCTTGGCGCCGACCTCGCCGCCGGAAACCGGAGCGTCGAGGTATTCGCAGCCCAGATCGTTGATCCGCTTGGCGAAGTCCTTGGTCTCGACCGGCGAGATCGAGCTCATGTCGACGACGATCTTGCCCTTGGCCAGACCCTCGGCGACGCCGTCCTTGCCGAACAGCACCTTGTCGACGTCCGGCGTGTCGGGAACCATGACGAAGATGATCTCGGCCGCTTGGGCGACGTCCTTGGCGTTGGCGCATTTCTTGGCGCCGCCGTCGATCAGCGACTGGGGATAGGCGCCGACGGTGTTGACGAACAGCTGATGGCCGGCCGCCAGCAGGTGCCCCGCCATCGGGGCGCCCATGATGCCAAGGCCGATGAAACCGATCTTACTCATAGCTCTATCCTTCTCGATGAATCGCGAATGTCAGCGCACCAGGCAGGGGCGCTTGTTGTCGAACTTCCAGCCGGGAATCAGGTACTGCATGGCCATGGCGTCGTCGCGGGCGCCCAATCCATGCTTCTGATAAAGCTGGTTGGCCTTCTCGATCTGGTCCATGTCGACCTCGACGCCCAGGCCGGGACGCTCGGGAACCTTGACCAGACCGCCCTTGATCTTGAGCGGTTCCTTGGTCAGGCGCTGGCCGTCCTGCCAGATCCAGTGGGTGTCGATGGCGGTGGTCTTGCCCGGCGCGGCGGCGGCGACATGGGTGAACATCGCCAGCGACACGTCGAAGTGGTTGTTGGAATGCGAGCCCCAGGTCAGGCCCCATTCGGCACACATCTGCGCCACCCGCACCGACCCCTGCATGGTCCAGAAATGCGGGTCGGCCAGCGGGATGTCGACCGAGCGCAGGCGAACCGCGTGGCCCATCTGGCGCCAGTCGGTGGCGATCATGTTGGTGGCGGTGGGCAGGCCGGTGGCCTGGCGGAACTCGGCCATGATCTCGCGCCCGGAATAGCCGTCCTCGGCGCCGCAGGGGTCCTCGGCATAGGCCAGCACGTCGCCCTTGCCCTTGCACAGCCGCACCGCCTCGGCCAACGACCAGGCGCCGTTGGGATCAAGGGTGATGCGAGCCTTGGGGAAGCGCTTGGCCAGCGCCGTCACCGCCTCGATCTCGATATCGCCGGCCAGCACGCCGCCCTTCAGCTTGAAATCGTTGAAGCCGTAAAGGTCGTGGGCGGCCTCGGCCAGACGGACGACCGCCTCGGTGGTCAGCGCTTCCTCGTGGCGCAGCCGGAACCAGTCCACCTTGGAATCGGGCTCCGAGCGGTAGGGCAGATCGGTCTTGGCGCGGTCGCCGACATAGAACAGGTAGCCCAGCATCTCGACCGCGTCGCGCTGCTGGCCGTCGCCCAACAACGCCGCCACCGGCAGGTCGAGGAACTGGCCGAACAGGTCGAGCATGGCCGCCTCGACCGCCGTCAGCGCGTGGATGGTGATGCGCAGGTCGAAGGTCTGCAAGCCGCGCCCCCCGGCGTCGCGGTCGGCGAACTGGCGGCGCATGGTGTTCAGCACCGCCCGGTAATTGCCGGTCTTCTGGCCGACGACCAGCGGGCGGGCATCCTCCAGCGTCTGGCGGATCTTCTCGCCGCCCGGCACCTCGCCGACGCCGACATGACCGGCATTGTCCTTGAGGATGACGAGATTGCGGGTGAAGAAGGGCGCGTGGGCGCCGGACAGGTTCAACAGCATGCCGTCGTGACCGGCGACCGGAACGACCCGCATTTCGGTGACGATCGGGGCCGATTGGGAGGTGGTGTTCATGGTGCTCTCCAGTGGCGCGGCCATAATCGGCCGCGCCCAATCCGAGGGAGGTTCAAACGGGCTTGAGTTCGAAGCGCTTGATCTCGCCGACGACGACCAGATAGCAGAGGATGGCCGCCAGGGCGTTGAGACCGACATAGACCAGGGCGCTGGAGAACGAGCCCGAACCGGCGACCAGATAGCCGATGACGATCGGCGTGGTGATGCCGGCGGTGTTGCCGAAGGTGTTGAACAGCCCGCCGGAAAGGCCGCTGATCTCCTTCGGCGAGGTGTCCGACACCACCGCCCAGCCCAGCGCGCCGACGCCCTTGCCGAAGAAGGCCAGGCTCATGAAGCCCACCACCATCCATTCGGCGTCGACGTAGTTGCAGGCGATCATCGACATCGACAGCAGCATGCCGCAAACGATCGGCGTCTTGCGCGAGGCGGTCAGCGAGAAGCCCCGGCGCAGCATGAAGTCGGAAATCAGGCCGCCCAGCACGCCGCCGAGAAAGCCGGCGATGGCCGGAAGCGAGGCGTAGATGCCGGCCTTCAGGATCGACATGCCGCGCTGCTGCACCAGATAGACCGGGAACCAGGTGAGGAAGAAGTAGGTCAGCGTGGTGATGCAGTACTGGCCGACATAGATGCCCACCAGCATGCGGCTGCCGAGCAATTGCTTGATGTAGGCCAGCTTGGGGCCGCTGCCGGGGGCGCCGCTTTTGCCCGCCTGGTCCATATCGACCAGACCGCCGCCGTCGGCGATGTGGTCGTACTCGGCCTTGTTGATCCAGGGATGGTCCTTGGGGCTGAACAGCAGCCGGACCCAGACCACGGCGAGAATGACGCCCAGCACGCCCATCACGTAGAACACCGCCCGCCAACCGTAGGTGTGGGTGATCCAGGCCATGAAGGGCGCGAACAGCACCGTGGAAAAATACTGGGCCGAATTGAAGATGGCCGAGGCGAGGCCGCGCTCCTTCGCCGGGAACCAGGCGGCGACGATCCGCGCGTTGCCGGGAAACGAGGGGCCCTCGGCGATGCCGACCAGGAAGCGCAGGGCGAACAGCAGGGCGACGGCGGCGCCGCCGACGAAAAAGCCGACGGTTCCCTGGAGCGCGGTGAAGACCGACCACAGGGCGAGGCTGAAGGTGTAGACCGCCTTCGAGCCGAAGCGGTCGAGCAGCCATCCGCCGGGCAATTGCGCCGCGACGTAGGACCAGCCGAAGGCGGAAAAGACGTAGCCCATGGTCACGGTATCAATACCGAGTTCCTTGGAAACCGAGGGCCCGGCAATCGACAGGGTGGCACGGTCGGCGTAGTTGACGGCCGTCAGGATGAACAACATCAGGACGACCAGATAGCGGACATGCGTTGGCTTCTCGGCCGCCGCAATACTTTGGGTGGACATTGCCGCATTCCTCCAGGACTGGTTCTGGCCAAAATAAACCGCAAGCTCAGGCCCAGAACGCATTGACGTCTTTCAGCGCCAGCCGCTACCGACACGCCGCGCTACTTGACTGTTCTATTGTCCATAACGATAGACTTTGGGATGGGATTCGGTCCAAGCTAAAGGATGTATTGATCGATACCGGAAACGCATGGATGTTCGAACTCAGCCATTTGCGGGGTTTCGTCACCGTCGCCGAGGAACTGAACTTCGGGCGGGCGGCGGTGCGGCTGAACATGACCCAGCCGCCGCTCAGCCGGCAGATTCAGATCCTGGAACACCTGCTGGGGGTCCGCCTGCTGGAACGGACCAGCCGGTCGGTTTCGCTGACCCCGGCGGGTCGGGTCTTCCTGATCGAGGCCCGCCGCATTCTCGGCCTGGCCGAGAGTGCCGCCCGCACCGCCCAGCGAGTGGCGCGCGGCGAGGCCGGGTCGCTGACCATCGGCTTCACCGCCGCCACCTCCTACACGGTGCTGCCCCGGATCGTGGCGCTGTGCCGGGACCGGCTGCCGGGAGTCGATCTGGTGCTCAAGGAGATGGTGACCACCGACCAATTGCGGTCGCTGGCCTCGAACCAGATCGACCTCGGCTTCCTGCGCCCGCCGGTCGATCACCACGACTTCGGCACGGTGCGGATCATGCACGAGCCGCTGCTCGCCGCCTTCCCCGCCGGCCACCCCAAGGCCGACCTCCCGGTGGTGGCGGTCGAGGACTTCCACGACGAACCGATGCTGACCTTTTCCCCCTACGAGGCCCGCTATTTCTACGACCTCATCACCTCGATCCTGATCCGGGCCGAGGTGACGCCCCGCTATGTCCAATATCTGAGCCAGTCGCACGCCATCCTGGCGATGGTGCGCGACGGCCTGGGCGCCGCCATCGTTCCCACCTCGGCGCGGACGCTGGGCTTCGAAGGCGTGGTGTTCCGACCGCTGAAGATGCGGATCGAGGTGATGGCCGAAATGCTGCTGAGCTGGCGGCGAAGCGGCAACAACCCGGCGTTGCCCGGCTTTCTCGAGGTGGTGAGGGAGTTGGCGGAGGCCTAACGGGCGTTCGGCCAAACGCCGTCACTTGTTCCGAAGCGGACAAGCGGTCACGGCGGAAAGGCGTCGATCGCAATCCTGCGAAGATCGTCGTCGGCCATCACCCCCTTGGCCGCCACGACCCATAGATCAAAGTCCCTTAGCCGCCGCTTTCCCATCACGGAGCGAAAGCCGTTTGCCTTCAGAAGGCCGACAAGCGACTTAAGCGTGAAGCCGCTGTGATGGGCCATGAAGGGGTTGTCGCGGCGGGTAAACATGCGATGCGAATAGACAATATCGAATGGAGTGACGGGCCCCGCGGGCGAGACGTAGGCCACGTCATGCAATCGGTCCTCCGCAATCATTAAAGCGGCGCTTTGAAGATCGGGGCAGGTGATGACCGCATATCCAGATGGCTTTAACACTCGCAGCATCTCGGAAATTGAATCAGGAATCTCATTTGGATAGAGATGTTCTATTACATGAGATGAATAAATTGCATCTATGCTTGATTTTTTAACCGCCCCCATGTCAAGCACGCTGCCGATAATGTCGGGATCGTTTTCCGGATCGATGTCGAGGCGAAGCTCCTTCCAATCCGGCCCCATAAACGCGCTCGGTATTCCGGCGTTCCTCACCCGGTGTCCGGAACCGACGTTAAGCAGGACCTTTTTGGATGGCATTGCTTTGTGTTTCCAACCCATAGGAAGGCCGCGACGCGGGCCGCTTTTCCGTCATTGTTTCCGAAGATATGGAGGGGAACAAGGATCAGATCGCGGCGGAGCCATCGCGGAGGGTAAAGAAGAACGACGTGCCCCGATCCGGCGTCGATTCCACCCAAATGGTTCCGCCGAAACGATTGACGATGCGTCGGCACAGGGCAAGGCCGATGCCCGAGCCTTCGTAACGCTCCAAGGTGTGCAGCCGCTGGAAGATGGAGAAGATCTTCTCCCGGTATTCCGCTTCGATGCCGATGCCGTTGTCGGCCACCAGGAAACGCCACAAGCCGTCTTCGACCGGCGCGGCGGAAATGATGATCTCCGGCGCCAGGTCCGGGCGGCGAAACTTGACGGCGTTGCCAATCAGGTTCTGAAACAGGCTGACCAATTGGACCTCGTCGGCAAGCACCACGGGCAACGGCGATACGTTGACGCCGGCGCCGCTATCCTTGATGGCGCCCGCCAAATCGGATAGCGCCTGTTCCACCGCCCGGTCGGCCGGCACGCCCATGAGGGTCCGGGGCTGCCGGGACACGCGGGCATACTCCAGCAGATCGCGGATCAGCACCGACATGCGCAGGGCGTTGCCGACGATGAACCCGATGAATTCGTCGCCGTCACGCCCGAATTGCCCTTGGAAGCGCCGCTCCAGAAGTTGGGCGTAACTGACGACGTTGCGCAGCGGCGATTGCAGATCGTGCGAGGCGACAAAGGCGAATTCCTCGAGATCGGTATTGGACTGCTTCAGCATGGCGTTGACCGCCTCGAGATCGGCGGCGGCACGGGCGCTGGCGTCGTTCGCCAGCGCCAATTCCCGCGCCTTGCGCTCCATGTGCAGCAGCAGCAGGCAGACCACCACCGTCACCAGCGCCCAGGCCGTGCCGACGACAATCAGATTGCGACGCCCCTCGGCCAGGCCGGCATCGATATCCTCCTCGGCATAGCCCACATTGATCACCACCGGATAGGCGTCCAGCTTCTTGTAGAAAAAGGTTCGTTCCATGCCGTCCAGGACGCCGCGAGAGAAGAACGAGCCCGACGGGCTTCGCTCCAGTTCCGTCCAAACCAACAGATTGCCCAATTCCTTGCCGTAGTCGGAATCCTTGGGCGTCGGCAGCCGCGCGATCAACCGCCGGTCGGTGTTCATCATGGTGGCCGCGCCGTGCGGACCCAAGGCGAGTTCCGAGAAGAAATCGTTCAGATATTCGTGCCGAATGCTGATCTGTATCGTCCCCAGGAAGCGGCCGTCTTGCACAATGGGACGGGACATCCGGAAGCTGACGTCGTGCGAGATCACCCCCCGCCGGGTCTCCCCCACGTAAGGTCGATCGGTGGTATCGGCCAGGAATTGACGGAACTCCTTGCGACTGGACAGGTCGGTGCCGATGCCGCCCTCGGGGTGATGGAAGACCACGCGACCGTCTTGATCGGTTATGGTCACGCTGCTGACGAACAGATCGTCGCCATGCCCGCCAAGCGCCGCGATATAGCGTCGGAGCCCCGCGGCGCCCTGCTCGACATACAGATAGCGAGAGGTCACCAGGCGGCTGTCCACATAGTCGAACAGCCGAAGGGCGTGCTGCTCGAACGAGGCCCGGAGCTTGAGGGCCTGGGCGCGGGTCAGTTCCACGCGCTCGGAGAGCAGGTTGTCGTAGGCGTGAACCAGCAGAACGCAGCAAACAAGGATCGCCAGCGCCGCCCCCGCGACGATGATGACCGAACGCCGCTGAAACGGCCGAAAAATCCCCCCCTTCGGCATCCCGCCCGTCCCCCCCGGCGCGGACCGTCCCGTTGGCCCGAACCCGCACGCCACGATCAAGAAGATAGCTCAACCCAGGGGCTTGGAGAAGGTGGCACCCGCTGATTGAGAGGTCTCGGAACTTGGTCAAAACGAATGGCCGAAACGCCTGGACAGCCATAGGCGGCCTGAATTGAGGCGCAGTCAGTTCCAGGTGGACCGCCCCCATTCCCCCCCCACGAGTCCCCGGCGGCTCCCGCCGCGCCCCGAGGACTTGCCGGGGACCAGACCAACCCTTGCCGCCTCATGCCGCCGACAGCAAGGCCTGCACCCGGATGCCGGCACGCGGGGCGATGTTGACTAGGCCATCGAGGCTGAACTTATCAACCCGTCCGCGCAGCAGATCGTTCAGCCGGGGCTGGGTCAGCCCCAGACGCTTCGCCGCCTCGGCCTGGGTGGCGTCCCATTTCTCGGCCTCGACCCGAACGGCGAACATGCATTCCGAGCGCAGACGGACGTTCTCGGCCTGCTCGGCGGTATCGGAGATGGCGTCCCACACACTGGCGTCGGTCTTATTCGTCATGGCTCCCCTCTGGAGGCCACAGCCGCTCGCCTGAATGCCTTGATGGACACCAGCATGTCAGCAACTTCGCTTCTTGCCGCGCCATCCCCCTCGCCCAGGTCAGGATAGCGTGTCCGCGCAAGCCAAGCAGATGCTGGCGCGACATCCTCCATCAAAGGAGCCAAATCGGGATAGGCCGGCGCCGCCAGCGCAGCCAACGCCTCCAGGTCGTGGATGCGTGGCGCCTTGATCGCCGCCGCCACCAGCAGCCCCTTGATGATCTTCTCCCCCGCCTGCTGGCAGTGGAAGGCGGCGGGGTCGATCAGCGGCGGTTCACGCCCGAGGGCCATTTCCGCCATGCAAATATCCTCGTCCGCCTTGGCGAACCAATGGCCAGCTTCCGCCCATTGCCGCAGGGCTTGCGGGTCAGGGCCGCTCATAAACCACCACGCCCTCGGTCAGGATGGTGTGGGCGAACGAACCGAATGCCCGCGCCCGCTCCTTCAGCACGCCTTCCCGGCACGGCAGGATATCGACCGGCTTGGAATAGCCCTTTCGGGCGGAATGGATCACCTTGGCCGACATCATTTCCGGCGGCGCGTCGTTGTCCAATTCCACCACGAGGTCGATGTCGCTGTCCTCGTGGGCATCGCCACGTGCCCGGCTGCCGAACAGGATGACCCGGCGAGGGTGAAACACCGACACCACCTGATTCAATAACTGAACTGGAACCGGAAAGCCCGTCGCCATCATGCCCTCGTTTCTGCCCGGTGCGATGGCCGGTGGCCCATCATGCCATCGGTGCCGCGCTAGGTCATCCATTTCGCAAAGCGCCGATGCGTCAGGCGACCTATGACGGGAACTCGGTGCGAAATGTATGTTTCTCAATGGGTCGACCCTGCCTCCGACGTTTGATGATGGCGGGGCACGACACCCTCATGGGGGTACGGCGACAATGCACTGAATTGGCGTCACCCGCCATGACGAGGAAGCCGGTCGTTATGTGCACCGTCATCGGAACCCTGGTTTGTTGACGATGGTTCTGAGCAACACTCCCCACCTGCGCCGCGTCGGCAGAAGCTCGGCCACGGCCCGCAACGCGGGCTTCGGACTGGCGCCAGCGTCGATCACGTCCCGTTCCGTGATGGCAAGCCACCGAAAGGCAACGCGACTATCCTACCGCTTTTGGCGATGGTGGAATGACGGACAGAGCCACAAGCGCCATTGGTCCGAAAAGCAGACCGAGCGTGAACCAAGTTCGCCTTGATCGGTCACGCCGACTTGCGGCTTTAGCTGATAACTGGGCACTCATCACCGCCGTGATGCACCAAATGACAGCGATAAGATCAAGCGGCGTCGATCCCTCGCAAATCCACCGATATCCGTTATCATGAGTTACCGTTATTTGGCTTTTGGTGCGAGCCAGATACGTCGACAGTGCAGTTAATTGCGCCCCCACCGCGAGCGCAGTCGAGGACCGCCCAAACGAAAAGCCCCGGCCTTGCGACCGGGGCTTCCGAAGTGGTTTGGGCCACCACCGTATCTTGGTGGGCGCTGTAGGGTTCGAACCTACGACCCGCTGATTAAGAGTCAAATAATAATATCCACGCCACACCACACAATACCACGCAACACCGCACAAACACTTATCTCCGCCGCCTCACTTTCCCAGCCTTACCACATGACGCCGCGACAAATACTGTGTATGATTGTCGCTACCCTGTCGCTAGCGAGAGACGGTGATCATGTCGCGCCCACCCCTGAAGAACCTGCCTGAAGTAGCCCCCCGCCCTGTCAAGGGCGGCGGAAGCCACAGACAGAAGCCCGTGAAGTTGACCAAGAAGCTGGTTGACGACTTGCAGCCGGGCACGACGCTCTACGACTCGACCTGTCGCAACTTCGGCGTTCGGTGTCAGCGCCGAGATAAGATGTACTTCGTCAGCGTCGTCGAGGAAGGACGGCGCCGCTGGATCACCTTCGGCAAGCATGGCGCCCGCCCCTCCCCCGATGGCGAAGCCTGGACGGTTGAGCTTGCCCGCAAGGAGGCCGAGCGGCTGAAGGGGCAGGAGGCGGTTGCCGCCACCCGTGACGCCATCAAGGTCGCCGAGACCATGAACGAGGCCATCGACACCTTCCTGCGCCAGGAACTGACCCAGAGGCGCCCCAAGACCGTTAAGACCTATCGTGCGTTGCTGGAGAAGTACGCCCGACCGGCGATTGGAACCTTGAAGCTGCGTGATGTCAAACACGCCCACATCCGCGCCCTGCACCACGAGATTTCCCAGACCCGCCCGATCTCCGCCAACCGCCTTGCGGCTGTGCTGTCCAAGCTGTTCAACCTCGCGGTCAAGGATGAGTTGATCACCCGCAACCCGGTGAAAGGGCTGGAGCGGAACCCCGAGGACAAGCGGGATCGGTATCTGACGGCCGAGGAACTGGCGTACATCTCTGCGGAGTTGGCGGACTGCCAGGAACCCCAAAGTGCCAACGTGGTCCGCCTGCTGCTGCTGACGGGCGCCCGCCTGAATGAGGCGCTGTCAGCGCCTTGGTGCCAGTTCGATCTCGGGCACGGCGTATGGACCAAGCCCAGTTCCCACACCAAGCAGAAGAAGCTGCACCGCGTTCCGCTGAGTCCCGCCGCCCGTTCGCTGCTGGTGAGCATCCGCGAGGCGGCGGAGGCCTATGCGGCCGACGCGGGGACCGACGCACCCGCCTTCGTGTTCCCTGGGAAGGACGACGGCCCGCAGACCACGGTGAAGAAGACCTGGCACCGCGTCCGGGAGCGGGCCACCGTCGCCATGTGGGCGACCAAGACGGGCACGCTGATCGGCCGCCTTGTCGGCAAGCTGACCACCGATGGCAAGCTCCCCAGTTACGATGACGTGGTGGCCGCCGCGAACCTGGAACAAGTTACCCCGCCCCCCGGCATTACCGACGTGAGGGTCCACGATCTCCGCCACACCTACGCGTCCATACTGGCAAGCTCGGGCTTCTCCCTGCCGATCATCGGGGCGCTGCTGGGCCATACCCAGGCCCAAACGACCGCCCGCTACGCCCACCTGTTCGACGACCCGCTGCGAGAGGCCACGGCCAGGGTCGGCGCCGTCGTCCAGGCGGCAGGGGAGATGCGCGACAACGTGGTGCGGATGAGGCCGGCGAGCCGATGAGGAGAGGTCTCCATGAGGGGTGGCGTGGCATGGCGGTGAAGTGCAATTGAATTGCAGAGGGAGCTCGGGTCGTGCCGCACACCGTGCCCACCGCTTCAACGTCTGCTCCGTTCCCCTCTTCCGCCACGTTGGCTGCGGTGGCGATCAGGGCGAAGCGGGCACGTTTCAAAACTAGAAGGCTGTAGGGTCGATTGAAAAATCGCCATTGGAGCCATAGCCGACTCGATAACTTGTATGGCTGCCAGCCTTAACGGCCGCCCTCACCTCTGACATCCTGCCGCCGCAAATCCCGTTCGGCCAAGCACTCAGGATGTGGTCGCCGTCAGGTAGATACAGAACAATCTTCTCGGATGGGTTGATATCTGCAATTGGCGTTGCATCGACGTAAATCCGTGTGCCACACGCAGAACCGAAGGCTCCGCTGTCACGCTTTACCGTAACCTCCCCGGTCCCTGCCGATGGCGACTGGTATTGCGAATTGAGCAGGCGTTCCCCCGCCACCGGGAGGGCATCATCGTTCGATACAGGGCGAGTGGCGCAGGAGGAAAGCGCCAACACCAAGGCCACCGCCAAGAAATACCGCATCGTCCCCTCGATAAGCCGCAACCGCCCTCACGGTGGCTCAATGGCCACTGGTGGTCAACCACGTCGATCAGTGGCTGAGCCCAAAAGGGGGCGATCATTATCGGCGTCCAAAGATGGTCCGCAGGACGACGCTGGGGGCGCCCCCCTGCGCCACAGAGGTTGAGGGTGGCCTTTCTCCCGGCGCTCTCCTATCATCCTCCCCGGCGTTTGATCGCGCCTTGCACATGAGGTCTCCCGCTCTGCCGGGTGGCCTGCGAATACAATACCCGTCCAAGCAGTGCGGCAGGTAACTGCTGCCCTGTGGGGAATAACCAGGGCGTGTTCGTGAAAACCTCATGTGCCACGCGATCAACCGCCCGGTGCCAGCGGCACCGGAGCGGGGGCGTGAGATGCCGTGTGTGGTGGATTGCGGCGGCTTAGCCTCCTTGCATTTGAGTTTATCGGAACTCCTCAAAGGTGGCGGCGCCCAAATGCCGACGCCCCTTGGCCAAAGGCTGGGATGTAGGAAGGTCCATGCGACACGGGGGGGGGGGGGGGCATCATGAGGCAGGTGGTGTTGGACACCGAGACCACGGGCTTCAGCCCGCAGGCTGGGCACCGGATCGTCGAACTGGCCTGCGTCGAGGTCGTCGGCGGGGTGGTGACGGGCCGGCACTTCCACCGGCACTTCAATCCCGACCGTGCTGTTGATCCTAAGGCCCAGGAGGTCCACGGACTCACCGCCGACTTCCTGGCCGACAAGCCCCGGTTCGCCGAGGTCGTGGACGAACTGGTGGCGTTCATCGGCGGCGCCGAGATCATCGCCCATAATGCACCCTTTGACGTTCGGTTCCTTGACCATGAACTGACCCTCGCCGGCAGGCCGACCGTGGACGGGCTCTGCGTCGGCGTGGTCGATACCGTCAAGCTGGCGAGGGAGAAGCATCCGGGCGTCAGGAACGACCTGAGCGCCCTCTGTGACCGCTATCAGGTGGATGCGTCCGGCCGGGCAGAGCATCACGGGGCGTTGGTTGACGCGTTGTGTCTGGCCGATGTCTATCTCAGGATGGCCGGGCCGCAATCAGCCGCCCTGGCCGAGGGGTGAGCCCATGAGCGTCGGCAGCCCCATCGTCTTCTGCCAGTCGGCGGAGAACAGACGGTTCATCCCCTTGTCGGCCGCCACGACGCGCCGCGACGATCCCAACGCCTTCGACGAGACGTTGTTGCAGACCCTGATCGACCAGTCTCCCGGCGTGCTGCCGATCAGGGAATTCCTTCCGTCAGCGACCACCCTGTTCTCGCTGGCGCGGGAAGTGCGGGTCGATATCGGTGGCGCCGAGGGGCGGATCGACAACCTGCTGGTCACCGACGACGGCTATCTGGTGATCGTGGAGACCAAGCTCTACCGGAACCCCGAAGCCACTCGTGCGGTGGTAGCTCAGGCAATGCAGTATGGGATGGCTATCGGGGTGATGCGGGTTCCAGACCTTGAAACCTGCATCCGGCGCGGTCAGTCGCCGGCACTTCGGCCCACCGAGACCATCCGGGATTGTGTGTCCCGGCTGGCCGCCGCCGACGACGGCCACTCGGTGGTGCTGGCCGACGATTTCGACGAGGCGTTCGAGCGCCACCTGCGGATGGGCGAAATCCTGCTGCTGGTGGTCTCCGATGGCATTCACGTCGGCGTCCAGCGGCTGACGGACTGGCTCAACGGCCAAGGCAGCAGTTCCCCGCTCAAGTTCGGGCTCGTGGAGCTAAAATTCTACGCGCTGGGGGATCAGCAACTGGTCATCCCCAGGGCGGTGGTGAAGACCAGGGAGATTTCCCGCCATGTCGTCATGGTGGATGTTCATTCGGCTGTCGCGGGCGTCACCGCGACCACCGATGTCCTGGATGAGTACAGGAATGCCTCGGGTGGGCAGGTTCAGGAGTCCCGGTCGGTCAAGACCGCCGCCGCGCCGCTGACCAGGAACACCCTCTTGCAGCTTGTCGCCTCCGATGATCGAGAGGCGGCCGGGAGGCTGATCGACCTGTTGGAGATGTTCGACCAGCAGGGCACCGGAAGCTACCTGCAACTCGGGCTTCGGTTCCCGGAGGGCGGTGACGGCTTCCACCCACTCGCGTACCTGGGGAAGGGCGGCATCTGGGTCTATCCGCTCAAGAAGGATCGGGATCGCCTTGGCGACAGCCTGATGGCGAAGTTCCAGCGGGACGCCAATCGCTTCGGGTTGTTCTACCGCGAAGATCAAATCGGCAACCCGAATAGCTCAGGATGCGCGGTGAAGTATCGAGCGCTCAAAGACAAATCCGCGTTCGCCGCGTTCCTCGACAGCTACCGGAAAACACTGAAAGACGCTCTAGAAGCGGAGGCAGTACAATAATTCTGTTTCCGCCGCCATTTGACTGATGGAGGCGATTGCGCGATAATAAGTTGCGTAAAATACTGTGTTTTATGTCAGTTGGCGCGTCAATGATTTCGACGCCATATTGTGCCTGACGTCCGTTTTTCGAGGATAATCTCATGATCGACAAGGCATTGCGTGCCCGGATCGAGGAATTCGATAAAAGGAATAAGACTCGGTTGTCGCCGAACTTCATCCTAAGGGAGCTGCTCTATAGCACCGAGGCCAGTCTCCTAGGGATGTCGAATGAGCCGGAAGACTGGGAGAGGGTCGTCCGCTCTGGAAAGGCCCTGTGCGAGAGCATCCTGGAACCGCTGACAACGCAGTTCGGCAAGTTGTTCATCACATTCGGATTTCAGTCCCGCCAGGTGGTCGAGGCCACGAGCCCGCAGAAATCCCCGACCAGCAGTTGCCCCCATCAGTGGGACCGGCTAGGCCACGGTAAGGAAATCTACTGCCGGGTCGATATCCTCCCTGCGGCCGTCGAAGACGGGCTGGTGACCAAGAAGGAATACGGGTCTTGGATCATGCACCATCTCGATGCTGATCTTTTGATGCAGTGGAGCCACAGTAACGTGTTTTGCATCACATACCGGGAAACCAACGCCCGCCGGGTGTGGTTGGAGTGGTGCCCCAAGGGCCAGGGGGACGGGGGCGGGAATTCCAAAACCTTTATGGGCGAACACTACTGGCAGTCGGAGTGGCCCAACCTCCCGACCGAGCAGCGGCCACGCTTCGGCCCCTCGGCCACAAATGGCCGGATGTGGCGGTCATGAGCAGAAAACCCGTCACGCTAGATTTGACAGACGGTAACGATAGTGTTGGATTATCGCTAGCAATGTTGGACAATGTCCGAGGTTATCCTGGCAATCAATTGCAATCAATTGCCGGCATCGGCGAGGCGGTCGCCACCTACCTCAACGCCGCCATCGCCGACAACACCCGCCGGGCATACAGGCAAGACCTTAAGGATTTTCGTCGATGGGGTGGCGTGGTGCCGGCGACGGCCGAAATGCTCGCCGCCTTCGTCGCCGACCGGGCGGCCACCCTGTCGCCGCACTCGCTGACTCGAAGGGTTGTCGGAATATCACGGGCGCACACCTCTCAGGGCCTGCCCGACCCATCCAAAAACGACTTGGTGCGGACGGTGCTACGGGGTGTCCGGCGCAAGAACGGCAAGCCCCAACGGCAGGCCGCGCCCCTGCTCAAGGCAGACCTGCTGTCGATCCTGCCGTTGATGACCGGTACCAGCGGCCTCCGTGATCGCGCACTGATCCTACTGGGGTTCGGGGCGGCCCTCCGTCGCTCGGAGTTGGTCGGGCTCGACGTACAGGATTTGGAGTTCGTCCGCGAGGGCGTGGTCATCATCCTTCGTCGCAGCAAGACCGACCAGGAGGGCCAGGGCCGCAAAATTGCAGTCCCTTACGGGCGCTCGGTCGCCTGCCCCGTGAAGGCAGTGCGGGCTTGGCTGGACGCCGCGCCGATCACCTCGGGGCCGGTGTTCCGGCCGGTGGGCAAGTCCGGCGCAATCGGCCCGGATCGCTTGACCGCCCAATCGGTGGCGCTGATCGTCAAGAAATACGCCGAGGCCGCCGGCCTTCCCGCCGCGACGTTCTCCGGGCACAGCCTGCGATCCGGCCTCGTGACCTCCGCCGCCCAAGCCGGCGTTGCGGTGCACCAGATCATGGCCCAGACCGGCCACCGGTCGGTGGATATGGTCAACAGGTACATCCGGGATGCGAACCTCTTTGAGGGGAATGCGGCGGCGATGGTGCTGTGACGCCTGGGTACAAGCCCCCCCTCGGCATAGTCGGATGGAAAATCTTGAAATGGGAGCCCGTGAAAAGATGGTGGCCAAAAACATACTTATTGCCATTTCGGCATCAATAGTCCTTGCCGCCTGTACAACGCCATCAACGGTTCTTGTCACGCCAGAGGGAAAAATGGTGAGGTGCGCTGCTCACGGCTGGGGGTATATTGGAGCGCCCCTTGCGCAAGATATTCACGACAAATGTGTGGGCGATGTCAGATACACTGGGGCTCTTCCTGTTGAACAAGCGGGAAGTATTGGGGTTATGCCGAGTTCTGAACCATCCACCGTTAAGGTGCTGAAGGTAGCGCCGGGATCTCCAGCGGAATTAGTTGGGATAAAAGCTGGCTATATAATCGTAGCAGTGGACGGGCAGCCCGTTGGCAACTGGGCGGACGCTCGAAAGATGCTGTTCGGACGTGCAGGGACCCAAGTCAAGGTGACCTTTAGCGATGGCGCCACGGAGAAAACCGAGGCGCTTACCAGGAGGTCCATTGGCGAAGCTACCGCCGCATTTCAAAACTAGATAGCCGGAAGCTCGCCAGATAGGCGGTGGAGTCGATTGCCGATATGGGGCGCAGGGCTCTGGGCGGTTGGGATTGGACCCAGCCAGCGACCGCCGCATCGGGCGGGAACAAGCCAAGTCATGTCCTCGGGGCGCTGCCGGCGATTTCCGCTTACGGGGAGAGGGTGGCGGATCACCTGGGCAGGGGCTGGTTTCAGACGCCACCCCGCCACTCTCCTGCGCCTGCAATCCAATTGCTCATCACCTACCTGCCAGATGAACGCGAACGACGTTGGATGGGGCAGGTTCGTTGATGTCGAGCCGACACTGGTCCAGGCAGAAGTGAAATGACGGGACATTCCCAGGGCACAGCCTGTGGGCTCTGCTATAGCGACAATGGCACCCCGTCTTCGACCGCCACCAAGCCTCGGAAGCCTTTCCCGTGGCTGGCCCAGGCGGTCCCATGCACCGGGACCACCGTGGGCGCCCCGACCGCCTCGGCGAAGGCCTGAAGGTCGCTGGGGCTGGCATGGCCGCTGGTGTGGACGTGGTGCGCCGGGGTGCCGCCGGCATCGAACCACGCCTCGATTTCCTGGCCGTGCCGGGCCGCGAGGTAGCCATGCCACATCGAGAACGACCAGGCATCGGCCGGCGTCGGGATGACGCCTTTGGCCTGGTAGTCGCCGAGCAGCGAGGCGCGCGTCATAATCACCCAATGGCCGGGATCGCGGCGCAGGTCAGCAGCGGAGCGGGCGTGGCCGGTGGCCTTGGCCGCCTCGATGATATGGGCGCGGCCGGCGCGTTCATAGGCGGCGGCGAGACGCCGGGTGACAATGACTCGGACCTCGGCCCAGTCCGGCTGGGGGATGCCGCTACCAGCCTCGCCCAAGGCCTCCCGTAACGTCATCAGCACGTCGGCGGTGTAGACATCGACGGCGAGGCGGCGCCCGGCCTTCTTGCAGGCCCGCATGAGGGTGACGGTGCGGTCGAGGTTCTGCGCCGACCAGGCCACGAATACCCGGCCGACGGTGCGGCGAAACAGGGCGGCGAACTCGTCCTCCAGGGCGCTTTCACTGGCATGCGGCTTGTGGGTGCCGAGGTTGGTTCCCTCGATGACAAGTGCGTCGATGCCCTTCGGCGGCTGCTCGATCAACCGGCGTGTCAGGTGCCCCTTGCGGCCGTGCAGGCGGAAGTCGCCGCTGTAGAGGACGCTGCGGTCGCCGACATCAATGCGCAGCATGTAGGCGTCGCAGGCCGAATGGTCGATGAGCAGGGGCGTGACATAGAAGGGCACGCCGGCCCAAAACGGCTTCCAGGCGGTCCAGATGTGGAACTTTCGTCCGACCGGGCGACCCAGCACGTCACCGGTGAGCCGGATGAGCGCTGCCGAGCCCGCGCCGGTCCACAACGGCCACGCCTCGGGCAGGGCCTGGGCCAGCCCCCAGTGATCGGCATGGGGGTGGGAGAGCAGCACGGCGTCCACCGGCGACGACAGATCCAAGCTGGAGGGCAGAAGGAGGCGGTCGTCGCACTTGTCGGGGGCATCGAGCGGACGGCCGGCGTCGAGCAGGAGCCGGTGGCCGCGCCAGGCAAGCTCAATGCAGTTCCCGCCGATTTCATGGGCGGAGCGGTGGACGGTGAGGGTGACCGTCACGGCACCGGGTCCAACACAGTCAATGCCGCGTCACCGATGACGATGCGGCCGAAGCGGACCATGTCGCCCGAGTCATGGCAGGCCTGGTTCAGCAGCGCCAGCTTGCCGCCTCCCTCCAGCAGGGGATGGAAGTCCCCCGCCAGCAGATAGGCTTCAATCCGTGCAGCGGTCTTTGCCATCGCGGGGGTGATTGTTGCACGCGTGTTGTCGCATGGCTTCGCCCCGAAATCGTCGCGGCGGACCAGGTCTTGGAGGAGCATGGCGTAGAAGAACAGCTCGGAGACCATGCCGGCCTTGACGTTTCCCGCAGCCTTCAACTCGAACAGGACCAGGCGGCGGTCATGCGCATTCCAGCCCACCAGGTCGATGGCGCTCTTGCCGCAGGTGAAAATGGCGGTCTTCTTGGATTTCGGCTCTCGGAACAGGCCAACCGGAAACTGCTGGTCGAGAACATCGAGCCGGCAGAGGCTCAGCAGCCGCCCATCCCGCAGAAGCGCGCGTTCCAGCGCCGCTTCACCCCTGGTGCCGTCCCGCTTGGGAGGTTTCGAGTCGGCCGCGTTGAGGACGAACGGGCCGGCGCCGAGGTTGCGGGTCAACAATGCCTCCAGCCGTTCCGGCGCCTCGACGGCCACCCAGGGGAACAGCCGGGCGAAGTGCTGCACCCGGTAGAGGAAGCGCTGATAGTGGCCGTCGCCGCATTCGGCGGGTGTCTCCCAGGCCAGGGTGGCGGCCGGGATGTCGCACCAGGCCTTGAGGGCCAGCAGCCATGACTCGAAGGCGGCGGCGTCCGTCTGCATGTTGGCGGTGACTGCTGCGGCCGGCAGCCACAGGCGCACGCGATCGCGCCCCGACAACTCCACCGCAGACGGCAGCTTCAGGTTCCGCGCCGCCCCGCAGCGGGCCTGCCAGGCGTCGCGCAGTGCGCTCTCCCAAGAAATCCGGTCCCCTGCCGATGCCACCGCCATCGCCTATCCCTCCCCAGAAAGAAATCCTCATTACGGGCTTGAACTCGACAATGCGGGCAACGCGAACGCCGGATCCGGTGCGTCATTCCGGCAATTGCTCGCATCCCTTCAACTCGCCGGCCGAATGCCCCGATATCATGGGGATGCCTTGAGTTCCCTCCTGTCGCAAATGGCTATTAACGGCAACCATCGGCACCATAGATATCTCCGAGGAAATGGGGCCATCAAAATCAGCCAAAGAGAATGCTGTCTTCCACTTTTCAACATAGGAACGCAGGTCGTCAACGGCTGCCCCGGCGTTGGCGCGTTCAAACGCGTGCTCCCAGAGCCGTTGCACCGACTTACTTGCAATCCCGATCTGGACTTGCCCAGGTTCGGGGGTCATGAACCGGTAGCCAAGGTAGTCGAAACCTTCGCGCACATCTTCCACATCCAGGAACTTCGGGGCAAAGCAGCCAGGCAGAGCGTGGAGGGCATCCGCCAAAGCCTGTTTAATTCCCGCAGCGGCGGGCTCGGTGCCGCAGAGGACGGCAAAGTCGTCTTCATAATTGAAGGGCTTGCCGTCATGCGGCATTTGATCCAGCACAGGATGCAGGATCATCGCCAAGACCGGGCTACCAACTGCGGCACCTTGCGGAATGCCGGCGAGCTTCGCCCCGAAGCTATGTGGATGAGAGAGGTAGGAGAATGCCTTGAAGGGAATTGGGAGGCGACCTGCATTGCATGACTGCTCCAAATCAATAGACCCGTAGGCGTCCTTCAGATCACCTATGATTGCGTACCTCCATTCGTTCTTGGGGTTGTTGAATTCCCTGGCGATTGCCTCGCACGCCATGTGCCGCCCTCTGCCCCTCGCGGCGTATTGGTCGGCGTGCGGTGCAAAACATGCCCTTAACATGCGTGCCGCCATGAAGTCGGCGGCCCGCCTGATCGGGCCAAAAGAATGGATCGTGCGAACCCCACCACTCGGCTTGGGGAGTTTGATCACCTTGATCGGTTCCCCACACGGCGAGAATGGGTTCGCACACTCCGCGATCTCCAGCACGTTGGACTCCGTGATCGTCAGCCCCAACTTCGACAACGCCCGCACCGCCGCGACTTTTCGCACCGCTGAGGACTTGACGTAGGTCTCTTGGGCGTCCTTGCGCTTGCGTTTCGAGCCTGCCCCGGCCATGTGCCGGAACAGATCACGCTCGCGCTTGCGGAGGGCTTCCAACGTGGCTGGGGTCATGGCTCAGCCTTCCTGGCAAGCAGTTGCCAAGTGGTTGTTTTTCCACGCCTCACCACGTTTAACATCGCTGGTGTTCGTAACCAGATTTCTGGCGATCCAAGCGTCAACGTCAGCGCGGCGGTATCGCACGGGAGCGCGGCGGCCGGCTCCCAGTTTGGCAAAAATCGGCCCTCCGCCTTCGCGGGCAAGGTCTTCCAGGTAGCGGACGCTCGTCCGCATGTACTGTGCCGCCTCTCGGCGGGTCATGATTTCGCTGGTGGGGGGCGTGTGCAGCCCCTGGAGGTTGCCACCGCGCTCGCCCCGGTCAAAACAAACAGCCATAGACTTGCCCCTCACGTGCATCGGCAAGACGCACGGGTGGCGGTCATCTAAATGGGCGCAGAGTGGCTTTGGGCTGCCCTCGCCATCATCGGAGTGACCGTCAACCCAGTGCGGGCTGCCATTGAGGCCACTCCATTGGCCAGGAGAGGCAACGATTACCGATGGTGGCCCTGAAAGTCAACCCCCTGCGCGGGCTCTTTTCCCACGCCCCTGCGCACAAGGCCACCGGCGCCTCACCTCTCGCCACGACCATCGGATTGTCGCTAGATTGTCGCTAGGCACAAAAAGGGCCGGTACATCGCTGCACCGGCCCCTATTAAGTGGTTGTTATCCCACCATATTTTGGTGGGCGCTGTAGGGTTCGAACCTACGGCCCGCTGATTAAGAGTCAGCTGCTCTACCAACTGAGCTAAGCGCCCGCAGCCGTCGGGAACGTTCCCCGGCGGAAGGCCGGCTTCATAGCGCGTTCCCGAGGGGGCCGCAAGGATAATTTCGCGGACGGGGGGCCTTGGAAGGTCGGCCGGGCTTGGGTACAAAGGCCGTCCGACACGCCAACCGAAGGGGCCGTCCGCCATGACCGACCAGACCAAGTTCCTGCTGCCCGAGGACAAGCTGCCCAAGGCCTGGTACAACCTGGCCGCCGACCTGCCGGTAGCCTTGCCGCCGCCCCTGCATCCCGGCACCGGCCAGCCGATCGGCCCCGACGATCTGGCGCCGATCTTCCCGATGGCGGTGATCGCCCAGGAGGTCTCGACCGAGCGCTGGATCGACATCCCCGAACCGGTGCGCGACGTCTATCGCCTGTGGCGGCCGTCGCCGTTGATCCGGGCGCGACGGCTGGAAAAGGCGCTGGGCACGCCGGCCCGCATCTACTTCAAGTACGAGGGCGTCTCGCCGGCCGGCAGCCACAAGCCCAACACCTCGGTGCCCCAGGCCTTCTATAACCAGCAGGAAGGCGTCAAGCGGCTGTCGACCGAGACCGGGGCCGGCCAGTGGGGCAGTTCGCTGGCCTTCGCCGGCTCGCTGTTCGGGCTGGAGGTCGAGGTCTTCATGGTCCGCATCTCGTACAACCAGAAGCCCTATCGCCGCGCCTTGATGGAAACCTACGGCGCCACCTGCATCCCCTCGCCCTCGCCGCTGACCGCGGCGGGCCGGGCGGTGCTGGCAAAGGACCCCGACAGCAACGGCTCGCTCGGCATCGCCATTTCCGAGGCGGTCGAGATCGCCGCCAGCCGCGACGACACCAAGTACGCGCTGGGCAGCGTGCTCAACCATGTCTGCCTGCACCAGACGGTGATCGGCGAGGAGGCGTTGGCGCAGATGGAAATGGCCGGCGCCACCCCCGACGTGGTGATCGCCTGCACCGGCGGCGGCTCGAACTTCGCCGGGCTGGCCTTCCCCTATATCCGCGAGAAGCTGAAGGGCATGAACGTGCGGGTGGTGGCGGTCGAACCGACCTCGTGCCCGACCCTGACCAAGGGCCGCTACGCCTACGATTTCGGCGACACCGGCCACCTGACGCCATTGGTCAAGATGCACACCCTGGGCTCGACCTTCATGCCGCCCGGCACCCATTCCGGCGGGCTGCGCTACCACGGCATGGCGCCGATGGTCAGCCATGTCGCCGAACTGGGGCTGATCGAGGCCACCGCCTATCCGCAGACCGAATGCTTCGCCGCCGCCCTGGCCTTCGCCCGCGCCGAGGGCATCGTGCCCGCCCCCGAATCCTCGCACGCGGTCAAGGCGGCGATCGTCGAGGCCGAGGCGGCCAAGGCCGAGGGCAAGGCCCGCACCATCCTGTTCAACCTGTCCGGCCACGGCCATTTCGACATGCAGTCCTACACCGACTACCTGGCCGGCAAGCTCAAGGACCCCGACTACGATCAGGTGGCGCTGGACCGGGCGCTGGCGGAATTGCCGGCGGTGGGGTGAGCGATATCAATAAGCGTCGAGAACGGCGCGGCGCTTGCTTTCGTATTCTTCCTTGGTGATCAGGCCCTCCTGGCGGAGACGGCGCAGATCCTTGAGCTTCCGCTCGATCACCGCGAAGGGCGCGGCCTCGGGCGTCGCCTGGGCCGGCATGGCGGCGGGCGCCGGCTGTGCCGGATGGGTGGCCGGCGCGGCCTGAACGGCCGGCTGGACCTGGGTGGACGTGGCGTAGGGCGCCTGGGGCGGCGCCGACCTGGCCCCCGCCTGGGCGAGGAAGGCCTGGCCCTCGGGCCGCAACGCCGCCATCTCCATGCCTTGGATCTCGCGGCTTCCGGCGGCGACCGTCAGCGCTTCGAAATGCATGCCCGGGCTTTTCACCCCACCGGCGGCGGCGACATCCTTCGCCGAGGCGAAGAAGGTCGGCCGCAGGAAATAGACCGTTCCGGCGTCGAAGGTCATGCTCGTGGAAAACTTGGTGAAGGTCCCGTCGGTATAGGCCATCAGGCTGTAGGTGCCCGGCGGCAGATCGAAGGCGACGAAGACGGATTTCGCCGTCCAGGCCAACGGCGCCCCCTTGTCGCTGCCATCGTTGAAGATGCCGATGCCGGCGCGGCCCTCGGGATCGGTGAACATCCCCTTGGACAGCGTCGGCAGCACATAGACGCGGGCCAAACCCGACGGGGCGGCGACATTGGACCGGAATTCGCTGGCGGCCGGCGAACTGGCGATCGGTGGTGGCGCCGCGCAGGCGCAGACGGCCAGCGCCAGCAGGATGGCAACGGACCTCGGCAACAGCTTTCCCATATGGCGAATCCTTCAGCGGCGGCTGACAGCTACTTGGCCGGGCAGGTCTCGGACCAGACCGACACGATGAAGACGCAGGTGTGGTCGGGCGACACCTCGCCCAGGATGTTCAACCCGTCGATGGTAAGGCCCAACGTGTTTCCCTCCGCCCGCGTCTGCTGATCGTCGAAGGACAGCTTCGCCCTGTCGACGCCGGCGGCCTTGGGCCCGGCGACGTTGAACCATATCCGCCGGCCCAGGTCCTGGGCGGGGCTGCGCGGCAGGCCGCGATCGGCGCAGGCCACCTCGACCCAGCCGAACAGCGGATCGTAGGGGGCCTTGTCGCCGGTATACCCCCACAGCTTCTCGCGGATCATCGAGCCGCCGGGATTGACCACCTGCACCTCCTTGACCCGGCACATGGTCCCGTTGACATCCTTGGCCGAGACCGGCGCGGCGGCCAAACCCAGCGCCGCGACCAACGCGGCGGCGGCGAAGCGCGAACCAAGCGAACCCGTTGCCATGACAGTCCTCCCCTTCTTCACCACGCGGCCAATGAATGGCCGCACGCGCTTCTACTTCGACGACAGGTATTCGGTGACCGCGGCGATGTCGTCGTCGGTCAGCGCCTTGGCGTTCTCGTCCATGATCTCGTTCTCGCGGCTCAGGCCGTGAAACGCCTGCAACTGCCGAACCAGATACTCGCGGTGCTGGCCCGCCAGCCGGGGGATCGCCTCGTTGCCCTGCCCCTCCTCGCCATGGCAGGCGGCGCAGGGCGGGACGTCGCGATCGGGGGCGCCGTTGTCGAACAGATCCTTGCCCTTGCCGGCAAGGATCGGGTCGGCGGCCGGGGTGCCGGGAACCGACGGGAACTTGGCGTAATAGGCCGCCAGCCCCTTGACTTGGACGTCCGAGAGCGGTCCGGCGATGCCCCACATGTAGGCGCGGGCATGGGGGTCGCCGCGACCGTGATCGCGGAACTGCCGAAGCTGGGTTTCGATATAGATCTCGTTCTGGCCGGCCAATCGCGGAAACAGCGGCGAGGCGCTGGTGCCGTTGGGGCCGTGACACTTTTCGCAGACGTCTCCGACCATGCGTTCGATTTCGCCGCGATCCGCGGCGAGTGCCGCGCTCCCGGCGGCAAGCGTGGCCGAGGCGATGGCGATGGCGATGAGATTCTTCACGGCGTCTCTCCCTCAGAACGCGAGCCACAGGCCGATCAAGGCGGTGTTGTTGTCGGACGCCTTGCGGCCGGTGGAGCCGTCATAGGCGCCGCTGCCACCGTTGAACTGGTTGTAGATGGTGTATTGGGCGAGAATCTTGGTGTTCAGCCACGGCATGTAGTCGAGTTCGAGCGTCTCGAACTGACTGTCGGGTTTGCCCTTGCCGTAACCGGACTGGAACCCCGAGGTGCCGGTGCTCTTGCTGATGCCCGGCGCGTAGGCGATCGAATCGTGGGAGCCGGTGGTCTTGGTGAAGCTGAGGCTGCCGCCGTAGCGCCGCCGGAAGAAGTAGCTGGCGGTCGCCTGCCAGCGGGTAAGGCCGGTGATCGGCTTGGCGGCGGAGGTGACGCCCGAGACCCCGGTGTTCAGATTGTTCATGTTGTGCTCGACGTTTTCGTGCAGATACGAGCCCAGCAGCGAGAAATTGTTCTCCTCGCCGAGATACTGGTACTGGAGGTCGAGACCGGTATCGAGATAGGTGTCGTGAACGCCGGGATGAATGCCCTGGGCACCGCTGGAGGTCGGCAGATATTTGGCCCACAGGCCGAAGGTGCCGAATTCCAGCGCGTGCTTGTTCCATTGGGTTTCATAGGCGGCGCGCCAGTAGGGGGCGACGCCGTCGATGACGCTGCTGCTGGTGCTGTCATAGGGATGACCGACCCCCTGCAACGCCGAGCGATAGGCGGTGAATTCCAGATAATACTGGTCCTTGTACAGGGCATAGGCGCCGAGCCCGCCGACCTTGGCCCCCAGGCTGGTGATCAGCGGCGCCGCCGTCGGCGTCGGACTGCCGGTGGGCGCCGCGAAGAAGGGCGCGCCCCAGGCCGGGGTGCTGTTCCAGACGTCCTGGACGGTGGGGTTGTTGTTCAGCGTCAGGCCATAGACGAGATCGCCGCCGTCGCTGTGGTCGGCGAAGCGGATGTCGGAATTGTCGATCGAGAACGACCCGCTGGCCTGCTGGTAGGTCATCTGGAAGAAAGCGCCCATGTTGTCGGCGATCTTGCCGGCGTAGAACAGGCTCAACTGCTGCGGAAATTCGGTCTGCCCGTTCTGGCTGCTGAGGCTGCCGTTGTCCGAGCCCGAATCGGGAAGCGTCTTGTTCCACCAGGTCGAGGACACCTGGGCCATGATCGACAGCGGCGGCAGATCCTGAAGCGACAGCGTGCTATGCTTGGTAAGGTCGACGTCGGAGACCATCGGCCGCGTCGTCAGCGTGTAGCCGCCGAGCTTGAAGCGGCGGCCGAACGGCGTCAGCTCGGGGAAAACCGTGTGGCAGGCCTCGCAGGCCAACCCGGTCTGCCGGGCGAAACTGGGAACCGCCCGCGCCGGTGGCGCCAACGACAGGCCGGTCAAAACCGTGGCCGCGAATGCGGCGGTCACGCCAAAACGCCGGAAGAATCGGATCATGCCTTGCCCCCTGGAATAGGCCGACCTTCCGGTCGGAACAGACGGGCCCAATGTAACCGCTGGTTATTGCCCCCAAATGACGCGAGAATTAATTCTCAACCCCGCCAATGTAACCGGCCGTTCATGTTGGCGTCATTTTGAGGCGGTATCCTGGGGTCTGGTCCCTGGGGTCCTCGGGCAAGAACCGACGCGATGAAAATCCTGCTGGTCGAAGATGAAATCAAAAGCGCCCTCTACCTGAAGAAGGGGCTGCACGAGACCGGCTTCGTCGTCGATGTCGCCGACAACGGCTGGGACGGCCTCGATCTGGCGCTGCGCGGCGATTACGACGTCGTTCTCCTCGACATCATGCTGCCCGGATGCGACGGCCTGCACATTTTGACCGAGATCCGCCGGGCCGGTTTGAACGTGCCGGTGATGTTCCTGACCGCCCGCGACAGCGTCGACGACCGGGTCAAGGGGCTGGAACTGGGGGCCGACGACTATCTGCCCAAGCCCTTCGCCTTTTCCGAGCTGGTGGCGCGGTTGCGCACCATCCTGCGCCGGGGGCCGACCCGCCAGACCGAACGGATCACCATCGCCGGGCTGGAGGTCGACTGCACGCGGCGCAAGGCGACGCGCGACGGCAACCGCATCGACCTGACGCCCAAGGAATTCAATCTGCTGCTGCTGCTGTGCCGGCGCAGTGGCGAGGTCCTGACCCGAACCTATATCGCCGAACAGGTCTGGGACATGAACTTCGACAGCGAAACCAACGTCATCGACGTCCACATCCGCCGTTTGCGGCAAAAGGTCGACGATCCCTTCCCGACTCCGCTGATCCATACCATCCGCGGGGTCGGCTATGTGCTGGAGGAGCGATGATGGGCGTCGCCAAACTGTTCAAGTGGAGCCGCCAGCTGTGGACGTCCCTGTCGGCGCGCCTGACCGTCTGGTTCGCGGTGATGGCCTTCCTGCTGCTCATCACCGCGACGATGCTGATGTATTGGAAGGTGGTGTCCCACCTGTCATCCGAGGACGAGGCCCTGGCCAGCATGAAGCTGATGCTGGTCGAAGCCATGCTGTCCGACGCCATGCCGGCGCGCACGACGGTTCAGGCCGTCGCCGCGTCCGACAGCCTGCCCCTGGAAAGGCCTTTGCAGGTCAGGGTGCTGCGTCCGGACGGCAGTCTCTTGGCGGAAACCGAAGGGATGGGCGCCGAACTGCCGGCCGCGCTTTTTCCGGCGTCGCGGAAGCCGACGATCATCACCGGCAATTCCGGCGAGAATTATTGGGCGACCTCGTCGACGGTCAACGGCAAGATCGTCCAGGTCGCCAGCGAGGCCGACGACGAAATGCGGCTGCTGGCCCCCTACCGGGGACGCCTGTGGATACTGTTCGGCATTGCCTTCTTCCTCGCCGGTGGCGTCGGCCATCTGATTTCGCGCCACGGCATCCGGCCGTTGAAGACGCTGGTCAACACCATGCGTGGAATCGAGACCACGACCCTCGACCAGCGCATTGACGTCTCCCGCCTGCCGATCGAGTTGGCGGCGCTGGGGCAGACCTTCAACGACATGCTGGAGCGGCTGCAACTGTCCTTCACCCGGGTCGCCAACGTCTCCGACGACATCGCCCCCCAATTGCGGACGCCGCTGGGCATCATCCGCGGCCAGATCGAGGTGGCGCTGGGGGCCGATCGCACCGCCGCCGATTACAAAGAGATATTGGAATCCTCGCTGGAGGAGGTCGTCACCCTTTCCGATCTGGTCCACCGCATGCTGTTCCTGGCGCGCGCCGAAAACCAGGCGCTGGATATGAGCCAACGGGCGGTCGATGTCGGCGGCGAATTGATCGCCGTCCGCGAACTCTACGAACCGGTGGCGGGCGAGGCCGGCGTCTCGCTCGACGCCGCGAGTCCGGCCTCGCCCCTGACCGTCACCGGAGACCCCCTGTTGATCCGCCGCGCCCTCGGCAATCTGGTCTCGAACGCCATTCGACACACACCCAAGGGCGGTTCCGTGACGATGACGGCGGAGCGGAATGGCGGCGAGGTGAGGGTTTCCGTCATCGATACCGGCTGCGGGATCGCCGACACGCACCTCGGCCACATGTTCGAGCGCTTCTATCGCGCCGACCGCTCCAGCGCCGGTGCCGGCGGCAATAGCGGCCTCGGCCTTGCCATCGTCAAGGCCATCGCCACCCTGCACGGCGGCACCGTGAGCATTGCCAGCACCGTCGGAACCGGCACCCGGGTCACCGTCTCGCTGCCCGCCGCCCGATAGCAAGGCGGGTCAGCGCTTGCCGCCCAGCAGGCCGCCGAGGAAGCCGCCGATGCCGCCGCCGCCCTTGCCCTTCAACGCCTCGCCCAGCCCGCGCGAAACCAGGGCGCGCTGAAGCTCGTTGATGTCGATGACCTTGCTGGGATTGTCGAGCGGCCCGTCGAAGCGCAGCACCAAGGGCGGCGCGCTGCCCTGATCGACGCGGATGGCGATGCGCGAATCGACGGTCCAGCGGCCAAGGTCGATGGTGGCCTCGGCGGTGGCGTTGCCACCATCGGCGTCGAGCCTGGTATCCCTGGTGACGACCACGCCGTTCTCGGCCCGGAAGGTGCCGGTCAGCGCCGAGAAGCGGGTCTCGCCCCCCGACAGCCCGGCCTGGGCCAGGCCCAGCAGGCTACCGATGTTCTTGAGGTCCCGGAGCTGGGCGTTGACCGCCGGCAGGTCGAAGCCCTCCAGGCGGCCGTTCTTGACGTCGAAGCGGCCGTCGCCGGACAGCCGCGACACCATCTCGGCGGTGCTGCGGCCGGCGGCGGCGAATTTGGCGGCGAGGCCGGCGACGCCCCGGGTCAATTGCAGCCGGCCGGAACCCAGCCCGGCCTTGCCGAGATCGGCGCCGGCCACCGTCAGATTGCCCGACAGTTGGGGCAGGCTGCCGCCGGTCAACCGCCCCTCGGCCGCCAGATCGCCGCCCAGCGCCTTGGCGGTGAGCCGGTCGAGGCTGGCGATGCCGTTGTCGAGGGTGAGGCTGGCGGCGGGATTGTCGAAACGCCAGCCATGCCAGACCACCGCCTCGGCCTTGAGCTCCAGCCGGGCGTCGACCGCCTTGAGCGCCGACAGGTCGAGCGGCTGGTTCGACCACGGAGC
>Ga0265327_10000913_pt1 | contig 43308 bp, 45 predicted proteins | sample 41621metaG_FD_202089 | JGI IMG/M metagenome (GOLD analysis project Ga0265327, IMG submission 202089) | Rhizosphere microbial communities from Carex aquatilis grown in University of Washington, Seatle, WA, United States - 4-16-21 metaG | ecosystem: Host-associated > Plants > Roots > Rhizosphere... | reverse complement strand
TACCGCCCGGCGGCCATCGAGCAGTTGAAGACCCTGGCCACTGAGGTCAAAGCCGAATTCTTCCCCAGCGACATTTCGCAAAAGCCGGTGGACATCGCCCTGGCCGCGATCAGCCACGCGCGCAAGAAATATTTCGACGTGGTGCTGGTCGACACTGCGGGCCGGCTGCACATCGATGAGGAGATGATGGCGGAAATCAAAGAGATCCACGCGGCGGTCAAGCCCATCGAAACCCTGTTCGTGGTCGACAGCATGACCGGCCAGGACGCCGCCAACACCGCCAAAGCCTTCCACGACGCGCTGCCTTTGACCGGCGTCGTCCTCACCAAGACCGACGGCGACGCCCGCGGCGGCGCGGCGCTGTCGATCCGCCACATCACCGGCAAGCCGATCAAATTCCTAGGCGTGGGCGAGAAGACCGCCGCGCTGGAACTGTTCCACCCCGACCGCCTCGCTTCGCGCATCCTCGGCATGGGCGACATGCTCTCGCTGATCGAAGATGTCGAGCGCAACATGGACAAGGAGAAGGCCGAGAAGCTGGCGAAAAAGATCCACAAGGGCCAATCCTTCAACCTGGCCGACTACCGCGACCAGTTGAACCAGTTGAAGAGCATGGGCGGCGTGATGGCCATGCTGGACAAGCTGCCCGGCGTCGCCACCATGCCGCAGCATGTCAAGGACAAGATCGACGAGAAGGAAATGTACCGGCAGTTGTCGATGATCGACTCGATGACCAAGAAAGAGCGCTTGAACCCCGAACTGCTGAACGGCTCGCGCAAGAACCGCATCGCCAAGGGCTCCGGCACCGACGTGGCGGAGATCAACAAAATGCTCAAGCAGTTCGAGCAGATGCAGAAGATGATGAAGAAGTTCAAGAAAGGCAGCAGCCTGGCCGGCATGATGCGCGGGGTCAAGGGCGCGATGGGGCGGCGGACGCCGGTGATGTGAGGTTTTTAGGGTGGGGCGGGCTTTGGCCCGCCTTTATTTCCGCAACGCGGCTGTAAATCCCGCTTGTTCAACAGGCGTCCAAGACGCCCAGCGCCACGCCGTCCTCAGCAGGCAATCAGGCAAGCGTTCAGCCACTAACGGGTAAAAGTGATTCCTAACCCAATCCCCCATCGGTGGCTTGTGGCGGTAGCTGATAAACACGTCGTAGAGGTATTCCTGAGCCATAGTCTAAAAGGCTCAAATCATCCCCAGTTGCAACTGCGCCACCTCCGACATCATGTCCCGCGACCACGGCGGGTCGAACACCACGTCCACATTCACCTTGGCCACCCCCGGCAAGCCCCTGATGCCCGACTCCACGTCGTTCTGCAAAATCGGCCCCATGCCGCAGCCGGGGGCGGTGAGGGTCATCACGACATAGACCGAGTTGCCGCCTTCGGGCAGCGGCGTGACCTGGCACAGGTAGACCAGGCCCAGATCGACGATGTTGACCGGAATCTCCGGGTCGAACACCGTCCGCATCACCTCCCAGCAGTTCTTCTCCACCGCCTCCGCCTCGGTGCCCGTCTCCAAATGGCTCAAGGAGGGAGGCTCCTTGCCCAGGGCGTCGGCGTCCTCCCCGGCGATGCGCACCATGTGGCCGCGCTCGGTGGTGACGGTGAAATTGCCCCCGAGGGATTGGAACAAGGTGACGATGTGGCCCCGGTCGAGGACGAGGGGGCTGCCGTCGGGGATTTGCACTGTGTTCACGTCCCGGTGCAGGACGATGCTTTCACGACCGTACATAAGCTGGCTCTCCGCGCGTTTTCATTGGGAATTTAAACTCAAACTTCACCCGGCCCCTCCAGGATCTGCCCCTGCGCGCCACGGCTCGCAGGACTCAGCAGATAGGCGTAGCGGCCGGCCAGGGTGTCGGGCGGCGGGCATTCTTGCGGCAATTCGCCGGGATGGGAGCGGCGGCGCATCGGCGAATCCACAGGCCCGGGCACCAGCACGTTCACCCGCACGCGCCCCGCGCCGGCCAGCTCCTGCGCCCACATCCGCGCCATTCCTTCCAGCGCGATTTTGGCGACGCCATACGCGCCCCAATACGCCTTGCCGGCGCGCGCCGAAGCGTCGCTGGTGAACACAATGGAGGCGTCCTCGGCGCGTTGCAGCAACGGCAACAGCGCCCGCGTCAGGCCATGGGCCGCGCTCAAATTGACGCGCAGCAGATGGTCCCACTGCGCGGGCTTGACATCGGCCAACGGCCCCAGCACGCCCAGCTCCGCGGCGCTGTGCAACAGCCCGTGCAACACGCCGAACTGGCCCTCCAGAATCTCCGCCAGCTCCGCGTAATCGGCCTCCGTGGCCTGGCCCAGATCCAAGGGATAAATGGCCGGCTGGCGATGGCCCGCGGCGACAATCTCGTCGTGGACTTTTTCCAGGCGGCTGACGATTTTGTCCACCAGCACCACGCAAGCGCCTTCCGCCGCGCAGGCCCGCGCCGCCACGCCGCCCAGCCCGCCGCCCGCGCCCGTGACCAGGACGACGCGCCCGTCAAGCAGCCCCGCGCTCATGCCAGTTCCCCGTCGAGCCAGGCCAGCAGATCCAGCGGCTCTTTCAGCAGCGCGTCGGCCCCCCAGCGATGCGCCGGGTCGTCGGCGGGCACATAACCGTACAGCGCCGCCAAAGCCGCCATGCCGGCGTTTTGACCGGCCTCGATGTCGCGGCGGGCGTCGCCGATGTAGACGCAAGCGGCCGGGGCGACATTGATGCGGCGGCAGGCTTCCAGCATGGGCATCGGATGCGGCTTGCTCTCGGACAGCGTATCGCCCGAGATGGCGCAGCCGGCGCGGGCGTGCAGCCCCAGGCTGCGCAACAGCGGCTCGGTGAAGCGGGCGTGCTTGTTGGTGACGATGCCCCAACTCAAACCCCGGCTTTCCACCTCGTCCAACACGGCGTCCATGCCGGCGAACAAGCGCGTGTGGACGGCGATGTTGTCCTCGTAAAGCCGGTGCATGCGCGCCAACAGCGCGTCAAAATCCGCCGCCTGCCGGCTGGCCTCCAGAATATGGGCCAGCATCGCGGGCGCGCCGTTGGACACCCGCGGCTTCAAGGCTTCCAGTGGCTGCGGCGACAACCCGAATTCAACGGCGGCGGTGTTGCAGGCGAGGACCAGATCGGGGGCGGTGTCCAGCAAAGTGCCGTCCAAGTCGAACAAGACCCCGCGCAAATGAGCTTGCCGGCCCATCCGCGTCAAGCCTCGGCCCGCGCGAACGCGGCCAGGTAATTGACATTCATGTCCGCGCCCAGCGTGAAATGCCCGGTCAGCGGATGGTAGGCCACCCCTTCCATGCCCAGCAGATCCAGCCCCGCCTCGCGCGCCCAGCGGCCCAGCTCCGACGGTTTGATGAACGTGTTGTAATCGTGGGTGCCCTTCGGGATCATCCGCAGCACATGCTCGGCCATCGCGATGGCCAGCAGATAAGCCTTAGGGTGGCGGTTCAGCGTGGAAAAGAACACCAAGCCGCCGGGCTTGACCAGCTTGGCGCAGGCCCGCACCACCGACACCGGGCTGGGCACATGCTCCAACATCTCCATGCACGTCACCACGTCGAACGCGCCGGCCTGCTCGCCGGCCAAGGCCTCGACGCTGACCTTGCGGTAGCCGACCTTGACGCCCGATTCCAGCCCGTGCAAATCGGCCACGTCCAGCAACTCCGCGCTCAAATCCACGCCCAGCACGTCGCCGCCCAGCCGGGCCAGCCCCTCGCTGAGAATGCCGCCGCCGCAGCCGACATCGACGACGCGCTTGCCCGCCAGCGAACCGGCATGGGCTTGGATGAATTGCAGGCGCAGCGGGTTGACCGCATGCAGGGTCTTGAACTCCCCTTGCGGGTCCCACCAGCGCTCGGCCTGGGAACCGAATTTGTGGATTTCGTGTTCGTGGACGTTTTCGGTGCTTGTCATAAGTAACCTTAGAGTCTAACTAGGATTCGTCGAGATCAACCGCTCACGCCAGGCCGAGGCCCGGGCGGCAATGTCGTCGCGGTCGAGAGTGGTGAGTTCGCGGGTGTGCAACAGCCGCCGACCGGCCACCCAGACATCCGTGACCTGGTGGCGGCTCGCGGCGTAGACGATGTCGGAAATCGGGTCGAACAACGGCTGGGTTTCGAGATCGCCCAAATTCAGCGCGGCAAGGTCGGCGGACTTGCCGGCTTCCAGCGAGCCGATGTCGCCGTCCAGCCCCAGCGCCTTGGCCCCGTTCAGCGTCGCCATCCGCAGCGCGGTCGCGGCGGGCACCGCGCGGGCGTCGTTCGCCACGCCCTTGGCCAGCAGCGCCGCCGTGCGCATCTCGCCGAGGATGTCCAAATCGTTGTTGCTGGCCGCCCCGTCCGTGCCCAGCGCCACATTGACGCCTGCGTCCAACAGTTTCGCCAGCGGGCAAAAGCCCGAGGCCAGCTTCAAATTCGACTCCGGGCAATGCGCGACGCTGCCGCCGGACTCTGCGTAGGCGTCGATTTCCTCGCCGGTCAACTGGGTCATATGCACGGCGATGAAGCGCGGCCCCAGCAGATCCAACTGCCCCAGCCGTTTGAACGGCCTCATGCCGTGGGACGCGCGGCCCTGCTCCACCTCGCCCGCCGTTTCGTGCAAATGCATATGGATCGGCAAGTCCAACTCCTCGGCCAGCGTGCGCAACCGGATCAACGGCTCGTCGGACACCGTGTAAGGCGCGTGCGGCGCGAACGCGGCCTTCACCAAAGGCTCGCCGCGCAAGTCCTCGTACAGCGCCAGCCCCTTGGACAGATACTCGTCCGGCCCGCTGGCCCAGGCGGTCGGGAAATCCACCAGGATCAGCCCCAGCGTCGCCCGCATGCCCGACTGGGCCACCTGCCGGGCGCTGACTTCCGGGAAGAAATACATGTCGTTGAAACAGGTCACGCCGCCGCGCAGCATCTCCGCGATGGCCAGATCCGTGCCGTCGCGCACAAACGCCTCGCCGGCGAAGCGCCGCTCCAACGGCCAGATATGCTCGTTCAGCCACTCCATCAGCGGCAAGTCGTCGGCGTTGCCGCGCAGCAGCGACATCGCCGCGTGGGTGTGCGTGTTGACCAGGCCCGGAATCAGCGCGTGGCTGGGCAGATCCACCACTTCGGCCGGCTGGAATTGCTCTAGCGCTTGAGCGGCGGGAAGAATGTCCACGATCCGCCCGGCCTGGATTGCCAAGGCGTGGCCCTCCAGCACCCGCCGGTGCGGTTCCACCGGAATGATCCAGCGGGCCTTGATTAAGGTGTCGATAAGCATGGGGCCGATTAACCTAGTATTTTAGTAAACTTTAGCACGGCTGCGCCATTTCTTGCACTGCCAACCGCCAAAAAAGCTTAATTTTACTGCAAATCGCCCAGGCTTGAGGGGGTTTTATGTGGCAAAGCCGACAAGCCTTTGCAAACGCCCCGGCTTGACCGACAATGCCCGCGCGGCCCGGCAAGCGCCGCCTTCCCCCAAACCCCCCACCGCGGAGACACGCATGAACATCCACGCAGCCGCCAAACCCGCCCTCCCCCGCATCGTCGTCGTCGGCGGCGGCGCGGGTGGCCTGGAACTGGCGACCCGCCTGGGCAGAACCCTGGGCAAGAAAAACCTCGCCGAAATCACCCTGGTCGACGACAGCCAAACCCACATCTGGAAACCGCTGCTGCACGAAGTCGCGGCCGGCACGATGGACGCCCACGACGACGAATGGGCCTACCTGGCCCAAGCCCGCGCCAACCATTTCCGCTTCGTGCTGGGGCGCATGGATGGGCTCGACCGGGACAGCAAACAAGTCAAACTCGCCGCCCTCTTCAACCCCCTGGGCGATGAAATCGTGCCCGCCCGCGTGCAAGGCTACGACCTCCTGGTCATCAGTGTCGGCAGCCTGTGCAATGACTTCGGCATCCCCGGCGTCGCCGAGCATTGCCAATTCCTCGACACCACCGAACAGGCCGAACATTTCCAACAACACCTGCTGGCCGCCTATCTGCGCGCCCAAGCCCACGGCGGGCCTAGCGAGCCCGGCGAGTTGGACATCGCCATCGCCGGCGGCGGGGCCACCGGCATCGAACTGTCCGCCCAGTTGCACCAAGCCACCCAACTGCTCAACGCCTACGGCCTGGACAAAATCAAACCCTCCGACCTCAAGCTGCATCTGATCGAAGCCTCCGAAAAACTGCTGCCGCAACTGCCGCAACGCCTGTCGGACGCGACCGCGCAACAATTGCGGGCCATCGGCGTGAACCTGCTGCTCGGCGAGAAAGTCGTCGAAGTGACGAAAGACGGCGTGAAGACCCAATCGGGCCTTTACATCCAAGCCGCGACCAAAGTCTGGGCCGCCGGCATCAAAGCCCCCGATTTTTTACGCAAGCTCGCCGGCCTGGAAACCAACCGCATCAACCAACTGGTGGTGCGCCTGAGCCTGCAAACCACGCTCGACGACGACATCTACGCCCTCGGCGACTGCGCCGCATGCCCCTGGCCCGAAAAAGGCCCGCAGGCCACCGTTCCGCCCCGCGCCCAATCCGCCCACCAAATGGCCAACCTCGCCCACGACAATATCTGCCGCCGCCTCAAAGGCCAGCCGCAGAAAAACTATGTCTACACCGACTACGGCTCGCTGGTGTCGCTGGGCAAATTCAGCACGGTGGGGAATCTGATGGGCAATTTGATGGGCAGCGTCATGATCGAAGGGGCCATCGCAAGGCTGGTCTACCTGTCGCTGTACAAAATGCACCAAACCGCCTTGTTCGGCCCGTTCCGCGTTGGCCTGCTGATGATTTCCAACTTCTTCCGCAGCCGCTTGCAGCCGAAGATCAAGCTGCATTGACTTTAAGTTTGCTTGTTCCCATGCGCCCGCTCTCATCGTTATACACAAGTGTCCATGAGCCTTGTAAGAGCTTGATTTTTCTACCCATCCATTAGCATTTCTTAAAATGCCAATGCTTTTAAAATCAAAATCTTGCAGACTTGTGTATAAGAGAGAGTGCGCCCGCTTGGGAACGTGGCCTTTAGCTAAGCGGCATAGCGTTTGATTTCCACCTCCACCCGGCGGCGCAGTGTATCCTCCGCCTCGGCATAAACCCGGCTGGCGGTGGCTTGGTCGAGATAATACTCGCCGCAATCCTCACAGATTTCGGCCGGTACTTCTCGAATAATGACCACGGTTTGTTCTCTTTGCAGAGTGACGGTGGCGAATCCGGGATGGGTTTCGCCGGTTTTGCAGATCGCGCATTTCATGGTTTTCTCCCGGCCTTCGTTCAAGCCGCTTTGGAAGCCAAAGGAAAATGCACGTCGATTTCATCCCACGGCACGGACAGCCGCCCTGTTTCGTCTTGCTCAATCGCCAGCCATTCCAACAAAGCGGCGACATCGGCTTCAATATTCTCGTAAGCAGCCCCTTGGACGCAGGCTAATTCAGCCAAAGTTAGCGGCCCTTGAGCGCGGAGATAGTGGATCAACTCCATTCGTTTGGCGCTGAAAACCCCCAGCATTTGCGCCATGCTCTGAAAACCCACGCCAAAATAAGCTTCCGGGGTTTCCCCCCGCTGCAAAGCCGCCATCGCGGCCCTTGCCCGCTCAAGACTTGCGGACATCGGTTCATCCACTTGCACATGCAATACTCGTTTGCTCATCGCGTCGCCTCCACTACATCTTGCCAAAAATCATCAAGCAGGCTGGGAATATCCCGGAATAGATAAGGATACTCTTGGCCCCGGATATGTTTATGATCGCCTTTGCCCCGTTCGTTGTCATAACCCACCACACGTTCACCGTCCACAACATAGACCAAGCGGTATTTGAAACGGTGCGCCGAAGCTGGCACAGGCTCACGCACTTGCCAAACCACAAGTTGGACGAAGCCAGCGGCAAAGGCTTTTTTGTCATTTAGAATGGGGATTGAATTCATATAAGGACAAGGGTTACGGTTGCCACTTTCCGCGCAGTGTTTCAAACGTTGCGACGGGGCGAATGCCCCGTCGCGCCCATTAGCGTACCCTTATAAAGCTTCAATGCGCCCAACAAATTTCCAAAATTGTCGGGCAACAAAAATACTTTACCCAACCTACCGGGCTGGTTGAAATTTCGGCAGTTCGCATTGGATGTGCCGACGAAGGAGGCGCATCAATCGAATGACGCGAATGATGCGCTTCGTACCTCAGCGCATCCTATGGCCCTGCGGCGAAGGTTTTGCCGCCGAAGATGCAAGCCGGAATAAGTCTGCCCTAGCGTAGCGAAGGGCGGGCGTTTCCGCTAATTGCGGCGACTACCGGAAACGCCGCTTCTCCCTCCCGCTCGAAACGGCTTATTGCGCTCTACTTAGCTATTTTTGGGCATCAAGTAATTGTGGCGTTAATTGTTGATCAAGCTTAAGGCGCAGTAAGTTTTCTAGAGTAATGCCCAGTTTAGATGTGTCTCCATCAATAACTTCTGTGTTACGCCATTCTTTGAGGCGTCTTGCTTGTCGAAACACAATAAATCTATGGTCGCGTGTTGACAAGCTTTCGCTTCCGTCAACAGCTTTTGTTAAGTCATTTGCCCATGACTGCTTGTTAATTGATTGAACATTGAAATCTACGCCACCATCACATTCAAAGTAACCAGACTTTTCACATACAGTCTCCACACTCTTGATACCCTTGATACCGTTACAATGAACACACATCTCATCGCCTGAAATAAATATTTCGTTTATTTTGTGGCAATTCTCGTATCTATTTTCGCTTCGACTTCTTCCGTCTGGAAAGTAATAAATCATTGCATCTGAGGGGTTTTCGATGTCAAATTTAGCAACAAACTCTGCCGTACTAAATCGGGTATCGGCTACTTCGGCAGTCACAAATAAATTTTTTTCGTTGCATCCGATGGCCCATTTTTCAATACCAAGATACTTAAATATTTCGTATTGCCTTTTTTGTGCTGATTGCTCAATAAGTGATTCAATATCAATTATCCATTTCTTTTCTTCCATGTCTATATCAATAAACCTAGTCTCACTTATTAGTTCGTTATTTTGAATTTTTACCATGTCATTATTTTTGATTATTAACCTATTCTTTTCGCTAAAATAAATGCTAATGTGGCTGTTCTCACCCTCAGCTAAAATCGGCATCGAAGATTTTACTTTAATTTCAAAACGGTCTTCAACTTGCTCTAAGTCAAAAATTGTCAAAACCCCTCCAAGATAATAGGCATAACTATCTCCTAGTTGTGCAAGGAGCATTGGGCGAAGACCAGTTCCGTTGCTTCGATACATATTTGGCCCTAGAACATATCCGCCACTTGATGCTTCATATAAGCGAGCATCTGCCATACTCATTAGTACACTATATTTCTCAAATCTATATACTGGCAATAAGTCTGATTTTGTATTGGCAACCTTATTCTCTTGTGATAAATTTTCCGGCGAAGTGATATCCCACATTTCCAGCCTTCCTCCATGTTTTGCAATAAGCAATTTGTTGTTGGAATGAAATTTAATATCAGTTACTTGGCCAGATAAAATAAAACCAATTCCTGCTCCGGTATCTATGTCTGCTATATACACTATTCCTGTGTTGTCGGATTCACCAGTGTAATCTTCTGACTGGCCGGATATTACATATGCAATAATTTTTCCATCCGTTGATACGTCATAGTTCCTTATTTCGTGTGGAAAAAACCAAGAATAATCAGACATTTTTGGAATTGAAAAGCTCTTTTTAATGGTTGGTGCGTGGGCATCAAAAATATACAGCATATTTCCACAATTAAGAGCGAATCTGTCATTATCAATTCGATGATAGCCAGTGTACTCATAAAACCATGTATATGCATCATCAGTGCAGCCTTGTAGGCTGTTTAACGTAATATGTCCTGAAGCAATGTCATATGCGTACAGTTTTTTCATTCCGAATATAACTTTTTTTGAATCTCCAGTAAAAAACGCGAATCGCAGTTCTTTTTCATCTTGGTCAATCTCTGAATGTGATGCAAGTGCAATCTGCGAATGCAAGCTTGTATCGACTAGCCTTAATTCTTGAGTTGATCCTTGATCCAAGACTACAGTGTGTTTTTTATCATCGCTTACAGCAATAAAGTCGCGTCCATAAGTATTTATAGATATTTTTTTGAATCTATTTTCAGCAACCGACAAATATAATAAAGTCTTTGCTTCGTAGTTATTTTTATCGAGTTCTAGAGCTTTAATTCCAAGTATAGCTGACTCACTAAATCGCTTTGAAGCATGGTAGGAATGCATCTTTTCTGCAAGTACTGAACTGAGGTTTTTATTTGCGACGACCTCATTGAAAGATGCTATTTGCCATTGCCGCACCACCACCAAACTCAATCCCAAAGCTACGACCAAGGCGGCGGCTATTGTATGCAGCACACGCTTTTGCAGCCGCTCCCGTTCGCGCCGCTGGCGTTCTTTTTCGTCCGCCTCGCGCTGGCGCAACGCGGCGCTGGCGGCGATGAATGCTTTTTCGTCTTCGGCCAGCCAGCCGGTTTTTTCGGCGAGGCGTTCTTCGGCTTCCAGCAGCTTCGCGCCGCGCAATAAATAGCCTTCGTCAAACCCGTGGCTGGCCCATTCGGCGCGACTGTCGCGCAGCTTGTTTTGCCAGAGGCGGAAGGCGCGATCTTCGGCGATCCAGCCGCGCAGGGCTTGCCAGTGGCGGATCAGGGCTTCGTGGGCGAGTTCGACGGTGGTGGTTGATTCAAGTTCAACCCTCTCCCCAACCCCTCCCCCTCGGGGGGAGGGGCTTTCGGCCTCCACGCGCCCGGTGACGACCAGCCGGGCGCTGGCGAGTTGGGCGACGAGTTCCCAGTTTTCCGCGCCGACTTGGGATTCGGTGGCGATTTGCCGGGTGTCTTCCTCGCCTTCGCCGGGGCGCACCAGTTGCACGAAGATGCGGTGCAGGCGTTCGCGGCCGGCCTCGTCGTAGCCGTTGAGGAATTCGTCGGCTTTGCGCGCTAAGGCTTGCGCGACGCCGCCGACGGCGCGGTAGCCTTGGTGGGTCAGCAGGCGGCGGTCGCTGCGCCGCCATAATTCGTCCAACGCGGTTTGCAGCAGCGCCAGTTGGCCGGGTTCGTCGCCTAGCTCGGCTAGGATGGCGTCGGCCAAGCCTTGTTCCAAGCGCAGGCTGTTTAGTTCGGCGGGGCGGACGATGGCGGCGCGCAGCGCGTCTTGGCCCATCGCGCCCAGGTTGAAGGTGGGCCAGCGGTCTAGCGTCCGCTTCAAGGGCTCGATGTCCAGGCAGCGGCCAAAGAAATCGGCGCGCAGCACCAGCAGCAAAGTCACGGCTTCGCCGCCCCGGATCGCGGACAGCAGCAGTTCCACGGCGCGGCGCTGGCGGGGCCGGTCGCTGCTGAGGGTGAAGACTTCCTCGAACTGGTCTACCGCCAGCAGGACGCGGCGCTTAGGGCTGTCTTTGACCAAGCCTTGCAACAGATGGGCTAGATCAAAATCCGGCTCGGCCAGCTTTTCGCTCAGCGGTTTGCGTTGCGCGGCTTGTTCAACGAGGTCGGGATAAAGATAGGGCAGCAGCGCCGCAGTCAAGCTGTCGAAAAGATCGTTGCGTGGCCGCAGGCTCAGAACCAGCCATTCCGCAGCGGGCAGGCGCGGGAGCAGGCCCGCGCCCAGCAGCGAGGATTTGCCGCTGCCACTGCTGCCCAGCAAGGCGGCGAAGGGCTGGGCTTGCACTTTTTCCAGCAAATCCGCGCTTTCCTTTTCCCGCCCATAAAACAGATCCCGATGGCGGGCCTCGAAGGGCAGCAAGCCGCGGTAAGGACTTTCCGCCGTGGGCGGCGGGCCGTCCGCGGCCGTCGGCTTTGCGCCAGTGATGCCCCACAGCAAGCGCTGGAAACCTTCTTCTGGGTTGTCGCGCAGATCGACCCAGGTGAAGGCTTGCAGAAACAAGGGCAAGCCAGGCCGCTGCGGGCAGCCAGGCAGCAACACCGGAATGACCGGCAGTTGGCACTGGACAAATTGGCCCAAACAGGCGCGCATTTCCTGGCTTTCCCACGGCCCCAGCCCGTCCGCGCCGACCAGCACCGCCGCCGCGCGGGTGTTTTCGATGATCGCCTCCAAGGCTTCCTGCCAAGGATGGCCGGGGCGTAATTCCCACACGTCCAGCCAAACCGTCAGGCCCAGCCCCCGCAAACGTTCACCCACACTGATGACGGCGAGTTTGTCCTGGCTGTTGTAGGATAGAAACACGTCGAACTTAAAATGGTCTGCCATAGCGCGAAAGCTCGTGGGGTGAACGTGGCTTGATTTTACACTTGGGGCTTTAATTTGCCATTTTCTACCGCCCTTCCCGCGCCAAACCGCCCGAACTGCTTTATCATTGCCCTATCAAGCATGCACCAAAAAAACCGCGACCGCGGCAACACCAAAGGACCCCCCATAGATGACATCACCTTCTAAAACGAAGGCCCGAGACTTCAAGTACACCGACCCCTTCGCCGCGCGCGAGGCGGAAAAATACGAACGCCCCATCCCCAGCCGCGAACTGATCCTCCAGGTCTTGAAAGAGCAAGGCGTGCCCTTGCGCCTGGAAGAGATCGCGCCTTTGCTGGGGGTGTTCGAGGACGAGGACATCGAGTCCCTGCGCCGCCGCCTGAACGCCATGGAGCGCGACGGCCAGATCCTGCGCAACCGGCGCGACCGCTACTGCCAGATCAACCAGAAGGATTTGATCGCCGGCCGGGTCATCGCCCATCCGGACGGCTTCGGCTTTTTGAGGCCCGACGAGGGCGGCGACGACTTGTTCATCCCGCCGACCGAAATGCGCCTGGTCATGCACGAGGACCGCGCCGTCGCCAGCGTGCGCGGCGTCGACCGGCGCGGACGCCGCGAGGCCGCGATCATCGAGGTGCTGGAGCGCAACACCTTCCATGTGGTCGGCCGGCTCTACCGCGACCGCGGCATCGCCAGCGTCACCGCCGACAGCAAGCACATCACCCAAGACATTCTGATACCGGAAGAAGGCCTGGGCGACGCCGCGCACGGCCAGATTGTGGTCGTGGAAATCCTCGAACACCCGACCCGCCGCCGCGAGCCGATAGGCCGCATCGTCGAGGTGCTGGGCGAGCATCTGGCCCCCGGCATGGAAATCGAGGTCGCCATCCGCGCCCACGACCTGCCGAATGTCTGGCCGGTGGAAGTCGAGCAGGAAATATCGGGGCTGGGCCGGGAAGTGCCGGAGGCGGCCAAGGCCGGGCGCGTCGATATCCGCGACCTGCCCTTAGTCACCATCGACGGCGAGGACGCCCGCGACTTCGACGACGCTGTGTATTGCCAGCCCACGCCGAAAGGCTGGAAGCTGTTCGTCGCCATCGCCGACGTGTCGCATTACGTCCGCCCCGGCACGGCTTTAGACCGCGAGGCGCAAAAGCGCGCCACCTCGGTGTATTTCCCCGAGCGCGTGATTCCGATGCTGCCGGAGATCCTGTCCAACGGGCTGTGTTCGATCAACCCGGACGAAGACCGGCTGTGCATGGTCTGCGAGATGCTGTTAAACGCCGAAGGCAAGACCACGCGCGCCAAGTTCTACCCCGCCGTGATGCGCTCGCACGCCCGGCTGACTTACAACGAAGTCGCGAAGATCCTGGTGGATCAAGACAAAAAGGCGCGCGAGCAGCGCAAGCCCTTGGTGAAACACCTGGAGAACCTGCACGCGGTTTACAAACTGCTGCACCAGGCCAGGGAGGAGCGCGGGGCGATGGATTTCGACAGCCAGGAATCCAAAATCGTGTTCGGCGCGGATCGCAAGATCGAAAACATCGTGCCGGTGGTGCGCAACGACGCCCACCGCCTGATCGAAGAATGCATGCTGGCGGCGAACACGGCCTCGGCGAAATTCCTCGCCAAGGCGAAAATCCCGCATCTGCTGCGCATCCACGACGGCCCCTCGCTCGAAAAGCTGACCGACCTGAAAACCTTCCTCGGCGAAGTCGGCCTGCGCCTAGGCGGCGACGACAAGCCAACGCCTAAAGACTATTTCACGCTGCTGCAACAGATCAAAGGCCGGGGCGACGAGCATCTGATCCAGACTGTGTTGCTGCGCTCGCTGTCGCAGGCGGTGTACAGCCCGGAAAAGAAGGGCCATTTCGGCCTGGCTTTGGAGTCTTACACCCATTTCACCTCGCCGATCCGCCGCTACCCTGACCTGCTCGTCCACCGCGGCATCAAATATGTGCTGGACGGCCGCCCGCCCGAACTGTTCGGCTACTCGCAAAACCACATGGTGCAGTTCGGCGAACACTGCTCCGCCGCCGAGCGCCGCGCCGACGACGCCACCCGCGACGTGGTCGCCTGGCTCAAGTGCGAGTACATGCAGTCCCGGCTGGGCGAGGAATTCCCCGGCGTCATCACCGCCGTGACCTCCTTCGGCTTCTTCGTGGAGTTGAAAGACATCTTCGTCGAGGGCCTGGTGCATATCTCCAACCTCGACCGCGACTATTTCCACTACGACCCTATCGGCCACCGGCTGCAAGGCGAGCGCAGCGGCGTCGTCTACCGGCTCGGCGACGCGGTGCGGGTCATCATCGCCCGCGTCGACCTCGACGAGCGCAAGATGGATTTTGAACTGGTCACTTCGGCGAAAAAATCGGACGGGCCGGCCAAGAAACCCTCCGCGCCCAAGGCCCAAGGCCCGGCGAAGAAAGCCCAGGACGCGAAGCCTGCCGCCGACAAAGCCCCGGACGGCGAACCGCGCAAGCGCAGACGGAGAAGCAAAAAGAAATGAGCAACAAGCGCCGCATTGTCGGGCTGCACGCCGCCCAATCCGCCCTGGAACACACCCCCGACAAACTCAGCGCCGCCTGGCTGGACGCGGGGCGGCTGGACGCCAAGCTGACCCGCATCAAGCAGCAACTCGAAGCCGCCGGGGTCAATGTCCAGCTCGCCAACCGCAAGGAGTTGGAACGCCTCGCCGAAGGCCGCAACCACCAGGGCGTCATCCTGGAAGTGGAAATGGCCCAGGAATTGGGCGAGTCGGATCTGCGCGAGGCGCTGGCCAATTTGAGCGGGCAAGCCTTCTTTTTGATTCTCGACCATGTGCAAGACCCGCACAACCTCGGCGCCTGCCTGCGCAGCGCCGACGCGGCGGGCGTGCAAGGCGTCATCATCACCAAAGACCAGTCGGTCGGCATCACCCCGACGGTTGCCAAAGTCGCCTCCGGCGCGGCGGAGACCGTGCCTTTGTACAAAGTCACCAACCTCGCCCGCGCCTTGGGCTGGCTGAAAGACGCGGGGCTGTGGATCGTCGGCGCGGCCGGCGAGGCGGAGAAAACCATTTACCAGGCCGACCTGAACCTGCCTTTGGGCCTGGTCATGGGCGCGGAGGAGAAAGGCATGCGGCGGCTGACCCGCGAGCATTGCGACTTTCTGGTCAAGATACCAATGCGGGGGCAAGTCGAGAGTTTGAATGTGTCGGTGGCGACGGGGGTGGTGTTGTTTGAGGCGGTGAGGCAGAGGAGCGGGAACTGACGTATGCCCAGTGCAGAGTTTTTAGTAAGAGGAAACACATGGCAAAACATTTCTCATCTGCGAGATGGATCGCCTTGAAATGTCATATGGTTTTAATTTAGAAAATGCCGCTCTGCGCCATTACGAAGCTGGTGAGTGTCTTTATTCAAATTCGCATCGGCAAGATGTCGCAGGCTATCTTTATGGCATTGCAGCCGAATGCGCTATAAAAGAACTTATGAGACGTAGCGGTATGCGACCGAATGAGCTAGAGAATCGCAAAGGTGATCCATTTTTTGCGCATTTTCCAGAATTAAAGACTTTGTTGTGTAATCGAATTTATGGAAGAAACTCGCACGTTATTCAGCGCTTTATTGATGCTTCCTTTATGCATGAATGGGATATAAAAATGCGTTACGCCCCAGCCAGCGACATTCAAGCAAGGAAAGTTGAGCGCTGGCGTGAGCAAGCCAGGCAGGCCATATTCGCAATGCAAGGTAATTGAGGAAGCAACGATATGAATAAAGTACGTTTTGACTCCAGCTTGACAGTGTTCGTAGAAACCCTGCTGCAGTTTTTCAAATCTGACGATTTGGAACAATCAGTCTTTATTCGTGACATTAACGGCCAACTCGGCGTTATTTTGGCCGCAAAACTGTCAGAAGCAGAAACAAATAGCATCGCCTCTCAACTGATAACCAAGCTTGGCAGTTATGCTCGGCCTTACTCGCTAGTAGCTGATCAGAATGGATTTGGTGTCCATGAATTGTTTGCCGAAGCGCAAAACTACCCAGGAATCTTTGTTGCAGGCATACAAATTCGCTTACTTGACCGCCGCGCGGTAGGAATTGATTGGCTTAACGCCCCGGCTGCCCATCGTTCTGGAAGCCTCCCTTGTTATGTGTTTGCCAGCATAAAAGGTGGTGTTGGGCGCTCGACCGCGCTTTGCGTGGCAGCCGCACATTTTTCACGAAGAGGCCGGCGGGTTCTCGCAATTGACTTTGACTTGGAAGCCCCCGGCATCGGCTCAATGCTGCTGCATGAGAATGAATTGCCCCAATTTGGGAGCCTGGACTTCTTGGTGGAAAGCCAAGTGGGGGGCTTTGACGCCAGCCTGATACAAGAAATGATCGGAGGCTCTTATTTAGGCAAAGCAGGCGCTAGAGTCGATGTCTTGCCAGCCATTGGCAAAGCGACACTAGAGGCCCCTCAAAACGCCTTGGCAAAAATCGCCCGCGCTTATATGGAGATGCAACCCGCCGATGGAGGCCCCTTAGTCACTCTCGGCGGCAAATTGAAAAAATTAGTGGAGTTGTGCGAAGTCACTGGCCGCTATGATGTGATTCTTGTCGATTCCCGCGCGGGCCTGCATGAGAGTACGGCGGCAGCAATGCTTGCTTTGGGAGGTGAAATACTCCTTTTTGGCGCTAACCAACCACAAACATTTCAAGGTTACAAACTGCTTTTTGCGCATCTTGCGCAATTCCCTATTAACCCTGAAAATGACTGGCGAGAGCGGTTGAGCTTTATCCATGCCAAGGCGGGCCGAACCGATAAGGCGAAGCAAGAAGTGGCGGAAAAGTTTGGAGATTTATTCCGTCTACTTACTATGAAATCGGCCTCCACGAATGAATCGGAAGATGAATCAATTACTGCGGAAGATATTGATTTTGTTTGGAATGACTCGCCGAAAAACGATCCAGAAGAAGAGACAGTCGAGTATCGCGTATTACATATTTTAGATGATGGACAATATCATAATTTTGATCCAATTTCCCGTGAAGATTTGCTAGATTTCGCTTCTTATGAGTACACATTCGCTGATTTTATCAAGTATCTTGACGAAGAAATAGATAGCATACTGGAGCCGAATTGAATACTTTGCAAGCAGTCAAGCAACTTCGCGAATCCTTGACCTCTTTCGACGCTTCAGTATCCCACAGCGTCATCGGGCATGATCGCCCACAAGTGGCTGAAATCTACGCCCCTGAGCATCATGCCGGCGCGCTTGATCCACATGTCCCACTTGTGCGAGGAGCTCGCGGCAGCGGTAAAAGTTTCTGGGCTGGTGTGCTGGGAAACAAGGAAACTTTAGCGGCTGCCGCCAAGGAATATCCTCGTCTTGGACTTGAAAATCTGGAAGTAAAATTTGGTTTTATTGGACAAGAAGGTGGAGGCTCGATTTCACGAGAGACTATCGACGCATTGGTTCCAGAGGGCGAAGAAAACAAATGCGCCATGCTACTTTGGCGTGCAGTGGTAATGCGTGCGGTTCAGGCGGCGCTTAATCCTCAAGAAAGCCCTCCACGTGCAAAACAGTTATTTGAGAAGTACCGGGATCCTGAAGACTGGGAGGAAGAGTGCCAACGGCTGGATGTCTTGCTGCTTCAAAAAAAGAGAACCGCATTGATTCTTTTTGACGCGCTGGATGCGCTCGCCTACGAGCATGACCGGTTGCGCAAGCTACTGGATGCGCTGCTCCAAGTTGCCTGGTCGATGCGCAGTTACCAGGCAATCCGACTTAAGTTGTTTCTTCGTGACGATCAAGTCTCCCGACTGGGACTAAGATTTGTCGAACTGCCCAAGCTCATCGCAGGTGCCACACGACTTTACTGGCGGGGAACCGATCTATATGGGATGCTGTATGCGAGACTTGCCAGTTATCAAAATGGTCAATTACCATTAGATCAGTTGCTGAAGGAAGCCAGCCTACCACCCACATCCAAAGCACTAGGGCGGGGCCGAATTCTTTTTAACGATAAGGCTGCTCAAGCACAGTTATTCACCCGTCTAGCTGGGCAATACATGGGAAAAACCCACAAGAGAGGAAAAACGTATGATTGGCCTTTAAACCATCTGAGCGATGGTCATAACGAGGTCACTCCTAGAAGCTTTTTGGCGCTCATGATCCATGCTGCAAAACATCTTCCACCACCAGAAAATACCGTTATCGCTGCAGAAGGCATTCGCCATGGATTGCGTGAGGCATCCAAGATACGGGTAGAGCAACTTGCCCTGGAATTTCCATGGATTCGCCGAGTGTTAGCCCCTCTAGCCCGCCTGCAAGTGCCCTGCACTGCCGACCGAATAAAAGAGCGCTGGGCGGAAACGGAAACACAGCAAGCGATACGAAAACTGCAAGAACTTCAACACTTCATGCTGCCTTTTACCTCTTCAGACGAAGATGATGCAGGGAATGAGTTGCTAGAAACTTTGAAGATGATTGGCGTGCTAATGGAACGCGACGACGGGCGATACGACATGCCCGATCTGTTCCGCGTTGCTGCGCGCCTTTTGAAGAAAGGCGGTGTAAGTCCTGTGTAGCATGCCTGCAACCAAACCGGCGCTTCCCAGGTCAAACACTCTGCATTTTGCCTTGCACCCTCCGGGCAGCCATCGGGTTTGCCCATTTCCCCTCCAACCGTCCCAACAATCCCAAGGAAATCCGAGCCCTGCAAGGCTTTATGCCGCTCCTAAAGACGGCTGCTGGCATACCTGCCGGGCCTTAGCCCGCCGGATGCGCGCCGCCGCCCACAACAACAAACGCTAAGGGCAACACTTATGAACATCAAAAAAGCAGCACTGACACTTGGGTTATTTTTGGCATTGGCCGTTCCGGCCTCCGCCTTTGCGACGGATTCAGCCGTCAACAGTCCTTTGGTCATCGCCAAGGACGAGGTAAAATGCGACAGTTGCCTGAAAAAACTGACCAATTTGTGCGACGAGGAAAACAAGCGCTGCGCGGCCAAAGACGGCGCGGCGGCTTGCCAGGCGTATTACGAAAAGTGCAAAGCCAGCGTGCGCGGCCGCTGCGGCGGCCCCACCGTCTGCGATTGAGTCCGACACTGAAAAAATATCGCTGTTCGAGGCGGCCAGGCAGTGGAGCGAAACCCAACCCCCTTTAACCACCGCGTCGAGCAGCTTCGGGACACGTTATACCGGGTCATTTATTTGTCGGACTCGCCCGCCGGGCGCGGGTTCGACATCGCCTTGATCGTCTGCATTCTGACGAGTTCGACCACCGTCATCCTGGACAGCGTCGCGGAAATCAACCAGCACTATGGCCGGCCATTGTGGCTGGCGGAATGGTTGTTCACCGCGCTGTTCACGCTGGAATACCTGCTGCGGCTGTTCTGCATCCAGCGGCCCGTCAAATATGCTTTCAGCTTTTACGGCCTCATCGACCTGCTGTCGATAGCCCCCTCCTACATCAGCCTGTTCGTCACCGGCACCCACCATCTGCAGATCATCCGCATTGTCCGCGTGCTGCGGATCTTCCGGGTGTTGAAGCTGGTCCGCTTCGTCAACCAGTCCAATATGCTCGTCAACGCCTTGTTGGCGAGCCGGCTCAAGATCGCCATCTTCCTGTTCGCCATCTCTACGCTGCTGATCGTGTTCGGCACGACCATGTACCTGATCGAAGGGCCGGAAAACGGCTTCGACAATATCCCGGTCAGCATATACTGGGCCGTGGTGACGCTGACGACGGTGGGCTTTGGCGACATCACCCCGAAGACCGACTTGGGCCGCGCCGTGTCCGCGCTGGTGATGGTGCTAGGCTACGCCATCATCGCGGTGCCCACCGGCATTTTCACCGCCGAGATGAACCAGGAGTTAAGAAAACAGGAGGGCCGCCGCGCGGCGCGGATTTGCCCCGCCTGCGGCAAACGCGGCCACGAGGACGAGGCGAATTTCTGCCTGGTGTGCGGCAACCCGCTGCCCCCGGACAACTAGCTGCCGAAGGCCACGCAGCCCCAGACGCGGCCCGTCCAACCCGGCGCGCGTTTTCCTTTGCCTGGACACAATCCCATTGGTAATATCCGGTTTGCCGGGTGCCGCGCTCCGCTGCAAGCCTGGCCCGCACCGGCTTGCCTTCAACGAATAACTTAAAAAAAGGATCGCCCAATGAAAAAATCCCATGTCGCCACTGTGCTGCTGGCCGCCTTGGCCGCAGGTTGCGAGCAACCATCGCCAGAAACCGCCGAAGCCGAGAAGCGCATCGCCGCTTGCGAGGAAGTGATGAAGCTGTACATGACGCAAGCCACGGTCTACGAGCGCGACCGCAAGCGCCTGGTCGGCAGTTGCCACATATCCCAGAGCAAACGCACGCTGGAGCAATGGCAATGCACGTTGAAGGAGATGCAAACCGGGGAGAAGTTTAAAAACTCGTCGGACAAATGCGGGGCGAAAGACTCCACGCCCCCGGCTTAACCCGCCACAGCCAGCCGGCGTTCCCGGCCTTTTGCTTTAAATTCCCACACCGCCCGCGAACCGGCTCGATTGATAACACCGAGCCGGTCTTGACAGCCTCAATCCCTGATATCGACAATCCGCGCCGCCAGTTCCCCGTCGCCGCCAATCTCGACCAGCCCCAGGCAAATCGGCAAGGAAAACCGCCTAGGCCCGGCGCTGCCCGGATTGAAATACAGCACGCCGTCGCGGCGGGCCATGCTGGGCTGGTGCGAATGGCCGCACACCACCGCGCTGAAACCGGCGGTTTTCAGATCCAAATCCAGCTCGTCCAGATTGTGCAGCAAATAGAACCAATGCCCGGCGAATTCCACCGCCTGCGTGGCCGGCAGCGTTGCCGTCGCGCCGTCGCGGTCGACATTGCCGCGCACGGCCACCACCGGGGCGATGTCCGCCAACTTCTCCAGCACCTCTGGCTTGCCGACATCGCCGCCGTGCAAAATCAGCTCACAGCCTTCCAGCAAGGCCAAGGCTTGCGGCCGCAACAGGCCGTGAGTGTCGGAGATGACGCCGACGCGCCTAACCGGGGAGGACATCGCCGGGGGCGGCGCTATCTTTAGCCGAAGTGGCAGACGTAATCCAGCAACTCCACCGTCTCAATGTCAAAGCGGCTGTCACCGGGAACGCTGAACGACTCGCCCGCCGCGTAAGTCTTCCACTCCGCCTCGCCATCCAAGCGGACTTTGCAGACGCCGCCGACGACGTCCATGACCTCGGGCGCGCCAGTGTTGAAGGTCAGGGTGGAGGGGAAAATCACGCCGACGGTCTTGCGGGTGCCGTCCGGAAACAGCACCGTATGGCTGACGCACTTGCCGTCGAAGTACACATTGGACTTCTTGATGACGCTGACTTGGTCGAATTGAGACATCGGGAACCTTAGGCAGAGGGTTGGTTGTGAAAGGGCAATTATACATCGGCAAGCCCTCTTCCACCGTCATTGTACTGTTTACGAATCGTTCTAATATCACGATGGTGGTAGATGATTTGTGTCAATGTTCCATGCCATTTATCCGTCATTGGACCGCTTTGGTGGAAGATTGGACAGTAAAACGGTATTATGCATTATTTTTGCTTAAGATCGGTTGGACTCATTTTGTTTGCCCCTTTAATTGAGCCTTATTTCATTTGCGCCAATGGCCGTCATACATTGCAAAAAAAACTGGAAGGTGAATGACCCCCGGTTGATCTTGGTGTTTAGGCTGTTGTAGCTCTCTTCGACGCCGACCTCTTTAAGCTTCGCGGCAAGCGTCTCATAGTCCACGCCCCGGCGGGCGAGTTCGGCTTTCAGGATGTTCTTGGCGGTGGATTTCCAGTCTTGGGCTTGCATGGTCTTGGCTCTTGTTCGGTTGCGGATGGGCGAAGGATAGCACGAATCGGCAAAAATATGTCAAATGTGAAATTTGAGTGTTGCACCTTGTGTTTAATACGCTATCTTTATGCCAAATTCGACATAAACAGGATGGCACACCATGGCCCAGCACTGCCTCCTCTCGGCCAAAGCCCGCACGCTGCCGCTGAAGCAGATTTTCACCATGCCGGAAGAGGCCGCTTTCGGCCTGTTCTAGGGGGACGAGCGTATACGCCGACGAGTAGCCAGGCTTACAACCCGCTGCACGGATGGATTCGACGGGATAATCCGGCTCAAACAGCCGTATCGTGGCGTCAATCGTCTTCATATCTTCGGAAAGAAGACCTATCTCCTTGCGGTGGCATTCCACCAGCCCGGCTATCTCGGCCCGCTTGGCCGCAAGCCCTGAAATGACGTGGGATTCTGCCATGGTAGCTCCTTATAAAATGATTGGAAACCATGGATTTTAAAGGCTTGCTCGGTTTTTAGCTTTGTGCAACTGCTACATAATACCGGCCTTGGTCGCCAGTGTGAACAACTTATCCAGGCTGAATTTCTTCCACTTGCCGCGCATCAAATCGGATACGCCCAGTGGGGTCAAGCCTAGGCGTTCTGCCGCCTCCGCCGGGGTCAGTCCATTGTTCTGTATCCACAAGCGCAATTCGGCCATCAGATCGGCGCGCAGTTGCAAAATGTCCGCTTCGCCGGGCGGGAAGCCCAAAGCCAGAAACAGGTTTCACCCGCTTTGACGATTTCGGCCATGGTTTACCTCTGATTTGCCGGCAGCGTTGCCGGGTGCGCGAAGACCCCGACGCGCAAGAAGAAGCCCGCTTTGTCCTCGTCGGCCTGTCGCGCCGTGGACGGCTAACGAAACGCTACGCGCCGCCTTACAGCCGGAGAAGGCACCAGTCACGGCGGAAACCCTGCGGCAAATCATCCGCGAAGAACTGCGGGTGGCCTAGCGCTGCCGCCTGGCCGTCGGTTGTTTGGGCGGCAGGCGGCTTGGCCTGTGGAAATATCGGCTCGCAAATCTTCGCTTTGCGCCAGTTCCAAGGCTTCCGCCAACGCCGGGCAGGCCCGCTGGGCATCACTGTCGGCCTGCGCCAACAGGTACAAAATAAATGCCTGCTTGTCGCCCAACACGCCCGGCTCTTGTCGGGCATAGGGGCGCAGCAAGTCGGCGGCTTCTTGCAGCGTGGTTCGCGCTTGTTGCGGATTTTGCCATTGCAACTGGGCTGATCCCAATCCGCCCAGGGTATCCACTAAATCCGACAGAAACACCGTCGGGTTGCCCTTGACCAGTTCGCGGCGGATCTTCAGCGCCTCCTGGTAAAACCCCTCCGCCTCGTCGCACCGCCGTGTGTCGTCAGCCACCAGCAGCGCCAGATTGTTGAGGATCAACGCCACGCGCCCTGGCTTGCCGGGTTCGGCGCGGGCGGTTTTCAGCAGGTCTTGATAGACCGCCTCGGCATTGGCGCTGCTTTTGTTTTTGTAGCGCCAAGGCATAGCCATAGCCAAGATCGCCGGGCTGGTAGCGGTAGGCTTTTTTCAGATACGGCAAGGCTTGCAGCGGCTTGTAGGCGAGTTGGTAGGCTTCCGCCGCCAGCTTCGCGGTAGTTTTCTCTTCCCATTGCTGGAACCACTGCTCGCGCAGTTGCGCGGCGCGTTCCAAATCGCCCGCCTGCAAGGCAAGCTGGGCCGCTTGCAGTAGTTGGTCGTTGGGCATTAGGGCTAGGGCTTCGGCGAGGTTCTGGGTTTGTTCGCGGTAGCGCTTTTCCCAGTCGGCGATTTCCTGCCGTTGTTTGTCCACCAGGTCGTTGAGGTTGCGGCTGCTGCGCAACTGTTCGGTCAAATAGGCTTCGAGCTTGGCGAGCGCGGCGGGTGGGATGCCGGGGCCGCATTCGATCTTCACCGGGGCGTTGACCTCGCCGAAACTGGGCTTGCAGGTGGTGATGTTGACATCGCCTGCGGCGGCATTCACGGCGGTGCCGGTGTTATTGCGGATGGCCTGTTCCGCAGGCTTCGGCAGCAGGCTTTGCCCCAAGCCCAGCGCGATAATCAGCAAGGCCAGCACAAACACCCGGTTGACGATTTTCCCGAACAACTCGCCTTTGGCCTGGCCGCTGGTTTTGCCCAGATCCAGCCGCTTGGACAGCCCGGCCATCACCGCCAGCGCAAAACCGGCCAGCACCAGCGGGTGTTGGATATGTTGAATCCAAGGGATCAGATCTTTCATGTGGGCCTCGCTTTGGGCTGGTAAAACGGTCGCAGCGGCGGCGGCCTTGTTTCGGCGCATTATATCGGCTTAAAAAAAATCGGGACGGGGTGGCCGGCCCCGTCCCGATTCGTCCACCGGGGGCGGAGAGCCCCGCGTTGGGAGGCTAGGCGACAATCAACAAAAACTGCGCCAGGCACAAAGCCTGCTTCACCGCCTTGAACGGACTTTTGGCGTTGTTCCAGCAATTTTTGAAGGTGTTCCAAGCGTTGATGACGTTCTGGCCCTGCTTGAAAATGCAAGTCGCGCAGGCGACGGTCCAAACATTGCCGTTCTTGCAGACGTTATAACAAGTATAAGCGGCGGCGGCTTCCGCCGGGGGGATGAAAAAGTCCGCGATCCGCTGGCCGACCCCGCCGTCCGCGCTGGCCGACGGCATGCCGCAAGCCAGGCACGGCGAGTGCGCCAAGGCCGGCCGGCCGGTCGTCGGCGCAAGCCCCACGGCACCGGGGAACAGATCCGGGAATTGCGCGATCAGCGCGGCGCGCGCCGCGGCCGTCACTTGGCTCAACAAGTCCTGGCGCTCGGGCAAGGTCAGAGAGGCGATATAGTTGCGGTCGAAGGTGTACTCGCCCGCCTGCAGCCGGGTGTCGATGGTTTGCAACGCGACTATCGCATTGTCCAGCCGGGGGCGGATGTCGTTCAGGCTGGTTTCAACCGTGTTCAAGTCCTCCACATTGCCCGAGCTTCCCCCCGATTGCGAAGCTTGCTTGGCCTGGGCGAACGCGCCGTCTGAAGCCCCCTTGATATTCGCGCCTATCGAGAAAAGCTTGTTCTCAATGGTCAACGACGCCGCCAGGGTGAACACCCGGTTGTCGTTAATCTGCTGGATAGTGGTTTCCAATGCTTGAATGCCGGCGGCGGCGGCCGACAACGGAGCGCCGCCTTGGCCTGGCGGCTTCAAATACAGCTCTTGCTGCAAAATCGCCGTGTCGGCGGCGTTGACAGCGCCGTCGCCATTAAAATCGGCGTTGGGGTCGGCGGTGCCCAGCTTTTGCTTGAACAAACCCAAATCAAGCGAATTCGTGTCCAGGTCGTTGTTCAAATCGCCGTCGCAGCGGTTGCCGAAGCCGTCATGGTCGGTGTCGCGCTGGTCGGCGTTGGCCTTGCCCAGGCAATTGTCGATGGCATCGTCAACGCCGTCGCCATCGCCGTCGGCCGCATAAGCGGGCACGCCCAGCGCGAACAGCAACATCAGCGCGCCCAACAAGGACGCGAATTTGAGCATCGGCGTTTTCATGGTTTTCTCCCCGGGTTATGGTGGAAGCGCGAAGCGAAGCCCAGGCCGGCCAGCAACAGAAGCCAGGTGGCGGGCTCGGGAATAACGTTCACAGTGCCGTTGGCCAAGGTGACGGCCAGCGGATCGCCGCCGCTGGCGAACGGGTTTAACGCCGATTCGCTGAGACTCAACGCGGTCGAGCCGCCGCCGATGGCCTGGAACTGGATCGTGGCGATGGCGAAATCGCCGCTGACGTTTTGCAGGGCACTGAACAGAATGTCCGCGACGCTGCCCGTCGTGTTGTCATAGCCGCCGAACGAGGTGAAAAAGTCCCATACCCCCGTGTCGATGGTGACGCCCGTAATCTGCAAGACGGCGGGATTGAAGGTGAAGCCTAAGCCCCCGCCATCCACGTTGCTCGCAAATCCCGCACCCTCCAGCGCCAGCGAGAAAGTATCCCCCACATTGACTGTTTTGGGCGAGGGATCGAAGCGGATAGTGTCCGCCCTGGCCACCGTCCATCCCCCTAGGGCGAAGGCGGCGACCAGCAAAGCGGCGGCCTTCAGATGTGTTCGATGATGTTGTGACATAGTCATCTCCGTCGTTTATCGGGTCGATAAACACCGCACTAGAGCGCCCCACAGGCCTGCGCCCTCGCGCACTTTCAATGCGGCGGCTTTGCTAATGAAAATCAAACTCTTTTAGCCTTGACCATTCTAGCACCCAGCGGCCAAAGCCGCCGGACAGGATGGCAAGCCCTGCGTCCAGCAATAGACAGTCGACGGCAAACGCTCCACAGTCTCAATCACAGGGGGTATCATTAACCGCAGGCTCGCCCGTCCCCACCCACGCCCTCTGGATCGCCCATGGACACCACACTGAAATTCATCTTCTCGGCCGCCGCCATGTTTTTCGGCATGATCGCCTTCCTGGAAATCGGCCGCCGCGTCGGCCAGTGGCGCGCCGCGCAAGCCCCGGCCGGCGCGGACGAGGGCATCAGCGCGGTGGACGGGGCGGTGTTCGCACTGTTCGGCCTGCTGCTGGCGTTCACTTTTTCCGGCGCGGCCTCGCGTTTCGACCATCGGCGCACGTTAATCACCCAGGAGGCCAACGCCATCGGCACCGCCTATTTGCGCGTCGACCTGCTGCCCGCCGCGTCGCAGCCGCCGATCCGCGCGCTGTTCCGCCAATATGCCGAGGCCCGCATCGCCCGCTACAAAGAATATGCCGACGAAGCCGCCTCGCATGCGGAATACTTGCGCGGCGTCAAACTGCAAGGCGACATTTGGAAACTGGCGGTCGAAGGCGTCAACGCCGCCACCAGCCCGCCCGTCGCGGCGCAAATACTGCCCGCGCTGAACGATATGATCGACATCACCACGACGCGCCTGGTCGCCGCCCAAACCCACCCGCCCCGGGTCATCTTTTTCATGCTGTTCGGGCTGTCCCTGGTGGTGTCGCTGTTGGCCGGCTACGGCATGTCGGGGAGTAAAACCCGGCAATGGCTGCATGTGCTGGCTTTTTCCACCGCCATCACCGCGACGGTCTACGTCATCATGGACATTGAATATCCGAGATCCGGGCTGATCCGCATCGACCCGGTCGACCAATTGCTGGTCGATGTGCTGAATAGCATGAAATGACATGCAATACGTCCAACACCTCAAAGGCCGCAGCCACGCCTTTAAAGATCTGAAGACCTTGCTGGCCAAGGCCTCGCCGCCGCGCTCGGCGGACGCGCTGGCCGGCCTCGCCGCCACCTCGGAAGAAGAGCGGGCCGTCGCCCAGTGGGTGTTGGCCGATTTGCCGCTGACCGAGTTTCTGGCCGAACCCTTGATCCCGCCGGAGCAAGACGAGGTCAGCCGCTTGATCGCCGAATCCCACGACCGCGCCGCGTTCGCGCCCGTCGCGTCGCTGACCGTGGGCGGCCTGCGCGAATGGCTGCTGGCCGACACCACGCCCGACGAGGCCATCGCCGCCATCCGCCTCGGGCTGACGCCGGAAATGGCGGCGGCGGTCTCCAAGATCATGCGCAACCAGGATTTGATCGCGGCGGCGCGGCGTTGCTCCGTCGTCACCGGCTTCCGCGACACGCTTGGACTGCCGGGCCGGATCAGCACGCGGCTGCAACCCAACCATCCCACCGACGACCCCAAAGGCATCGCCGCCAGCGTGCTGGACGGATTGCTGTACGGCAGCGGCGACGCGGTCATCGGCATCAACCCGGCGACCGACAGCCCTAGCAATGTGAAACGGCTGCTGCATCTGCTGGACGAGGTCATCCACCGCCATGAAATCCCCACCCAGTCCTGCGTGCTGGCCCATGTCACCACCACGCTGGCGTTGATACGCCAGGGCGCGCCGGTGGATCTGGTGTTCCAGTCCATCGCCGGGACGGAGGCGGCCAACCAGAGCTTCGGCGTCAACCTGGCGCTGCTGGCCGAAGCCCGCGACGCGGCGCTGGCCTTGAAGCGCGGAACGGTCGGCGGCAACGTCATGTATTTTGAGACCGGCCAAGGCAGCGCGCTGTCGGCGAATGCCCATCATGGCATCGACGCGCAGACCTGCGAGGCGCGGGCCTACGCGGTCGCCCGCGCGTTCTCGCCGCTGCTGGTGAACACCGTGGTCGGCTTCATCGGCCCGGAATACCTGTACGACGGCAAGCAAATCATCCGCGCCGGCCTGGAAGACCATTTCTGCGGCAAGCTGCTGGGCCTGCCGATGGGCTGCGACGTTTGCTACACCAACCACGCCGAGGCCGACCAGAACGACATGGACAATCTGCTGACCCTGCTGGGCGTGGCCGGCTGCAATTTCATCATGGGCATTCCGGGGAGCGACGACATCATGCTGGCCTACCAAAGCACCTCGTTCCACGACGCGCTCTACCTGCGCCGCGTGCTGGGTCTGCGGCCCGCGCCGGAATTCGAGGATTGGTTGAACCGGATGGGGATATTCGACGGGCGCAACGGCTTGAGTTTGGATTTTGCGCCGCCAAGGCTGCTGGCCGCGGCCCAGGAACTGACAGGGGATGCCCCATGAGCGACGCGTGGATTGCCTTGCGCCGTTTCACCCAGGCGCGCATCGCGCTAGGCCGGGCCGGGCATGCCGTGCCGACCCGGGCGCTGCTGGATTTTCAACTGGCCCACGCGCAGGCGCGCGACGCGGTGCATTTCCCCTGGGACATCGCCGCGTTTTCCGGCCAAGTGCGCGAGCTTGGCGAAGAGGCGCTGATCCTGGACACGCCCGTGGCCGACCGCGGCGAATATCTGCGCCGGCCCGACCTGGGCCGCGTGCTGACCGACGCCTCGCGCAACCGGCTGAGAAACCGCCAGGCCGGCGAAACCGACGTGGCGCTGATCGTCAGCAACGGCCTGTCCTCGACCGCCGTCGAGCGGCATGGCATCGCGCTGCTGCAAGCCATCGTGGCGGGTTTGCGGGCGCGGGGGTTCCGCCTCGCGCCGGTGTCCCTGGCCGCCAATGGCCGCGTCGCCTTGTCAGACGACATCGGCCATGCGCTGAATGCGAAGCTGGCAGTGATTATCGTCGGCGAGCGCCCCGGCCTCAGCGCCGCCGACAGCTTAGGTGTTTACCTGACCTACGCGCCCAAGCCTGGCAACACCGACGCCGGGCGCAACTGCATTTCCAACATCCGCCCGCCGGACGGCCTGGGCTACGAGGCCACCGCCGCGAAGCTGCTTTATCTGGCCGAGGAGGCCATCCGGCGCGGGCTGTCCGGGGTGGGGCTTAAAGATGAGACGGGGGGATTGTTGAGGGGGGATGTTTTGTAGCATGAACTTTTTTAAGTTGACAGGATTACTTTGCATATTAGCATTTCCTGTTGCCACATATTCACAAGCGGCTTGCGAGAAATTAAACATACAATTGATTCACTACCAAAAATCCAACCCAATAAAGGACGCAGACGAACTGATAACTTCAAGAACACCGAAGCTAGTTGGAGTCTATGGATATTCTCTTACAATTCCTGGATTAAAAAATAAGGAAGAAGTTTGCTATTCAAAAATACTACCGATTGAAGGGATCAAAGGGACATCCGATTTTATTCAGTGCCCCAATCAGGCCGAGCTTAACCAAGTAGCAACGGTATATGCCGAACAGTTCAATAGACGAGTTCTAAAGTATCTAAAAACAACCGGCGTTCGTTGCAAACCAGCACAATAGCCGGCAGGGTGAATAAGACGCGCCCGATCTACCTTTATCCTTTACTCGGAAGCCGCAGCCAAAGATAGCCGACGCGCCAAAACGAGCGGAAAAACTCGTGCGCGAGCGCTTTTTGCTGCGCGGGCGGATGCGGCAGCCCGGCGGCGGCGAGGCAGTCGCGGATGGATTTTTGGCCGTCGATTTGATTGAACAGATCCGCGAAGGTTTTGCCCAGCACAAAGCGGGGAAACGGCGCGCGCTGGATCGCCAGTTGGCCGGTGCCTTCGACAGGGCTCGCCTGGTCGATGCGGCGGACAGGGATATAATCCCAGAAAGCCTCGGAATTGAAATCGAGGCGGTAAGTCGACGGATCGCGGTCGGCCCGGCATGCCTGGAACCGGTGCTGGCTGGCTTGGCCGAGGAATAGCTCCATGATTGGCCAGATGTTGGCATCGTCTTGGCCCTGGATCGCGGCCTTGATGTCGGGATGCCGGGTGATTTGGCCCTCTGGATAATAGAAAAAATTCTCTTTCCAACCCTGGAACACCAGGCCGGCCTGGGCGACCAGTTCAAGGCAGTCGGCGACGGTATAACCCTTGTCGTGCTGATGCAGGAAAGTGTCGACGATGCCGCTGTCGTAGCTCAAATCGGAGGCGTCCCGGGCATAGCGCTTGACGATGTGGCCGGGGTCGACCGCCGCCAGCATCTGCTTGACAAGGTCGACGCTGCGCTGGTCTTGCTGGAAACCCAGCCGCTTGAACATCTCCTGGAACATGTACACGCCCGTCCGGCCATAAAAGCCGTACAGCATGATGGAAATGACACCGTTGATGTCCAAGCTGTCGCGCAACGCCCGCAGCGCGATGTGGGGCTCGGCGATGTGGTGCAGCACGCCCGTCACATCAATCAGATCGAACGACTGGCCGAGGCTGCCTATGTCTTGGATCGGGCATTGGTGCAGCGACAGATTGTCGAGCCGGTGCTTGTCCTTCAGATACGCCTCATGGGCCAGACTGGAGGAACTGAGGTCGATGCCGGTGATTTGGGCTTCGGGATGGTTGTAGGCATAACGCGCCGCCGCCACCGAGCCGCAACCGGCGACCAGGATTCTGGGCGATTGCGGGGGCTCGCCGGACTGGGGCCAGTAGGCGTAATGGAACACGCCGGGGTCGCTGCCGTTGACGGTGCGGGTGTCGCCTTGCGGGCTGAGGTCGTCTTCGGGGAGCGGGTAAACCCATTGCTCATATTGCGAGGCGACTTTCTCGGTGACGTCGTGTGCCATGGGGAAATGATCTCTAAGTAGGTGTTTTATGTCGGGCGGCTTTCCGCCAGCTCAATCTGTGTCAGATACAGCCGCAAATCAAATTCAAACTGGTGGTAGTCGGGCTCCATATGGACGCACAACTGGTAGAAGGCTTTATCATGCTCGCGTTCTTTCAAATGGGCCAGCTCATGCGCCACAATCATTTTCAAAAACTCCGGCGGCGCGGTTTTGAACACGTTGGCGACGCGTATCTCGCGCTTCGCTTTCAGTTTTCCGCCTTGCACCCTGGACACGGCGCTGTGGGTGCCCAGCGCGTTTTTCAGCGTCTGCAAATGATTGTCATAAACCACTTTGCTTAGCGGCTCGGTGTTGCGCAGATAACGGTTTTTCAGTTCCAGGACATACTCGTAGAGCGCCTTGTCGGTGCGGATGTCATGGCGGGCGGGGTATTTTTTCGCCAGCAGGGCCGCCAGGCGGTCTTGGGCGATGAGCTGCCGCGCTTGGGCTTGCAGTGCTTCGGGGTAATGGGCCAGGTATTTCAAGGTGGTCATAGTGGGCGGGGGTCGCGGCTTTAGCGATGGGAGCCGGGGCCGTCAGGCCGGGCGGTTTCGCGGGTAGACCGTCATAACCAGCCCTGGCTTGGGTTTCAAAGTGGCGTGCATTTCCGGCTCCACGGTGGTGCCCGGCGGCAATCGCAAATCATACGCCTGGGCGATCAGCGCGATCAACAACGGGCCTTCGGTCAAGGCGAAATGGTTGCCCGCGCAGACGCGCTGGCCGGCGCTGAACGGCATATAAGCCAGCCGGTGCGCCGGTTTCGGGCTGTCCGGCAGGAGATGCAGTTGTTCTGCGATGGTCATGGCGGTCTCCTTGGGTGGGTTTTGCCAGGTTGTATTCGTTATCTAATTTATCGTTCCCACGCTCTGCGTGGGAATGCCGCCCTAGACGCTCTGCGTCCTGGAATACCCGCGAGGTTTCTGCAATCCATTGCGCAACGCGACGCAGAGCGTCGCTGGATGCGTTCCCACGCGGAGCGTGGGAACGATAGAAACTTAACGGCATTGGCTGCAAGCCCCGTCCGGCTTGGGGGATGCGCCGGCAGGCGGATTCAATGCTCGACCAGATCAAGGCGGGTATTGATCCGGTCCAGTTGCACCAGAATACCCGCGACTTCTTGCTCGCGGCGCAGGCTGTCCCCTTGCATGGCATGCAACTGCTGCCGCACACCGATCAATTCGTCACGGATTGAACGCTGGCCTTGCTTCAAATCGGCCATATCCGACTGCAAGCGCCTGAGAATATCCAATACTAAATTTTCGACTTCAGCCATTGCGGTATCTCCTAGTGGTTAAATCATGATTGCAAGGTGAACGGAGGTTCGGGAAAGGGATAACATCCCTTGAAGGGATGTTATCCCTGCTAGGAGGCGGCTTCATCCCCGCCTTGCCATTGCGCCAGCATTTCCCTGACCGTCGCGGCGTTGGGGTCTTCGATGGCTTCATAGATTGCCAAAGCCTGTTGCGCCAGCGGCAGCGCTTGCGCTCGTTCTCCCAAGGCTTCACAGGCCAGCGCCGAGTTCCACAGGGCGCGTCCCTCGCCGCGCCGGTCGCCGATTTCATGGGCGATGGCGAGTTGTTGCTTGTAGTAACCTATGGCTCTGTGTGGTTCGCCCAATCTGAAATAGGCATTCCCCAGATTGCCGAGGGCAGCGCCCTCGCCGCGCCGATCGGCTATTTCGAGGGCTATGGCGAGGTGTTGTTCATGATAGCCTATCGCTTTGCTCGGCTCGTCTAAAGTGGAATAGAAATTCCCCATATTGCCCAGGGCACTGGCCTTGCCGCGCCGGTCACCGATTTCGTCGGCGATGGTCAATTGTTGCTCGAAGTAGCCTATTGCCTTGCCTGGCTCGCCCAGATCTCTGTATGCAACCCCCAGATTTCCAAGTGCACTGCCTTCGCCGCGTCGGTCGCCGATTTCACAGGCGATGGCAAGATTTTGCTCATGGCATCCTATCGCTTTGTGTGTTTCCCCTAAGTTTTTGTAGGCGATTCCCATATTGCCTAGAATTTTACCTTCGCTGTGTTGGTTGCTAATTTTTCGGGCAAAGAACAGCGCTTGCTCGCAGTAGTCTACCGCTTTGCGCGGTTCACCCAAGGCGGTGTAGGCTGGCCCCAGATTGCCAAGTGCGTTGCCCACACTGTGTTGGTCGTCGATCTCGTGGGATATGCTGAGTACTTGCTCATAGTATCTTATGGCCTTGCTAGGCTCCCCCAAACTATAGTAGACATTCCCAATATTGCCGAGAGCGTTGCATTCGTGTTGTCGATTTCCTGTCTGCTGAGCCACCACCTCCTGGGCCTGCAACCAATGAATACGCTGATATGGATGGAAACGCAATTCACCTGTGTGGGCCACGCAATCCACTAGATGTAGCAACTGCTTGGCCCTGTGGGAATCGCTTTGTAAGAAGCCGAACACAGCTTCCAGATGAGCCCGCTCCTGGTCGAACAGCGCCAGCCCTTGCAGCAGATGTTCATGACCTTGCAGATAAAGCGCCTGCGATTGTTCAGCCACAGCAATGAAATGCTCCGCATGCCCCAGCCTAGCCGCTTCGGCCTGATCCGCCGGTAAATGGGCCAGCGCGTAGTCGCGCAGCAAATCATGCCAACCGAAACGTTGCCGCTCTTCGTCGTAGTCCAACAGGTTCAGATTCACCAGCCGGTCTAACGCTTTGGCCGCGGCAGCGCCTTCCGGGCGGGTGGATTCGACGACCGCCTTGCCGGCTGCGCGGTCGAAGTCGGCGGTCATCACCGCCAGCGCGGCGAAGGCGCGGCGTTCCGCTTCGTTCAAACGCCGCCAACTGGCGTCGAACACGAGGTTCACATCGTCCAGCGGCTCCTCGTCGTTGCGCAGCCCTTGCAGCCGGTCTTCGCCCAGTTCGGCCAGATATTCGGCGACGGGCGTGGACGGGTAGGTTTTCAGATAGCCGCCGGCGGTTTTCAAGGCCACTGGCAAATCGCCGCACAGCGCGGCCAGACGCCCGGCTTGCGCGTCGTCCGGGCGCTGGGTATAGGCGCGCAGCAGCAGTTTGGCTTCGGCGCGGGGCAGCCGATCCAGGTGCAGCGGCTGGCCGTGGCGCAGGCGTTGGCGCGAGGTGGCCAGCAACGCGCAGCCGGGCGGCGGGGCGAGCCGGGTGATTTGCGCGTCGTCGGCGGCATCGTCCAGCACCACCAGCCCGCGCAAAACCGCGCCGCTGTCGGCGTCACGGAACAGGCTGCGGTACCTCTGCCAGCGGCTGGCTTCGTCGTCGGGCAGGCGAGCGGTCGGATTGACGGCTTGCAACACGCTGTCGCGGGCTTGCTCGGCGCTCAAGGGATGGGCGGAATGCGCGCCCAATTCCAGGAACAGTTGCAGGTCGGGGTAGTCGTCCAGCAGCGCGTAGCCGGCCATGATGGCGAGCGCGGTCTTGCCGACGCCGGGCAGGCCGTTGACGGCGGAGATGACGACGGCCTGGGCAGGGATAACATCGCTGCCAGCGATGTTATCCCGGTTGCCCGGACTCAACGCCGCGCAGATTTCGGCCAACGGCCCGGCGCGGCCGGTGAAATGTTGCGGCGGGGTTTTGAGTTGATGCAAGGCGCGGTCGTAGCGATAGCCGCGCACGGCCCGATCTATGCGTTGGAGCCATTCGCCGTGTTGGGCCTGTTCGCGGCGGATGGCCTGGGTGTCTTGGTGGATGTCGACCAGCCCGGCGCGGAGGTCGTGGATCAATTGGTCGAAATCCGTCAATCGTGGGGCTTCCGGCAAAGGCGGCAACGCGACGAGGGCTCCAAGTGCTTCGGCGGCCACGCCCGCTTGCCGGGTTAGCAGCCGGTATAGCTTGGCATAATCGGTGTCGTCCAGCCCAAAACGATCCAACCGGAACTGGCGGTGATTTTTCAGCACGTGCGGAATGTCGTCCTCCTTGGCCTCGCCCAACAGTACCAGCACAAAGCGCCGGTTGCCTTTGGCGTCGTAAAGTTCGTTATAGATCAAAGTCCCTTCCCAAAACACGCCCCTGCCGACATCGGCGGGGGTCTCACCTTCGATCCGGCGGGCGTATTCCGCCGTGCAGACGCACAGCACGAAATCGGCGTTCCCGGGCCGCATCTGTTCCTCGCACCAGCGTGGCCAGTGCAGCAGTTCTTCCTGGTGGAATTGGTCGAGTTCGGCGTCCACGCCGTCACAGCGCAGTTGCTGGGCGAATGCCAACACCCGGTCGCAATGGGCGCGGTCGTCGTGGCTATAGCTGATGAAGACGCGGGGGCTGGCGGGCGGCATTGGGGATTCTCCTTGAATCTGGCCGGTATTGTCGGCAGAAAAATGGCTTGGCGCAACGGTGCCATGCCATTGTGGGGATGAATCTTGCACTCCGGATCGGGCTTAAATGAGCCTGGAGCTTGAGACTCGGCGGAAAAGCCAAGCATAGGGTGGCGTCAACCCATTGTCACAAACCCGACAAGCCCTGCCTGTTTGTCAACATCGGCTTTCCGCGCAAGACAGGCATTGCCTGTTGATTCAAGCATTTAGGCCTGTGGCATGGCGGTTGCTCTAAGTTTTAGCAACGAATCCAACGAGGCCAGACATGAACTCCCGCACCGTCATCATCGACGACACCACCCTCCGCGACGGCGAACAGTCGGCGGGCGTGGCCTTCTCCTTGGAGGAGAAGATCGACATCGCCACCCGGCTGGACCGGCTCGGCGTGCCGGAGTTGGAAATCGGCATTCCGGCGATGGGCGTCATTGAGCGCGAGGAAATCCGCGCCTTGGCTGGGCTGGGCTTGCAGGCGCGGCTGCTGGTTTGGGCCAGGATGCGCCAGGAGGACTTGAAAGAGTGCCTGGGGCTGGGCGTGGGCATGGCGGATCTGTCGATCCCGGTGTCCAGCCAGCAGATCCGGCTGAAGCTGAAGCGCGACGAGGATTGGGCGATTGGCAATATCAAGACCCTGGTCCGGCAGGCGGTGGACGGCGGTTTGGCGGTGTGCGTCGGCATGGAGGACGCCTCCCGCGCCGACCGCGGCTTTCTGCTGAAGGTCGCGGAGGCCGCGCAGGCCGCCGGGGCCGAGCGCATCCGCTTCGCCGACACGGTCGGCATTATGGAGCCGTTCGGCGTGCTGGACACCATCAAAGCCTTGCGCGCCGCCACCGACTTGGACATCGAGATGCATGCCCACGACGATTTGGGGCTGGCCACGGCCAACACGTTGGCGGCGGCGGTGGCCGGGGCGACGCATTTGAACACGACGGTCAACGGCTTGGGCGAGCGGGCCGGCAACGCCGCGCTGGAGGAGGTCGTGGTCGGCCTGCGCCAGTTGTACGGCATCGAGACCGGCGTCGATCTGCGCGATTTCCCGGTGCTGTCGGCGTGTGTCGAGTCGGCCTCCGGGGAGCCGGTGGGCTGGCGCAAGAGCCTGGTCGGCAAGCGGGTGTTCAGCCACGAGGCCGGCATCCATGTGGACGGCTTATTAAAAGATTTGGCGAATTACCAGGGCGTCGACCCCGCCGTGGTCGGGCGCAGCCATCAGTTTATCTTAGGCAAACACTCTGGCTCCCGTGCGGTGATGAGCGTGTTCGCGGAGCTGGGGATTCTGTTGGAAAAGCGCGACGCGGTGATGTTGCTGGTGAAGATCCGGCAATTCGTCGACAGCCATAAACGCACGCCGGAAACCGGCGATCTGTTGTCTTTGTACCGGCACTGGGTGGGAAAGTCCCCGCTGCTGCAAGCGGTGGCGCAAAACGCCGCCTAATCTTTGCGAATGTCGCGGTTGAAAACCGCCCCCACCCGTTTTGTTAATTCCTGAAACCAGAGGACAGCCGTCATGATGATCGAATCCCAGCCAGAAGCACCCCAAGACGTGCCGGAAAGGAAGGCCGTCCCGATGGAAGCCTCCGCGTCCAGGCAAGAGGACTATCCGTTCTACATCGTGCCGCCGCCGCCGATTCCGGGGCAGACCGGCTGGAGCATCGTGCCGTGGTGAGCGTGTTCCTGCCAACCGGCCATGTCGGGCAACAGTCCCTGCTGGCGCAGATGCGAGAGGATGTCACTTGCGTGTTCGCCCGCGACCCGGCGGCGCGCAACCTGGCGGAAGTCTTGCTGATCTATCCGGGCGTCCACGCCGTGTTGATTTACCGGGTCAGCCACCGGCTTTGGCGCGGGGGCTTCAAGTTCGCCGCGCGCTGGCTGGCGTTCATGGGGCGCTGGCTGACCAATGTGGACATCCACCCCGGGGCGAAAATCGGCCGCCGCTTGTTCATCGACCACGGGGCCGGGGTGGTGATCGGCGAAACCGCCGAGGTCGGCGACGATGTCACGCTGTACCATGGCGTGACTTTGGGCGGCACTTCCTGGAACAAGGAAAAGCGCCATCCGACCTTGGGCAACAATGTCCTAATTGGTGCGGGGGCGAAGATTTTGGGGCCGATCCGGCTGGGCGACAATGTCCGCGTCGGGGCCAACTCGGTCGTGAACAAAAACGTCCCGGCCTGCTGCACGGTGGTGGGCATTCCAGGCCGCATCGTCCACCGCAAGAATGTGCAAATTCAAAACGCCTATGGCATCGAGCTGGATCATCATTTGATCCCCGACCCCGTCGGCAAAGCCCTGCACTGCCTGGTCGAGCGCCTGGACAAGCTGGAGAAGCGCTCGGCGAAAACCAGCCGCCCCCTCCTCAGAAAAGAGGATTGCAGCCACTGCGAGGCGGATGGCACTTGCCATGAGCATGCCGCGCCGACCATCCAATTTGAGGAAGCCTGATGGACTTGCTGGATTTTGAAGGTGAGAACCTGTATTTCGAGGAATCCCTGCCGGCCGAGGTCGAGGATTTGATCCAGACCGCGGGCGGCTTGTACGCCGAGGGCGAGGCGGAGACGCCGTTGCTGGAGGCTTTGCGGCTGGCCCCGGAGTCGTTGAACGTGCTGGTGGCGGTGTACCGCTTTTATTACTACCAGCACCGTTTGGAGGATGCGTTGAAGGTCGCCGCGCAGGCCTTGGCGATCACCGCCCGCCGCCTCAATATTCCATTGGACTGGAAATTGCTCAGTGAAGAGCATGTCAAGGTCGGGCCGGCCGCGATGGCTTTGCTGCGCTTCCACTTGCTGACCTTGAAGGCGGAGGCGTTTTTGCTGCTGCGGCTCAGACGCACGCAGGAGAGCGCGGCGATTTTGACCAAGCTGGTGGGCTTGGACCAGAAAAACCGGCTGGGCGTCCAGCAATTGTTGGATCTGGCCGAGGACAATCTCCACTGAGCTTCCTGGTTCCCACGCTCCCGCGTGGGAACCCCCGCATAAGTATTCCCACGCAGCGCGTGGGAACGATCAACCCAACTGAGGAAACCGACATGAGCCTTGCAGACGATTTGGAAACACTGGAATCCGCCGAGGATTTCCTCAATTACTTTGAGCTGGAATACGACCCCGCCGTGGTGCATGTGAACCGCCTGCATATCTTGCAGCGCTACCACAATTACCTGTCGCAAAGCGAAGAAGCGTTGCCCGAGGACGAGGAGGCCCAGCGCGAGGTTTACAAGCGGCTGTTGTCGCGGGCCTACCAGGATTTCGTGGAATCGGACGCCCTGACCGAGAAGGTGTTCAAAGTGTTCCACATGCACGGCGAGCAGACCACGTTCGTGCCTGTCGAAGGCTTGTTTAAATAAGGCGGAACCGGCCATGCAGCAGACCGAAGACGGCTACGAACGCTACGATTACGGCGACCCGGTGCGGGTCATCCGCAATGTCCGCAACGACGGCACTTATCCCGGCCTGGACGTGGGCGCGCCCTTGGTGCGGCGCGGCTCGGTGGGCTATGTCGTCAACGTGGGGACGTTTTTGCAAGACCAGGTGATTTATTCCGTGCATTTCATGGAAGAGCAGCGCCTGGTCGGCTGCCGCGAGGAGGAGCTGATCCCCGCCGACGCGCCGTGGACGCCCAGCCGCTTCGAGTTCCGCGACAAGGTCTTAAGCCTCATCAACCTGGCCGTGGACGGCGAGATCGTCGCCCGGGTGGGGGACGAGGGCGAAATCCTTAAAGTCCTGCGCCACGACGACCCGGCGCAGGTTCAATATCATGTGCGTTTTCCGGGGCGCACGCTGCAAGTCCCGGAAAATGTCTTATCGCCTTTGGAGCGCGAGGAGGAAGCCGATGAATCCATCGACCAGCCCGCTTGATTCCGCCGCCGCCGAGATGCCCTACAACCGTCTGCGCACCGCGCTGATGCTGTTCGGCAAGCCCTTGGCCGCGCTGGAGCCGGAAGAAATGCAGCGCGTGCGGATACAGGCCGAGAAAGAATACCGGATCGAACAAAGCATCCTGGAAGCGCCCGAAGCCGCCGGCGTCATGGTCGGCGAGGACGAACTGGCGCGGGCCTTGGCGGAAATCAGGGCCAAATATCCCGACGAGGAGGCTTTCCACGCCAGCCTGGAGGCCAGCGAACTCGACGAGACGCTGCTGCGGCAAGCCTTGGCGCGGCAATGCAAAGTCAACACGATCCTCGACAAAGTCGACGCCGCCGAGCCGGTCGAAATCGACGAGGTGGAGATCGGCATTTACTACCACGCCCATTTCCACAAATTCCAGCAGCCGGAGCGCCGCGACGCCTACCACATCCTCATCAGCATCAACGAGGATTTCCCGGAGAATTCCCGCCCCCGGGCCTTGGAGCGCATCAGCGACATCGCCTCGAAGCTGGCGCGCAACCTCAAGCAGTTCGGAGCGCTCGCGCACCGGCATTCCGAATGCCCCACCGCCATGCGCGACGGGCGCATCGGCTTGGTGCGGCGCGGGCAGTTGTTCCCGGCTTTGGACGCGGCGTTGTTCCAACTGCGCCCTGGCCAGCTAAGCGAAGTGGTCGAGTCGGAAATGGGCTTCCACGTTTTGTTTTGCAAGTCCGTCGAATCGGCGCATACCCTTTCTCTGAAAAAAGCCACGCCGCATATCCGCAAAATCCTGGCCGAGCGCATCCGCGAAAGCCGCCGAAGGTCATGGATTGCGGGATTGAATTCAACCCCCATTGGGAGAACGCCCACATGACGCAAACCACAGCCCAAGCCCATTGCTCATTTTGCGGCACCGAGCAGTCCCCCGCCACGCCGCTGATCGCGGGCCTCGAAGGCTCCATTTGCGAGGCTTGCGTCCGCCTGGCGGAGCAAGTCGTCACCAACTGGGGCCGCAAACGCATCCTCAACGAATTGCACGGGCCCATCCCCAAGCCCGCCAAGATCAAAGAGATCCTCGACGGCTATGTCGTGGGCCAGACCCTGGCCAAGGAAATCCTCGCCGTCGCGGTGTACAACCATTACAAGCGGCTCAAGCATGAAAGCGGCGACTCTGGGTTCAGCCACATGCACACCGAAGTCGAGCTGGGCAAGTCCAACATCCTGCTGGTCGGCCCGACCGGCACCGGCAAGACCTTGCTGGCCTCGACGCTGGCGAAGATCGTCGGCGTGCCTTTTGTCGTCGCCGACGCGACGACCTTGACCCAGGCCGGCTATGTCGGCGACGACGTGGAGCATATCCTCATACGCCTGCTGGAAGTAGCCGAGGGCAATGTGGGCCGGGCGGAGTGGGGCATCGTCTACCTGGACGAGGTCGACAAGCTGGCCAGGAGCCCGGAAATGGCGACCAACACCCGAGACATCTCCGGCGAAGGCGTGCAGCAGGCGCTGCTGCGGCTGGTCGAAGGCGCGCAGGTGAAGGTGTCGATGAAAGGCAAGAAACGCGAAGGCGGCGACGAGGTCATCATCGACACGCGCAATATTTTGTTCATCGCCGGCGGCGCGTTTCCGGGGTTGGAAAAGCATGTGGCGAAGCGCCTGGCCCCGGCCAAGACCGGCATCGGCTTCCACGCCAGCCCGGTGGACACCGACGCCAAGCCGGAATTGGAGGAGCTGCTCAACGAAACCCAGCCGGGGGATTTGCGCGTGTTCGGCCTGATCCCCGAATTCATCGGCCGCTTCCCGGTGCTGGCCCCGCTGGAGCCCTTGGACGAGGCCGCGCTGATCCGCATCCTGACCGAGCCGAAGAACGCGCTGGTGCGCCAATACCAGAAGCTGTTCGCCTACGAAAACGTCAACCTGGAGTTCACCGAAGACGCGTTGAAGCGCGTCGCCCAGAAAGCCATCGAACGCGACACCGGGGCGCGCGGCCTGCGCAGCATCTTGGAGCAGGTCTTGCGCAAGCCGATGTTTGAAATCCCCTCGCTGTCCGGCATCGAGCACTGCGTCGTCGACGAGGAGGTCATCGACGGGATCGCCGAAGTCAAAACCACGCCAGTGGATCTGAAGACCTTGGCGGAAGCCGCCGCCGAAAGCGCCGGCGAAGAGCAGCCTTTGCAGAAGCAGGCGTCCGGGGCTTGAGCCCCTGGCGGAGCGCCGACGTCCCGCCGGCGCTCCAAGCGTTTAACCCGAAAACCCGCATACGCCAATATCCTTGTCTTGTCCGCGGCCTTATTGCCTTGTGAAGTATAAGGCTTTGGCCGCTTTTCCGTCCAGGCCGCGAACTAAGCCCGCGTTCTGTGGTCTTTATTCTTCGTGGCCATACGGCCAAGCGCCTGTCCAGCCGGGCTTGCCGCCGTCCAGCCAAACCATCCAGCCAATTATTATATCGGGGGTTATTATGAGAATAGTCTATGGCATGCTGTCTTTTATTTTAGTCCTGGGCCTGTCGGCCTGCGGCCAAGACACCAATATCGACGAGCTGAAATCCACTATCGGCATGAGCAAGGATCAACTCGAATCCAAATTCGGCAAGCCGCAATCTTCGTCCTTGGAGTCCACCGAGGCCCATCCCGGCGGATTCTGGGTCTACAAGGCCAGCTCCGGGGCCACCTGCAAATTGCGTTTTGATCTGCCGCCGCGAGTGCTTGGCGCGGATTGCTAAGTGAGGCCAGGGCCGGGCAAGCCGGGTCTTGCCCGGCCTAGCCCGCTGGATTAACGGGCAAGCCCGCCGATTCTCTTTCATCCGGGACGGGAACAGATGAACCATTTGCATCCGGCAACACGGGTGTGCATGGCAAGATTGTGTAATTGCCAAAATCATTCCCATTTTGCAATGAATCAGCGTCCATTCAGATGAGCGTTTCAATCAAACGCTTTCAGTTTCAATGTGATACATTGTTTGGCACCAATCATGCTTACTCCTAAATGCAAGTCAGCAGGCCCACCATCCAACAGCCTAGCCGCTTAACCTAGCATTGAAGGCACAGATTATGATCGACGATGATCGTTTTTTTTCCAAAGAACACCAACGAATCGGGAAAACAGAATGGTTTGCCTACTCCAGGGAGGGGATATTAGGGCCATTCGAGTCAAAGCAGGTCGCGCAATCGGCCTTAAAAAGGCATATTGAGCATTTTATGAGAGTAGCGACGACATTTTGGGAAGTAGAAAACCTGGATGGGAAAAAGAGCCACTTAGTTTGCACTAATCCCCAGCTAAATTAACCTTTGGTGCTAGTTCAATAGTGGTGGTCACGGTGGCGGTCTAAGTCGATGAACATCCTAGCAAAACCCCATCGACCCAGGAGCCGCCGCCATGACCACCGAAGACTTTATCATCGACCTGTTCTGGCGGGTAGACGACCGCATGAAAAACGTCCCGAACCACAGCCAGGCGGCGCTCTGGCCGAGCGAGCTGGTGACCATCGGCGTGCTGTTCGCCGTCAAGGGCGTCGGCCAGCAGGCGTTCTACCGCTGGCTGGCCCGCGACCACGGCCCATTGTTCCCGGCCCTGCCCGAGCGCACCCGCCTGTTCCGCCGCCTGAAGACGCATTGGCGGTGGGCGCAGAGGTTCCTGGCCGAGCCGAGCCTGCTCGGCGTGATCGACAGCTACGGCGTCGAACTGATCCACCCCATACGACGGGGGCGCAACCCCGACGGCTGGGCCGAGCCGGGCATCTCCAACCACCGCTGGATCGTCGGCGGCAAGCTGTGCCTGGCGCTCAACCACCTCGGCCAGGTCATCGGCTGGGCCTGGGCGACCGCCAACGCCCACGACACTTGGTTCCATCCGTTGGTGGAGGCCTTCAACGGACGCTGCGTGCTGCTCGCCGACACCGGCTTCCACGCGGCGGCGGGCGACCCGCCCAACCTGAAGATCTGCCGCCGTGGCCGCTGGAACAACCGGATGCTGGTGGAGACGGTCTTCTCCATGCTCACCGTCGTCTCCCACGCCAAGAAAATGAGGCATCAAGTGGCCGCCTATTTCCAGGCCCATCTCGCCATGGCGGTGGCGGCCTTCAACCTGCTCATCGCCTGGGACGGACTCAAGCCCCGCGAAGACGACGGCTTTGTCCCTTTGACCATCGCACAGTTCAACCTGTAAACCCGAAACTA
>Ga0265327_10000912_pt1 | contig 43333 bp, 39 predicted proteins | sample 41621metaG_FD_202089 | JGI IMG/M metagenome (GOLD analysis project Ga0265327, IMG submission 202089) | Rhizosphere microbial communities from Carex aquatilis grown in University of Washington, Seatle, WA, United States - 4-16-21 metaG | ecosystem: Host-associated > Plants > Roots > Rhizosphere... | reverse complement strand
CAAAAGGTGTTAATGGGGCAAATGTGACTAGTGGTGTTATTGAGTTGAAGGCCACATAAGAAAAGGGGACAGAATTTCAGTCCGGTCTCAGAGATCAACGTAGCGAAACGCATAGGGTTCGAACGGTTATCGGTCCGTGTTGTTTCTGTGACATTTGTAGCTCAACGTTACCGAAGTGAAACCAGTGCCCAGTGTGGCGCCGAGCACTCAGGAACAGGGAGCGTCTGATGACCGCAACTACTGAAGTGACGTACCGCAGACGACCGCTGGCTGCCCGCACGGGCCGGCCGAAGACCGGTAGGACACAGGTCGGCTCGGTGGATGTCATCGCGACGTCTGCCGCGGTGCTGCGACCTGTCGTGGTGGCCGGGGCGATCGTGGCCGCGGCCCTCATGTGGGGACCGCGCGCCCACGCCGACGTCGTCCATGACGCGCTCAATGATGTCGGCATCGGCAACAACGGGCCCGTCAGCAGCGCGATTGCCGAGGTGGGTACCTCGATCTGCCCGCTGCTGGTGCAACCGGGCAGCCAGATGGCCAGCACGGCAACCCAGATGAGCGGTAACGGCGGCATCGCACCGCCGCTGGCCGGGTTCGCCACGCAGGTTGCGATCCAGACCCAGTGCCCGGCCTTCATGACAGCGCTGGCCAATGGCAACATTCCGGCGCTGATGAACGGCGGCCTGCCGGTGACACCGCCAGGGCTGCCTGGCATGCCGTCCGTCGGGTTGCCGAACCTCACGAACGCCACCGCCGCGGTTCCGGGCACGCTGGGCGCCGCTACGACGCCCGTTTCGAGCGTCCTGGGCGCGGCCACGGCTCCGGTGCCGGGAACGCTGGGTGCGGTGACGTCGCCGCTGCCCGGCACGTTGGGTGCGGTGACGTCACCGTTGCCCGGCACGTTGGGGGCTGCGACAGCTCCGGTCCCCGGTGTACTCGGTGCCGCGACCGCGCCATTGGCTCCGACGCCGGGCCTGACCACCGCGCCGGCGGTCACCGTGCCCGCACCAGGTCTGCTGGCGCCTGCGGCGCAGGCGCCGTTGCAGCTGGCTTCCGCACCGGTCGTGCCGGCGATTCCTGGCTACTGAAGGTGAACCTCGCCTACTGAACGTGGGCGGGAATGCATTGAGGGCTGTGGCTTTTCGAAGCCACAGCCCTCAATGTTGTTGCGCTACTGGCTAGCTGTCGTGGCTGCTGCTGCTGCTGCTGCTCGACGCGTGCGACGCGCCGCCGCCCTCGGGGGCACGGTGCTTGCCGCCGGTCGAGCCCGCGGGCACCGAGACCGAACCGCTGGCTCCCTCGGGAGCGCTGTGCTTGCCGCTCTTCGTGGTGGACTTGCCTGCCTTCTTCGACTTGCCGGCGTCCGCCTTGGTGGACGTGTCGTCAGACGACTTGTCGGCACCGGACTTGCTGTCGGACTTGGTGTCCGGCTTGGTGGTGCTCTTGGTGTCGGTGTCCTTGGCGCCGGTGTCCTTGGCGCCCGTGTCCGTGGCGTCCGGCTTCGTGCCGGTCTTGTCCTCGGACTTGGTGCCCGTCTTGTCGGCGTCGGTGGCCTTGTCGGTGGACTTCTCGTCAGCCTTGCCCTCGGTCTTGGGGGCGGCGGTGCTCTCGGCCTTCTTGTCGGTCTCGGTGGCCGCGGCGGGAGTCTTGTCCGTCGTGCCGGCTTCCGGCGACGTCTTACCCGTCTCGCCCGTGGTGGCCGTCTCTCCGGCGGCAGCCGGCTTGGCGGTCAGAGACAGGGTCTGGGTCTGGGTCGTCGGGCTGACCGTCGCGGCAGCCAGCGGGGTTGCCGCGGCGACCTTGCTGACAGCTGCCACGGGCGTGACCGCGGCGAGCGAATTGATGATGGCCGCCGGCGTCGCGAGGAGCTGCTGGAACGCCTTCGTCACGACGGTGATGATGGCCTGCGGGAGGGAGGTGAGGGCGGCGCCCTGCCAGAAGCCCTTGATGATCGTGTTGAGACCGTTGATCAGCGTGGCGGGTGCCGTGGCGACGGTCTTCCACAGCGCGATGGCCGGCGCGAGCGCCGAGGTGATGGCCTTGTTCGCCGTGGTGATGAGGGTCGTGGGCAGCTGGGCGGCCTGGGTCCACAGCGCGATGGCGGGCGCGAGCGCCGAGGTGATGGCGGCATTGGCCTGGGTGATGTACGGCGCGATCACCGCTGCGGTCTGGGTGTAGAGCTGGTAGAACGCCTGGAACGGCAGGCCCAGCAGGTCGAGCGGGCTGGCGGTCAGGTAGTACTTCTCGGCGTACGTCGAGATGGCTGCCGGCGCGGCGTAGACGGCGGCCACGTTGGTGTGCGTCACCTGAGGCGTGACAGCGCCCGACGCAGTTGCGACGACCACCGCAGACATCCCGGCTACGAGCGACGACTTAAGAACTGGCATAACTCTTGGGCGAGCGACAGTTTGCATGATGGTCCCCGGTGTTCGTGATACAGATCGGACTTTGGCGGTCTGAAGGTAGCCGATACCGGCACTCCCCTCTAGCTGGGCGAAAACCGGCTTCGGTGGCCTGACCTGCTCGTATGTGCGCTATTTGCTTGGCAAGGCAAATAAATCAAGCTGAAGTTTTCCAAGAATTCACCGACCGGCCGACGGCCGACGGCGTTTGTGTGACGTTCTGCCCACGCACAGGCGCAATGTTGAAGTCCTAACTATTTGCCAGTAATGCGGTGTGGGTGCTCGCCGAACCGGTCGTGGTGTGATCTGGTGCTTCTGATGTCACTCTTCACGCTTCGTGTTGCGGGGCTGGCGGCTGCAACCCTGACCGGTGCGCTGCTGGGGCTGGCCGGAAGCCCGGCTGCGTCGGCTGACCCCGCGACGGACGCCCAGGGGTTCGTCGACTCGACGGCGCGCTGCCCGACCGGAGACAGCGCGGTGGCGTTCGGGAGCACCGCCTCGTCACGGGTCGCCATCTGTAAGAGCACCGGCGGTGCGTACCAGTATCGCGGCGTCCGGATCAGCGACGGCGCGAAGCTGATCAGCGCCGCCAGTACGGACGGCCGGGGCGCTTACACCGCGACGAGCGACGGCATCACCTATACCGTGACCGCGAAATCGCTTGATATCAGTGCGGGTTCGCAGCCCATCAGGTCCGAGCCCATGACCTTCTTCCGCAGCGGCGGGCCGTTGTCCGCAACGGCGGCCGCAACACCCGCGCCTGCTCAGGCGCCGGTGGGCACGCCGACCACACCGGTCACCGGCGCGCCCGCACCGGTACCGACCACGCCGCTGCCGCCGCCATTGCCGGCGGAAGTCGGCGGTGCCCGTCCGAGCGGGCACTGACCCACAGAAGTGGTCAGGCGGGTCGAGCCGTCCAGGGCTTGACGGGATGAATGCCGCAGCTACAGGCGCCGATCGACGGGCAGGTGCACTGGATGCCCCATTCGACGATTGCGCGGGCCAGGTGCAGTTCGGCGATCTTGGCGTCGATCTCGGCGAGTTTGGTCTCGGCCAGCGCGCGGCTGGCGGGGCGGCCGGGGGCGTCGTCGGCGAACAGCAGCTGAATCTCTTCCAGTGAGAACCCGGCGGTCTTGCACAGCCGGATGACGCTGAGCCGGTCGACGACGGATTCGTCGTAGCGCCGCTGGCCCCCGACTCGCGCCGGCGCAGGGATCAGTCCGATCTGTTCGTAGTACCGCAACGCCGTCGCGGCGACGTCGGCGCGCGCCGACACTTCGCCGATGGTGAACGTGGCCATGACCCTCCTCGACAGCCCTTGACTTGGAGTCAACTCTAAGTCGTTCACTGTCCGCATGGCTACCAACGCACAGCGATCGACCATCGACGAACTGCGCAGCACCCGCTACGCGGTGCTCCGCAGCTACAAGAAGGACGGCGGCCCAGTCGACACGCCGATCTGGTTCGCGGTGGCGGAGAACTCGATCGTGTTCCGCACCAAACGCGGCCCGAAAACCGCACGGCTGCGGGCGAATCCACGAGTCGAACTGACCGCGTGCGACTACCGTGGCCGAAAGCTGAGCGGCGCAACGGCATTCGCGGGAACGGCGGCAATCCTCGACGATCCGGCCGCGGCCGACGCGAACCGCGTACTGCACCGGCGCTACGGGTGGCAGTGGAATCTGGTGCCGCTGATGCCGATTCCGGGCGTCACGCAGGTGCACGCCGGGTTGCCGTTGCGGGAGAAGTGGCGCAAGGCGCGGAACCGCGATGTCTGGGACGACAGCGCGATCGTGCGCATCGACTTCGAATAGCTCGCCGGCGCGCCCCGCAGGCGTCGAGGCCCCCAGACAAAAGCACGGTGCCGACACCAGATTGGTGTCGGCACCGTGTTGGAGGTCGAAGGTGTCAGAAAGCCGGCGTTGCGAGATGCGTCTTGCGACGGTGGTGATGAAGCAGGGCACTCAGCCAGCGGAGATCGATCAACATATTCAGTTCCTGTCTTACGCGGACTTCTTGGTGAGGAACGGCAGCAACCGGCGACGCTCGTACATGCTGTCCGAGAAATGGTGCAGCGCTTCGGAGACGGAGGTTGCGGTCGGGAAGGCGGACTCTGCGCCGCAGGCCAGCAAGGCGGTCGAAACCGGCTGGGATGCGATGAGGGACCACTCATTACCTGCTGCGATGCAGCTGTCGTTGACCTTGTCGAGCAGTTCGACACAGGACACTGCGAACGAGGTGACCCCGCTCAGGTCCAAGATGAACGGCTTCTCGGGGAGGATGCAGCGCCGTGCCTGCGCCGCAACCAGGTCCACATCAGTTTCGTCGATGACTCCGGTGACGGTGAGTACCGTCGCCAACTGGCGGCACTGGGCGCGCACCTCGGCGTCGCCGCAGGCGACCGCCGGATTGCCATAGCGGAAAGCGGCGGACGTCGTTGCGTCGCCGGTGGCCTTGCCTGTCACTACAGCCATGTGATGCCTCCCTTCGATGTCGCCGAACGCCCGACAGCTGTGTCGTTTCTTCGGCTCGAGATCGAAGCTATGTGGCCAAGTTAAGGTACCGGGGAGTAAGTCCTAAATCATCGCTAAGAAGTGTGATTGCTCCAGCTAGCAAACATGGTCTCGGCGGGGTAACGCTCACGGTCGGTGCCCTTGGTGGCCCTGGTAACCCACCCACGGCGAGTAATCGGCGATGAGAGGCTCCTGTGGCGGCCGCAATTCGTCCGGCACGTGCTGCAGATTGATCCTGATGCGGTACCAGATCGAGCTGGGTCCGCGCATGCCGTCAACCAGAACATCGATGGCTTCCAGGGCAGATGCTGCGTCGGGATGGCGGGACCGCCAGACCTCGAGGGCAGCCATGGCCTCGTCGCGGGTCTTGGTGCGGGCAACCTCGATGAGCGGCATCTGCGACGTCCGGCGCCCGTCGCCCGACGCGCCACCCTCGGGTTTCTCGGTTTTGGGCATCGGACCGAGCTCTTCGGCCAGCGCCAGCAACCCCTCCAGGCCGCCGGCAGCGTCGTCCATCCCCGCCCATGGATCACCGAATTGCGCGTACCGGGCGGGCACCGTCGACACCGTGAATTCCTCGGGGCGACAGCTGGGGACCTCGTCCCAGAACAGCGGTGTCGAGACCCGGGCGTCGGGACGCGACCGCACCGAGTACGCCGACGCGACGGTGCGGTCCTTGGCGTTCTGGTTGAAGTCGACGAAGACGCCCTGGCGTTCCTCTTTCCACCATCGGCTGGTCGCCAGGTCAGGGGCCCGCCGCTCGACCTCGCGGGCCACCGTCTGGGCGGCGAGTCGCACCTGCTTGTACGGCCAGTTCCGCTCGATCCGGGTGTAGATGTGGAAGCCGCGCGAGCCCGACGTCTTGGGCCATGCCGTCAGCCCGTAGTCGGTGAGTACGTCGCGCACCACGATGGCGACGTCGACGATCTGCGGCCACTCGACACCCGGCATGGGGTCCAGGTCGACGCGCAGTTCGTCCGGGTGCTCCAGGTCGTCGGCCCGGACCGGATGCGGGTTGAAGTCGATGCACCCGAGGCCAACCGCCCACACCAGCCCGGCGGCCTCGTCGATGACAGCTTCCTTCGCCGAGGTGCCGGAGGCGTATTTCAGCTCGGCGACGTCGACCCAGTCCGGCCGTTTCTCCGGTGCGCGCTTCTGGAATATCGCTTCCTGGGCAATGCCTTTCACGAACCGCTTCAGGATCATGGGGCGTCGTGCCACGCCGCGTAGCGCGCCGTCGGCGACGGACAGGTAGTAGTTGACGAGGTCGAGCTTGGTCACCCCGGGTTCAGGGAAGATCACCTTGTCGGGGTTGCTCACGACAACCTCGCGCCCGCCCACGTCGAGGGACCGCGAGTCACCCATGAAGTCATCGTAATTGGAGACGGAGTTCCCGCCGCGTTACCCGTGGTGTCACATATTGTTGGCTCATGGCGAAGCTGACCGACCTCCCATCGCAGGTGGCAAACAAGGTTCAGGAAACTTTGGAGAAATCGGTCGGCAAATACGTCGACCGCGGCGCGGCCGAACTGCACTACGCCAAGAAGATGTTCGAGGCCGGCGCGCTCAAACTCGAATCGCCACAGCACATCGCGGCCATGCTGGCCGACATCGTCCGGTGGGGTGAGATCGGTATGGTCCCGGCGCTCAACGCGCGTCGCACCCCGCACCGCACCGCCGTCATCGACGACGACGGCGACATCACCTTCCAGGAGTTCGACGACGCGGTGAACGCGACGGCCAACGCGTTGCGCGCCAAGGGCGTTCAGGCCGGCGAAGGCGTGGCCATCCTGGCCCGCAACCACCGGTGGTTCCTGATCTCGGTGTACGGCGCGGCGCGGGTCGGCGCGCGAATCATCCTGATGAACACCGAGTTCTCGGGTCCGCAGATCAAAGAGGTCTCCGAGCGCGAGGGCGCTCAGCTCATCATCTACGACGACGAATACGCCGAAGCCGTCGCGCTGTCGGAGCCGCCCCTGGGCAAGCTGCGGGCGCTGGGGCACAACCCGGACAAGCCGGAACCGTCGGACAGCATCGACGAATCCCTGGCCGACGTCGTCGCCCGGACCAGTAGTCTCGCGCCGCCGAAGGTCGCGAAGGCGGCCTCCATCATCATCCTGACCAGCGGCACCACCGGAACCCCCAAGGGTGCCAACCGAAGTGCCCCGCCGTCGCTGGCCCCGGTGGGTGGCGTGCTGTCGTCGGTGCCGTTCAAATCGGGTGAGGTCACCAGCCTGCCCGCGCCGATGTTCCACGCGCTGGGGTACCTGCACTCGACCATCGCCATGCTGCTCGGCAGCACGCTGGTGCTGCGTCGCCGGTTCAAGCCGGCCACGGTGCTCGCCGACATCGAACGGCACCGGGTCACCGCCATGGTGGTGGTGCCGGTGATGTTGTCGCGCATCCTCGACGAGCTGGACAAGACCTCGCCGAAGCCGAATCTGTCGAGCCTGCGCATTGTGTTCGTGTCGGGTTCACAGTTGGGGGCCGAGCTGGCGACGCGGGCCCTCAAGGATCTGGGCCCGGTGATCTACAACCTCTACGGGTCGACGGAGATCTCGTTCGCCACCATCGCGCGTCCGCAGGACCTGTCCATCAATCCGGCGACCGTCGGTCCGGTGGTCAAGGGCGTCCGCGTGAAGATCTTCGACGACAACGGCAACGAACTGCCGCAGGGCAGCGTCGGGCGCATCTTCGTCGGCACCACTTTCCCGTTCGAGGGATACACCGGCGGCGGTGGCAAGGAGATCATCGACGGGATGCTGTCGTCGGGCGACGTCGGCTACTTCGACGAGCGCGGTCTGCTTTTCGTCAGTGGCCGTGACGACGAGATGATCGTGTCCGGCGGTGAGAACGTGTTCCCCGCCGAAGTCGAGGACCTGATCAGCGGACACCCCGATGTGGTGGAGGCGACCGCGATCGGCGTCGACGACAAGGACTTCGGCGCGCGGCTGCGGGCCTTCGTGGTCAAGTCCGATGGTGCGACTGTCGACGAGGACGACATCAAGGCCTACGTCCGAGATCACTTGGCGCGCTACAAGGTTCCGCGTGAGGTCGTCTTCCTCGACGAGTTGCCGCGTAACCCCACGGGCAAGATCCTCAAGCGCGCGCTGCGTGAGATGGACCTCTAGGTACCTAGTTGTTGACGTACCAGGACAGGCAGCCCGGCTTGTCGTGGCACGCGATGATCGCGCCCGCGTCGGGAGCCGCGCCGCGCACCTTTGGCGTGTTGCGCGCCGGCAGGTTGCAGTTCACGACATAGGGGTTCCACGGGACGACGCCGTTGACGCAGGGGTCACCGGTCGCCTGGAGGGTTGTCGCCGGACTGCGTAGTTCCGTGGGGACGATCGTGAACGCGATCGCAATGGCACCTATCAGCACCGGCCTGAGCACGCGCGACGCACGGGTCGTCAGCTCTCTTGTGGTCATGGTCATCACCACCAAAAATGTTTCCGTCTACGTCAACGGTACACCTGGATGAAGGGCCGCAGGCAGTAGGGAAAACCCCATTTCTGCACTGAAATGGGGGTTTTCCGACGGGCGGCAGGTGCCGGTTACGGGTCGCGGGGCAGGCCCAGCAGGCGCTCGGCGATGATGTTCAGCTGCACTTCGGAGGTGCCGCCGTAGATGGTGGTGGCGCGGCCGGCCAAGAGGTACTCGTCCCACTTGCCCGCCGGTTGTTGCGGGTCGCCGATGACGGCGTCGCTGCCGAATGACGCGACCCCGAACTCGGCGTAGCCCTGGCCGGTCTTCATGGACAGCAGCTTGGAGATCGCCGCGGCGGGCATGGGATCGCCACCGGCGAGGGTCAGCAGCGTCGAGCGCATGTTGAGCAGCTTGGCCGCGTGGCCCTCGGCGATCAGCTTGCCGGCCTCGTGCCGCTGCAGCTCGTCGAATTCGCCGTCCCGCAGGAACTCGACGAACTGCTCCAGGCTGGCCAGGAACGGCGGCTCGCTGCTGCCGATCGAAACCCGCTCGTTGGTCAGGGTGTTGCGGCTGACCTCCCAGCCGCGGTTCACCTCGCCGAGCACCATGTCGTCGGGCACGAAGACGTCGTCGATGAAGACGGTGTTGAACATCGCGTTGCCGGTGAGCTCACGCAGGGGCTTGACCTCGACGCCGGGGCTCTTCATGTCGAGCAGGAAGTACGTGATGCCTTGATGTTTCGGCGCGTTGGGGTCGGTGCGCGCCAGGAGCGCACCCCACGCGGAGAACTGGGCGCCGGTGGTCCAGATCTTCTGGCCGGTGACGCGCCAGCCGCCGTCGACCTTGACGGCCTTGGTGGTGAGGCTGGCCAGGTCGCTGCCGGCGCCGGGCTCGGAGAACAGCTGGCACCAGATCATGTCGCCGCGGAACGTCGGCGGCAGGAAGTCCTGCTGCTGCTTGTTGGTGCCGAACGCGACGATCGACGGGATGATCCACGCCGCGATGCCCATCTGCGGGCGCCGGACCTTTCCGGTGCTGAATTCCTGGGCGATGATGATCTGTTCGATCGGCTCTGCGGCCCGGCCCCAGGGCGTCGGCAGGTGCGGTTGCACCCAGCCGCCTTCGGCGATCGCGGTGTTGCGCTCGGGTCCGCTCGGAATGGCTTTCAGCGCAGCAACTTCCGCGCGGATTTCCGCGCGCAGCTTCTCGGTGTCAGGGTCGAGGTCGATGTCGATGGATCGCATGCCGGAGGTCGTGGCCAGGTCCGCCACCTGCCGGGGGTGGTCGGCGGCGCGGCCGAAACCGGCGACCAGTGCGATGGCATGCCGGTAGTAGACGTTGGTGTCGTGCTCCCAGGTGAAGCCGATGCCGCCGTGGACCTGGATGCAGTCCTGCGCACAGTGCTGGGCGGCGACGGGTGCCAGAGTGGCGGCCACCGCGGCGGCGAATTGGTAGTCGGAGTCGGCGTCGCCGGACGCGTGCTCGTCGAGTGCGCGGGCGGCATCCCAGACGGCGCCGGTGGCGCGCTCGGTTTCGGCAATCATGTTGGCACACTTGTGCTTGATGGCCTGGAACTGACCGATGGGCCGGCCGAACTGCTCCCGGATCTTGGCGTACTCGGCGGCGGTGTCGGTGGCCCACCGTGCGACGCCGACGCACGCGGCCGACAGCAGCGTGGTGATCAGGGCGCGGGCATGGGTGTGCGTGAGCCCGGACAGCACCCGGTCGGCACCGACGGTGACGGCGTCGGCGCGCACATGCGCGACGGGATGCAGGGGGTCGACGCTCTGGACCGGGTCGATCTGCAGTGTCGCGGTGTCCAGCACCACCCACCGGTCTTCGACCGGCACCACCAGAAGGGCCGCTTGTGCGGCCGCGGGCACGGCGCGGATCTCACCGCTGACGACGAGTCCGTCACCCTGAGTCGTGCCGGTCAGGCCCGAGTTCAGGGCGTACGCGGCGATGGTCTCGCCGGACGCGAGGCCCGGCAGCAGGGCCGACTTGGGGTCGTGCGCGGCGATCAGCGCACTGGCGATGGCCGACGGGACGAACGGGCCGGGGACGGCGCCGTAGCCGAACTCGGCCAGGGTGATTGCCAGTTCGAGGATGCCGAAGCCTTGTCCGCCAACGGCTTCCGACAGGTGCAGGCCCTGCAGGCCCTGGTCAGCCGCGGCACTCCAGTACGGCGGCGGGTTGCTGATCGGGTTCTCGAGGGCCTCGTGCAACACCTCGGAGGGCGCGACCCGCGCCACCAGGGATCGGACCGAAGCGGCCAGATCGTTGTGCTCGGACATGATCGCGATGGGCATCGTTGCCTCCTGTGACCTGCTGTGGGCGTGGTTGACGCACCCGACCAAATAACTGGTCGGTTGGTTCCGAGAGTAACCCACTGGACGGGTGTCTAGAAGTGCACCTCGTTGACTACGTTCGTCAACTGCTGTCCGGCGGCGAGTCGCTCGCAATTGCCGACCGCTTCGGCCAGGTAGCGGTGCATGGTGTCGGCGGTGTACCAGGTGGTGTGTGGGCTGACGACGACATTGCTCAGGGCGAGCAGCGGATTGCCCGGATCGACGGGCTCGGTGGCGAAGACGTCGAGGCCTGCGGCCTGCAACGGTCCGTCGCGCAGGGCGGAGACCAGCGCGGGCTCGTCGACGACTGCGCCACGAGACGTGTTGACCAGCACCGCACCCGGTTTCATGAGGCCCAGTGCGTCGGCGTCGAGCAGTCCGGTGGTGTGGTCGGTGAGGGGCAGGTGCAGCGAGACGACGTCGCTGGCGGCAAGAAGGTCGGGGAGGGACCGCCAGCCGGGGTGGCCCTGTGCGCCACGGGTGTTGGTGTGCACGACGTTGGCGCCCATGGCGGTGACGATGGTCTCGACCCGCTTGGCGATGTTGCCGTACCCGACCAGGCCGACGGTGCAGCTGCCGATGTCCCGGACCGTCTCGCCGAGGCTCGGGTCGGTGGGCCAGCCGGTGCCGGCGCGCGTGGCGCGGTCGAGTTCCGGCAGTCGTCGTAGGGCGGCCAGCATCAGCATGACCGCGCCCTCGGCGACCGACGGCGCGTTGGCGCCCGGCATGTTGGCGACCGCGATGCCGAGGCGGGTCGCAGCGTCGACGTCGATGGTGTTGACGCCGGCGCCCATCTTGTGGACCAGTTTGAGCCGCCGGCCCCGTTCCAGGTCGTCGGCACTGACCGGCCGCAGCACGTGCCACAGCACATCGGCGTCCGGCAGCTCCCGGTAGAACGTCGCGTCGTCGTCTGCCGCGCAGTATCGGACGTCGATCAGATCCTGCAGCGGGGCAAGGAATTCGGTGACCCGCGGGCCGGGCGTGAAGTGTGCCAGCACCCGTACGGGCTGGTTCACCGCCACCGCTTGGCGATCCATTTGGCGATGAGATCTGCCTGTTCGCTGCGGGCGCCCGGGGTCGTGAAGTAGTGGTCGGAGTCGATGGCGTGCAGTGTCTTGTCCGTGGTGGCCAGCGCGTCGAAGATGCGTTGCGCGTCAGAGGGATACACGCCCGAATCCTGCTCGGCGTTGATCACCAGCGCGGGGTTGTCGATGAGGGCGAGGTGCGGCTCGGCGCGGGTCTGGGCGTGCCGCAGGCTCCACATGGTCAGCCAACTGCGCAGCGTGCAGGCGGCGGCGATGCCGTTGGCCGAGCGGTTGGCCTGGATCGGGGTGCCCGCATAGCACTGATTGGCCGGGCGCTTCGTGGGTTCGAGCGTGGGGTCGATCATGCGCAGGTCGGCCCACGTCCGCATGACCGTGAAGGGGCGGTCCCGGAAGCCTGCCGCGCGCACGCGTGCGTACTCGGCCTCCACCCAGTCGGTGATCGCGTGGTTGCGGGCGACCTGCGCGTCGCGGTACCGCTGGACGAAATCGGGGGAGAAGGGCGGGCCGTTGCGCTCGTCGAAGGGGTCGAGATCGGGATCTGTTGCCAGTGCGTCGGATTCGTCGGTCACCGAGCCGTCCATCCAGTTGGTGAGGACATCCGGGCGGCCGGGATGGGCGGCGCTGGAGATGTAGCCGTCGGCCGGTAGCAGGTCGTAGACGCCCGCGGCCGGGCGCATGCCGTCCAGCGGGGTGATGTGGGGGGACAGGGCCTGGGCCTGGTAGGCGGCCATCAGCGATCCGCCACCTGAATTTCCCAGCAGAACAACGGTTTCCACGCCGGCCACCTCGCGCAGCCAGCGCACCCCGACGCCGATGTCCACGAGCGCGTGGTCGAGCAGGAAGCTGGATTCGTAGCCGCGGAAGCGGGTGTTCCAGCCGAGGAACCCGATGCCCCGCGTGGCCATGTAGTCGGCGAGATAGTGCTCGGAGAAGTCGATCTGGTAGTGGGCGGCGATCATCGCCACCTTGGGTTTACGGCCCATGCCTCGGTAGTAGATGCCCTGGCAGGGGTGCCCACCGGATCCGGCGCGCAGCGCGGTCGGTGAGTCCATCCCGATGAACTCTCGGGTGACTCCCGCGGCGGACGAATTTCCGGGTTTGTTCATGTACGCGGATTCCCCTCGTGGTAGATGGTCCGGTAGAAGATGTTGGCCAGCGTGGTGACGCAGGCGTCGTCGTCCGCGGTAGTGGCACCGTCGCCTGACAATTGGGTATAGCAGAACTGGTTCAGCATCGATACCAGAGCCACGGCAACGAGCCGCGGCTTGTCGTCCGGGCAGAAGCCTTGCTGCTGAGCATGTTTGACCATCGACACGATCAGCGAGATGGGCAGTTCGCAGATTTCGGCCCAATAGTGCGCGAAATCGTCGTTGACCATTGCCAATTGCGAGATGGCGATGACCTCGGCGAGCCGGTGCCGGTAGGTGTCCCAGTGCGCGGCGGCGGCCTGGTGGGAGCGTTCCCAGTTGGTCAGTTCGGGGCCTGTGGCGGGTAGCGCCCGGTCGCGGGCTTCGTCTCGGAAGCGTTGTGCCCATTCATGGACCATCGCCTCCTTGGAGTCGTAATAGTTGTAGAACGACGCGGTGGACCGGCCGGCTTCGGCCGCGATGTCGGAAATGGTGGTCGCCAGAATGCCTTTGCGGGCAATGACGGCGCGGGCGGCGCTGTCGATCGCCGCCTGCGTCTGGCGGCCCCGCGCGGTGGGGAGCTGCTCGCGGGGCGCGACGGTCACGGCTGGCGGTCCTTTCGACGTGTCATTGATCAAACCTGAACCTGATGTTAGATTCAGATTCGGTGATTGACCAGACCCTGTCGTCAGGAGTGCCACGATGATCAAGCCCGACAACCGCAACGCCGAATTCGAGCTGGGTGGCATCAACCATGTCGCCCTGGTCTGTGCGGACATGGCCCGGACCGTCGACTTCTACTCGGGCGTGCTGGGCATGCCGCTGGTGAAGTCGCTGGACCTGCCGGGCGGCATGGGCCAGCACTTCTTCTTCGACGCCGGCAACGGCGACTGCGTGGCGTTCTTCTGGTTCGCGCAGGCGCCGGACGGTGCGCCCGGCATCTCGCAGCCCGCGGCGCTGCCCGGCATCGGCGAGTTCATGAGTGCCGTTGGTTCGTTGAACCACTTGGCTTTTCACGTACCTGCCGAGAAGTTCGACGAGTACCGCAAGCGGCTGAAGGAAAAGGGTGTCCGGGTCGGCCCGGTGCTCAACCATGACGAGAGCCCCATGCAGGCGTCGCCGACGGTGCATCCGGGCGTGTACGTGCGGTCGTTCTACTTCCAGGACCCCGACGGCATCACGCTGGAGTTCGCCTGTTGGACCAAGGAATTCACCGAGGCCGATACCGTGACAGAGCCGAGGACGGCGGCCGACCGGCGGCCGGCGGTGTCAGCCGCGCACTGAGTCTGGCGGTCATGCCCGGGGCAGTTGCTACGCCGAGAGTGTGGACTATCGATGGCCCCATCGGCGTGTCATCGCGATTTCCGCCACGCTCGGTGAAGGGAGCAACCGATGGCCGGACGCCCGCTATCGGAAGAGGATTGCGACCGGCTCTGGCGGGCCTGGACACCTGCGGAAGTCGCTGATCGCCTCGCAGGCACCTCTGCGCGCTGGTACGTCGCTGCCGGGTGGGCACTGGACCTGTTCGTCGGCGGACTCGGACGTGACCACGACGATCTCGAAATCGGAGTTCCGCGTGAACGATTCGCCGACATCGCAGCCGCGTTTCCCGACTTCGAATGGGACGTCGTCGGGAACGGCCAGGTCTGGCCGTTCCCCGAAGAAGCGGACAGCATGCACCAGACCTGGCTGCGTGATCCGGCGACCGGGCACTATCACCTTGACGTGTTCCGTGAACCGCACCGCGGCGACCACTGGATATGCCGCCGTGACGCCTTGATCGGCAGGCCCTACGACGACTTGATCATGCGTACTGACGACGGCATCCCGTATGTGATCCCTGAGGTCGTGCTCTTGTTCAAGGCGAAAGCGCCACGGACCAAAGATCAATCGGACTTCCGGCAGGCACTCCCCATGATGGACGCAACACGACGATCCCGGCTGGCCGGCTGGCTGTCGCGGGTGCATCCGGGCCACCCCTGGCTGGAGCTGCTCGGCACGTGAGCAGCGTGTGGGTGATCACTGCGCCTTGATCTCAACCATGGTTGAGGTTGCAGGCTGGATACATGCCTACCTGGATTTGTGATGGATGCGGAGTCGAGCACGCCGACAGCGAAACGCGGCCGCCGGAGAACAGCTGTGTTTTCACCGCTGAGGTCGTCCCCATCGAGGAGCGTGGCCATCTACCACCGCACGGCACCTGGACGACTCTGGAACGTCTTGCCGCGCAGCCCCATCAGACTGAATACGTCGACCATGGTCGGGGCGTGCACAGCCTGCGCCGGGCTCCTCGGTTCGCGATCGGGCACCGGTCGTTTCTGGTACAGACCGCGGCCGGCAACATGTTGTGGGACGCACCGTCCTATCTGGACGATTCGGTCGTCGGTCTGGTGCATGCGCTCGGCGGAATCGCGGCGATCGCAGCGAGTCATCCCCACATGTTCGGCGCCCAGCTGTCCTGGAGCAAGGCCTTCGGCGGCGTTCCGGTGTACGTGAATGCTCTTGACCAGGAATGGGTTCCGGTGGCCGACCCGGTCATCGAATACTGGGACGGGGAGATCGAGCCACTGCCGGGCGTTCGGCTGGTGCACGTCGGTGGTCACATGCGGGGCAGTGCCGTGGCTTTGTGCCCTGACGGAACCCTGCTCGTCGGTGACACCATCTCGGGTGGTCTCGCCAAGGACTGGGTGTCGTTCCAACGCATGTACCCCAAGCACTTGCCGTTATCGGCAGCGGTGGTGCGACGTATCGTCGAACGCCTCGATACCTACGACTACGACCGGCTCTACACCCTTGGCGGTGACGAGATCGATCACGACGCCAAAGACGTCGTCCGCCGCTCTGCCGACGCCCATATCCGTCATGTCAGTGGTGAATTCGACCACCTCACCTGACATCACGGCGCAGCCGTGGTTACTTCGTCGCCTCGACGAAGTAGCCGCGCGGTACGCCGGGTACATCCATCGGCACCGCGGGGGCGAACCACCGGCCCCACTCATTGCCCGGCACGGCCACATCGGTGACCGCCGCCGACCAGCCGTGGCGTTCGGCGAGTGCGCCCGGTTCGTCGGTCCCGAACAGCCAGGGCGCGCCGTTGCGCGCCATCGACTGGCGCACCGCGGCCAGGACCTGCGCGTCGAGCAGTGTCCTGCCGACGACGTCGTACAGCAGCACCGAACCGGGTGCGGACAACGCGTCGACCCGCTCGAAGACGGTGCCGACGGCGGCTTCGTCGAGGTACTGCAGCAGCCCTTCGATCAACCAGACCGTCGGCTGCTGCGCGTCGAAACCGTTGGCGCGCAGAGTTTCTGTCCAGTCGCCGGCGAGATCGACGCCGACGGCCACCCGCGCGCACAAGGGCTGCTCACCGTCCAGTGCCGCAGCCTTGGCGGCGATCACCTCAGGCTGGTCCAACTCGTAGAGCGTGGTGCCGTCGGGCCAGGACAGCCGGAACGCGCGGGCGTCCATGCCCGCCGCGAGAATCACAACCTGGCGGACGGACTGTGTGGTACGCAGCAGGGCCGCGTCCCAGAATCGGGTGCGCACCACGATCTGCCGGGTCGGCCGGTCCCCGGCCTCCGCGACCGCCTCGGCGAGCAGCCGGCGGCCCGTTTCGCCGGCCAGGCGTTCGGCAAACGGGTCGGTGAAAAGGCGGTCCGGGCGGCGGGATTCGTCGGCGCGGATGGCGGCGACCAGAAGGCCCGTGTTCGCCACGGCCTGTGCTCCTTGGTGCATCTCCCCATGGTGCCCGCCGGCCTTGCGCGACGCTTGGATATTTTTGCCGCCGCGGTGATTACCCCGGCAGTCCCACGTGACTGGGCAGCGCGCTGCGCCGCTGGACGTATTGCGTCGGCGTGATCGAGGTGAAGCCGCGGAACTCGCGGACGAAGTGGGGTTGATCGAAGTACCCGAGAGCGGCTGCGACGTCGGCGCCGTCGCCGCTGCCGGAATCGAGCAGGCGCAGCGCGGCCTGCAGTCGCCGCACGCGCAGATAGGCCTTCGGGGTGAGCCCGATCTCGTTGCGGAACGTCGCGATCAAGCGCTTGGGGGAGAGTCCCGTCAGCTCGGCCGCCTCGGAAACCCGAAGCGACGGTTGGCGTTCGGCGGTGTGCAGCACGGACGTGAGCGTGTGGGGTATCGGCCGCAGGCGGCCCAGCAGGAAATTCTCGACGATCTCGATGCGCTGCGGCCACGCCGGTGTCGTGATCAGTCGCTCACGCAGCAGCGCGGCATCGGCGCCCCAGAGATCCGTGAGATTGGCGCAGGCATTTTCCAAGTCGGCCAACGGAATTCCGAAGAACGGCAACGCGCCGCCGGGTCGGAAGTGGATGGTCAACGCTGCTTCGCCCGGGCTGATCCGGGTGACGTATGACAGCGTGCCCGGGCCCGCGAGGAACGCTGGTTCGACCGGCAGTCGTGTGCTGCCGTCCGCCGAGAAGAACTCGACCCGGTCGCGGCCGCCGACGTCGATCACCACGGTGGCCGCGCCGCGCGGCAGGGCCCGGCTCCGGTCGGCGGTGGCGCCGCCGTGCGCCCAGTAGCCGAAGAAGTCGATGTGCTGGTTCAGCGGTGGCCGGGGCCGGTGCAGCCGGGGTCCGTTCACCGGCGGACGGCCCGCTTGCCGAGGGTGTCGAGCAGCAGTGCGAGGTGATCGATCAATTCGTCTGGGGTGAAGGTGATTTCGCCGGACAGCCAGGCGCTCAGGGTCTGCCCGACACCCCCGACCGCGAAGTGGGTGCTGGCCCGGCGACGGTCGCCGGCGGGCAACTGCAGGGCATCGCCCGCGTGTTGGCCGAGCAGCATGGCGAAGAAGAACGTCGACTCGTTGCGTTTGCGGGCCACCACTTCGTTGGACAGGTGGGCGCTGAACAGCAGTCGGCCGACCCTCGCGTCGTCCGCGATGGCGTGCACGATATTGGCCATACCGGCGCGGCTCTGCTCGTCGCGTGGCGCGGCGGCCACCGCCGCCTGCGTCGTCGTGGCCAGGTCGGCGATCACGTGGTCGAACACCGCCTCGACGAAAACGTCCTTGTCGCTGAAGCTTTCGTAGAAGTAGCGCATCGCGACACCGGCTCCCGCGCAGATGGCCCGGACGGTGAGTTCCGGCGTCGGCGGCGGGGCGCCCAAGATCGCCAGTCCGGCGTCGATCAGCCGGGCCCGGCGCTGGGTCAGGCGTTCTGCCGCGTCGATCCCGCGGTACGGCCGCACTTGAGGCACCCAGCCATCTTGACACCCGCACCGCCCCGCGGGCAATATCAGGAATCAATCGTTCTCACTTTTGCGAGGAGTGGCCCATGACGGTCGATCTGGTGGAACTTCCGGTCAACGCCTGCGCGCCCGGCCGTCGGGTGCGTCGCGGCGTCCAATTCTCCGACGGATTGGTCGGCGCCGCGCTGTTGGCAGGTCCCGCCAACGTGATCATGCAGCTGGCCCGGCCGGGCGTCGGCTACGGCGTGGTGGAGAGCCGGGTCGAGAGTGGCCGGACCGACCTGCATCCGATCAAGCGTGCGCGGACCACCTTCACCTACCTCGCCGTCGCGAACTTCGGCTCCGACGAGCAGAAAGCGGCGTATCGCAGCGCGGTCAACACGGCGCACCGGCAGGTGTACTCCACCGCGGACAGCCCGGTGAAGTACAGCGCCATGGACAAGAACCTGCAGCTCTGGGTGGCGGCGTGTCTGTTCAAGGGCTCGCTCGACGTGTACCGCTTCGTCGTGGGGGAGCTGGACGACCAAACCGCCGAGGAGTTCTACCGGCAGGGCATGACGATGGGCACCACACTGCAGGTGACGCCCGAGATGTGGCCGGCCGACCGGGCCGCCTTCGACAAGTACTGGCAAGAATCGCTGGACCAGGTGCACATCGACGACACGGTGCGCGAGTACCTGTATCCGATCGCCGCGGTGCGGATGAAGGGGCTGCAGCTCCCCGGGCCCGTGCAGCGCTGGTTCGAGGCGTTCTCCCTGTTGCTCACCACGGGCTTCCTGCCGCAACGCTTCCGCGATGAGATGCAGTTGCCGTGGGATGCCAAGCGGCAGAAGCGCTTCAACTCGGTGATGAAACTCGTGAAGGCGGTCAACCGGGTGCTGCCCGGGCCGCTGCGCCGATTCCCGTTCAACTGGATGCTCCGGGACCTGGATTGGCGCATGCGCACCGGGCGCCCGCTGGTCTGAGTCTGGCCCGGGTCGCGTCTCGGTCGAGGTTCAAGTTGTCGGCGTACCCTCGCGCGGGTGCGGACCGACAATGACAGCTGGGACATCAACTCGAGCGTTGGATCGACTGCGGTGATGGTTGCCGCGGCGCGAGCGTTGGAAGCGGCCAAACCGAAACCGCTTGTGGTGGACCAATATGCGGAGGTGTTCACCCGCGCGGTCGGCGGTGTCTGGGCCGACGTGCTGGACGGCGAGGCGCCCGAACATCCGTTGGCGACGCCCGAGTTCGGCGAGCCGTTCATCAACTTCCAGGGCTCGCGGACCAGGTACTTCGACACCTACTTCCAGAACGCCGCAGCAGCCGGCGTGCGCCAGATCGTGCTGTTGGCGGCCGGGCTCGACTCGCGTGCCTACCGCTTGGACTGGCCGGACGGCACCGTCATCTATGAGCTCGATCAACCGCGGGTACTCGAGTTCAAGAGGGAGGTGTTGGCCGGCAATGGGGCCGAACCGGCGGTCGAGCGCCGCGAGATCGCCATCGACCTGCGGGACGATTGGCAGCAAGCGCTCGTCGGCAGTGGCTTCGATCCGGCGCGGCCGTCGGCGTGGATCGCCGAGGGGCTGCTGATCTACCTGCCCGCGACGGCGCAGGACGAGTTGTTCAGCGGAATCGATGCGCTGGCGGCACCCGGCAGCTGGGTGGCGATCGAAGAGGGCAAGCCGATGCCCGCCGATGTTTTCGCTGCCAAGCGTGCCGCCGGGGACGACATGGCGGAAGGTTTCTTCAAGCTGATCTACAACGAGCAGATCGCCCCCGCGGCGGACTGGTTCGGCGCTCGAGGCTGGCGCGCGGAGGCCACGGGGCTCGCTGACTACTTCCGGTCGGTGGGTCGTCCCGTGCCGACGAATCCGGAAGCGGCGACCATGATCGCCTCGAACACCCTGGTCACTGCCATCAAGGAGTGAGCGCCGTCACCTGCTCGGACGGTAGGGTGCGTCTCGACAACTTAAGTTATGCAATGCTAACTTCGCAGGGGTTAGCTTAGGCATACTTAAGGAGATATGCGGGGACTCTAATATCCCGCGAACATCAACATGGGCACTGACACATTTGCGGTATCCGCCGCGGCGCACTTCCAGCAAGGCGCGCCCGCGCGACGGCACAGTGCCCGTCCTTCGGCCCGTCGGGAACCAACCCGTTCCGAGTGCCGACTCCTTCTTAGGGCGGCCGCCAGATGAGTGGCGGATCGTCCTCTGGCGTGTCGACGACGGAAAGGACCCACGTGCGACCGAGCATCGCGGGCAGTAACACAGCGCTCGCCGATGGTGATGCGGCGCAGCGGGCAACACGGGTCGACCGTGACGTGCTGACCCGGTTCGGCACCAGCTGTCTGGCGCTCGGCCTCACTGTCGACGGCCGCCGTCGTCCGGCAGACCTCGACGCCGCCCTCGGTGGCTTCCTGACCTTGACGCGCATCGCCGGCGAGCACTGTGACGCCTGGACCGGGTTGGCTGCCGCGAGCGCGGCAACGCCCGATGTGGTCGAGGCGGTCTGGCGGACGGTGTCCTCGGCGGGCGCGTTGCAGCGGGCGCTCGACCTCGCCGACGGTGATCTGGGCTTCACCTATGACAGCGGTCTGTACCTCCAGTTCCGCGCCGCCGACCGGGACGGCTTCCAACTCGCTTATGCCGCAACACTGTCCGGCGCCGGCGCGTACGAAGAGGCCGATCAACTGGTGAGCGAGCTGCTCGACCGCAAGCCCGGTTGGCTGCCGGCCCGCTGGGTGCGGGTGGCCATGCATCACCGGACCCGCCGCTGGTCCGACGTCGTCCGGCAGCTGACCCCGATCGTGAACGACCCCAACCTGGACGCGAACTACGCGCATGCCGCGCGGGTGGCGCTGGGCATCGCGCTGGCGCACCTGGGCATGTTCGCTCCCGCGCTGTCACACCTTGAGGACCCCGAGGGGCCGGTTTCGGTCGCCGCGGTGGACGGCACGTTCGTCAAGGCCCTTTCGTTGCGCGCGCAGGGCGAGGACGACGAGGCCACCGACGTGCTGGCCGAGTTGTACGCCGCCCACCCCGACAACACCGCGGCCGAGCATGCGTTGACCGACACCAGCTTCGGCATCGACCCGACGACCGCGGCCAGGATCGAGGCCCGGCACAACCCGTGGGATCCCGAGACCGAGCCGACCGAGGCCGACTTCGTCGATCCGGATGCCAAGTCGCGCAAGGCTCATCTGCTCGTCGAGGCCGAGGCCGAGCTGGCCGAGTTCATTGGCCTGGAAGAGGTCAAGTACCAGGTGGCCCGGCTGAAAAGCTCTGTGGCCATGTCGATTCGGCGGCAGGAGCGGGGCCTGGCCGTGGCCCAGCGCACCAATCACCTGGTGTTCGCCGGACCTCCCGGAACCGGTAAGACGACGATCGCCCGCGTGGTCGCCAAGATCTACTGCGGCTTGGGCTTGCTGCGCAAGGAGACGGTGCGCGAGGTGCATCGCGCCGACCTGATCGGCCAGCACATCGGTGAGACCGAGGCCAAGACCAACGCGATCATCGACAGTGCGCTCGACGGCGTGCTGTTCCTCGACGAGGCCTACGCACTGGTGTCCACCGGCGCCAAGAACGACTTCGGTCTGGTCGCCATCGACACCCTGCTGGCCCGCATGGAGAACGACCGCAGCCGTCTGGTCGTGATCATCGCCGGGTACCGCAAGGACCTGGACATGTTCCTGGACACCAACGAAGGTCTGCGCTCGCGCTTCACCCGCAGCATCGACTTCCCGTCGTACTCGGCGACCGAACTCACCGAGATCGCCATGCGGATGGCCGAAAAGCGGGACAGCGTCTTCGAACCCGCGGCGCAGGCCGAGATGGAGCAGCTGTTCGGGCACCTCGCGACGGCGACCACACCCGACGCGGCGGGCGTCGCGCGCCGCAGCCTGGACATCGCGGGTAACGGCCGTTTCGTGCGAAATCTGGTGGAACGCTCGGAAGAAGAACGTGAGTACCGGCTGGATCACCTTGCCGCCCACGACTTCACCGACGATGAACTCATGACGATCACCGCGGGTGACGTCAGCAACTCGGCCGCGCCGCTGCTGCGTGGTCTCGGACTGGTGGTACCCAAACAGTGAGTGACGACCGAAAGACCTTCAGCTCGCGGACCCCGGTGAACGACAACCCGGATCAGATCCACTACCGTCGCGGGTTCGTCACCCGGCATCAGGTGTCCGGATGGCGATTCCTCATGCGGCGCATCGCATCTGGTGTGGCCCTGCATGACACCCGGATGCTGGTCGACCCGTTGCGGACCCAGAGCCGCTCGGTTCTGGTCGGCGGCCTGGTGCTGGTCACCGGGCTGGCGGGCTGCTTCGTCTTCTCCCTGATCCGGCCCGCCGGCGTCGCGGGGAACAACGTGATCCTGGCCGACCGGGAGACCTCTGCGCTGTATGCCCGGGTGGGCGACCAACTGCACCCCGTCCTGAACCTGACGTCGGCCCGGCTCATCGCCGGGCGCCCGGACAACCCGACCCTGATCCCGAGCGCCGAACTGGACAAGTTTCCGCGCGGCAGCCTCATCGGGATTCCGGGTGCCCCGGAACGCATGGTGCCCAACACTTCTCGTGATGCCGACTGGACCGTGTGCGACGCGGCCACCGGCGACGTCGTGGGCGCGACCCTGATCACCGGTCCGCTCGCCGAAGGTGGCTCCCGCGCGGCCGCGCTGGGTGCCGATGATGCCGTGCTGGTGCGCAACGACGGCGTCGGCTCCGCCGGCGTCAACGGCGGCAGCTGGCTGCTGTGGCACGGCCAGCGCAGTGCGGTCGACCTGAACAACCGCGCGGTGACGGCAGCGCTGGGCTTGGGCGCCAACGGAGCTGCGCTCCCCGCACCTCGCCCGATCGCCGACGGCCTGTTCAACGCGATCCCCGAGTCGGCCCCGCTGGCCGCGCCGGCCATCGTCAACGCGGGCCAGCCGACGCCGTACCCGATGCCGGTTCCGGCACCGGTCGGCGCGGTGGTCACCGCGATCTCCACGGATGCCGCCACCGACAATGCCGTGCGCTACTACGCGGTCCTCGATGATGGCCTGCAACCGATTTCGCAAGTCGTGGCCGCGATTCTGCGCAACACCGATTCGTACGGTCTGGAGCAGCCGCCACGCCTGTCCGCCGACCAGGTCGCCCGCGTTCCCGTCTCCACGGCGATCAACACCGCGGCGTACCCGGACCGCCCGCTGACCGTCATCGACGCCACCAAGGCGCCGCTGACCTGCGCCCGCTGGACCAAACACGATGGCGCCACGACCAATTCGCTCACCCTGCTGGCTGGAGCGACGCTGCCGCTGCCTGCCGACGAGCGCACCGTGGCCCTCGCCGGACCGGCCGGCACCGCGCAGCGCATGGCGATGACGCCGGGCACCGGCTACTTCGTCCAGGCCACCGGTCAGGGAGGCACCCCGGCGCTGTCCGGCTACTGGATCAGCGACACCGGCGTCCGCTACGGCATCTCCACCGAAGGCGATGCCACCGACGCGAATCGGAAAACCCCTGCCGCGCTGGGACTTACCGAATCACCGCTGCCGGTGCCGTGGTCGATCCTCAGCCAGTTCACGCCCGGCCCGACGTTGTCGCGGAGTGACGCGTTGCAGAGCCCGGCGCTCGTGCCCACCCGGACGAGCCCGGCAGTCGAAATCGCCGTGAGGGAGAACCCGTGAGCCGTCTGATCTTCGAAGCGCGGCGCCGGCTGCCCATCCCGGCAACCCGCGCGAGCGTCATCACCATCGAGCCGCCGCCAGAACTGCCGCGGCTGGTGCCGCCGTCGTTGTTGCGCCGGGTGTTGCCCTACCTGATCGTCATCCTGATCGTCGGCATGATCGTGGCCCTGGTGGCCACCGGCATGCGCGTCATCTCGCCGCAGACGCTGTTCTTCCCGTTCGTGCTGCTGTTGGCCGCCACGGCTTTCTACCGCGGTTCGGACAACAAGACCCGGACCGAGGAGGTCGACGCCGAGCGCGCCGATTACCTGCGCTACCTGTCGGTGGTACGGGACAACGTGCGGGCCCAGGCTGCTGAGCAGCGCGTGGCCCGCGAGTGGTCGCACCCGGCACCCGAGCAGCTGGCCGCCGTCGCGGGTACCCGTCGTCAGTGGGAGCGCGATCCGCACGACGCCGACTTCCTGGTGGTGCGTGCCGGGTTGCACGACGCGCGTCTGGAGACGGTGCTGCAGGTCAAGGACACCGCGGCCGAGGTCGATCTGGAACCGGTGTCGCACAGCGCATTGCGCGGACTGCTCGACGTCCAGCGGACAGTGCCCGCGGTGCCCGGCGGTATCGACCTCGCGAAGGTCTCGCGGATCACGGTGCTCGGCGACGCCGACGACGTGCGGGGCGCCCTGCGCGCGTGGATCGCACAAGCGGTGACCTGGCACGACCCGGCCCTGCTCGGGATCGGCCTGGCCGTGGCGGATGCCGAAGCGCTGGAATCGGAATCGTGGTCGTGGCTGAAGTGGCTGCCGCACAGTGACATTCCGGGCCAGGTCGACGGTGTCGGTCCGGCTCGCTACCTGGCCGCCGGCGTTCCCGAGCTCGCCGGCTTGTTGGCCGCCGAACTCGGAGACCGGCAGCCGTTCGGTGCCGACGACACCGCACCGCTGCGGCACCTGCTGATCGTCGTCGACGACCCGGACGCCGACCTCGGCGAGCTGTTGCCGCGCGCCGGGCTGGCGGGCGTCACGGTACTGCAGCGCGGGACGGAACAGCCGGAGTACCCGGACCCCGACCGTCCGGTGCTGCGCGTGTCCGGCGGACGCATCGAGCGGTGGGCCGCCGCCGGCTGGCAGTCGTACTTCGATGTCGCCGACGACTTCTCGCCGCACGCCGCGGCGCACCTGGCCCGCGGCCTCGCGCGCTGGGACTCCAACCCGAACCGGGCCCGCAGCACCGGCGCCGGACTGGCCACCTTCGGCACCCTGCTGGGGATTCCCGACGCGGCGGCGCTCGATGTCGCCGGCCTGTGGGCGCCGCGCACGCGGGCCGATGAGCTCCGGGTGCCCATCGGCGTCACCGCCACCGGTGAGCCGCTGATGTTCGACCTGAAGGACGAGGCCGAAGGCGGCATGGGCCCGCACGGTCTGATGATCGGTATGACGGGTTCCGGCAAGTCGCAGACCCTGATGTCGATCCTGTTGTCGCTGTTGACGACTCACTCGGCCGAGCGCCTCATCGTCATCTACGCCGACTTCAAGGGCGAGGCAGGTGCCGACATCTTCCGCGACTTCCCGCAGGTGGTCGCCGTCATCTCGAACATGGCCGAGAAGCGTTCGCTGGCCGACCGGTTCGCGGACACTCTCCGCGGCGAGGTGGCCCGGCGTGAGCAGCTGCTGATGGAGGCCGGCCGCCGGCTACAGGGCAGCGCCTTCAACTCGGTGCTCGAGTATGAGGCAGCACGAGAACAAGCAGCAGCGGCGGGCATTGAACTGCCGCCGATCCCGACGCTGCTGGTGGTCGCCGACGAGTTCTCGCTCATGCTCAGCGATCATCCCGAATACGCCGAACTGTTCGATTACGTCGCCCGTAAGGGCCGTTCATTCCGTATCCACATCCTCTTCGCGTCGCAGACGCTGGACGTGGGCCGGATCAAGGACATCGACAAGAACACCTCCTACCGCATCGGCCTGAAGGTCGCGAGCCCGTCGATCAGCCGGCAGATCATCGGTGTCGAGGATGCGTACCACATCGAGGCCGGTCCGGAGCACAAAGGCGAGGGCTTCCTGGTCCCCACGCCGGGCGCGGTGCCGGTGAAGTTCCGCAGCACGTATGTGGACGGTATCTACGACCCGCCGCGTGTCGAGAAAGCTGTTGTGGTGCACGCGGTTCCGCAACCGCAGCTGTTCCCGGCCGGCCACGTGGCCCCGGCCCCCGACACGGTGATCGTCACCGACGCGGCGCCGGATCTGCGTCCGCCCCGCAAGCTGGTCGCGACGGTCGGCGAGCAGCTGGCGCAGTACGGTCCGCAGGCGCCGCGCCTATGGCTGGCCCCGCTGGACGAGCCGATCGCACTGCCTGCGCTGTTGGCCGGCACCGAGATTCCCGCGGGCCACGGCAGGTGGCCGCTGGGTGAGATCGACCGGCCGTTCCAGATGCGTCGCGATCCGCTGGTCTTCGACGCCACTTCGGCGGCGGCGAACCTGGTCATCCACGGTGGGCCGAAGTCCGGGAAATCGACTGCGCTGCAGACCTTCATCCTGTCGGCGGCGGCGACGCACTCGCCGCGCGCCGTCACGTTCTACTGCCTCGACTACGGCGGCGGCGGGCTGCGCTCGCTCAAGCCACTGGCCCATGTCGGCAGCGTCGCATCGCCCCTGGAGCCGGAACGCATCCGGCGTACCTTCGGTGAACTCGAACAGCTGCTCGCGTCGCGCCGGGCCCGTGCCGCGGCCGGCGACGGCGATCTGCGCGATGACGGTTACGGCGACGTGTTCCTGGTGATCGACAACCTGTATGCGTTCAGCCGGGACAACACCGACACGTTCAACACGCGTAACCCGTTGTTGTCCAAGGTGACCGAACTGGTCAACACCGGTATGGCCTACGGCATCCACGTGGTCATCACGACACCGAACTGGCTCGAGGTACCGCTCGCGATGCGCGACGGCCTGGGGCTGCGGCTCGAGCTCAAGCTGGCCGACTCGCGCGACAGCAACGTGCGGTCCACAGGAAACCCGGGCGTGGCGGCGCTGTCCCGCCCCGCGGACGGCGTCCCCGCCGACCAGCCGGGTCGCGGCCTGACCATGGCCGCCGAGCACTTCCTGTTCGCCGAACCGGATCTCGGTGCGATCGCCGCCATCAACGCGCAGTACCCGGGGCAGACCGCACCGCCCGTGCGGCTGCTGCCGACGGACCTGGCTCCGGAAGCCCTTGCGCCGCTGTACCGGAACCCAGAGACTGTCGTCATCGGACAGCGCGAACAGGACCTGGCGCCGGTTGCGATCGACTTCTCGGCCAACCCACTGCTGATGGTGCTGGGCGACGCCAAGTCCGGCAAGACCACGCTGCTGCGGCACCTGATCCGGACGGTCCGGGACAACTCCACCCAGGAGTCGGTGGCGTTCACTGTCATCGACCGCAGGCTGCATCTCGTGGACGAGCCGCTGTTCGCGGACAACGAGTACACCCCGAACGTCGACCGGGTTACCCCGGCGATGCTCGGCCTGGCCGCACTACTCGAAAAGCGCAGGCCCCCAGCGGGTCTGTCGGCCGCGGAGCTGAGCGGGTGGACCTACCGGAACGGGCAGGGCAACCACCTGCACTACCTGATCATCGACGACGTCGACCAGATCCCGGACGCGCCCGCGGTCAGTGGCCCGTTCGTCGGCCAGCGGCCGTGGACGGCACTGCTGGGACTGCTGTCCCAGGCGTCCGAGCTGGGGTTGCGGGTGATCGTCACCGCCCGGGCCGCCGGCTCTGCCCACGCGGTGATGACGGCTCCGTTGTTGCGCAGGCTCAACGAGCTGCAGGCGACCACCGTCATGCTGTCCGGCAACCCGCAGGACAGCGGCCGCATCCGCGGCCACCGGTTCAACCGGCTGCCGGCCGGTCGGGCCATGGTACTCGGCGACAGCGACGAGGCCACGTACGTCCAGTTGATCAATCCACTGGTGGCAGAACCGATTACGGGACGGCCCACCGGACCACAACGAGGGGAGTTCCACTGATGACCTTGCGCGTCGTTCCCGAAGGACTGACGGCAGCCGGTGCCGCCGTCGAAGCGCTCACCGCGCGGCTCGCCGCCGCCCACGCCGCGGCCGCGCCGGCGGTCACCGCCGTGATCCCGCCCGCCGCGGATCCCGTTTCGCTGCAGACGGCGATCAGCCTGAGCGCCCACGGTGCCGAACACGAGGCCATTGCCGCGCAGGGCGTCACCGAGCTGGGGCGTGCCGGCGGTGGTGTCACCGAAGCCGGCATCAGCTACGCGACGGGCGATGCCGAAGCCGCCGCCACGTACGTGACGGCCCTGGGCTGACATGACCGCCCCCACGGGGATAGGCCTGCCGACCGGGCCAATCTGGGCGGCGCTGCCGCCCGAAGTCCATTCGACGCTGCTGTCCAGTGGGCCCGGTCCGGGCTCACTGCTGGCGGCGGCGGCTGCCTGGCAGTCGCTGAGCGCCGAATATGCCTCGGCCGCAGCTGAACTCACCGCACTGTTGGGTGAGGTCCAGGCGGGGGCCTGGGAAGGGCCGAGCGCCGAGCAGTACATCGCCTCCCACGCGCCGTACCTGACCTGGCTGGCCCAGGCCAGCGCCAACAGCGCGGCCAACGCGGTCCAGCACGAGACCGCCGCGGCGGCCTACGGCACCGCCCTGGCCGCCATGCCGACGCTTCCCGAACTGGCGCTCAACCACGTCGTGAACGCAGCGCTGATGGCGACGAACTTCTTCGGTATCAACACGATTCCGATCGCGCTGAACGAAGCCGACTATGCCCGCATGTGGCTGCAGGCGGCGACCGTCATGGGTACGTACCAGGCGGTGTCAGGCGCCGCGGTGGCGGCCGCTCCGACAACCGCGCCGGCGCCGATGATGCTGGCAGCGGGTGTCGGGGAGGCGGGCACCGCGTCGGCGAGCGCCACGCAGGCGGGCGCCCAGTTGCAGGCGGCCGATGCCGGTACGTCGCTGGACACGTCGAACGCCATCACCGACTACCTGTACAACTACATCAAGACGCTGCCTGGCGGCGACCTGATCTGGAAGTTCCTGCAGGACCCGCTGGGCCAGATCAAGCAGATGTTCTTCGATTTCCTGACGAACCCCTCGCAGGCGCTGACCACCTGGGGCCCACTGCTTTTCGCGCTCGGCTACCAGGCGTTCTTCCAGCCTGTCGGCTGGACCACGTGGGGCGTGGGTCTGACCGCGCCGCTGTGGGGGCCGGCCCTGATCGCCGTCGGGCTGTCCAGCCTGGGTCTGCTGGCATTGCTGGAGCCGGACTTCGTGCCGGAACCCGAACTCGCCGAGGCGTTCCCGCCGCCACCTCAGTTGCAGGTCGCCGACCACCAGATGCCGGTGGTCAGCGTCGCTCCGACTGTGCCGGCCACCCCGGCAAGCCCGGCGAGCGCGCCCGCGTCCGCACCGGCTTCGCCCGTCGCTCCCGCGCCGGCGGCACCGGCGCCACTGATGGCGTACGCGGTGGCCGTCGACGACCCGGGTCCGGGATTCACCCCGACGCTGCGGGACGGCGCGACCGCGCCGGCACCGGCGTCCGGTATCGCGGCGGCAGCCGCAGCGGCCGCCGCCGCGGCAGCGACCGAGCGGCGGCGGGCCCGTCGTCGTCGCGCAGCCAAGGAGCGGGGCGTCCGCGACGAGTACATGGACATGAACTCGGAGGTGGATCCCGACTTCGGGGACGACGCAGACCTCCGTAAAGAGGTGCTGGCCTCGGCCCGCGGTGCCGGGCCGATCGGCTTCAGCGGCACGGTGAGCCGCCAGGAGCAGCAGGCGACAGGCCTGAACCGCATGACCGGCAACGGTTTCGGGGGCGGCGTCACCGAACCCATGCTGCCCGGCAGCTGGGACACGGAAGGCGGTGCCAACCGCTGATCCTGCGGACCAAAAAATTTGACCACCAAAAGAATCCGGACGAACCCCGAGAGGAATCACCATGAGCATGCTCGACGCACACATCCCCCAGCTGATCGCTTCCGAATCGGCCTTCTCTGCGAAGGCCGCGCTGATGCGCAGCACCATCGGCCAGGCGGAGCAGGCCGCGCAGTCGGCCCAGGGCTTCCACCAGGGTGACTCGGCGGGCGCCTTCCAAGCCGCACACGTCCGTTTCATGGCGGTCGCTGCCAAGGTCAACGCGCTGCTCGACATCGCACAGGCCAACCTGGGCGACGCCGCCGGCACCTACGTCGCGCAGGACACCGCCGCGGCCGGCACGTACACCTCGGTCTAGCCGCCGCACCCACATCAAGACATCTAGCAGCGAGGAGATCCCATGTCCCAGATCATGTACAACTACCCGGCGATGCTGGCCCATGCCGGTGAGATGACCGCCTACGCGGGCGCCCTGCACGCCGTCGGGCTCGATATCGCCAGCGAGCAGGCGGCCCTGGCCGGCGCCTGGCAGGGTGACACCGGAACCAGCTACCAGGCGTGGCAGGCCCAGTGGAACACCGCGATGGAAGAACTCGTCCACGCCTACCGGGCGATGGCGAGCACGCACGAGACCAACACGCTCTCGATGAGCGCACGTGACAGCGCCGAAGGCGCCAAGTGGGTTTAGGTCCAACGGTTTCGGCGCGGTCCGGGTCACTCGGCGACCCGGACCGCGCCGGAGTCCCGGTCTCGGCGGTCGAACTGACCGCGGAGCAAGCCTGGTTCCTCGCGGATCGTCTGGGCGCCGGGGGCTTTCCATGGGTGCTGGCCATCACGCAGCCCTACAGCGAGCCCTCCGCCAAAGCCGGATTCGACGCAGGCCAGGTCACCGCGCTGACGCGGATGGGGGTGCTGTCTGCTGACGGCTCCGTGCATCCCGCAGTCGCGCAGTGGATTCGGGCCGTTTGCCGGCCCCGCCGCTGGCTGGAGCTGCGATGGGTGTCCGGTTCTGGCGCCATGTTGCGCGGGATTCTCGCGCGCAGCGGCGACACGACCGTCGCGGTCCTGCGCAGCGAGCATCTGATGACCTGCACCGAACTGACCGTCGCGTCCCCGGACGCGCTGGTGCCGGTGCTCACCGCAGGGTTGTCCGGACGCGCGCCGGCCCGGTTCGACGAATTCGCGATGCCGGCCCACATCGGGGCCAAGGCCGACGAACGCCTGCGCCGCGGCGACTCGCTGGACGCCGTGATGGATCACCTCGGCATCCCACCGACGGCGCACGCCGTCGTGCGGGCCGCGTTCGCGCCCGGCCGCAGCTATGTGGAGATCGTCGCGGGCGACCACCGCGACGGTCACCGGATCAGCACCGATGTCGGCGTCAGCATCGTCGACACCGCCGCGGGCCGCGTCGTCGTGGCGCCGGTGAAAGCCGTTGACGGCACCTGGATTTCAACATTCACCCCGGGCACGGACCTCGCGGTCACCGCTGCGGTGCAGCGGCTGACCGCGACGCTGCCCGACGGTCCCTGGTTCCCCACGGCGAACCTGACCCGAGACTTCGAGACCTCGACTGGAGAACGGAAAGAAAATGTCCCCCAACACGTCTGGTAGTACCGCCATGCCGATTGTGCGGGTCGCGGTGCTCGCCGCAGGCGACGAGCAGGGTGGTCGCGGGCGACTCACCGACCTCGCACTGCCGGCGGGCCTGGCCCTGCGCGAGATCGTGCCCGCGGTGCGGCGCATCATCGGAGTCAACGGGGCAGCCGACTCCGCAGGCTCCGCCGAGCTGTCGCTGGCACCGCTGGGTGGTGCGGCGTACAGCCTCGACGCGACCCTCGACACGGTCGGCGTCGTCGATGGTGACCTGCTGGCGCTGCAGCCGGTGCCCGCAGGTCCGCCGGCCCCGCGGATCGTCGAGGACATCGCCGACGCGGCCGCGATCTTCTCTGCCGCCCGCGAAAACCCCTGGGGCAATGCGCACATCCGCCGTTTCGCGGCGTGGGCCGTCGTGGCCTTGACGTTGCTCGCCACCGCGCTGGCCACTCTGGTGCGGGTACGCACCGGCCAGCCGGCCGGCCTGTTCACCGTCGTCGGCGTGGCGGTGCTGACCGTCGCCGCCGCTCTGTTGACCCGGCCCGCCATGCCGCGGCTGGCGACCGCCCTGAGCCTGGCCGCCCTGCTGCCGGTCGGTGCCGCCTTCGCGCTCGCAGTCCCCGGACCGTTCGGTCCGGCCGGCCTGCTGCTTGGGGCGGCCGCGGTCGCCGCCTGGTCGATCGTCAGCATCACCGTCGGCGGGCAGGCCATCGCCGCGTTCGCGGCCACGACCGTCCTCGGTCTCGCCGGCGTGATCGTCGGCGGTGCCGCGTCGATCTGGCGGCTGGGTAACGGCGTGATCGGTGCTGTGCTCATCGTTTTCGCACTGCTGGTCATGGTTCAGGCCGCGCAACTATCGACCCTGTGGGCGCGGTTCCCGGTGCCGAACATCCCGGCGCCCGGTGACCCGACGCCGTCTGCCCTGCCGCGGTCGGTGCTGGCCGACCTGCCGCGCCGGGTTCGGGTGTGCGACGCGCACCAGACCGGCTTCCTTGCCGGGGCCGTGCTGACCCTCACCGCCGGTTCGGTGGTCCTGGTGGCCGGGGCGAACCCGTCACCGTGGGCCTGGTACGTCGTCGCGGCGGCCGCCCTCGCAACGGCTCTGCGGGCCCGCATCTGGGACTCGGTGCCGTGCAAGGTGTGGCTGCTGAGCCAGCCGTATCTGGTTGCGGCCGTGCTGCTTACGATGTTCGCCGTCGGTGGGCACTACGCCAACGCGTGGTGGGCGCTTGGTGCGCTGGCGGCGCTGGTGGCGGTGGGTGTGGTGGCCGCGCTCAACCCGCAGGTGGCCGACCCACAGACGTACTCGCTGCCGATGCGTCGCCTGGTCAGTTTCGCGGCGACGGCATTGGACGCTTCACTGATCCCGGTGCTGGCCTGCCTGGTGGGTCTGTTCGCCTGGGTCATCAACCGGTGATGGTGGCCATCAGGCGCGGAATCTCCGTCCTGGCAGTCGCTTTCGCCGCCTCGGCCGGCGTGGTACCGGCGGGGCTGTTGCCGACCGCCGGTGCCATCGTGCCGCCGCACGTCGACGAGCAGGCGACCCCGCCGTCGGGCAGTGTCGGCCCGGTCGCGGCGATGGGCCAGCGCGGACCGTGCATCACGGCGGGCGTGCTGCCCGGCACCGACCCGGGCGCCCCGGGTCCGGGCCACACCCAGCTCAACGTGCCGGGTGCCTGGTCCTTCAGCCGCGGTGACGGACAGACGGTGGCGGTCATCGACACCGGCGTCCATCCCGGCCCGCGGTTGCCCAATGTCCAGGGTGGCGGTGATTTCGTGGAAAGCACTGACGGACTCACCGATTGCGACGGCCACGGCACCTTGGTCGCGGGACTGATCGCCGGTCAGCCGGGTTCGGACGGGTTCTCCGGCGTCGCGCCGGGCGCCCGCATCCTGGCCATCCGTCAGACGTCCCAGCGCTACGCCCCGCGCGGCAACGGGGGAGACCCGGCCGCGGCGCACGCAACCATCGCGGTCGCGACGCTGGCCCGCGCCGTGGTGCATGCCGCCGACCTGGGCGCCAAGGTCATCGCCATCACGGCGGTGACGTGCCTGCCCGCCGATCGGCCGGTCGATCAGACCGAACTGGGTGCGGCGCTGAAATACGCCGCGCAGGAGAAGGATGCGGTGATCGTCGCCGCCGCAGGCAATGATCGTGCCGGCCTGGCCGGTGGCCCGTCGTGCGAGGCGAATCCCCTGGACAATCCCGGGAACCCAGCCGACCCGCGGAACTGGGCCGGCGTCAAGTCGGTGTCGATCCCGTCCTGGTGGCAGCCGTACGTGCTGTCGGTCGGGTCGCTGGACGCCGCCGGACAGCCGTCGGACTTCACCACGCCCGGGCCGTGGGTGGGCATCGCGGCACCAGGCGAGAACATGGCGTCGACCGGCGTGAACGGCCTCGCCAACGCGCTGCCGAATGAGCGCGGAGATCTGTTCCCGTTGCGCAGCAGCAGCTATGCCGCGGCATATGTCGCAGGCGTTGCGGCCTTGGTGCGCAGTCGATTTCCCGCGCTGAACGCCGCTGACGTGACACACCGGCTGACCGCCACCGCGCACGGTGCCGCGCGCTCGCCGTCGAACCTGGTGGGCGCGGGCGTCGTCGACCCCGTCGCCGCACTCACCTGGGATCTGCCCGCGACAGCCCCGGCCCCGAAATCTGTCGCGGTAGCCATGCCGCCCGAGCCGGCCCCGACGGACACCACGCCCCGGACCATTGCGTTCACCGGTGCGGCAGTGCTGGCGATCGCCGCGCTGATCGCCCTGGTCGCGTACCGAAGAAAGGACGGTGCCCGATGACGGCCCGAATCACGTTGGCATTGCTGGTGGTCGTCCCGGCGGCCATGACGTATCCGTGGCACACGACGCCGCAGAAGTGGATCCTGGGCATTGCTGTCGCGGTGGTGCTGCTGGTGTTCGCCTGGTGGCGCGGCATGTTCCTGACCACCATGGTGGCGCGCCGATTCGCGGTGTGGCGCCGGAACCGGCGCGGCCCGGCGCGGCCGGCGGCGGGTCAGGTCACTGTCGTGCTGGAAGCTGATGAATTCCCTTATGACGCACTGCCTCTCGTCGCCTCCTACGTGGACCGCTACGGCGTGCGGTGCGATTCGGTGCGCGTCACGGAACGTCAGCTCGACGGCGCGCGCACCGCGTGGGTCAGTGTGACGGTGGCGGCTACGTCGAATCTTGCTGCGCTGCAGGCACGGTCGTCGGACCTGCCGCTCGCGGACATGGCGGAGAAGGTGGCCCGACGGCTGGCCGACCAGCTGCGTGAGGCCGGTGCGCCGGTCGTGGTCACCGAAGCGGCGCCTTCGCCCCGATCAGACGAGGCGCGCGAGACGTGGCGTGCGGTCCGCGACGGGGACGGGTGCCTCACGGCCTACGGACTGCCCGCCGATCAGCGGCTGCCGGAATGCCTGACCGCGCTGGCCTCGACGACAGAATTGTGGACGGTACTCGAGTTCTCGTCTGGCGCAACGATTTCCGCGGCTTGCGCGGTACGTACGGCCAACGCGCCTGCCGCCGCCGCGGTCGCGGGCCTCACGCGCGAGTCGGGCCGGCAGGGGCCGCTGCTCGCGGCGATGGCCCCGGCGTCGGCCGGCGGGCTCGGCACGCGGCCGGGTGTGCTGACCACGGAGTTGCTCACGGAGCTGTCCGGGCTCGGCGTCGACGCCGCGGTTGAGTCCGCGGCCAGGGTGTAGAAGTTCGAGTAGGCAGCGCCCTACCCGCAGGGTCAACGGGCCGGGCGTGCCCGGTCGGCCTGACGGTCGCTGCCGAACATGAAGGGACCGAGGAACTTGGTCATCCGGCGCAGGTAGTCGGGCTGACTGACGTGCAGGATGTGGTTGCCGGGGAACCAGTGGAACGCGCAGCGATCCCAGTGTTCCCACAGCAATTCGGCCTGCTGCGGCGGTGCCAGCCGGTCACCCAGCCCGGCGATGATCAATCGGCGATCCTGCGGCACCAGCGGCACGTAATTCAGCGGTGAGTGGTACTGCCCCGCTGCGGCGACCAGACCCTCATCGGTGTGGGCCAACCGGTTGCCCAGCTTGACGAGCAGGTTGGCCGGGAACCATTCGTCGACCGTGCGGTCCGGTGTCACCACGGGGACGTTCGGGATGACGGCCTGGATGCGGTCGTCGACCGAGGCGATCAGCGCTGAGGTGTAGCCGCCCAACGACATCCCGGTCAGCGCAATGCGATCGACCCCGATGTGCTCCAGATAATCGAGCACAGAACGGAAATCGTGCACCGCTTGCGCCATGGCCTCGGCGAAGCCGGGGACGCCGTCCACGAAGAAGCCGTAGCCGCTGTACGGAGAGCCCTTCTCGGCCCGCGGCCCGTGGAACGGCAGGGTGTACAGCAGGACGTCATACCCGGACCGGAAGAACCACGGCAGCGAGAAGAACAAGCCGTTGAACAGGTAGGGCGAGCCCATGAACCCGTGGATCACGCACAGCGTGGGCCGCGGACCGTCGTCGTGCCGCCAGTGCTGCGCATGCACCACGTTGTTGCGGGTGTAGCCGCGGCGCCGCTCGCGGATCCCGGGGTACACGGCGTCGTAACTGCTCTGGAACGAGATGTTCTCTACCCGGCCCCGTGCGACCCACTGCGCGACCGGACCGGCGGGGCGGGCGGACACCAGGGGAGGGCCGCTGGGCGCCGGGAAGCACTGTTGCGGGTCCCTGGTGGTGGCGAGTTCGGCATAGAACCGCAGGGCGGCTGGGTCGTCGCCGGCGCGGTTGCGCACCGCCGAGGCGGCCATCCGCGGAATCATGCCGGCACCGATCACCGAGGCCAACGCGGTACGAAGCCCCAGGTCAGCCACGGCCGAGGAGTCGACGATCAGCTTCTGCTGCCACGTCAGGTCGGCCCGTCGCGGCAGTCCGCGTGCGGTGGCATCCGCGCCCGGTACGTCGGGGACCGGGACGGGTGGGTTGAACGCATCGTCTTGCGGACTGGTCACGTTCGGATGCTAACCCCGGTTCTTCGCCGCCGTCAGCTGATCGTCAAGATCGAACACCCTGGCGGCGTTGTGGTACAGCACTTTTCGCAGCCAGTCGTCGTCGGCGGCGACTTTGGTGAGCACGTCGAGGGACTCGGCGTACCGGTAAGGGATGTTGGGGAAATCGCTGCCGAACAGGATGCGGTCACCGAGCTCGGCGAGGCGCGGCAATTCGGCGGGCGGGAACGGCATGGTTTCCTCGATGAACGGGGTGAACGCCATGGTGGTGTCCAGGTGCACGCCGTCGAATTGTTCGCAGAGGTCCAGGAATTCGCTGTATTCGGGCATGCCGAGGTGCGCGATGATCAGTTTCAGTCCCGGGTGCCGGTCCAGCACGGTGCGGACCTGGCCGGGGCCGGTGTGCACGCCCGGCGTCGGGCCGGAACCGCAGTGGATGATCACCGGAACACCGGCATCGTCGATGGTGCCCCACACGTCGTCGAGCAGGGGGTCGGCCGGGTGGTAGGCGCCCACCTGAACGTGCGCCTTGAAGACCTGGGCACCCCCGGCGATGGCGTCGGCGACATAGGTGGGCGCGCCGGGCTCGGGGAAGAACGTCGCGGTGGACAGGCAGTCCGGGGTCTGTGCGGCGAACTGCGCGGCCCACTGGTTCAGCCACGCCGCCATGTCTGGCTTGTGCGGATAGACCAGCGAGGTGAACGCCAGCACCCCGAAACCGCGCAGCGTCTCCAGCCGGTGCTGCTCCTCGGTGCGATACGTGATCGGCCAGGTGCGGCCGGTGAGCGGCCCGGCGCTGTCGAAGTAGTTCCACACCTTGTCCAGCACGTTCTTGGGCATGAAGTGGGTGTGCACATCGATCAGGCCCGGAAGGCCCAGCGACTGCCAGAGGTCGCGTACTGACTCGTCCATTACCCAACAGAATGGCAGGCACGTGGCAGCGGCTTTCACTCCCCGTCGCTGCGCTCGCCCTGGAGGCGGCAGGATGGGGATGTGTGGAACCCGGACACCTACCTCGCCTTCGCTGACCATCGTGGTCGGCCCTTCTACGACCTGCTCGCGCGCGTCGGTGCCCAGGCGCCCCGGCGGGTGGCCGACGTGGGTTGTGGCCCGGGGAATCTGACCGCCACGCTGTCGGAGCGTTGGCCCGGCGCGGTGATCGAGGCGGTGGACAACTCACCGGAGATGGTCGCGGCGGCCCGGGCGCGCGGCGTCGACGCCCGGGTGGTTGCCGCCGCCGACTGGGCGCCCGCCGCGGACACCGATGTGATGGTGAGCAACGCTGTGCTGCAATGGGTTCCGGAACACCGCCAGCTGTTGCGGCGGTGGGTGACGCAACTGCCGAAAGGCGCCTGGCTGGCGTTCCAGGTACCCGGCAATTTCGACTCGCCGTCGCATCAGGCCGTGCGGGAGGTGGCTCGGCGTCCGGAGTTCGCCGAGGCGCTGGCCGATATCCGGTTCCGGGAGACAAACGTGGTCGACGATCCGGCGGGCTACTCCGCGCTGTTGACCGCCGCGGGCTGCGCCGTCGACGCGTGGGAGACCACGTATCTGCACCAACTGACCGGTGAAACTCCGGTGCTGGATTGGATCACGGGTACCGCGCTGACCGATGTCCGCTCCCGGCTGACCGACGAAGCCTGGGAGCAGTACCGCCAGGCCATTATCCCGCTGCTGGCGCAGGCGTATCCGCCCCAGCCCGACGGCACGACGTTCTTCCCGTTCCGCCGGATATTCGTGGTGGCCCAGACGTGAATCAGTGAATCTGCCGGTACTGGTGCTGAATCGGGGTTCCGGGCTGGGGGCCGCTGTTCTGGTGCGCGACGATCTGGTGCACTGAGCTCGAGGTGGTGTTCGGCGCGGCATGGGCGGACGTGGCCAGGCCGATCGCGATCAGTCCGGGTGCGACGGTCAGGCCGACGACGATGATGAAGTAGCTGACCCAGCGGGTGACGATGCTCATCTGAATTCTCCTGCTGCTGTGGGCTTTTGCTGTCGTATCCGGAGTGATCCGGTGTTGACTCAAGAGTCCCGCAGCGGGCCCGCGGTGTCTGTCCACCAGCCGGGCCCTCAATAAGATGAATTCCGTGTCCCCCAATCGGGGGACAAGGCGGGATTTGTGCACGTTTTCTGCGGTAGCCGCGGAAAAACGTGCACAAACCACTGGTCAGCGGAGGGCGTTGAGCGCCCCCAGCACCTGGGCCACCAGCTTGTCGATGTCGGCGCCGGTGGTGTCGACCACCAGATCCGGGTTCTCCGGCGGCTCGTAGGGGGCGTCCACACCCGTCAGACCCCGTAGCTCACCGGCCTTGGCCCGCGCGTACAGGCCCTTGGGGTCGCGCTTTTCGCACTCGCTCCGTGGGGTGGATACGTAGACCTCGATGAACGGCAGCTTGGCGACGGTGCTCAGCTCGCGGGCGGTGTCTCGGTCCGACTTCAACGGAGACACCAGCGAGGCCAGCGCGACGACACCCGAGTCGGCCAGCAGCCGGGCGAGGTGACCCACGCGGCGGATGTTCTCGGCCCGGTCGCCCGCGGAGAATCCGAGGTCGTCGGACAGCCCGTGCCGGATGTTGTCGCCGTCCAGCAGGTAGGCGACCTGTCCGGTCTCGACCAGTGCCCGCTCGACCGCGACGGCCAGCGTCGACTTGCCCGATGCCGGCAACCCGGTGAACCAGATGGTGGCGCCCCGCTGCCCGGTCCGTGCCCACCGGTAGGACCGGTCCAATGACGAGTGGTGCCAACGGATATCGCTGCGCGAGTGGGTGCCGAGCTTGACCTCGCGCGGCTCGGTGATGGTGCCGGCGCCGACGGTGTCGTTGGACGTCTCGTCGATCAGGATGAAGGCGCCGCTCTCCCGATTGTCGCGGTACGGGTCCGCGATCACCGTGGAGCTGGTACGCAGCGTGACGGCGCCGATGTCGTTGAGTACCAACTCGACCGGCTGATCGATGTCGTCCAGCGTCTCGGGATCGAGTCGGGTGTGCAGCGCCTGCACCGTGGCCCGGACGGTGCGGGTGCCCTGCTTGAGGGCCAGCCGATCACCGGCACGCAGCGGGGTTTCGGCGAACCAGCACACCGTCGCGTCGAGTTCACGGGCCAGCACTGGGACCGTCGCGTTCTCGGCGCCGCTGACGAGCACGTCACCGCGGCCGACATCGATGTCGTCGGCCAGCTCGATCGAAACCGACAGGGGGGCAACGGCAATGGTGCGGTCGTCATCGAGGGTGTCGACGGCCGTGACGGTCGAGCTGGTGCCCGCCGGCAGGCTGAGTACGGTGTCGCCGACCCGCAGGGTGCCGGCCGTGAGTCGGCCGGTGTAGCTGCGCCGTTGTTCCGAGGTGGGCCGGGACACCCACTGGATGGGCAACCGGAGCTTGGATGGCTCGGGCTGCGGCGCGCTGAGTTCGATGCCCTCCAGGTACTCGAGCAGCGTCGGCCCCTCGTACCACGGGGTGTTTTCCGAACGGTGCACGACGTTGTCGCCGTGCTTGGCGGCCAGCGGGATCACCGTCAGGTCCACTGCCCCCAGCCGCGCCGCGACCTGCCCGAGTTCGTCGTGCACGGCGTCGAACCGGGCCTGGTCGAAGCCGACCAGGTCGATCTTGTTCACCGCCGCCGCGAAATGCTTGATACCCAACAGCTTTGCGATCCGTGCGTGGCGCAGGGTCTGCCGCAGCACCCCGGTGCGGGCATCGACGAGCAGGATGGCCACATGTGCGTTGGAGGCGCCGGTGAACATGTTGCGGGTGTAGCGCTCGTGCCCCGGGGTGTCGGCGAGGATGTAGCTGCGCGCCTCGGTGGAGAAGAAGCGGTAGGCCACGTCGATGGTGATGCCCTGTTCGCGTTCGGCGCGCAGGCCGTCGGACAGGGCGGCCAGGTCGGCGACCCCGTCATCGTCGGTGACTGCGTCCAGGTGGTCCAGGGGCAGGCTGTCGGTGTCGTGCAGCAGCCGGCCGATCAGGGTGCTCTTGCCGTCGTCGACCGACCCCGCCGTCGCGATTCGCAATAACTGCCGTGTGCCCATGCTAATTTCCCCGTCGCTTCGCTCGCCCCATCAGAAGTAACCCTCTCGCTTACGGTCTTCCATCGCCGCCACCGACGTCCGGTCGTCGGCTCGGGTCTCGCCGCGTTCGGACACTGTGGCAGCGGAGATTTCGGCGATGACGCTCGCGATGTCGACGGCTTTCGAGCGCACGGCGCCGGTGATGGTGAGGTCGCCGACGGTGCGGTAGCGCACCCATTCGACCGCGGCGGTCTCGTCACCGGTCGGCTGCGTGTACTCGGACACGGCGAGCAGGATGCCGTCGCGTTCGAACACCTCACGCTCGTGCGCGAAGTAGATCGACGGCAGCTCAAGGTTTTCCAGCTCGATGTAGCGCCAGATGTCCAGCTCGGTCCAGTTGGACAGCGGGAACACCCGGACCTGCTCACCCTTGCGGATGCGGCCGTTGTACAGCGACCAGGGCTCGGGCCGCTGGGCGCGCGGGTCCCACTGGCCGAACTCGTCGCGGAAGCTCAGGATGCGTTCCTTTGCGCGGGCGCGTTCCTCGTCGCGGCGAGCGCCACCGAATGCGGCGTCGAAGCCGCCGGCCTCCAAAGCGTCGAGCAATGTGCGGGTCTGCTGCCGGTTACGCGACGCCCCCGGGCCCGGATCGGCCACGCGGCCGGTGTCGATGCTCTCCTGCACCGACCCGACGAGCAGCTTGTGCCCTCGACCCGTCGTGCGGCGATCCCGGAAGTCGATGACCTCGGGGAAGTTGTGGCCGGTGTCGACGTGCAGCACCGGAAACGGCAGCGGCCCCGAGTCCGTCCCGTCGCTGCGCTCGCCACCGCGCCGGAAAGCCTTCTCCGCCAACCGAAGTAGCACGATCGAGTCCTTGCCCGCGGAGAACAGCAGCACCGGGCGGTCCAGTTCGGCCACCACCTCGCGGATGATGTGCACGGCCTCGGCTTCCAGCAGTCGAAGCTCGTCGACGTGGATGGTTTCGGTGCTCATACCGGCAGCCCTTCCTTTTCGGCTTCGGCGCGGTACCGCTCCACCCAGTCGTCCGAACGCTGATCGGCCTGCCGTTCCAGCACCGGTCGTGGTGCCAGCCTGCGGTCCTGGCCGAGCGCCTCGAGGACGTCGCCGACGACCTCGGTCAGGTTGCGCCACAACACCGGATAAGGCACTTCGATGCGGTTGACGTTCTCGTCGAGGAACCATTTCTGCCAGCCCTCTTCCTGAGCCCGCAGCATGCGCACGACGTGCGCGATCGCACCGGCGTGGTACTCGGCACGGGCGTCGCGCACCGGGTCCGGACGGCCCCGCCAGACGCGGGTCTGCACCGCGCGCCAGAACGACACCGCCTGGGACACCACGTCGGGCCGATGGACATGGATCAGCACCGGATCGGAGCCGACGACGTCGCGGATGGCGGTCAGCAGTCCCTCACCGGACCGGTCCGGCAGCCCCTCGGCCCGGCGTTGCAGCTGTGTGGTCTGGTTCCACATGAGCTTGCCGCCCCAGATTCCGTTGGGCGTGCGGCCGGCGGTCTGGATGTAGTCGCGCCAGATGGTCGCGGGCGCCAGTTCGGGCCTGCCGTCGATCAGCGGGTCGAGCAGTCGCAGGATCGATTCGTCTTCGGTGTCGGCGAACCATTCCCGGGGCTGTGGCGACATGCTGGTGTGCGGCAGGTACTGAAAGAACTCCTGCGGTTCGCCGGCGACACCGGTGGCGCGCAGCGACTCAACCAGAAGCGTGCTGCCGCTGCGCTGTGAGGCGAGGACCAGATAGGCCGTCGGTGCTGTCATGGCGCAAGAGCCTAGCTGGCGCTGAAATCCCTTGCAGAGTGGGATTTTTCGCACAATGAGTATTAGTCTTGCGACGTCGATTCCGGGTTGATTCCGCGGTCGGAAGCCGCCGCGGACCGGCTCGCGGCAGGGCGTCCGTGGATGCTCAGATAAGTCCCGGTGTAGCGGTCGGAGATCTGTGTCCCCGTGAAATCAGACGGTATGACATCGCCCGTCTGCTGTCGCCAGGTGTTGAGCTTGAGCGCCAATTGTGCTGCCACCGCATGGTATTCGGGCTGCACGTCGAGGAGCAGGTTGTGCCGCTCGCTGGGATCGGTGCGCAGGTCGTACAGCTCGCGCGCAGGGCGGGGGGCACCGATGGCCGGCTGCACGGCCCGGCCGGGCGGGCTGTCGGCGATGTCCCACGGCAGGTCCAGCAGCGGACGCGATGCATAGTTCTCGATGTAACTGAAGTCTTTTGTTCGCACTGCGCGAATGGGGTCGAACGAGTCGTGGTAGGTCTTCGCGGTGTAGACCGCCTCGCGCACGGCGGGCAGGGTCCGGGCCCCGGTCAGGGCCCCCGCGTGCGAAAGGCCCTCCACCTCAACCGGAACGGGCACGCCGAGCAGTTCCAGCAGCGTCGGCAGCAGGTCCACGCCGCTGAACAGTTCGTCGTAGACGTGCGGCTCGATGCCCGCGTCCCGCGGCGGGCGCACGATCATGGCGATGCCGGTCCCGGCGTCGTACAGCGTCGATTTGGCCCGCGGTAGCGCCGGGCCATGATCGGTCAGGAACACCACCCATGTGCTGCGGTCCAGTCCGGCGGCTTCCAGGGCGTCCAGCAGCTGTCCCACCGCCGCGTCGGCGACCGCGATGGAACCGTAGAACTCGGCGAGGTCGTCCCGCACGCTGTCGGTGTCGGGCAGGTAGTCGGGGACGGTGACGGTGTCGCCGGCCGCGGGTTCGTAGCGTTCCCGCGGGTAGGGCCGGTGGGTTTCGAAGAACCCGGTGGTGAGCAGGAACGGCTGCTGCGGTGGTGCCTCGAGCCACCGCAGGGCCTGCTCGACGACGTACTCACAGAAGGAATTCGACACGTCGTATTCGTCGAACCCCAGCCGCGACGGAAACGATGTTTCGTGTTGCATCCCGAACAGCGCTGTGTGCCAACCGGATTCGGCGAGTAGTTGTGGCAGCGTCTGCACGCCGGCGTGGTACTCCCAGCCGTGATGCGCCAGCCCCACCAGCCCGTTGCTCTGCGGGTAGCGCCCCGTGAACAACGAACCGCGCGACGGCGAGCACAACGGGGCGGTGGCGTGGGCCCGGGTGAACAGGATGCCTTCGGCGGCCAGCTGGTCCAGCCGGGGACTGCTGACATCGCGGTGGCCGTACGCCCCG
>Ga0265327_10000911_pt1 | contig 43377 bp, 35 predicted proteins | sample 41621metaG_FD_202089 | JGI IMG/M metagenome (GOLD analysis project Ga0265327, IMG submission 202089) | Rhizosphere microbial communities from Carex aquatilis grown in University of Washington, Seatle, WA, United States - 4-16-21 metaG | ecosystem: Host-associated > Plants > Roots > Rhizosphere... | reverse complement strand
CGGCGTTGCCGAACAGCCCGGCCTCCGACGAGGTGTTGATGATGCGGCCCGAGACGTCCTCGCCGGCCTTGGCCCGGCCCCGCCAGTAGACGGCGGCGTGGTGGGCGGGAGCGAAGTGGCCCTTCAGATGCACCCGGATCACGTCGTCCCAGTCCGACTCCTCCATGTTGAAGCTCATCTTGTCGCGCAGGATGCCGGCGTTGTTGACGAGGATGTCCAGCTGGCCGAAGGTGTCGACGGCTTGGTCGACCAGGGCCTTCGCCCCCTCCCAGGAGCTGACGTCGGAGGCGTTGACGGCGGCGTCGCTGCCCCCCGCCTTGATGAGGTCCACGACCTCCTCGGCGGGGTGCTTGTCCCCACCCTCACCCTGGAGGGAGGCGCCGACGTCGTTGACGATGACCTTGGCCCCCTCGGAGGCGAGCAGCAGCGCCTCCTCGCGACCGATACCCCGGCCTGCGCCGGTGACGATGGCGACCTTGCCGTCGAGCATTCCCATGGTGTCCTCCTGAGTGGGTCGTAGCTGTCGTTGATCGGCGGGCGATCATCGGGCCGCGCACGTTGACGACGCGGCGGAACCGGGGAAGCATGGCCGAATCCCACCCCCGCCGCAAGAACAGGATCCCCTCGTGACGCCACCGCCCGACCTCTCCTCACCGGCCTCCCCGGAGCAGCCGCTGGCCGGCCGCACCGCTCTCGTGACCGGCGGCGGCCGGGGCATCGGCCGGGCCATCGCGCTGGCCCTGGCCGGCGACGGCTGCGACGTGGCGGTCAACTACCGCCGCGACGCCGAGGCGGCCGGGGCCACGGTCGCCGACCTCGAGACGCTCGGGGTGCGGGCGGCCGCCTACGCCGCGTCGGTGGACGACCCGGCAGCGGCCGCCGGACTCGGACGGGCCGTGCTGGAGGACCTCGGCCCGGTCGACCTCCTGGTGTGCAACGCCGGGATCGCCAGCCGGGGCGGCACGGTGGCCGAGACCTCGCTCGACGAGGTCGACCGCCTGATGCGCACCCACGTCTACAGCGCCTTCCAGCTGTGCGCCGTGCTCCTGCCGGCCATGCGGGAGCGCCCCCGGGGGGACCTCGTGTTCATCTCGTCGGTGGCGGCCCGCCTCATGGCGGCCCGCTCGGCGCCCTACACGATGGCCAAGGTCGCCCTCGAGTCCCTGGCCATGACACTGGCCAAGGAGGAGCGCCCCCACGGCATCCACGCCAACGTGGTGGCGCCGGGCCTCGTCGACACCGAGATGGGCCGTCGCCTGGTGCGGGGGGCGATGGGGGTGGAGGACATCAGCACCCTCGACGCCACGTCGCCCTTCGGCCGGGTGTGCCGGCCCGAGGACGTGGCCGCGGTCGTGCGCTTCCTGGTGTCGCCGGCGGCGGGCTACGTGACCGGCCAGATCGTGTCGGTCGACGGCGGGGGGTGAGGGGTGCTGCGTCCTCGGCCGGGCCTCCGGGCCGGGCCCGGCGGCTCAGCCGGCCGGGGGCTCCAGCACCAGGACCGGGATGACCCGCTCGGTGGCCGCCTGGTAGTCGGCGTAGGGCGGATAGGCGGCGACGGCCCGGCCCCACCAGAGGTCGCGCTCGGCACCGTGCACCTCGCGGGCGGTCCGGTCCTCCTTGCGGGGACCGTCCTGCAGCTCGACCAGGGGCTGGGCGACGATGTTGGCGTACCAGGAGGGGTGCGTGGGGGCCCCGCCCTGCGAGGCCACGATGGCGTAGGTGCCGTCGTGCTCCACCCGCATGAGGGGCGTCTTGCGGATCCGGCCGGAGCGGGCACCCAGGTTGGTGACGATCACGACCGGCATACCGGTGTCGAGCAGCGTGGTGGCCTCCGTGCCCCCCGAGGCCTCGTAGCGCGCCACCTGGTCCCGGACCCACTGCTGGGAACTCGGCTCGTACTCTCCCGTGAGCGGCATGGCCCCAGTGAACACCGTCACGGGACGGGCCGCCAGTGCCGCCGCCGGCGTGCGGGCGAGAGGACTCGAACCTCCACCCCCGAAGGGACCGGGACCTAAACCCGGCGCGTCTGCCGATTCCGCCACACCCGCGTGGAGGCCAGCCTACCGACGCCCGCCGCCGACGACCTGCGGGCCCCTCCGGCTCCCGGGAGCCGCCGGGGCCCCTGGCTATAGTCAGCCTGTGCCGACCCCGCCTGCCACCCCGTCCTCGCCGACGTCGCCCACCCCGCCCGCCGGCACCCCCGATCCGGCCACCGACGCGTCGGGCCCGTCGACGGCCGACCGGGTCCGCTACCTCGACGAGGTGATGGCCGAGATCGACGCCGAGGTGCGCAGGCGCCGGGCCTCGGGCGACCTGCCCCCCGGCCTCGAGCGCGAGCTCGACGAGCTGTTCCTCGAGTTCTCGCCGGTGGGCCTGCAGGGCCGTGCCCGCCTCCGGGAGACGCTGTCGCTGGTCGACGGCTCCGCCTACGTCGACATCGCCGTGCCCACCGCCTCCAACAAGGCGGTCGGCAGTTACGTCAAGCGGGCCGTCCGCAAGGGGCTCGGCTGGTACATGAACTTCATCGTGACCCAGATCGTGAAGTTCGCCTGGTCGGTGTCGCGGATGTTCCACGTGGTGGTGGACCACATCGAAGACCTCGAGGCGGCGGTCGAGGCCCACCGCTCGCCCGACCTGCCGTCGACCGTCGTGCCGTCGGCCAGCGACGGCGCGTCGTGGTGGGCGCCGGCCGCCACCGAGGCACTGGCCGCCGTGCGTGAGCGGGTGGTGGTGGCCGACTGCGGTGATGCTTCGCTGGTCGAGGCCCTCCTGGCCGCCGGGGTGGACGCCTACGGGGTCGACCCGTCCGACCTCGCCCTCGAGCCGGCGCTCGACCGGGGGGTCGACGTACGGGCCGAGGGCGCCCTCGACCACCTCGAGGTGGTGGCCGACGAGGCGCTGGGCGGCATCGTGCTGACCGGGTCCGTCGAGTGGCTGCGTCCCAACGAGCGCGACCGGCTCCTCGACCTGGTCGCCACCCGGCTGGCCGTCGACGGGACCCTGGTGCTCCACTCGACCTCGCCGGCGGCCTGGGCCGCGGCGGCGTCCCCGGTCGTCCGCGACCTCGCGCCAGGACACCCGCTCCACGCCGAGACCTGGGCCCACCTGCTCGCGCGCCGGGGCTTCGACGTCCGGGCCACCCTCGCCGGTGGCGTCGACCGTCGCCTCGCCCACGTGGCCGACGCCGATGGTGACGCGGGCACGCTGAACGCGGCCATCGACGCCATCAACGACCTCCTGCTCGGTCCGACGGAGTACCTCGTGGTCGCCACGCGGGATCGGTGACCGCCGTCCACCAGTTCGTGCCGGCGCTCCTGCCGCGCGACGCCACGGGGGACCACACCCGCGCCGTGCGGGACGCCCTCCGGGCCGCCGGGTGGGAGTCCGACATCTACGTCGAGGCCGCCCACGACGAGCTCCGCGCCGAGGCCACCTACTTCGAGGAGTACCCGGGGCGGGCCCGGCCCGGCGACGTGCTGCTGTACCAGCTGGGCACCTCCTCGCCGGTGGCCGAGTTCCTGCTCGGGCGGCCCGAGCCGCTGGTGCTCGACTACCACAACGTGACGCCGGCCTCCTACTACGAGGGGTGGGAGGAGCACACGGCGGCCAAGGTGTCCCTGGCCGCCGACCAGGTCGCCGCCCTGGCCCCCCGGGCCGTGCTCGGCATCGCCGACTCCGCCTTCAACGCCCGGCAGCTGGAAGACCTCGGCTGCCCGGAGACCGCCGTGGTACCCATCCTGGTGGACGACGAGGTCGTGCACGGGGTGCCGGACCCCGCCACCCGGGCCCGGCTGGCCGCCGACCACGGCGACGCCACCGTGCTCCTGTTCGTGGGACGGATCTCGCCCAACAAGTCCCACCAGCGCCTCGTCGAGGCGCTCTGGTACCACCGGCGGCGCTACGACCCCGACGCCCGGCTCCACCTGGTGGGTCCGGCCGTGACCCCGGGGTACGCCGAGGCGGTCTTCGCCTTCGCCGACGAGCTCGGCCTGTCCGACGCGGTGCGCCACGCCGAGGACCTGTCGCGGGCCGAGCTGGCCGCCTGGTACGCCGACGCCGACGTGTTCGTGTGCCTGTCCGAGCACGAGGGGTTCTGCATCCCCCTGCTGGAGGCCATGGGCGCGGGGACGCCGATCGTCGCCCTCGACGCCGGGGCGGTGGGCGAGACCCTCGGCGGCGCCGGGATCCTGCTGCCCGAGTCGCGTCCGGCCACGGTGGCGGCGGCCGTCGACCGGGTCCGGCGGGATGCCGACCTGGCTGCATGGTTGGCCGACGCCGGCCGGCGCCGGCTCGGCGACTTCGCCGCCTCCACCACCCGGCGGCGCTTCGTGGAGGTGCTGTCCGGTGTGACCGGCCGGGCCGCGGTGCCGGCGTGAAGCTCACGTTCGTGACACCCCGCTACGGCACCGAGGTCATCGGCGGGGCCGAGACGGCGGCGCGGATGCTGGCCGAGCGACTGTGCCAGAGACCCGGGTGGGAGGTGGAGGTCCTGACCAGCTGCGCCCTCGACCACCTCACGTGGGAGAACACCGAGCCGGCCGGCGACAGCCGGCTCAACGGCGTGACCGTGCGACGCTTCCCCACGGCTGCGCCCCGCACCCTCGACTACTTCGCGCTCGACGGCCAGCTGCGGGTGGCGCCCGAGGTGGCCACCCTGTCGGAGAGCCGCAGGTGGGTCGCCCTGAACGGCCCGATGTGCCCCGGACTGGTCGACGCCGTGGCCACCACCGACGCCGACGTCGTGGCCTGCTACCCGTACCTGTTCGCCACCACGGTGGACGCCGTCGCCGTCGCCGAGGTGCCGGTGGTGCTCCACCCGGCCGCCCACGACGAGCCGGCCCTGTACTTCTCGGCGTTCCGCCGGAGCTTCCGCGACGTCGACGGGTTCGTGTACCACACCCGGGCCGAGCGGGACCTCATGGAGGACGTGTACCGGATCGGTGCCCGGCCCCAGGTCGTGCTCGGCCTCGGTGTCAACGACCCGGCCGGCGCCGGCCGCCGCGGGGGCGACGTGCTCGGCCTGGGCGACCGCCCGTACCTCTGCTACCTGGGCCGGGTCGACGAGCACAAGGGCTGCGGGATGCTGGCCGACTACTTCGCCGAGTACAAGGCCCGAAACCCGTCCGACCTGGCCCTGGCCTTCGTCGGACCGGTGTCGGCGGCGGCTCCCGAGCACCCCGACATCGTCGTCACCGGGACGGTGTCCGAGGCGGACAAGTGGGACATCCTGGCCGACGCCCGGGTCATGGTCACGCCGTCGGCCTACGAGTCGTTCTCGCTGGTGGTGCTGGAGGCGTGGACACTCGGCGTGCCGGTCCTCGTGAACGGGGCTTGCGCGGCCACCATGGAGCACTGCCGGCGTTCGGGGGGCGGCCTGTGGTTCGACTCGTACCGGAGCTTCGAGGCCACCGTCGGCCGCCTGGCGGGCGACGCCGACCTGCGCACGGCGCTCGGCGAGGCGGGCCGCCGGTACACGGAGCACCATTACCTGTGGCCCTCGATCATCGACCGGTACACCGCCTTCCTCGAGGGCGTGGTGGCCCGGGGGCGCCGCCGGTCGCTGCGCCCGGCACGGCTGCGGGCGGTCACGGGGGGCACGGCCTATGTACGGGAGGGAGCGGGCGGTGACTGAACAACGGGACGGATCGGACGGGCCGGTGGCCGGGGGCGGGCCGGACGACGGCGGGGGGACGGACCCGCGGGCGGGCCTGGCGCCGGACGAGCGGGCGCTGCTCGAGGGATTCGACCGGCTGCGGCCCCAGGGCACGCTGCGCTGGAACTACGACGACGCCGTCCGCCGGCTGACCGAGCCGCCGGGCATGCCCGGACGCTCGTCGCCGTGGGGCGGGCTACCTGCCGACCTGTGGGAGCGGGGTCGGAGCACCAAGGCATCGGAGCGCGTGCTGGGCGACGTGGTGAGGCTGGTGGCCCAGGACCTGACCGAGTACACCGACCGGGCCGTCGAGGAGGAGCGGGGGCTGGCCGAGCTGTCCCAGGCCGAGCTCCGCCGGACCACCCTCGACGCCGTCCGGTTCCTGGCCGCCCGGATCGAGCGACTCGAGTCGGCCGCCGACCCGCTCGGCATGGCGGTGGGGGAGCTCGACCTCACCGCACCCGACCCGGCGGCGTGGCTCGACCACGTGGCCGGGTGGGTGGCCCGTCGAGGCGAGCTGCCGGTGGTGGTGGGCGAGCTGGGCACGACCGGCGCCGTGGCCGCGGCCGCCGGCGCCGGCGTGGCGGTAGACGCCGTGGACCCGAGGGGCTCGGTGGTGTGGGCGGCGCTGTCGGGCCCGCCGGCCGTTGCCGGATCGGGACCCGAGGTGTCGGTCAGCCTGTCCGAGGTGGGTGACCACCTGGCCGCCCTGCCTGCTGCCAGCCGCGGCAGCGTGCTGCTGTCCGGCTGCGTCGACCGGGCCGGCCTTGCCGGCAAGGTCGCCCTCGTGGACGACGCCCTGCGGGTGGTGGCCCCGGGCGGGCTGGTGGTGCTGCTGGTGACCGACCAGGCCGCCTGGGACGCCGACCTCGACCCGTCCGTGCGCGACCTGCTGCCCGGCCGGCCGCTCCACCCCGAGGCCTGGCTGACAGTGCTGGGCCAGCGCGGTGCCGGCGCCTCCTCCCGACACGACGCGCCGTCGGGGACGTTGCACGCGGTGGTGGCGGAGGTGGGCCGATGACCGCCGTCCACCTCTTCGTCCCCATGCTCCACCGCCGTGACGCAGTGGGCGAGCACACCCGGGCGCTCCGCGACCGGCTCCTGGCCGACGGCGTCGACAGCCGCATCTACATCGAGAACCCCGACCCGGACACGGTCGACGAGACGCTGCCGTACCTGGAGTACGAGGCCGACGCCCGGCCCGGTGACGTGCTCGTCTACCAGATGGCCACCCGGTCGCACATGGCCATCTGGTTGGCCGCCCGGCCCGAGAAGGTGGTGGTCAACTACCACAGCATCACGCCCGCCGGGTACTTCGTGCCGTGGAACAACTGGATCGCCCGCCACCAGGTGCTGGCGGCCCAGGACCTGGCCGTCCTGGCGCCGACGGCGGCACTCGGCATCGGCGTGTCCCGCTTCGACGCCGAGGAGCTCCGGTCGGCCGGGTGTCCCGAGGTGGTGGTGATCCCGGTGGCCAACGTGACGCTCCCCCCGCCGGCGCCCGATCCCGAGGTGCTGGCCGACCTGGCCCACCGGCCGGGCGGCCCGCACTGGCTGTCGGTGGGCCGGCTGGCGCCCAACAAGGGCCACGAGGACACGATCGCCGCCCTGTTCGTGGCCCGGACGACGTCAGCCCCGGACGCCCGGCTCACCATCGTCGGCTCGCCCAGCGAGCCCAGCTACGCCCGGGCGTTGCACCGGTTCGTGGCCGAGCTGGGCCTGGCCGGCGCCGTCACCTTCGTGTCCCGCCTCACCGACGCCGCCCTGTCGGCCCGGTACGAGGTGGCGGACGTGCTCGTGATGCTCTCCGGGCACGAGGGCTTCGGCGTGCCGCTGCTCGAAGCCATGTCCCACGGCGTCCCGGTGGTGGCCTACGCGGCCGGGGCGGTGCCCGAGGTCGTCGGCGACGCCGGCGTGCTGCTGGACGACCGCTCGCCCCGGCGGGTGGCCGCCGAGGTCGCCGCCCTGCTGGACGACACGGCCCGACGGGACGCCCTGGTGGCGGCGGGCCGGGTCCGGCCGTCCGCGCTCGGTCTCGACCGGGCGGCATCGGACCTGGTGACGGCGTTGCGGGAGGTCGCCGACGGCCGTCCCGCGGGTGCAACGGGCGGCGCCGGGGCGCCCGCGCCGGGGGTCACCCTGCGTCCGTCGGCACCCTCGAGCAACTAGGCTCACCGGCTATGGAATCCCCTCTCCACCTCCCCGCGCCCCTGCACCAGGCCGCCTCCGGAGCCCCGACCATGAAGTCCGGCGCCGACGTCGGGCCGGGCTCGGACATCTTCCAGCGCCTGCTGAAGGAGCGCATCGTCTTCATCGGCTCGGCCATCGACCAGAACACGGCCAACCTCGTGTGCTCGCAGCTCATCCTGCTCGAGGCCGAGAGCCAGGACCGCGACATCTCGGTGTACATCAACTCGCCCGGCGGCTCGGTCACCGACGGCCTGGCCATCTACGACACCATGCAGTACGTGCAGTGCGACGTCCGCACGATCTGCCTGGGCCTGGCCGCCTCGATGGGCCAGTTCCTGCTGTGCGCCGGCACCCCGGGCAAGCGCTTCGCCCTGCCCCACAGCCGCATCCTCATGCACCAGCCCTCCGGCGGCATGCAGGGTCAGGCTTCCGACATCGCCATCCAGGCCGAGCAGATCATCTACCTGAAGCGCCAGCTGGCCGAGCGCATCGCCTTCCACACCGGCCAGACGGTCGAGCGCATCGAGGCCGACTCGGACCGCGACCGGTGGTTCACCGCCGAGGAGGCCCGGGAGTACGGCTTCATCGACGAGGTGATCCAGAGGGACGCCATGCAGGTTCCCGCGGTCGCATCGGGGTCCGCCACCTGATGGCACTCGGTGTCGACGAGCCGGCCGCGGCCGGCTCCGAGCCCGAGCGCCAGTCGGCGATCGGGGGGAGCACCCGGTTCGTGCCGGGCCAGAACAACGATCGCGTCACCGTGGTCAACGGCCAGGTCCAACTCGGGCAGCGTCTCGTCGACCTGTGGCGCAACCGCGACCTGCTCCTCCTGCTGACCCGCACGGAACTGAAGGTTAAGTACAAGGAGTCGGTGCTCGGCTACGCCTGGTCGATGCTGAACCCGGCCCTGGTGCTGGGCATCTACTACATGATCTTCAAGGTCATCTCCAAGACGCCGCAGCCCCACTTCGCCATCTGGCTGTTCTGCGGTCTCCTGGTCTGGAACCTGTTCAACAACTCGGCCATGTCGTCGACGACCGTGGTGGTGGGGAAGGCCGGGATCATCAAGAAGGTGGCCTTCCCGCGCGAACTCCTCGCCATGTCGACGGTGGGCGTGGCCGTGGTGCTGTTCGCCATCCAGGTCGGGGTCCTCATCGTCTTCCTCGTGGCCTTCCAGCTCACACCGGCCTGGGGGCTGCTCTGGCTCCTGCCGATGGCTTTCGTCGCCCTGCTCGTCTTCACCGCGGCGGTGTCGATCTTCCTGTCGGCGGTCAACGTGTACCTCCGGGACACCCAGCACCTGACCGAGGTGGCGCTGATGGCCTGGTTCTGGCTCACGCCGATCGTCTACCCGTTCGGATTGGTCGGACCGAAGCTGGCGAGCCACCACCTGACCTGGCTGTACCTGGCCAACCCCATCGCACCGATCGCCATGACCTTCCAGCGGGTCATCTACAACCAGACGCAGTACATCGCCACCGTGGCCCAGGGCAATGCGCTCCACAAGGTGACCCACGTGCTCCCGTCCTACGGGGCGGGCTGGTACGCCATGATGATCGGCATCGTGTTCGCCATCAGTGTCGCCCTGTTCCTCCTCTCGCTGGTCGTCTTCGGCCGGCTTGAGGGCAACTTCGCCGAGGAGCTCTGAGGTGGCCGTCGCCATCGAGGTGCGGGACATCTCCAAGCAGTTCCGCCTCTACACCGAGAAGCAGACGTCGCTGAAGGAGCGGATCATCAAGGGCGGCAAGATGCCCTACACGCCGTTCTGGGCACTGCGCGACGTCAATGTCGACATCAACCAGGGGGAGACGTTCGGCATCCTCGGACGAAACGGCTGCGGCAAGTCCACGCTGCTCAAGTGCATCGCCGGCATCCTGAAGCCGACGTCGGGAGAGATCCGGGTGCGGGGCAGCCTGGCCGCCATGCTCGAGCTCGGCGCCGGGTTCCAACCCGACCTGTCCGGCCGGGACAACATCTTCCTCAACGGCTCGCTCCTCGGGCTCTCCCACGCCGACATCGAGAAGCGGTACGACGACATCGTGGCCTTCGCCGAGCTCGAGGACTTCATCGACAACCAGGTGAAGTTCTACTCGTCCGGTATGTACGTCCGGCTGGGCTTCGCGGTTGCGGTCAACGTCGAGCCCGACGTGCTGCTGGTCGACGAGGTGCTCGCCGTGGGCGACGCCGCCTTCCAGCGCAAGTGCCTCGACCACGTGAAGCGGTTCCAGCGTGAGGGCCGGACCATCGTGGTGGTCAGCCACTCCACCGACGTCATGCGGCAGAACTGCGAGCGGGCCATGGTGATGAACCACGGCCAGGTCATCACCGTCGACGAACCGGGCGAGGCGATCCGGGTCTTCCTCGCCGACCTGCTCGGCGTCGGCACCCTCGAACACTCCGAGTCGGGGGGCATCCAGGGCAACGTCCTGGCCATCGGCGCCGTCCACGCCGACCACGGCGGTAGCGGCGAGCGGATGCACCTGTACCCCGGCGAGTCCCTGACCATCACCGCTGACCTCGACAGCCTGGCGCCCGTGCCCAACGCCATGGCCACGATCGCCATCCACGACGACAACAACGAGCTCGTCTTCGCCTCCGATCCCGACGATCCGATGTGCGCCATCGAGGTGCCTGAGGGCGGCGGCATCGTCCGGTTCCACTTCCCCGAGGTGCCCCTCCTGGACGGCACCTATTCCGTCAGCGTCGGCGTCCGAAGCGCCACCGAGACGGCCATCTTCGACTGGAAGGACCAGGTCACGAAATTCGAGGTGGCCAACCCGAGCCGCGCCACCGGCCGGGTGCGGCTGCTGCCGGACATCAGCTTCCGCCTGCGCGGCCTGGGGCTGACCGGCGAGGTGCCGGTGGTCACCAGCAGCGACTTCTCGCCCGCCCCGCTCCCCGGTTGGGAGGAGTCGACGGCGTGACCGCCGTCACCCGGATCGACCAGGTCATCCCGACCCTCGCCAGCCGCGACGCCATCGGTGGGCACGTGATGCAGCTGCGGGACCTGCTCCGCTCCCGTGGCTACGCCTCGGACGTCTACTACGGCAACGCGAGCCCGGACCGCCTCGACGAGGGCTTCCCGGTCACCCGCCTCGGCGACCGGCCCACGGCCGGCCGGGTGCTCCTCTACCAGCTGTCGATCGGCAGCGGCGTGGCCGACGTCTTCCGGGACCGGCCAGAGCGCAAGTTCGTCAACTACCACAACATCACGCCGGCCGACCTGCTGGAGGGGTGGATCCCCCAGGTCGGCGAGGAGGTGCGGTGGGGGAGGGCCCAGCTGCGCGAGCTGGCCCCGGTCACCGAGTTCGCCATCGCCGACTCCGAGTACAACGAATCCGAGCTGCGGGCCGCCGGCTACCCGTCGACCACCACGGTCCCGCTCCTCATCGACCCCGAGGACTTCACCGGCTCGGCCGACCCGGTGCTCGGCGCCCGACTCGACCGCCAGCGGGCCGCCGGTGGGGCCGACCTCCTGTTCGTGGGCAAGGTCTCGCCCCACAAGGGCCAGCACGACCTGGTGAAGGCCCTGGCCGCCTACCGGCGGCTGTACGACCCTTCGGCCCGGCTCCACATCGTGGGCGGCGCCATCTCCGAGGACTACCAGCGGGCGGTGGAGCGCTTCGCCGACGAGCTGGAGCTGTCCGACGCCGTCGAGTTCGCCGGATCGGTCACCCATGAGGAGCTCATCGCCTACTACGACCGGTGCGACGTCTTCCTCTGCCTGTCCAACCACGAGGGCTTCTGCGTCCCCCTGCTGGAGTCGATGTACCACCGGCTGCCGATCGTCTCCTACCGGTTCACCGCCGTGCCCGAGACGGTGGGAGAGGCCGGCCTGATCCTCCCCGACAAGCAGCCGGTGCGGGTGGCCGCCGCCATCCACCGCGTGGTCGGGGACGCCCGGCTGCGCCAGGAGCTGGCCACGGCGGCCGGCGAGCGGGTGGACCGGTTCGCCCTCCGCCGCGTCCAGGACGGCTTCGTGGCCGCCCTGGAGTCCGCCTGCGCGGCGTGATCCCGGGCGGGACGGGGCGGCCGTGAGGATCGCCTTCGTCGTCCCCCGCTACGGGCCTGCCATCATCGGCGGCGCCGAGACCGCCGCCCGGCTGCTGGCCGAGCACCTCGTGGCCCGCCGGGGCTGGGACGTCGACGTCCTCACCACCTGCGCCGAGGACTTCGTCACGTGGGCCGACGTCTACCCGCCGGGCGAGGAGGTCATCGGCGGCGTCCGGGTGGTCCGCATGCGGTCCGCGGCCGGCCGGATCCCGGACTTCCACCCACTGTCGGCGTCCCTCCTGGCCGACCCGGAGTCGGCCACGGCGGCCGACGCCGAGCGCTGGCTCGAGCTGCAGGGGCCGGTGGCACCGGCGCTGGCCGACGCCGCCGCGACCTGGGACGGCGACGCCATGGTCTTCTACCCGTACCTGTACTGGCCGACGGTGCGGGTCATCGGCCGGGTGGGGGTGCCTGCCATCCTCCACCCGGCCGCCCACGACGAGCCCGCCCTCCGCCTGCCGGTCTTCCCGCCCGTCTTCGAGGCGGCCGACGCCCTGGTGTTCCAGACGGAGGCCGAGCGCCACCTGGTCGAGTCCACCTTCCCCGTCGCCTCCCACCGCCAGCTCCTGCTCGGTCTGGGCGTGGACGACCCCGATCTCCTGGCGGGCGTCGACGTCGCCGACCGGGAGGGGCCCGACCCGCTGCCCCGGGTGCCGTTCCTGGCCTGCCTGGGCCGGGTGGAGGACCACAAGGGCACCACCCTGCTGGCCTCCTACTTCGCCCGCTACAAGGAGCGCCGGCCGGGACCGCTGCGGCTGGTGCTGGCCGGACCCGTGGTCGGGGCGCCGCCGCCCCACCCGGACATCGACGTGGTCGGGCCGGTGACGGAGGCCGACAAGTGGTCCCTGCTGGCGGGCGCCCGGGCGGTCGTGTCGCCCTCTCCGTGGGAAGCCTTCTCGCTGGTGGTGGCCGAGGCCTGGAGCGCCCGGACGCCGGTCCTGGTCAACGCCGCCTGCCTGGCCACCGTCGAGCACTGCCGGCGGTCGGGCGGCGGGCTGCGCTTCGACGGCTACGGCGAGTTCGAGGTGGCCGTCGACCGGCTGACCGGCGACCCGGGGCTGGCCGCCGAGCTGGGGTCCCGGGGCCGGGCCTACGTCGACGCACGGTTCCGCTGGCCGGTCATCGTCGACCGCTACGCGGCCTTCGTCGAGTCCGTGGTGGCCCGGGGGCGGCGTCGGACGGGCTGATGCGGCTCGATGGCTGAGCCGGGCTCCCGCGGCTCAGCCGGCTCCGGCGGCTCAGGGCGTGAGGCCGTCGGTCATGGCCAACGGCGCCGTGGTGGCCACGACCGGCAGTCCGAGGATGGTGGCGCCCGGGGTGAGCCGCCACACCAGGTAGTCGGCGACCCGGGTGTGGGGGAGCAGGTACGCCTGGGCGGGCGTCAGGTGGTCGAGGCCCTGGAGCGTGGGCGAGGCGACGAGGTAGGCCGAGCCGCCGGGGGCGACCGGCACCGTTCGGCGGAGGTCGTAGTAGAGGGACCCTCCGTGCTCGGCGTAGCCCGAGCCGCCGGGGGACACCACGACGATGCGCTGGGCGGGCAGGAGGGCACCGGCCTGCCGGAAGAAGGACTCGCCGCCGTCGAGCGAGTCGATCACGATCACGTCCTTGGACGGGTCGACCGTGGCACCGAGCGCCCGTAGCTGGGTGTCGATCCGGTCGACGGCCCGGATGTGCGACCACGTGTCGGCGTAGGGCGCCTGGTAGCGGGCCTGGGTGAGCCAGAGGCCGTGCGCGTCGTACCGGGCGGCCACGGGCAGCACCCCGTCGGCGGTCAGGAAGCGGTACGCCCCGGTCGCGCCGATGGCCAGCACGGCCACCGTGGCGAACACGCCCCACACCCGTGCCGCGGTGCGGTGGCCGGGGCGCGCCCGCAGGAGGGCCGCCGGGGCCAGGAGCAGGGCGATGACGACACCGGGGAGGTACGACAGCAGGTAGCCGCCCTTGGCGAACTGGACGAGGGCCACGACGGCCATGGGCGGCACGGTGGCCGCCACCAGGATGGCCGCCCGGGACTGGTACCACGGCCGGGCCCACGGCGGCGGCCGCCTTCGGTGGCGGGGTCCTGCGGCCGGCACGCCGCTGCGGTCCGGGGCCAGCAGGTCGGCGACCCCGGGTGCCGGGGTGTCGGCGGAGGACGCGGCCCCGGGTCTGCGCAGCGCCCGCACGGCGCCCCGTCCGGCCAGGCCCACCAGCGCCACTGCGGCCAGGGCGGCCAGCGGCAGGAGGGCCACGGCCGTGTAGGCCGCGAAGGTGCCGAGGTTGCCGGCACCGGCGGTCGCGTGGGCGAGCACCGACGTGGCGTCCGCCGCCCCCAGCGACTCCACCCGGCTGGACCGGAACCAGGTCGAGATCCCGCCGGGCTGGGCCAACGCCATGGGGACCATCCAGGCGGCCAGCGCCGCCAGCCCGAGACCTGCGACGACCAGCGCCTCCCGGACCCGTCGCACCGAACCGAGGACGGCCAGCAGGGCCAGCGGCAGGAACATGGCCCCGGCCGACTGGCGGAACCCGGCCACGACGGCCAGCGCCACCACCGCCCCGGCGCCGTGCCAGGAGTGGGGCCGGGCCCGGAAGGCCAGGATGATCAGCAGCGGCGCCACGGCCAGGTCGAAGGAGTACACGGCCACGGTCGACCCGGCGAACCAGGCGAACGGCGACGTGGCCACCAGGAGGCCGGCGGCCAGGCCCACCCAGCGGCCGCCGAGGTCGCGGCCGGCGACGACGGTGAGGCCGGCCGCCGCCGCCGAGGCGACGGCCGAGACCAGGACGAGGGACGCCACCACGCCCGGCCCGGCCGCGTGGACCAGGCGCGCCGCCTCGACGTAGAGGAAGTAGCCGGGGGGCTGGGGCCGGCCGTGGGTCACGTCGAAGCGGTCGACCGCGGCCACGAACTGGGCGGAGTCCCAGTCGGTGGGCCCGTGGGCGGCGGTCAGCAGCCGGGCGACGAGGGTGGCGGCGCCCAGGACCCACGGCGCGAGCAGGTCGAGCACCTGGAGGCGGACGGTGGCGGCCCGGTCGGACGCGATGCGCCCCGGACGGCGCCGGGGCGCCGGTCGGTCGCCCCGCGGGGCGCCGGCGGCCGGCTCGGCCAGGGACGGCCCGTGCAGTACGGAGCCGGTGCCCGCGCCGACGACGGTCCGTTCGTAAAACACATGTCAGCGTACCGAGCGGCGGCCGGTTTTCCGGGTACCCTCGGCCCGCCCGGGGGGCGAAAGGCGTTCAAGTTCCGTGTGGACGCGCCGATACGGGCTAGAAGGACTGTGTCCGACCGACGACCGTCGGCCCGGGGAGGAGCGCGACGGTGCGCCCCACCCGACGTCCCACCGGGACGTCCCGACGGAGGAGACGAGGGAACTGATGAGGCAGGGGAACGGTGCCGGCCGGGCCGGCGCGCAATCGAGGGACGATGCCCGACGCAGGGGCCGGTGGTCCCGGACCGTCACCGTGGCGTCCGCCGCCGCCCTGATGGCGGCGGTGCCGACCGCGCTGACCGCGGCCACCGCCACCGCCGCCCACGCCGGCCCGTCGCCCCGGGTCCCGGGTATCTCGCTCGCCTGGCAGCAGGTGCTGCCCGACGCCGGGGCCCCCATCGCCCAGAGCTCGCCCAACGTGGCCACCCTCGACAACCAGGGCAATTCGGTGGTCGTCGGCGACCGCGCCGGACGGGTCTACGCCTTCCACCTCTCCAACGGCACGGCGGTGGGCGGCTGGCCGGCCAACGTCGGCGCCCCGGTCGACTCCACCCCGTCGGCCGCACCCAACGCGTCGGGGGCCGACGACATCTTCGTCGGATCGGGCAACGCCGCCGACCCGAAGGCGGGCGGCTACACCGGCATCACCAGCACCGGCGTCCCCTACTGGTCCCGGTCGGCGGTCGACCCCCAGGGCAACGAGGGCGTCCAGGCCTCGCTGGCGGTGGGGACCCTCCAGGGCGCCCAGTCGGTGGTGGCGCCCTCGCTCGGCATGGAGGAGTACGCGCTCAACACGGCCACCGGCAACGTGGTGCCGGGCTGGCCGTTCTTCACGGCGGACAGCGGCTTCACCACGCCGTCCCTGGCCGACCTCTACAACAACGGCCAGACCGAGGTGGTGACGGGCGGGGACTCCTCGACCGGCTGGGCCAACGGCCAGTACTACACGGCCGGCGGACACCTGCGGGTGATCGGCAGTGGCGGCAACCTGATCTGCTCCTACAACACGAACCAGACGGTCGACTCGTCCACCGCGGTGGGCAACTTCCTGGCCGGTGGCGGCACCGGCATCGTGTTCGGCACCGGCAACTTCTTCCCGGGCGCCCCGGACACCAACCAGCTGTTCGCCTCGGACAACCACTGCAACATCCAGTGGCGGGTGGACCTCGGCGGCAACACCATCTCCAGCCCGGCCATCGGTGACGTGCTGGGCAACGGCGGCGAGCAGGTCGTCGAGGGCGTCGACACCGGCACCAACGGCGTCGTGTCCGTCCTGAACGGAGCCAACGGCCAGCAGCTGCCGGGCTGGCCCGTCACCACCCCGGGTCGGATCATCGGCGGGGTCACCCTGGCCGACCTGACCGACGGCGGCTACAACGACGTGCTGGCCCCGACCACGGGCGGGCTCGAGATCTTCGACGGGAAGACGGCGCAGCTGGTGGCCACCCTCGGCGCCGGCACCGTGGCCCTGCAGAACTCGGCGCTGGTCACCACCGACCCGAACGGCTCGATCGGGATCACCATCGCCGGCTACGGCGCCGGCAACGAGGGCATCGTCCAGCACTACGTCGTCAACGGCTCGACCGGCCACCCGCTCGGGCTCCGGTCCTGGCCGCAGTTCCACCAGAACTCGCAGCTGACCGGCTGGCTGTCGGCCGGCGCGCCCGGCCACCTCAACTCGCCGATCGTGGCCATGTCGGCCACCGCCGACGGCAAGGGCTACTGGAACGTCGCCTCGGACGGGGGGATCTTCGCCTTCGGCGACGCCGCCTTCCACGGCTCGATGGGCGGGAGACCCCTGGCCCGGCCCGTGGTGGGGATGGCCGCGACCTCGGACGGCAAGGGCTACTGGGAGGTGGCGGCCGACGGCGGCCTCTTCGCCTTCGGTGACGCCGGGTTCTACGGCTCGATGGGCGGCCAACCGCTCTCCCAACCGGTGGTCGGGATCGCCGTCACTCCGGACGGCAAGGGCTACTGGGAGGTGGCGGCCGACGGCGGCCTCTTCGCCTTCGGTGACGCCGGGTTCTACGGCTCGACCGGCAACATCCGGCTCAACCAGCCGATCGTGGGCATGGCGTCCACCCCGGACGGCCGCGGCTACTGGCTGGTGGCCTCCGACGGCGGCGTCTTCGCCTTCGGCGACGCCGGCTACTACGGCTCCATGGGCGGTCAGCCGCTCAACCGGCCCATCGTGGCCATGGCGGCCCACGGACCGGGCGGCTACTGGCTGGTGGCCTCCGACGGCGGCGTGTTCAGCTTCGGGTCCGCCCGCTTCTACGGCTCGACCGGCGCCCTGACGCTGGCCCAGCCGGTGGTGGGCATGTCGCCGGGCCTGCGCGACGCCGGCTACTGGATGGTGGCCTCCGACGGCGGCATCTTCGCCTTCGGGGACGCCGGCTACTACGGGTCGATGCCGGCCGTGCTCGCCCCGCCACGCGGCTTCGACTGACCGTCGCCGCCCGTCGTCCGGGCACGCCCCGGACGTGGTGTGCGGGGGTGTCCCCCTCGGGGCGGGCGCGCGGCCCTATCGTTGACGGCCATGTCCGACCTGCGATCCAGGGGCCTCGCAGCGGCGGCCCGGGGCACCCGACGCCCGCGGCGCGTGCTCGCCGCCTCGGCCGCCCTCGTGGCCCTCGTCGTCCCGCTGGTCGGGACGGTGGGCCTGGCCCCGGCGGCCCAGGCCTACCCGTCGGCCACCGTGGCGCTGACCGGACACGGCTACGGCCACGGCCGGGGCATGGGTCAGTGGGGCGCCTTCGGCTACGCCTACGACGGCTGGTCGTGGCAGCAGATCGTGCAGCACTACTACTCGGGCAGCGCGCCGACCGCGGTCACGCCGGCCCAGGCCGCCACCAACGTCCGCGTCGTCCTGACCGAGAACAACGGCAACGGGGTGATCGTGACCTCGGGCAACGGGTTCGCCCTGTGGGGACGGCACTTCGCCGCCGGGCAGGCCGTGGAGATGGTGCCGCAGGGGGACGGGGCGACCTGGAGCCTCCTGTCCGGGCCGTCGTGCGGCGGGCCGTGGACGGGGCCGTTCGCCACCGGGGCGCTCAACCCCGTGGTCGTGCCCGACCACGTGACGGCCATCGGCGACCCGCCGGCCACGGTGGCGGCCGACGCGCTGCAGCTGTGCCAGGCGGGGGGCAACGTGTCCGTGCGCGGGGTGCTGATGGCCCGCTACAACACGGGCTCGCCGCCGGTGCCGCGCACCGTCAACGTCCTGCCCCTCGAGGACTACGTGGCTGGTGTCGTCCCCAACGAGTCGCCGGCCTACTGGGGCACGCTCGGCGCGGCGGGCGCCCAGGGCCAGGCCCGTGGCTTCCAGGAGCTCGAGGCCCAGGCGGTGGCCGCCCGCTCCTACGTGATGGCCGCGCTGGGTTCGTACGGGGGCTACGCCGACACGTGCGACCAGACCTGCCAGACCTACCGGGGCATCGGCAATCCCAGCTCCCTGACCGACGCCGCCACCCAGGACACGGCGGGGGTGGTCATGGAGGAGGGCGGCCGGATCATGACCACCGAGTACTCGGCCTCCACCGGTGGCTACACGGCGCCGGGAACCTTCCCCGCGGTGGTGGACGACGGCGACTCGATCTGCCCGCCCGGGGTCAACGGGGCCTGCAACCCGAACCACACCTGGCAGGCCGCCGTCCCGGTGTCCGCCATCCAGTCGACCTTCCCGCAGCTCGGGACCCTCGAGTCGGTGTCGGTCACGGCCCGCAACGGCTACGGCGACTGGGGCGGCCGGGTGACCTCCCTCACCCTGGTGGGCTCGTCGCAGAACGTGGTCGTGACCGGTGACCAGTTCGCGGCCGACTTCAACCTCCTGTCGGACTGGTTCATCCCGACCGACCAGCTGTCGTCGGGGGCGGTCGGCATGGCCGCCACGCCGGACAGCAGGGGGTACTGGATCGCCGGGTCGGACGGCTCCGTCCGGGCCTTCGGCGACGCGGTCAACTACGGCTCGGCCGCCGGCCAGGGCCTGGCCGCACCGGTGGTGGGCCTCGTGGCCACGCCGGACGGCAGGGGCTACTGGGAGGTGGCGGCCGACGGCGGCGTGTTCACCTACGGCGACGCCGGCTACTACGGCTCGGCCGGGGCGCTGCGGCTCAACCAGCCGATCGTGGGGATGGCCAGGACGGCGACGGGGCGGGGCTACTGGCTCGTGGCGGCCGACGGTGGCATCTTCAGCTACGGCGACGCCACCTTCCACGGCTCCACCGGGGCCATGCGGCTCAACAGGCCGGTGGTGGGGATGGCCGGCAGCGTCGACGGCGGGGGGTACTGGCTGGTGGCTGCCGACGGCGGGATCTTCGCCTTCGGCGACGCCCCCTTCTACGGCTCGATGGGCGGCCAGGCCCTGAACAAGCCGATCGTCGGCATGACCACCGGTCCGAACGGCACCGGGTACCGGATGGTCGCCTCGGACGGGGGCATCTTCGACTTCGGCACCGCCGGGTTCTTCGGCTCGGCCGGGAACCTGGTGCTGGCCCAGCCCATCGTCGGCATGGCCGCCACCCCCGACGGTGGCGGCTACTGGCTGGTGGCGGCCGACGGCGGCATCTTCAACTACGGCGATGCCGCGTTCGCGGGGTCAGGGGCGGGCTGACCGGACCGCCCGCCGCGGCCGCGTCGGCTACGGGGTGATCTTGCCGGCGCCCGGGTGCCTGACCGTCCCGGAACGGGTCCTGGATGGGGGAGTGGGCGAAGGCCAGGCTGCCACCGCCGTCCACCGCCGTCCACCGCCCACACCGGCTCGTGGGGATGGGCCGTCCCGATTGTGCGGTCGACATTCACGTCCTCGATGGAGAGAGAACCACCGGTCTGCTGGATGCAGGCGTGTGGGCCCGAGCCGCCGGCCGTCCATGGTGCCGCCCACGAAGGTCAGGGGGGCGTTGGAGTCCGGGCTACCGAACCCGATGTGGTGGAATCCGGAGCAGTTCGCCACGGTGACCGGCCCGGCAAGCCGGCCTCGCCGACCAGGGGGCGTGATAGCTGCCGATCACGTCGGCAACCCGCACGCCGACCCCCGAGACGGATCTGCAGGTCCGGCGTGGCCGGCCGGGTGCAGGTGGTGTCGAAGCTGCCCGGCCCGGGGACGACGGGCGGTGCCGTGGCACGTTGCCGTGACTCCCGTCGTACGCGCCGGATCGAATACCGCAATCAGTGACGATGAAAACGCACTGAGCGGTGACCTTGGTCCCTTGCAGGCCGGGTCACACGGCCCGGTCGGGTCCCGGGAGTCCTCGGGACCGAGTCCGGAGCCACGTAGTGTCAGGGTGCGATGGACCGGCCCGTGAACGACGACGAGGAAGGCAGCGCCGGCGCCGGCATCCCGGCCACAGCTGTTGCGCCCGCCGACCCCAGCGCCGGGCCGGCCGGGCCGGGCGACGGGCCGACCGCCGCCCCGGTCGTGGGCCCCGTGCCGGGGACCAGCCGCTGGTCGGGCCGCTCCTGGCGGGCCATCTTCTTCGCCCCGGTGGGCGACGGGCGGCGGCGGCGGCGGGGGAGCGACGCCTTCCGGGTCTCGATCGCCCTGGTGGTGGTCCTGGTGTGCTGGCTGGCCACCCGGGTCAACCCGTCGAGTGAGAAGTCGCTGATCAACGTCGTGACCCCGGTACCCGACGGCCTCAAGTGGCTGGTGACGTCGGTGGCCTGGGTGGGGTCGATCGGTCTGGTGGTGGTGGTGATCGTCCTGGCCCTGGTGTCGCGCCGGACCGAGGTGATCCGCGACACGCTGCTGGCCGGGGCGGGCGCCTGGCTGGTCTGCGTGGCCCTGGCCGCGCTGCTCGGCCCGGACGGGGGCCGTCCGACCGACTCGGCGCCCCACGGGTTCGACCTCGGGTTCCCGGTGGCCCGGGTGGCCGCCGCGGTGGCGGTGGCGGCCGCCGCCATGCCCTACCTGAGCCGCTGGCTCCAGCGGTCCATCGTCGTCACCGTCGTCCTCCTGGCCCTGGCCACGACGGTCTCGGGCTACGGACTGCCGGTGGCCGTCCTGGCCAGTCTGGCCGTCGGCGTGCTGGTGACCGCCGTGGTCCACCTGGTGTTCGGGTCGCCCCTCGGCCTGGCGTCGGCCGCCGAGGTCGAGGTCCTGTTGGCCGACCTGGGCATCGCGGTGGACAGCATCGTGCCCGCGCCGAAGCAGACCTGGGGCCTCGGACGGTTCGACGCCCGACGCGGCGGGGACCGACTGGACGTGTCCTTCTACGGCCGCGACGCCGCCGACGCCCAGCTCTTCTCCAAGACGACCCGCTTCCTGCTCTACCGCGACTCGGGCCCCACGCTCACCTACACCCGGCGTCAGCAGGTGGAGCACGAGGCCTACCTGACCCTGATGGCCGAGCGGGCCGGGGCCCGGGTGGCCACCGTGGTGGCCGCCGGCCCGGCCGGCCCGGCCAAGGACGCGCTGCTGGTCACGCTGCCCCCCACGGGCCGGCCGCTGTCCGAGCTGACCCCGTTCGTCCTGCCCCCGGCCGAGGTGGCCGGTGCGAACCCGGAGGGTGACGCGTCGGGGGAGGGGGAGGCGGACGCCACCGAGCCGGCCGCCACCCGACCGGAGGAGACGGACCCGGCCGCCACCCGAGCCGAGGACGCCGAGCCACCCGTCACCGATCCGGCGCTGACCGACGCCGCGTTGGACGGGATCTTCGACCAGGTCCTCAGCCTGCGCCAGGCCGGCATCGCGCACGGCGCCCTGTCGACCGAGACGATCGTCCTGGCCGACGACGGCTCGGCGGGCCTGGTCGACCTGCGGGCGGCGGCCACCGTGGCCACGGCCGATCAGCTCGACCGGGACCTGGCCGCCGCCCTGGCCGCCACCGCTCTGGTGGCCGGGCCGGACCGGGCAGCCGCCGCGGCCGCCCGGATCGTCCCCACCGACGTCCTGGCCGCCGCCCTCCCGTACCTCCAGCGCGCCGCCCTCGACCCGGTGGCGTCGCGCACCCTGCGGGGCAAGAAGCCGATCCTGGCCGCGCTGCGCGCCTCCGGTGCGGCGGCGGCCGGTATCGAGGTGCCCGAGCTGATCGAGCCGCGCCGGATCAGTTGGGTGAATCTCGTCCTGGTGGTGGGCACCCTGATCGGCGGGTGGGCGCTCATCGGCGTGCTGGTCAACGTGACCCACTCGTGGAGCACCATCACCGGCGCCAAGTGGGGCTGGGTGGCGGCGGTGTTCGTGCTGGCCCAGGCCGTCTACCCGGCCCTGGCCGTCACCACCGTCGGCTCGGTCACCGACACCCTCCCCTACGGGCGGACGGTGGCGCTCGAGGTGGCGAACACCTTCGTCGCCCTGGCCGGCGGGACCATGGGCACCCTGGCCACCCGGGTCCGGTTCTTCCAGCAGCAGGGGTACGACGCCACGCTGGCCGTCAGCTCCGGCGTGCTCATCTCGACCGCCAGCTGGATCGTGAAGGGCGGCCTCTTCGTCATCGCCATCCCCATCGCCCTCTCGCAGTTCCACTTCGGCGACGCCCCGACCAGCACCGGGGGCGGCTCGGGCAGCTCGACGGCCACCCTGGTGTGGATCATCGTCATCGCCGTCGCCGCTCTGGGGGTCCTGCTGGGCCTGCTGTTCGCGGTGCCGCGGTGGCGGCGCCTGGCCGCGGCCAAGCTGCGCCCGAAGGCGTCCGAGGTCTGGAGCCACCTGAAGGTGCTGTCGACGCACCCGCGCAACCTGGTCGAGATCTTCGGCGGCGAGATCGTGGGCCAGCTGCTGGTGGCGATGGCCCTCGGTGCCGCGCTGCACGCCTTCGACGAGCACCTGAGCCTGGCCTCGCTCCTGATCGCGCTGACCCTCGGGTCGATGATCGGCGGGATCTCGCCGGTGCCGGGCGGCATGGGGGTGGTGGAGGCCGGCATGATCCTGGCCCTTACCGCCGCCGGCATCCCCCAGGACGACGCGGTGGCGGCCGTGTTCGTCCAGCGGCTCTTCACCGCCTACCTCCCGCCCATCTGGGGCTGGTTCTGCCTGATCTGGATGCGGAGGCGGGAGTACCTCTGACGCTCAGCCGTGGAGGCGGCGGGGGTCGGTGTCGCCGAGTCCGGGGAAGTCGCGCAGTCGTCCGAGGCCCCCGAGCCGGCCCACGTTGACCCCGGTGTCGGCGGCCCGGAGCATCCGCAGGTCGCCCCGGCTGTTCCCGTAGGCCCACAGGCGGGCGTCGGCCAGGTCGGCGTCGGCCATCCACAGCCGCAGCCGGCGGATCTTCTCCTCGCCCCGGCAATTGTCGCCCTCGTAGCGGCCCGTGACCCGGCCCGCGTCGTCCACCTCGAGCAGGGTGGCGATCGACCCGTGGGCGCCCATCCGCTCGGCGGCCACCCGGATGTAGGCGTCGGGCGACGCCGACACCACGACCACCCGGTCGCCCCGGCCGCGGTGCCAGTCGAGCCGCCGCCGCACCTCGGGTCGGACGTGGCCGGCCAGGTGGCCCACCGCGAATTCGGAGGCCACCCGGTCCAGGTGGTCGGCGTCCACCCCGCGCAGCACCCGGGTGAACAGTTCCTCCTTGGTTGCATCGGCGACCTCGCCGCCGGCCAGGGCGGCATGGGCCAGCCGGGGCGCCAGCTGGACCGAGGCCCGGGCCACCGCGGCCCGTCCGGCCACCGCGCTGAGGAAGTCGAAGACGCTCCCCCCGTGCGTGAGGGTCCCGTCGAAGTCGAAAGCGGCGACGTCGGGCACGGTGGCGGGCTCAGGCGTCGGCGCCGGCGCCGGCGACGGTGGACCCGCCCCGGCCGGCCCCGCCGGCGAACCGCGACGCGCCCTCGAGCGCCTCACCCGACGCCAGGCTGTCGAGGCCGAATCTGGTCTCGACCAGCAGCGCCTCGTCGACGGGCAGGTCCCACTGGGCCAGGGCCGAGCGACGGTCGTTGCGTAGGCATACCTGGGGGAGGGCGGCGAGCTCGGCCGCCCAGGCGACGGCCGCCTCGAGCGCCGTGCCGTTCGGCACCACCCGGTTGGCCAGGCCCATGGCCAGCGCCTCCTCGGCGCCGACCGCCCGGCCGCTCAGGATCAGGTCCATGGCCCGGCCCTCGCCCACGATGCGGGGCAGCCGCACCGTGCCGCCGTCCACCAGGGGCACGCCGAAGCGGCGGCAGAAGACGCCGAACACCGCGTCCTCGGCGGCCACCCGCAGGTCGCACCAGACGGCCAGCTCGAGCCCGCCGGCCACGGCGTGGCCCTCGACCGCCGCGATCACGGGCTTGGACAGCGCCAGCCGGGTCGGCCCCATCGGTCCCGGACCGTCCTCGGTGACCCGGTTGCCGGTCCCCGAGGCGATGGCCTGCAGATCGGCGCCGGCGCAGAACGTGCCCCCGGCTCCGGTCAGGACGGCCACGGACGCCGAGGCGTCGGTGTCGAAGGCCTCGAAGGCGGACAGCAGCTCGTCGGCGGTGGTCCGGTCGACGGCGTTGCGGCGACGCGGGCGGTCGATGGTCACGACGGTGACCGGGCCGTGGCGCTCGATGCGCAGCTCCTCGCTCATGGTGTCAGCATGGCTGCTGGCGGGCGTGCCGGCCAGTCCCGGGACCCGGGCCCGGAAACCTGACGGATCCGGTCGACAATTGGTGGTGTCCCGGCTACAGTGTCGTGCTGTCGCCCCGGGAGAACCGGTGGGCCGCCGGTGGACCGGTCCGCACCAGGCGACACGCAGCGCACCGCCGCTGCAGCCACCGACGCACACCACGCTGCCGGGCACGAAGGCCCGAGCACGAACGACAAGGAGCACCACATGGCCATCCGCCTGGGCGACGAGGCCCCCGACTTCACCGCCGACACCACCGAAGGCACGATCAACTTCCACGAGTACCTCGGGGACAGCTGGGGCGTGCTCTTCTCCCACCCGAAGGACTTCACGCCGGTCTGCACGACCGAGCTGGGTGCCTTCTCCGCGGCCAAGGCCGAGTTCGACAAGCGGAACACCAAGCTCCTCGGGCTGTCCGTCGACGACGTCACCTCCCACGGCAAGTGGGCCGGCGACATCGAGGAGACCCAGGGCACCGCACTGGCCTTCCCGCTGATCGGCGACGAGGACCGCAAGGTCGCCGACCTCTACGACATGATCCACCCGAACGCCAACGACACCCTCACGGTGCGCTCGGTGTTCATCATCGGCCCGGACAAGAAGGTGAAGCTCACCCTCACGTACCCGGCCTCCACCGGCCGCAACGTCGACGAGATCCTGCGGGTGATCGACTCGCTGCAGCTCACCTCCGACTACAAGGTCGCCACGCCGGTGAACTGGAAGGACGGCGAGGACGTCATCGTCGTGCCGGCCCTGTCGGACGAGGAGGCCACCGAGCGCTTCCCGAAGGGGTTCAAGGCCCTCAAGCCGTACCTGCGGGTCACCCCCCAGCCCAACAAGTAGTCCCGGCCCGCCCACGGGCGGGCGTCGACGCACCGGATCCGGCCCACCCGGCCGGATCCGGGCGCGTCCGGGCCGCGGCCGGTTCCGCCGGCCGCCGGTCCAGGCGGCGACCGGGGTCCCGGTGGAGGGATCCGGTGCTCCTCCGGGCCCTGCCGCCGGCAGGCCGCCCGTCCAGCCGTCATGCCGCCTGACGTGGGCGGATCGTCCGAGGGGCCGCCTCCGCAGGCCGGTTCCTGCTACCATTGACGCGTCGGCGTGTTCCGTCCGCCGACCACCACTCCGATTCCAGAGGTCTACGTTCCACATGCCAGACAAGCAGGCAACCATCGCCGAGTACCGTCTCCACGACACGGACACGGGCTCACCCGAGGTGCAGATCGCCATCCTGAGCGAGCGCATCGTCCACCTGACCGAGCACCTCAAGGTGCACAAGGGCGACCACCACACCCGCCGGGGGCTGCTCAAGCTCATCGGCCGTCGTCGCCGGCTGCTCGACTACGTCCGCGACAACGACGTCGAGCGCTACCGCGAGATCATCAGCCGCCTCGGCCTCCGCCGCTAGGCACCCCAGACGCTCCGCCCGGCTCCGGCCGGGCGGTCGCAATTTCTCCGCCGGCCGCGCGCCGGAGGGACGCAGCCCGACCCACGTCGCGCTGCGGCAGGAGCGGTCCTCACGCCGTGGGCGACCGTGTCACACCACACCAAACTGGGCTCCCGCAGAGGTCAGTCACCAGTTGCCGATCACCTGGCCCCGGCCGGGTGGCCGACAACTGGGAACTGGTCCGGGGATCCCCCGAACCAAACAAGGAGCGTCATGTCCGACGCCATTTCCGTTTCGGCGCCCATCAGCGGCACCGACAAGACACTCAGCTTCGAGGCGGGCAAGCTCGCCCAACTGGCCGACGGCGCCGTCGTCGGCCGCATCGGCGACACCGTCCTCCTGGCCACCGCCACGGCCTCGCGGTCGGTGCGCGAGGGGGCGGACTTCTTCCCGCTCACCGTCGACATCGAGGAGCGCACCTACGCCGCCGGCAAGATCCCCGGCTCGTTCTTCCGTCGTGAGGGCAAGTCCTCCGACCAGGCCATCCTGACCTGTCGCCTCATCGACCGGCCGCTGCGCCCGTCGTTCCCGAAGGGCTTCCGCAACGAGGTCCACATCGTCGGCACCATCTTCGGCGCCGACCAGGTCAACCCGCACGACGTGCTGGCCATCAACTCCGCCTCGGCCGCCCTCATGCTGTCGGGCATCCCCTTCGACGGGCCCATCGGCGCCGTCCGGGTCGCCTACTCGACCGACGGGCAGTGGATCCCGCACCCGACCTTCGAGGAGGGCTAGGAGTCGACCTTCGAGCTGGTCGTGGCCGGCCGTGCCCTCGACGACTCGGCCGACGCCGAGATCGCCATCATGATGGTGGAGGCCGGTGGCTCGGAGCGCTCGTTCCAGTACTACGAGGAGGGCGCCCCGCAGGTGACCGAGGAGGTGCTCGCCTCCGGGCTCGAGGCCGCCAAGACGTGGATCCGCGAGTCGATCGTGCTCCAGCGCGAGCTGGTGGCCGCCTTCACGGCCGCCCGCGGCGCCATTGAGACCATCGAGTTCTCCACCTTCTCCGACTACGGCGACGACGTGTTCGCCCGGGTCGAGGAGATCGGCGCGGCCGACCTGGCCGCGGCCAACGTGCTGTCGCCCAAGGCCGAGCGCAACGCCGGTCTGGCCGAGGTCACCGACTCGATCCTGGCCCGGCTGGCCGACGAGTTCGAGGGGCGCCAGGGCGAGGTCAAGGCCGCCGTCCGCGGCCTGACCAAGAAGCTGGTGCGCAAGCGGATCGTCGAGGAGGGCCTCCGTATCGACGGCCGCACCACCACCGACATCCGGCCGCTGTCGGCCGAGGTCGACCTGTTCCCGACGGCCCACGGCTCGGCGCTGTTCCAGCGGGGCGAGACCCAGGTGCTCAACGTCACCACGCTGGGCATGCCCCGCATGAACCAGCTGCTCGACACCATCACGCCGGTCGAGTCCAAGCGGTACATGCACCACTACAACTTCCCGCCCTTCTCGACGGGTGAGACCGGCTTCATGCGCGGTCCCAAGCGCCGGGAGATCGGCCACGGTCTGCTGGCCGAGCGGGCCCTGCTGCCCGTCATCCCCTACGAGGAGGATTTCCCCTACACCTTCCGCCTCGTGTCCGACGTGCTGTCGTCCAACGGCTCGACGTCCATGGCGTCGGTCTGCGGCTCGACCCTGTCGCTGATGGCGGCCGGCGTGCCGTTGAAGGCCCCCGTGGCCGGCATCGCCATGGGCCTCGTCCACGAAGGCGACGCCTACGTCACCCTGACGGACATCCTCGGAGCCGAGGACGCCTTCGGCGACATGGACTTCAAGGTGGCCGGCACCCGGGACGCGGTGACCGCCCTGCAGCTCGACACCAAGATCGACGGCCTGCCGCTCGACGTGCTGACCAAGGCGCTCATGCAGGCCAAGGATGCCCGGCTGGCCATCCTGGACGTGATGGCCGCCGCCATCCCCGAGCCCCGTGAGGACGTGGCCGCCTCGGCCCCGAAGATCATCTCCTTCGAGATCCCGATGGACAAGATCGGCGAGGTCATCGGGCCCAAGGGCAAGGTCATCAACGCCCTCCAGCAGGAGACCGGGGCCGACATCGCCGTCGACGACGACGGCATGGTGGGCACGGTCACCATCGGCGCCAAGGACGGCAACGCGGTGGAGGAGGCCCGTCGGCGCATCTCGACGATCCTCGACCCGCCGCTGGCCGAGGTGGGCGCCACCTACCAGGGCAAGGTCGTCAACATCACCAAGTTCGGCGCCTTCGTCAACATCCTCCCCGGGCGCGACGGCCTGCTGCACATCTCCAAGATGGGCCAGGGCAAGCGCATCGAGCGGGTGGAGGACGTCTTCGAGCTCGGCCAGCCGGTCGAGGTCAAGGTGGACGACATCGACCCCCAGGGCAAGGTCAGCCTCTCGCTCGCCGGTGAGGCACCCGCCTCCTCCGGCGGTGGTGGTGGCGGCGGTGGGCGCTCGCGTGGTGAGGGCTCGCGTGGTGAGGGCTCGCGTGGCAACGGCTCGTCGCGTGGCGAGGGTTCGCGGGGCGACCACTCCGACCCCGACGGTGGCGACGACCACGAGCCGCGGCGCCGGTCCGGCGCACCCTCCGGCGCGGCCTCCTTCGAGGACGCCTTCGAGGAGGAGCTGGTCCAGGAGTTCGGCGACCTCGGTCCGGCGGCGGCCGAGACCTCGGACCGCCCCAGCGGCGGCGGCCGGGGCGGGCGCCGTCGTCGTTGAGCACGCGCACCCGTCGTGGGTCGGCCCCGGTGGCCGGCCCACGACGGGGCGGTGTCGGCGGAACGGGGCGGTGCGGGCTGCGTGGAGCGTCGGGCGGTGCGGGCTGCGTGTGGCGTCGACCGGTGACGGGTCGGGACGAGGCCCGCGGCCATGACGGTGGAGCGATGAGGGTGGGCCGATGATCCGCACGGACCGGCTCGACTCCGGCCTCACCGTCGTGACCGAGCCGATGTCCGAGGCCCGGTCGGTGTGCATCGGCTTCTGGGTCGGCACGGGCTCGCGCGACGAGTCCGACGAGCTGGCCGGGGCCAGCCACTGCCTCGAGCACCTCCTGTTCAAGGGCACCGACGGGCGTTCGGCGTCGGCCATCGCCGAGGCGGTCGACGAGGTGGGCGGCGACTTCAACGCCTTCACCACGAAGGAGTACACCTCCTTCTACATCCGGCTCCTGGCTGAGCATCTCGACCTGGGGCTCGACATCCTGTCGGACATCATGTGGCGGCCCGCGCTGCGGCCGGCCGATCTCGACGCCGAGCGGCAGGTGATCCTCGACGAGATCCTGATGCACGCGGACGAGCCGGCGGACGAGGCCGCCGAGCAGAGCTCCGCCACGCTGTTTCCCGGGCACCCGCTCGGCCGCGAGGTGCTGGGGACCGAGTCCTCGGTGGCCGCCATGTCGGCCGACCGCATCCGCTCCTTCTTCGAGCGGCACTACCTGCCGGGCAACATGGTGGTGGCGGTGGCCGGCGACCTCGAGCACGACCGCGTCGTCGGGGGCCTCGGGGAGCGCGCCGGGGGCACCACCGGTGGGACGACGCCGACCAGGACGGCGCCCGACGACCGGGTGACCCCGCTGGCCGTCACCCGACGGGCCACCGAGCAGGCCCACGTGGTGCTGTCCGCCCGCTCGGTCGACCGCAACCACGCCACCCGGTACGCGCTCGCCGTGCTCAACCACGTCCTCGGCGGCGGGCTGTCCAGCCGCCTGTTCCAGGAGATCCGTGAACGTCGCGGCCTGGCCTACTCCGTCTGGTCCGAGCGCGTCGCCTACGACGACGCCGGGTTCCTGAGCGTCGGACTCGGCACCGGGCCGGAGCACGTGGCCGAGGTGCTCGACATCGTCACCGACGAGCTGGCCTCGCTCGGCGACGACGGGGTGACCGAACGGGAGCTCGCCATCGCCAAGGGCAACCTCCGGGCGGAGACGCTCCTGGCCTGCGAGGACTCCGGCGCCCGGATGAGCCGCATCGGTGCGGGCATGCTGCTCCACGGCGAGGTCCTGACCGTCGACGAGGTGCTCGAGCGGGTCGACGCCCTCACCCTCGACGACGTGCACGCCGCCGCCCGCACCCTCGTGGCGGCACCGAGGACGCTGTCGGTGGTCGGGGCCTTCGACGAGGCCGACTTCGACGTGGCCGCGCTGCGACTGGGCTGACCGGCTGCGACTGGGCTGACCGGCTGCGGCACGGGAGGTCCGTGCGGGCGCCGGTCGGGGCACCGGCCGCCTGGGGGCCTTGGCTAGGGTGACCGGCATGCGAGTCGGAGTGGTGGGCGCCGGTGGGCGGATGGGTCGGGAGGTGTGCCGGGCCGTGGCGGCCCGGGCCGGCCTGGAGCTCGTGGCCGCCGTCGATCCGGCGGCGGCGGGCACCACTGTGGGCGAACTGACCGGCGGCACCGTCGACGGCGCCACCGGCGGCCTCGTGGTCGCCCCGGAGCTCGAGGCGCTGACGGCGGCCGACGTGGAGGTCGTGGTCGACTTCACCCATCTCGACGTGTCGCGGGTCACGGTCGCCTTCTGCGCCGACCGGGGCATCCACACCGTGGTCGGCACCACCGGGTACGACCAGTCGGACATCGACGAGCTCCGCGGCCGGTTCTCCTCGCAGGGGGAGCGGGGGGCGAACTGCATCCTGGCCGCCAACTTCGCCATCGGCGCCGTGCTCATGATGCGCTTCGCGGCGATGGCCGCGCCGTGGTTCGACGGCGCCGAGATCGTCGAGCTCCACCACGACGCCAAGCGGGACGCACCCTCGGGCACGGCCATGCGCACGGCCGAGGGCATGGCCGCCGCCCGGGCCGCGGCCGGCCGCTCCGACTACCCGCCGGACGCCACCACCACCGTCGTGGTCGAGGGCGCCCGGGGCGGCGCCGGGCCGGGCGGGGTCCGGATGCACGCCGTGCGCTTGCCGGGACTGGTGGCCCACCAGGAGGTCCTGCTCGGTTCGACCGGACAGGGCCTCACCATCCGGCACGACTCCTACGACCGGGTGTCCTTCATGGACGGCGTCGTGCTGGCCGTCGAGTCGGTGGCCCACCGCCCGGGATTGACGCTGGGCATCGAGCCCCTACTGGGGATCTGAGTGCCCGTCCAGATGGACGCCCGCCAGCGGATCATCGAGGCGACCTACGCCTGCATCGCCCGCCGCGGCATGGCCAAGACCACGGTCGAGGACGTGGCCCGGGAGGCCGGCATCTCGCGTGCCACCGTCTACCGGGCCTTCCCCGGCGGCCGGGACGAGCTGGTCGACGCCACCGTGTCGTGGGCCGTCTTCGACTTCTTCGCCAAGCTCTACGACCGGATCCAGGGAGCGACGGACCTCGAGGAGGTCATGGAGCGCGGGATCATGTTCGCCCACCGCTCCATCGTCGAGCACGAGGTCCTGCAGCGGGTCATGCAGACCGAGCCCGACACGCTGCTCCCGGCGCTCACGGTGGAGAGCATCCGCATCCGAGAGTGGATCGCCCAGGTGCTGGCCCCCTTCGTGGTGGACCGGGGCCTGGCCCCGGGCGTCGACCTGGCCGACGCCGCCGACTTCCTGGCCCGGATGGTGCTGTCGTACATCTCCGCACCGGGCCGCTGGGACCTGGAGGACCCGGACCAGGTCGCCCGTCTCGTCCGCTCCGAGCTGCTGGCCGGCGTGGTCGTGCCGGTGCGGAGCGTCTGAACGGTTCCCGGGACTGCCGGCCGGCTTGTGGCTCCCCGGCCGGTCGGGGCAAGGCCCGTCGACGGCGGCGGGCGCCGGGTGATTGACGGTGAGACAAGCCGGGTGATTGACGGTGAGACAAAAGGTGATCTACCGTTCCATGGTGGCTCACGCGCATGGGGGACTCCGGGTCGTGGAGGCTGACGCCTTGGCGTCGCCCGTGCCGGGCGCGACCACCGGAACTTCCGGCACGTCCGGCACACCCGGCACACCCGGGAGCTCGACCCGGTCGCCCGGGAGCTCGACCGAGTCGCCCCACCGGGTGCGGATCATCGACGGGGCGCTGGCCTGTCTGGCCCGACACGGCACGGCCAAGACGACGGTGGACGACATCGCCCGCCAGTCCGGTGTCTCCCGGGCCACGGTGTACCGGGCCTTCCCCGGCGGACGCGACGAGATCCTCGGCGCGGTGGTGGACACGGAGATGGCGCGACTCTTCTCCGCCCTCGGGGTGCGCATGGGCAACGCCGGCGACCTCATCACCGCCCTGGTCGGCGGCATCGTCGAGGCGTCGACCCGGCTGCGCGACCACGCCGCCCTGCACTTCCTGGTCGAGCACGAGCCGGGCATCATCCTCGGCCACCTGGCGTTCGACGAGTCGGACCGGCTGCTGGCGACCGCCTCCCGCTTCACCGCACCGTTCCTCGCCCGGTGGATGAGCCCCGACGAGGCCGGTCGGGTGGCCGAGTGGGCCGCCCGGATCGTCCTGTCGTACGCCATCGCCCCGTCCGACCACCTCGACCTGTGCGACGAGGGGGACGCCACCCGGCTCGTCACCACCTTCATGCTCCCGGGGATCGAGGCCCTGCAGTCCGCCTCGACGACCCCGATCACCATCACGCCGTTCCCGACGGAGGAAGGCTCCCGCCCGTGACGGGCCCGGTGCCCGTTGCGGGTCGCCACCGCTCCTGACGCGACCGACAGTTCAGACCGACATCAGACCGACATCAGACCGATTCCTACCGATTCCGACCACACCGACACGACGGCACCGACCGTCCGCAAGGGGGACATGACATGACCACCGAGATGAGCAGCAACGAGGACATCATCGGCCGCCAGGAGCTCGATGACCTCGAGGCCATCCTGAACGTGGTGGGCGTCGACGACGCCGACGGCCGCCACGTGGTCCACTCCGAGTACGACTCCATCTTCACGTGGGACTACGAGAAGGGCGCCCGGCCCAAGCTCAACAAGCTCTACGAGAAGGCCAAGAACGCCCAGTGGAACGGCGAGACCGACCTGCCCTGGGACACCGACGTCGACCAGGAGAAGCTGGTGGCCGAGGCCGCCGAGGCCCAGGGTGGCCACGCCGCCGGCTTCGACATCGCCGGCACACCGCTCGAGAAGTGGGGCGACAAGGAGTGGATCGAGCTCGGTGTCCAGAGCCAGAACTGGACGCTGTCGCAGTTCCTCCACGGCGAGCAGGGCGCCCTCATCTGCACGGCCAAGATCGTCGAGTCGGTCCCGTGGATCGACGCCAAGTACTACGCCTCGACCCAGGTGATGGACGAGGCCCGCCACGTCGAGGTGTTCGCCAAGTACCTCGACGAGAAGCTGTCCGGCCACTACCCGGTCAACGCCCACCTGCGGATGCTGCTCGACGACATCATCGCCGACTCCCGCTGGGACATGACCTACCTCGGCATGCAGATCATGATCGAGGGACTGGCCCTGGCCGCCTTCGGCTTCATGCACTCCATGACCCCGGACCCGCTGCTCAAGCAGCTCCTCCGCTACGTCATGGCCGACGAGGCCCGCCACGTGGCCTTCGGCGTGCTCAGCCTGCAGGAGTACTACGAGGGCCTGACCGCGGCCGAGCTGCGCGAGCGCCAGGAGTTCGCCTTCGAGGCGGCCGTGCGCATGCGCGACCGCTTCCTCCAGCAGGAGGTGTGGGACCGGATGGGGATCCCGCCGAAGGACATCCTCCCGGCCGTCCTGTCGGCACCCGACCGCAACCAGTTCCAGGCCGTGCTCTTCTCGAAGATCGTGCCCAACTGCCGCAAGCTGGGCCTGCTCGACGCGGCCGACGGCTGGCTCCGGACGAAGTTCACCGAGCTGGGGGTCATCGAGTTCGAGTCGGCCGTCGACACCTCCGAGGAGTACGACGCCATGGCGGCCGTGCCGCCGACGCAGCGCGAGCTGGTCTGAGCCCGTCTGAGCCCGTCGGCCGGCGAGCGCCGGACAGGCGGCGGCCGGCGATGCTGCTGGTAGCCTGCCTGACTGTGAACCATCCGCACCGGCCCGCACCATGACGACGCCCCGCTTCGGGTCGGTCGTGACCGCCATGGTCACCCCGTTCGACGCCGAGGGTGCCCTGGACCTCGACGCCGCCGCGTCCGTCGCCCGCCACCTGGCCGACACCGGGACGGACGGCATCGTGGTCGCCGGCTCGACCGGCGAGGGCTCCGTCCTGACCGACGCCGAGCGGATCGACCTGTTCCGGGCCGTGGTCGAGGCCGTCACCATCCCGGTGGTCGCCTCGTCCGGCACCAACGACACCGCCCACTCCATCCTCATGACCGAGGAGGCCGCCGCCGCCGGCGCCGCCGGGGTCCTGGTCGTGACGCCGTACTACAACCGGCCCTCCGCGGCCGGGCTGTCCGCCCACTTCCGGGCGGTGGCCGAGGCGAGCACGGTGCCGGTCGTGCTGTACGACATCCCCGTGCGGTCGGGACGCCGCATCGGGCCCGAGCTCACGGTCCAGCTCGCCCGTGAGGTCCCGAACATCGTGGCCGTCAAGGACGCCACCGGCGACGTGGCCTCGGCCGCCCGGGTCGTGGCCGAGGCGCCCGACGGCTTCGAGGTCTACTCGGGCGACGACGCTCTCACCCTCCCGTTCGCCTCCATCGGCGGCGTCGGGATCATCAGTGTCGCCGCCCACTGGGCGGCCCCGCTCTTCGCCGAACTGCTGTCCGCCCACCGCGCCGGCGACGTCGACCGGGCGGCCGCCGTCAACCGGGACCTGCTCGAGTCGTACCGCTTCGAGTCCTCCGACGAGTACCCGAACCCCGTCCCGGTGAAGGCGGCCTGCCGTGCCCTCGGGCTCCCGGTCGGCCAGTGCCGCCTGCCCAACGCGCCGGCCCCCCAGTCGCTGGACGACCAGGCCCGGTCGGTCGTGGCCGGCGCCCGGGCCCTCATCGAGGCGCGGCAGTCGGTTGCCTGACGGCGGGCGGGCCCGCCAGGGGGCACAGGCGGCATCCGGATCGGCCAAGGCGCCGAAGGCGGCCAAGAAGGCGTCAGGCGCGCAGAAGTCCGGCGGGGCCCAGAAGTCCAACGGCGCGCGGAAGTCGGGCGGGGCCCGGAAGGAAGGCGGGGCCCGGAAGGAAGCGGCGCCGAAGGGCGAGGAGGCGGCCCCGGTGGCCAAGGCAACCCGGGGCGGCCGACGGGGCGGCGGCGGAGCGGCAGGCGGTGGCAACGGCGGCGGTGGTGGCGGCGCCTCCTCCGTCCGGGTCGTCTTCCTCGGCGGCCTGGGTGAGATCGGCCGTAACTGCGCCTGTATCGAGGTCGACGGGCGCATCCTGGTCCTCGACGTGGGGATCATGTTCCCCGATCCGGACATGCCCGGCGTCGACCTGGTGCTGCCCGACTTCACCTACCTGCGCGAGAACGCCGACCGGGTCGACGGGGTCATCCTCACCCACGGGCACGAGGACCACACCGGCGGCCTCGCCTACCTGCTGCGCGACTTCCCCCTCGACGTCTACGGCTCGGAGCTGACCCTGTCGCTGGCCCGCAGTCGGGTCGACGAGGCCGGCATGGCCAGCCGGGCGACGTTCATCCCGGTGCGGGACCACGAGCGGCGGCGGATCGGGCCGTGCGACGTCGAGTTCATCCCCGTCACCCACTCGGTACCCCACGCCTTCGCCACCGCGTTCCACACCCCCCAGGGGATCGTCCTCCACTCGGGGGACTTCAAGATCGACCTCCACCCGGTCGACGGCCGCCGCACCGACCTGGCCCGCATGGGGGCGCTCGCCTCGGACCCCGGCATCCGCCTCCTGCTGGTCGACTCGACCAATGCCGAGGAGCCGGGGTTCACGGCCTCGGAGTCGAGCGTCGGCGCCACCCTCGAGAAGGTCTTCCTCGCCCGGCCCGACCGCCGGTTCATCGTCACCAGCTTCGCCAGCCACATCCACCGCATCCAGCAGGTGGCCGACGCGGCCATCGCCGGCGGGCGGGTCATCGCCACGCTCGGGCGCTCGATGCAGAAGAACGTGGCCCTGGCCCGCAAGCTCGACCTGCTCCACATCCCCGACAGCTCGCTGGTCGACATCGAGAAGGTCGACGACTACCCGCCGGGCCGGGTCTGCGTGGTCAGCACCGGTTCCCAGGGCGAGCCCATGTCGGCCCTGTCCCGCCTGGCCACGGGCGAGAACCGCTTCTTCAAGCTGCACCCGGACGACGTGGTGGTCATCAGCGCCCACCCGATCCCGGGCAACGAGTGGTCGGTCGGCCGCGTCATCGACAGCCTGCACCGCCTCGGCGTCGAGGTCATCCACTCGGGGGTGGAGAACGTCCACGTCAGCGGGCACGCCAAGCAGGGCGAGCTGGCCATGCTGATGTCGGTCACCCAGCCCGAGTTCGTGATCCCGGTGCACGGCGAGTACCGCCACATGGCGAACCAGATGCGGCTGGCCAACAGCATGGGCATCGAGGGGGAGCGGGTGCTGCTGTGCGAGGACGGCGACGCCGTGCGCCTCGACGACCAGGGCTTGCACCGGGACGGCAGCGTGCCCGGCGGGTACCTGTTCGTCGACGGCAGCTCGGTGGGCGACATCGGCCACGGTGTACTGCGCGACCGGATGGTGCTGGCCGAGGAGGGTGTGGTGATGGCCGTGGCCACGGTCGACCTCAAGCAAGGCGAGGTGGTGGGCGTCCCCCAGATCGTCACCCGCGGCTGGGCCTACGACCAGGACACCGACGCTCTGCTGGACGAGGCCCGGGCCCAGGTCACCAAGGCGCTCGAGCAGGCCCTCTCTTCGGGCAACTCGGACCACGAGAGCCTCAACCGGGTGGCCCGCAAAGCGCTCGGCAAGCTGGTGGGTGAGCGCACCCGGCAGCGGCCGATGATCGTGCCCGTCATCGTCACCGTCTGACCGGCGACCCCGCCCGTCCCGGACCGTCCCAGGTCCGTCCCCGGACCGTCCCCTTACCGTCCCAGGTCCGTCGCTCCGTGGTGTCCCCCTGACGGAGGGTGGCCGGGAGTAGCCTTGACCGCACTGTGACGACCGCCACCAAGCGCCCGGCAGGTCGATCCGGGGGGGCGCGGCCCAAGGGCAAGGCGACACCCCCGTCTCGATCGCGCCGGAGCACCCCCGCCAAGAAGACGCAGCCGGGCAAGGGCGGGAGCCGGAGCCGGGCCACCGGACGGGGCTCCCGACGTCCTGACCAGGGCGGACTACTCGCCTCGATGGGCGCGGTGGCCGCCGGACACGCCACCGACCTGTGGGGAGTGGCCCTCGTCACCCTCGGCGTGCTCTTCGGTGTGGCCTTCTACGCCGGTTCGCTCGGCCCGGCCGGACGGGTGGCCCGCACGGGCGTCGGCGACCTACTGGGCTGGGGCCGCTTCCTCGTCCCGCTGATCCTGGTGGCGGTGGGGATCCGCATGCTGATGGGCCGGGGCGACCCGGCCGACGCCGCCGACGACGGGCGGTCCCGCCGGGAGCCGGCCCGGGCGGTCATCGGCGGCACCCTGGTCCTCCTGGCCGTGACCGGTCTGGCGGCGCTGGCCGGCGGATCGCCCCCGCTGCGGGCGTCGACCCACCAGCTGTCGGCCGCCGGCGGCTGGATCGGCGCGGCCATCGCCGACCCGCTGGGGCACGCCCTCGGCAGTCTGGGCGCGGCGCTGGTCCTGCTGGTGGTGGCCGGCGTGGGCGTCCTGGTCTTCACGGGCGTGACGGTCCGGGCCGCGGCCGCCGGCTTCGTCCGGGCGGTGCGCTGGCTGATCGGCTGGGCGCGGGGCGACCGGGCCGCCGACGTGGTCGACGACGCCGGGGCGGACGAGATCACCGACCCGTTCGGCCGGGCCCTGGCCGAGGGGCGTCAGCCGTCGATGGCCGCCGTCGCCACCCCGACGGCTGCCGTGTTCGACCAGGAGCTCGCCGACCCCGACCCCGTGGCCGTGGCTGTGGCGGAGGATCCCGAGGAGACGGCGCACCCGCCGGTCGACCTGCCCGAGGCGGCCACCCGGCCCGGCCGGGGCGAGCAGCTCGAGATGCGGATGGGTCCGGCCACGGGCGACTGGACGCTCCCGCCGGCCAAGCTGCTCAAGCGGGCCAAGGCCCAGGTCATCGACGAGACGGAGGTCGAGGCGGCCGGCGCCGCCCTCGTGAGCGCCCTGTCGGCCCACGGGGTGGAGACGCGCCTGGTGGGACGCACGGTGGGTCCGTCGGTCACCCGCTACGAGCTCGAGCTCGGCGCCGGGGTCAAGGTGGCCCGGGTGACGTCGCTGTCGAAGGACATCGCCTACGCCATGGCGTCGCCCGACGTGCGCATCCTGGCGCCGATCCCGGGCAAGTCGGCCATCGGTGTCGAGGTCCCCAACCGCCGCCGGGTGCTGGTGGCGCTGGGCGACATCCTGGCCTCGCCCGAGGCCGCCCGGGCCACCCACCCGCTCGAGGTGGCGCTCGGCCGAGACATCGCCGGCCGCTCCGTGGTGGCCAACCTGGCCGAGATGCCCCACGTCCTCGTGTCCGGCTCGACCGGGTCGGGCAAGTCCTCGTGCATCAACTCGGTGCTCACATCGATCCTCACCCGGGCCACGCCGGACCAGGTGCGGTTCATCCTGATCGACCCGAAGCGGGTGGAGCTCGGCCAGTACAACGACCTGCCCCACCTGCTCACCCAGGTGGTGGTCGACCCGAAGAAGGCGGCCAACGCCCTGGCCTGGGCGGTCACCGAGATGGAGCGCCGCTACGACCTGCTGGCAGAAGTGGGCCAGCGGGACATCACCGGCTACAACGCCGCCTTCGACACAGGCGACCTGTCCGAGTTCGAGGAGGCCTACCGCCTCCGCATGCAGGGCACCGACGGCGAGGTCGACGAGGACGACGACGCCCAGGTGCGCTTCCCCCGCCTGCCCTTCATCCTGATCGTGGTGGACGAGCTCAACGACCTCATGATGGTGGCTGCCCGCGACGTCGAGGAGTCGGTGTGCCGCATCGCCCAGATGGCCCGGGCCGTGGGCATCCACCTCGTGCTGGCCACGCAGCGCCCCTCGGTGGACGTCATCACCGGCGTCATCAAGGCCAACGTGCCGTCCCGGATGGCCTTCTCCGTCTCCTCGCTGGCCGACAGCCGCGTCATCCTCGACCAGCCCGGTGCCGAGCGGCTGATCGGCAAGGGCGACATGCTGCTGCTGACCGCCTCCTCGTCCAATCCCCAGCGGATCCAGGGCCCGTGGGTGAGCGAGGAGGAGGTCCGGTCCGTCGTCGCCCACTGGACCCGCCAGCGTCCCATGGAGCTGGTGGCGGGGATCGAGGAGGTCGTCGGGGCCGAGGGCCCGCGCCCCGGGGCGGGCGGCGGGGACGACGATGACGACGAGCTGCTCGAGCAGGCCATGGAGCTGGTGGTGCGCTCACAGCTCGGGTCGACCTCCATGCTCCAGCGGAAGCTCCGGGTGGGCTTCGCCCGGGCCGGCCGGCTGATGGACCTGATGGAGCGACGCGGCGTGGTCGGGCCCTCGGAGGGGTCCAAGGCGCGGGCGGTGCTGATGACCCCCGAAGAGTTCGACGCCCGCTGAGCGGGCGAGACGTGCCGACCGTCCGATGACCACGACCGACGAGGGGTCCGCCGCCCCCGAGCCGTCCGTGGTCGTCCTGGCCGAGCCCAGCGGCCGGCGCGGTCGACGGGCGGCCCGTGGGAGCCGTGGGGGACGCCACACTGCCCACCGCCGGCGCCGGTGGCCCTGGGTGGTGGCCGCGGTGATCGTCCTGCTGCTCGGGACCGGGACGTTCGTGGCCGTCCAACGGATCGACGCACCGCTCGCCGCGGCTGTTCCCCACGACCCGACCGCGGCAGCGGCCGTCGTCCCCGGCGCCGCCCCGGTGCTCCCCTGGCCGTCGAAGGGCCAGGGCGCGGTGGTGGTGCCCTCGCTCGGTTACGCGGCCCAGTCGGGTCCGGAGTCGCCCGTCCCCATCGCCTCGCTCACCAAGATGACGACGGCGGTCGTCATCCTGCGCGACCACCCGCTCGCCCCGGGGTCGGACGGCCCCGACATCCCGGTGACCACGGCGGACGTCGCCGAGTACGACGCCGAGCTGAAGAACGACGAGTCCAGCGCCCCCATCCAGGCCGGCGAGACGATCACCGAGCGTCAGATGCTGGAGGGGCTGCTGCTCGCATCGGCCAACGACCTGGCCTTCTCGCTGGCCGTCTGGGACGCCGGCTCGGTGCCGGCCTTCGTGGCCAAGATGAACGCCCTGGCCTCCACCCTCGGAGCGACGAACACGCACTACGTGGACGCCTCCGGCTACGACCCGGCCAGCGTGTCGGCCGCGGCCGACGTGCTGCGGGTGGCCTCGGCCGGTATGGCCATCCCGGCCTTCGCCGAGATCGTGGCCATGCCCACGGCGACGATCCCGCTGGCCGGCACCGTCCACAACGTGGTGACCGAGGTCGGCACCAACGGCGTGATCGGGGTCAAGTCGGGCTACACGTCCAAGGCCGGCGCCTGTCTGGTCCTGGCCGCCGACCGGGTCATCGACGGAAGGTCCCTGCTGGTCATCGAGGCGGTGCTCGGGCAGCCGACCCCGCCGCCGACGGTCCCGACCACCACCACGACCCGACCGACCACCACGACGACCACGGTGCCGCCGCCCGCCGGCACTCCGACCACCTCGTCCACCACCACGACCACGGTGCCGCGCACCACGACCACCACCATCCCCGTCGACGACCTGCCCATCGCCGACCCGTTCAAGTACGCCCGGCCCACTGCGGAGGGACTGCTGGCCGCCACCCAGGCCGGCATCTCCCGGGTGACGGTGGCGACGGCCGGCTCCCCGGCCGGCGAGGTGACGGCGTCGTGGGGCGGCCAGGTGCACACCGCCAGTTACGTGACCGCCACCGGCGCCTGGCTGCCGGGCTGGCCCGGGCAGACCGTGGCGTCGAAGACCACGTTCCGGACCGTCGCTCCGGGCAGCTCGGCGGGCACCCGGGTGGGCACCACCCTCTACGCCATCGGCACCCAGTTCCAGGCGGTGTCCCTGGTGCTGCACGAGACCGTGCCCGAGCCGTCGGTGTGGTGGCGCCTCCGCCACGGCGGGGTCACGGTGACGACCGTGCCGGCCGCGTCCCGCTGACGGCCGGTCCCGCGGTCCTGCGGTTCCTGCGGTTCCGTGCCCGGTCCGGTGGGAGGCGCCCCGGTGGGTCGCCGCCCGGTCCCGCTGCCCGGCGGTCGCCGCGGGTACGTTCTAGGGCGTGCGAGCTCGAGTACCTGCGTCGTCGGCCAACCTGGGACCGGGCTTCGACACGCTCGGACTGGCGCTCGACCGGTACGTGCTGGTCGACGTGGAGCCGGCCGCCAAGCTGATCGTCCGGTCGGTGGGGGAGGGTGCCCATCTGGCCGAGGACTCGTCGCACCTGGCCGCCCGGGTGGCCATCGACGTGGCCGGCACGGACCGGCTGGCCATCACCGTCCGGTCCGACATCCCGATCGCCCGGGGCCTCGGGTCTTCGGCGGCCCTGGCCGTCGCGGCCGCGGCCGCCGCCGGAGCGGCCGACCCGCTGTCCGTGGCGACGGCCATGGACGGTCACCCGGACAACGCGGCCGCCTCGATGGTGGGTGGCCTGGTGGCGGCGGCCATGGTGCGTGGCGGCGTCCACGTGGTGCGCCTCCCGCTCGACGTCAGCCTGGCCTTCGTGGTGATCGTGCCCGACATCCAGCTCTCGACGGCGAGGGCCCGACAGGCGCTCCCCCCCGAGGTCAGTCGCGAGAGTGCCTCTTTCAACCTCTCGCGCATGGCGCTGCTGATGGCCGGTCTGGCCGACAGCCGGCTGCTCATTCCCGAGGCGACCGAGGACCGGCTGCACCAGGACTACCGCAGCCCGCTCTTCCCGGCCGCGCCCATGCTGCTGGCCGCGCTGGTGGCCGGTGGCGCCCTGGCGTCGTGTTGGTCGGGCGCCGGGCCGTCACTGCTCGGGATCTGCAAGGGAGCCGACGCCGTCAAGGTGCAGACGGCCGGCGAGCAGGCGCTGGCCGACGCCGGCCTGGGCGGGGACGTGCTGCTGCTCCATGCCGACATCGACGGGCTACTGCTCGACCGCGACGGCAGCTCCGGGCTGTACGACACGGAGCTGTAGGCGGAGGTCCTCCGTCCGTCGCGCCCGGGGGAGGCGGTAGCCTCGGCGCCGTATGCCGACCCGACCGAGCAAGGACCTCCAGGCGGTCCCGAACCCGCGTCCGGGCCGCGACTACACCGTGACCTGCGACACGCCGGAGTTCACGTGCCTGTGCCCGCTGACCGGGCAGCCCGACTTCGCCACCGTCCGCATCTCCTACGTGCCCGACGAGTCGATCGTCGAGCTCAAGTCCCTGAAGCTCTACCTGTGGAGCTTCAGGGACGAGGGCGGGTTCCACGAGGACGTGACGAACCGCATCCTCGACGACCTCGTGTCGGCCATCGACCCCCGCAGGATGACGGTCGTCACCGACTGGCTCGTGCGGGGCGGCATCCACACGGTGGTGGAGGCGTCGCACCCCGCACCAGGCTGACGGCTCCGTCCCTCAGGTGGAGCGGTCGGCGTCAGACGGCGCCGAGGTTCTTCCCGATGAGGAGCACCCCGAGGAACAGGTAGATGACCGCCAGCATGGCGGCGTTGTTCCTGGTGAGCCATGCCTTCCAGCCGTCGAGCACCGTCCCCGACCGGTCGCCCATCACCAGGACGGCCACGATCGGCGCAGCCACGCCGAGGCAGGCGAGCACGACGTAGACGGTGAGGACGACCGCCTGCTGTGCACCGGGCAGCCCGGTCGACGACACGGCCACGGCCGTCCCGACGGCGACGGCGATGTTCTTCGGGTTGCCGGCACCGATCCCTGCACCCACCGCCAGGGACTTGCCGACGCCGAAGTCGGCGATGCCGTCCATCCAGGCCGGCAGCGCCGGCTCCTCGTCGGGGGAAGGCCGCGATCGGAACTTGCGAACGGCGGCCCCGACCAGCGCCACGCCGAGGACGATCATGGCGACCGCCGCCCCTCTGGACCGGTCGCCACCGCTCTGGAGTGAGATGGCCCCCGCCAGCAGGGTCAGCCCCGTCACCACCGCCGCCACGCCGGCCACGAATCCGGCCAGGTAGGCCGAGGCGTTGACGAGCGGCCGCTTCGAGAACAGGAGCAGGATGGCGGCGACGATGTTGATCGGCGACACCATGACGATGATCGCGAAGGGTAGGACGTCTCCGATCGCCTGACGCACTGCAGCTCCTCCCCGTGGACCGGGTCAACGTAGCCGGTCGGCCGGGGGTCGGTCCGACCACCCGCCCCCGCCCCGCGGCTCACCGCCGGGGCACGACCTCGGGCAACCCGTCGAACAGGGAACCGGCCCCGGACGTCCCGGGTGGATCGGGCGGATCAGGCGGATCGGGTGGATCGGGTGGACCAGGTGGATCGGGCGGTTCGGGATCGACCCGGTCGTGACCCAGGTCG